>ERZ778026.3539-NODE-3539-length-13538-cov-100.423496_pt1 | contig 13538 bp, 14 predicted proteins | sample MGYA00375756_ERZ778026 | MGnify/ENA primary metagenome ERZ778026 (study PRJEB29350, sample SAMN05389820) | bioreactor metagenome | isolation source: Ammonium sulfate bioreactor | place: South Africa: University of Cape Town | collected 2014-02-18 ... | reverse complement strand
ATCATTTTCACTTGCATCTAAAATTTGTTTGTAGACGATTGCGTGTTCACCTTCGACTAAGGCACGTTCGATTTCGAGCTAAAAGACAAAGAAAAACAATCCATTGAGAGCGAGTCTATTATTTCTCTTCCTTCTTGTTTCAACATCTGTCAACAATATATCTTTTCTCATCAGTTGATACAAAACGCAGATTCAGCAAATGTGTGTAACGAGATACTTCAATCGGGTCTCTGATTTATAGGTTTCTTTTTTCTTTTTCGAGTTTTATGATGAGAAAAAAGAACAACTGGAAAAGAAAACTAATCTCCTCGTTCGAATTGAACACCGATTTCATTTCGAACGAGATCGATTACCCGTTTCATTTCAAAGACAAGAAAAATCTCTCGACAAACTCATTGATCAAATGTAAGAAGAATAATCCAGACAGATAGACAACAGTACTGTTCGTCATTATTATCTCATACTGCGCAGCAAGAATACATGTCTATCTAATGTCTGAGTGATATTCACATCGAAGTAGACGTAAAAGATATAAGTATTTTTGCTCGAGTTGTTTAATGAAGAAAAAAACCTGTGGCTAGATGAATAATGATAACGATGGTTCGTTGTTTCTTCTCTTCAGGTGAATGAACAAGACGAATCGAACAGGAAACAGATGTTCTCGGCGCAGAAGAAGAGAAAAGAATATGCACGAGAGAAATTCAAACACTTGCTTCTGTTTGTACATAACTATTGACACAAGACTTACATTATTCTTTTAAATCAAGAAAAAAACGAAAGAGACAAAAGACAAATAGAAAAATGTAATAAGTCGAAAGTGTTTTAGCCAAAGGAAACAATTATGTTCGAAGAAAAAAGAAAACACACGACGAATGATCTTACCTCGCGCATCGTTTCAGCGAGACGACTTTCGATTTCAACAAGATTGGTTTTAATGAGATTTAATTCTGCTAATGCCTTTCGATAGGTTTGTTCGTATTGTTTTAATTTGGTACTGTTCGTAATATCAATTGGAATAGCATCGACATCAGTCTAAATAGCAATCATCCACTTCATCGGTCATCGAATGAACATATGAATATAGGAAAAAGAAGAGGACAAGCAAACGGTCAGAGTTTGTACATGTGCGAATAGAGTAATCATCAAGGGCAACTCTCGTATTCTTTTTTCTTCCTTTTCTCCTATCGAACATGACATCTGCACTGTCCAACAGACAGATGAACCAGTTGAATTTACTATTAATGATGAGAGAACATGACTACTCATTTAGCCGGAAAAGAGAACACAGAAATAGATGAGAATTCTTTCTCTTTTTGTGTTGTACACATTCGCGGGCATATGTGATGATTCAATTACTCAAGTCAAACAACAGCACATGGATTCATACTTCGTCAATGCTTGACTTTGATGTCGGTCGTATTCCATCTGTATCAATAACAATGCCGGAATCAGATGTTGGAACTTTATGTTGATATGTCGAATGTTTGTCATACCATGATTGATCGGTACGAGCTGTTTCGAAGTCAATTGGATAGACGATTTTCGGCGAATTCGAAATCGTTTTCAGACTCGTTGCTTTACGTTGTTGAGAAAGATTTTGCTGTTGCTGTTGTTGTTGCTGGAAGAGATAGTCCGATTTGGACATGAATTTGTCTCCTGAAGGCGAATTCGATTGCGATGACGATGACGATGAAACAATCGGTGATGATAATGAAGATAATTTTTCTTCACTTTTCGGTTTAGTTTGATAACGATATTGATTAAATGTGAGAGGTGGTTGAGTTCGACGATGTGCTGAATTGATGTTTGAACAATGAGATAAGAGTAAACCGTTTGTTAGAATTCGACGAGTCAATGACGGACGACGTTGATGTTCATCGTCGAGTTGTTTGTATTTTTTCGATGGATTTTCATCGAGCATCGGAGCACAACAAGATATTCGATTGATTGTCGAACAATCAGTTAATGACTGATGAACTTCTTCGTATTCAGCTGAAAAAAAAACACAAAGAACATGATTCGTTTATCATTGACAGTTCGATTGAATTACTCGTGCTCTTGAACGTTGACGACGGTGTTCCGTTGACAAAATCTGACAAACTCGATGAAGACGATTGCATCGCTTTGTTCGGTTTCGCATGAGAATGAATCGAGATACTATTTTCTTCGATAGAATTCGATAGAAGTAACATGGGAACAGAGAGAGAAATCGGAGAAGATTTCGATGGAGATTCTTGGTGAACGGGAAGCGAAGCGAAGGATTTGTTTATCGAAATATTTCGATGTTCGGACACCGGTGATAAAATGGATTTGTGATTGTAAGGAATAGAAGTGGTAGCTGGAGGTTGAAATACTTTGGAATTGATCGTAGTTGTTGTACCGCAGAGATAAGACGCTGACGGTGTCGAAGGAAATGTTGAACATGGTTGAAATGAGGGTGAGGTGAAACAAGAACGAACACGAGATTTATCGAGGAGAGGAGAACAAACCGATGAGGAGGAATTCACAGATTTTGCTATTTTGCTATTGAGACTTGGAGACTAGAATTAAAAAGCAAAAGAAAAAAAAATCATTTTGAAATTGCTTTTGCGTGTTTGGTTTTTGTTTGAATACTTGTTTAATTGGTTTGGCATTGACAATATCATAAATAACTAATCTATCATAAATATCTTCATGTTGTTGATCATCGTCTCTCGGTACAGGAGATGGCGATTCATAGATAGTTGAAAGACGTTCATCATAATCTTGATTCATATTTGTATTCGATGGATTGATCTTGTCTATTTGTTCATCATTCTCGAGAATATCAGCACGATCTTCATCATCATGTAAGATCACGGTTGGCATGAAACCATCATTTATTTTCAATAAATGATTCGATTTGTTTAAATGTGCTTGTTGTTCATCATCAGTACGTCTTAATTCTTCAAGTTCTTCTTCGTTTTCTTCTGTAATTGTCAAACAAGTATTGATCAACGAAGAAATCTTCGTATTTGTATGATTATTATTCAATAGAACTGGTTCGTAAGCTAAATGTTCTGATGTGTAATCGTCATCATCCTGAAAAAATGAAGTCAACATTTTTTTTCGAGGATTGTGAAGAGAAGAGAAAAGAATTTTTTTGTGTGTAAGCTAAGTCAGAGACAAAGGAATTCAATCACTTTAATATTCGTTGAAAAGGTTTCATATTCTTCATCAATGCTCAATACTTAGTTCATCATATCAAAAAGACTTTTTTTTTTAATAAAACTCGTTCTTTTTTTTTGTATTCTTTCGAATGTCAAATTGAAAAGAAAAGAAATCTTCGACCTTGTAAATGTACATAGAAAAAAACTAGTTGGCATCACTTGAAAAGCTTTGATTTGTTTTAATAAGTGAATCCTTTTTATTAAACTTACATCGAAGATTTTGGCTCTTGAATATGTTGAATGACTTGTTTGATTTGTATCTGATAGATCAATATTATATACAAAACTATCAGCTATTAATTGTTGTTGTTGTTGTTCCGATTGAAGGAATGCTGTGAATTCTTTATCGTAGAATTTCGTCGGCGAAACAGGCGCCGATTGACTACGTTGTACTTTGAAATCGTCGAGATTTTCTTTTTCGTTTTCGATCAAAGAATTCTTCGGACAACAACCGATGTTCGTTAGATCGGCTTCGGTCTTAGTCGTACTTGAAATTCGATTGTCAGCTGTATTTTTATATGTTTGCCGGATCTTGAGATTGTCGAGACTTTTACTTTGAAATTCTCTTCTAAATATCTTCGGTAATTGATCGGTTATTTGATCGTCTAAATGAATCGACATGGTTTAATATAACATCAGTGACCGATGCGTCAGCTGTGCAATTTTTTACGTCATCAATATACTTCAACGAACATTGCGCTTTTATTTTCAGACATACACTAATCTTATTACATACATACAGTCATCTCTCGACAACTGTTTTGTTAACGACTAATTCAATATTAATCTAATGTCAATTTTATATATATTTTTTTTTATAATTGTGTTCTGTTTCATGAAACTCGAATAATATGCTCGATAAATATCGAAGTGTTTCTGTCTGATCGACTGTTTTTATATTGCCAATGAAGCCGTACAAAGTCTCTTCTTGTGTTGAATAAAAAAAACAAGCGAACACTTATATTAGAACTCTTTTTCACATTACCTTGCTGTTGTTCGTTCGTGTTGTCATTGAACAGATAATTGAAATTGTTGATCATCTTGAATATAAAAATCGATTTCGAAATTATCGTTGACAACGTATGATTAAATCAAACATCAATCTTCTCTCTCTATATATGTATCAAATCTAAGGTTGAAGATGAAAATGTATGTGTGAAAATGAAGATGAATAACGAAACATTATCAAACCATCGTTGGTCGTATATACACTTGAGCGTACTCGACCTTGTGCGGATGGTGAACGTGCAATCTATATATATATATATATATATATGTATCGTAGAAATGATCGTGCTGTGAATATACGACATACACACATACTGTTTGAAACGCTTGGGAAGAAGAGAGAGAGAGAGAGAAAGAGGGACGCGAAGAAGAAATAAACTGGGTGTCGATGAAAAAAAAGGCGAAAGTGGGATGCACCATCGATTGCAGAAGAAAAAAAAAGAAAAGAAAAGAGAATGTAAGCTTAGTACTTGGAGGCTGATCCTTTTCTTTTCGTTCAATAGGAACGAACATATCATGGTTAATTGTATATCTTTTCAACCAAACAATTTTATGATCGAAAGAAAGAAAGAAAGAAAGGAAAAATGTCAGAACCAATGATCCTATGCATAAATTATGTACATATATTAGAATATTTCAATGATGTTTTGTAAAAATATTAATGAACAATTTCTTTTTCATGCTAATCAATCGATTTGAGGTGTAGTTTTTACCTTGATAAAAGAAAAAGAACGAAAATCTAGATAATCAATAAGAATGTTAATTCGCTCTTTTTCTTTGTTCAACAATGAGTAAACGATTCGTTTTGAGTGAAGTGGGTGAAGGAAAAAAGAAAACAAGCATATGACTCAGTTTTTTTGTACATACGATCGATCGATCGTTGATAATTTTTCGATTAACCAATCGCGATGACATGAATGCGAAAAAGAAACGAACGGAGAGGTCGCTCGTTGAATATCTAACACATTCTTTTTCGATTCATTCTGAAATTGCATCGGCGCAAACATCTGTTTCGTTTGAATCGATATGTTATCAAATTCCTTTTTTTTTGTCATTTCGTCTATTCTTTTGTTCTCATTATGAAACATCTGCGTAAGTCAACAAAATGAGAGAATTCAGACGGCCAGATGGCACGTAATTTGTTTCGAAATTGCTGTTGATAAGATCTACTACTTTTACGTAGTTGAAAATAAATGAAATAATTTAATCATGCAGAAATCTTTGTTCTTAAACATTTTCACAGATGATAATAATCGGAGTAAGCGCCAAATTAATTGATTAGAAAAAGATGATCGATAGAAAACCGACAATCTGTCAATTATTAACTTCAAATCGTTATGCAGAGCAGTTATGTCGTATTTTTTTAAATTATATTTCTTGATATTTGTTGAATTTAGTCGACAGAAATGTGATAAGATGATTTGTTCTTCGAAAGAACATTTACAATTCTATCGAACAATTTATTCCGATGTACCGAAATCGAGCCGAATCTTCGGTCGTCAGGCATCGATATTTTCTCTCAAAGAAAGCAAAAAGTAAGTTATAGCGACGAGATGGAAGAATAGATAAAACAAAGGCATAAGAATGTCGTTCTGTTGGTGTAGCGGTTATCACATCTGCTTAACACGCAGAAGGTCGCAGGTTCGACACCTGCACAGAACAGACTTTTTTTCAATTGTTAAATCGAACAATTCGCGATTTTATATACTGATGACGTCATTTTTAAGAAAACGACTAGTTTCTTTCAAAACTAGACGATAGAAAATGAACAATTAGAATGTGGTTCTGTTGGTGTAGCGGTTATCACATCTGCTTAACACGCAGAAGGTCGCAGGTTCGACACCTGCACAGAACATATTCGTTTTTTTGTTTAATTTTTAGAGAAACTTCGAAAGAATACATTTCTACTAAAACACGAACGACTAAAGAAACGATACGTCATGTTGGTTTACAAACTGATTATCGAGATGAATCAACACAAACAATTCCTTTTTCACCCGGTTATTTCATTTCGGACGTCGGACAACCAGAAGTATTCGCTTTGTCCGAGTTTACTTATGGTTAAACGAGAGTTTGATTTCATTTTTCGCGAATTTGAATTGAATTTGTAGGCAAAGGTTTGCCAGTGACAGCACTTGAAATATCGTTTATCGAACGTTTACGAGCACGTCGTGAATGGGAACAAGATCATTCCGTGGATATGACACGAGCGAAATTAGTTATGGAAAGAGAAATACGAGAATGGCAAATGCGTGAAAAGGAAATTCAAATGTATTTTCACAAGTTTTTGTTGCTTATTTATTCGAATTATTTCAATTGAATAAGGTTACAAACAAAACGTCATGAATTATTCACCAATAATCTACGTAATTATATTCATACAGATGAAGATCTAACGAAAAATATCATCGAATTAACAATTTATCAACAAGAAAAACAGTTGAAACTAAAACACGAGCGTTTAGAAATTGATACTCGACGAGGTAGAGACAAATATAAAGAGACTTGTACGACGAAATTGAGGAGAAATATGCTTGCAGCTATTCGTCGTATTAAACGCATGTATCAATTACGCGATACGCAAATTAATCGAGTAACAAGTGACGATCATTTGGGAATTATTGGCATTTCTCATTGTGGAAATGGCGATGTTTTGCCATTGAAATCACCTTGGCATAGTCAATCGAAGGATATGAGTCCGAATCGATCGATGCCTTGTTCGCATGTTGATCGAACGACGATGAATCTGTCGGAAATCGATGAGTTTCTGACAAAAATTGAATCGATTGATCAAACTAATGAATTCGTTCAGTTGAAAACAAATAAAAATAAAAAATTATCTCGTCGTATTCGAGATTTAGACAAAGCATTTCAGGTATTAGCCTTGACAAAGAAAATTGATTTTTGTTTGAAATACGATAGAATTTAGTTAATTCAAAACGAAAAACTCGAACTTTCTTCAACATCTGAAAAGAAACCTCTTCGTTTCGTTGAAAAGATCGAGCCAATCGATTCCGTTCAACAATCCAACACAATTCCCATACAAACCGAAGTCTCCATAGAGATTCTTTTCATTTATTTTCCTCTAACAAATTGCTTTTTTTCTTTGTTTGTTCTTGATCAGGCGCATAATCAACGTCGTATATCGATAATTAAACTACAAAACTATTTACGTTCTCTTGTAACTCAATCGAGAGTATGTGTTTTTCTTTTTGCTCGTATTTTTAGTCGAATTTTCCATTGTATTCAGATCTCGCATGTCTCGGAAATTCGTCACGATCTATTAGATGAATTGAGAAACGGATTGACGAGTTCGTCGGTGGACTCGACCGGTGAAATTCAAGTCGATCGAATACCATCGCCACGTAGTCAAATTTTTGATTATCTTGAAAGTGAAACCATCGGAGATATGCTGGATTTCCTATCGAAAGAACTCGTTCGACTTCAATGCGAACAAACGATTCATCTGTTCGTTTTAGCTGCCGATCGAATTCGAGCTCGACGAGAGGCAGCAGAAACAGGCACGAGAATGAAAACGATCGAACAGCAAAAACTTCATGAACATGTTTTTGCACAAGTAGAATTAGTTTTCATTGAATTTATTGGAAAACAATGAATTCGTTTAGATATTTTCATTGGATAATGGCTCTGATATTCAATCGTATTTGGACGATCTTCTTCTTCAATCGATATCGAACACTGCTGATGAACAAGCGAGACAAGAAATGAAAACAATAACAGACAAATTCGTCGATTTAACTGATCAAATCACATGTTCTTCGTAGGCATTTGATTTAAAATCGTTTATTGATGAATGAAATCCGTATTTTAGATCGAATTCATCGGACATCGAAGCAATTGTATCTGAACTTGTACATAACTTTCTAATTCCTCTAGTAAACAAAGTACTTGTCCATCGACAAAACTAGATTTCATTTTTGCCCTTGATTTTTATTTTGTTCTAATAAAACTAAAAGAATTCTCATGATAAATATCAGATATAATAAGTTTCTTGATTTGTTGTTCCTAGGTGTTTGTTCGATAGATCGAGTTAATTGAGGATTGAAAAGTGTACCGGGATTAATAAAGAAGAAGGGAAAAAAAGAAAAAAAAAGAAAACTGTTAGTGGGTTTTTCTAATTCGCATGTTCAAAGTATTCTTTCGATTTCGATACATCTGGATTAATTGTTTTTTTGCCTGGTTTCCAATTAGCTGGACAAACTGCAAACAAATCACAAACGAATCAATAAAAGGTTTCATTGAAAATCTCGAACAATTACCTTCGCCATATTTGTCTGTAAATTGAAAAGCTTGAACTAATCGAAGAGTCTCATCGACTGAACGACCAACCGGTAAATCATTGATTGTAATTTGACGAAGAATACCATTTGGATCAATGATAAATAAACCACGAAAGGCAATGCCTTCGTCATCTTTTAAAACACCATATTTAGCTAAACACAAGTCCGTTGTTGAATCGATCTCAAAAAACAAAAAATACATACTTGAAATTTCGAGATTCTTGTCAGCTAACAATGGAATGTTCATTTTGCCAAGACCGCCTTGTTTTCGACTTGTATTGACCCTAGAAATCAGATGATTTTCAGATTAAATTCGAGTTTAATTTTGGAGAATTTCTACCAAGCAAGATGACTAAAATGTGAGTCAGTCGAACAAGCTAAAAGTTCGCAATTAATATGATGAAATTCTTCGACACGATCGCTAAACGAAATAATTTCTAAATTCAATCACGTAGAAAAAAAACAATCACAGTGTTATCTTATCTTTTCAATCGAACTTTGTTACCTGTCGGGCAAACAAAAGTAAAATCAAGTGGATAGAAGAAAAGTACAACGTATTTGCCTTTGAAATCTTTAAGTGAAATGTCCTTGAAGTTTCCATCGACAACCGCTGTAGCTTTGAATTCGGGCGCTGGTTTACCAATTTTGGCTGACATTTTCTTTTTGTTTTTCCGTTGACTTGTTTTATTTATGAGAAATCTAGAAAAAGAAGACGAATAATCAGAAAAATGAATGATCATCTAACTCAGTTTTTCTTTTGCTTCTTTTTAATTATGCATGCACGAGTTGCGTTCTATTTACTAGGATATCTCAGGAGAACTATTTAACCGGAAATGGCATACTTTATTCTTCTTCTTCTTCTTCTTAGTTTTCTATTTTCAAGTAAACCACCTGCAATGTCCTGATTATTTGATTAAGAATACAAAGTTTAATAATAAAAAAACGTAAGGAGAGTGCACAAGGGTCACTAAATCACGTCTGACGCCATCTTACATCAGACCGACAGAGAGCGAGAGAGAAAAGAGAAATAAAAAAAACAAGATATTGAAACGAAGCGCATGTTTAATAAAACAAAATAACGGACGCAAGGGAAAACCACCATAACAGATGTACCTGTTTCCTATCAAACTTTAAAGTTCAAAATTCGTCTTTTTCCGCTAGATAATTATTTTCTGATGAAACTCGATTTTTTGTTTATGACAACCTCGTTGTACATCACAAATATTTATTTTCAGATGTCACTTTAACATCACGTAACGGAATAAACTCGATTTCTATTGGCGAATAGAAAAGAAACCAATAAACATGTTTGATACTCTCTCCTAGAAACATCATTACTACTACATTCATTCTATTGACTTAAATCAAAGACAAATCTATTAACAATGTCAGCAGGCAAAGACGTTGAAGTACATGTCGAATATGCTGATCAACAGAATATCAATAAATTCGCTCGAAATAACGCGAAATTAACTGAACTTAAAGAAGAAGTCGAAGCCAAACGAAAAGAACTAACATCGTTATCTGATGCACGAGAAGCGCTTGATGAATTAGCAATTTTAGCTGATATTTCAACAGCACCGTTACTTGTTGGAGAAACTTTTCTTGTCGAACCAACCGATGATATTCTTTCGGCATTAGATGTACGAAAAGGTAAAATCGAAAAAGAAATCGAAGAAATTCAACAACGTATGCAAACAATTCAAAGTCTTTTGAGCGATTTAAAAGTGAAATTATACGGCAAATTTGGTAAAAGTATCAATTTAGAGAATGATGAAGAATAAACAACAATCGAAAAGACAGAAGTAGAGTAACTCACTTGTCATTTCAAATGTTATTCGTTTTTCTTTTTTATCGAACAAGAAATAAAAATTTCTACTCATAAATACTTTTGCTTTTCTTTTAACTCGATCTTCTGAATCGCAAATCGAAAGATTAATCTCGAATAAATATCAAACGAAGCCTTTTTTCAACTTTCTTACAGATAGTTTACGAAAAGAAATGGATAAACATATCATCAAGGTGTTTGATCTCGAGGCTAATCCCAACGATATCACACCGATCGATTGGTTTAAATTGTTTCATGATTTCGATGCATTTGTTTCGACATTGAAAGATTACGCTTCGAAAAATCATTTGACCAATGTCGAACAGTTCTATTTCGATCTCGAAACCGATCCTCGACGCAAATTCTTCTATCGTTTAAGTCAAACGTATTATCACAATTATTTCCTTCGAATTCATTTTATTCTCTCGAATCCAATTCTTCTCAATAAACCGACATTTGCCAATCTTTATAAAGACAAACATTTACTACCGAAAATCACCGATCATATCATCGATTTGTACGAAAATATCGATCCAAATGCCGAGAAATTCTTCAATAAACATATCCTAGATAAATTTGTGAATAATCTCGATTTCGAACCGTTACCCGATGAACTTACAAACGAAGAATATCGAATCTATTTTCAATTATTCGTCAAAGAAACTTCACGATTAAAAGCCTTTCTCATTGAATACGTCAAACAACCCAAATGGGCCGAACATCCCGAACAAGGTTTATCAGAATTCGCTCCTGAATATTATCAATACATATTCGAATATCACACGGGATTGAAATTGAATTCACCTACTGATTTTCTTCAAATCAAAAAATGGGGTCAAAAACATTTGAATTATCTTCTCGATGAAATCAATCGAACTTGTGATCGATTATTACTCAACGACGAAGATAAACAACGATCTGTGTTCGATAAAATGATCATCGTTGGCAAACATCATACACAATTTTGGTCATCGAAACAAGAAATGATCGATGCACACGAAACAGCTATTCAAAAATATCGACGAATCTTTGTTGATCAATATCAATTCAAAGAATTCATCGCACCAAATATCGTCATTCTCGATAATCCATTACTAGCCGGTGGTTATTATGATAAAGGAAATTTCTATTTAAATGTTTGTCATTGGGCAACAGGAAATCATAAATACAGTGTCGAAACGTTGACACTTCACGAAGCTATACCAGGTCATCATCTGCAACTCGATATTTCCTATCATTCGCCGAATAATAATTATTTCACTGCCATCGAATTCTCGCCATGCAACGGTTTCATCGAAGGATGGGCTCTGTTTGCTGAACATCTCGGTGATGCCATGGACAACGATCCATGGATCTATTTCGGTTATTTACAATCGAACATCTTTCGAACATTCCGAATAATCGCAGAAATCTCCCTGCATGTCGAAGGACAAACGCCTGAGCAAGTTATTCAACTAGCTAAACAATATCTCACGTTTAATGAAGCAATTATCACTCAAGAAGTGAATCGATATCGAATTATGCCAGGACAAGCTTGTTCGTATAAAATCGGTCTCGAAGTCTTCAAACAAGTGATCAAACAAAAATTTCATATCACGGATTTCAACGATCTTCTTCGACCGGAATTAATCCAATGGTACAAAGAACTTCTCTGGCAAACCGAACGACCTTTGGACGTGTTCTTAAAAGAGAACGGAGTCACATGGTCATTCGATGATTAATTTCACTAATTTAATATTTAATCCCGCAATTAAATAGTAATTTTATTCTTTTTCATCGACTTATTCAAGTGAATTTATTTAATTTTTAATAAAAACATACAAACAAAAACACAATGAAATGAGTTTGTTATTTTCCTGATCGAGCACGATTGTTTTGAAACCAAATTCGAACAGATGATAATGGCAGAAGAAGCTGTTGAGCAAGTTCTTCTTGTTCGCCGACAGTTGGATAACGATTCTTGGCAAATGTTTGACGTAAATGCCAAATTTGCCAATCAGATAATTTTCGTCGAGATTTACGATCAGAATTTGCTGTTGTCGATTGATTTTCTTTGTCGGCAATTAAATTCGAACCATTCAATGAACTGTAACCCGTATCATCTAAAGACATAAAATCGAATTAATTTCTATTCAAAATGCAAACAGGAAAAACGAAAACTACATCAGACTGACCTGTCTATTTAGTCTTTTTCTTGTGAGAAGAGATTTAGTCAGATACTTACTAGCTCGTTGAAAAGAAAAAGGGGACGAAATAGGAGTTAGGGAAGATGAATTTAATGATGAAAGAGCTAATGATTCAATTGAATGAAAGTTAACTCGTGGTTTGTATGTTGGATGTGGTGTGCTGGTTGTAATGTTGATCACATTTCGCGATGAACCACTAAACAAATAAAAATATTTTTCAATTGAATATTCACTGAAGTGATTCTACTTTGGACTAAGATTGCAAACATCGATATCAGATGAGTTCGAGTTGTTTTGTTCGTCGTGCATTGAAAACATGTTATTCGATTATTTTGTTGAATGATAGAGAACGTCACGGTGTATGTGCATATATATAATGAGTTAGAGAGATGTTTTCGCAATCAATCAATCAATTAACAACAAGCCATCCAATCGATCGACTAATTGATGTAAATCAATTACAATGATCCGTATAGAATGATGAAGTTGATGACGTGAATATGTGCTTAACGTGAGCTACCTCTATCTTTACAAGTGGATTATCGAATGCATTTCAATTTACACATCACCGAAAGCCGTTTTCGTGCTAACGGACGTTTATTGACGAGAGTAATCATACAAGCTGATATTCTATTCTTCGCATTGAGAATTCGTATTTTCAAAGTTATTTAATCGCAGCAGGGTACATTGTAGTTTAATTTCGATTTAGTTAAAATAACAAAAGTTGTCGACTGTGTGAAGATGAAAGAAAAACAAAACACCTTGATTTTTATGTTATACAAAAGAAACGAAACATATTTATATGATTGATATACTCAAATTACGTTCGAAGAATAACGAAAAAGAACTACAGTTGAAATATTGTTTTCTGTCATTTTTAAATATCGATTCCTTTTCTTTTTTATTTCGTTCTACATGTTCGTTGGATATAAAAATCGTCATTTCAATGTCCTAATCGCTGCGTGAAGAAGGAAGAACGAAATTTTATAGGAGAGTAATGTAAAAATAACAAGATCAACAAAGAATT
>ERZ778026.3508-NODE-3508-length-13682-cov-10.047259_pt1 | contig 13682 bp, 15 predicted proteins | sample MGYA00375756_ERZ778026 | MGnify/ENA primary metagenome ERZ778026 (study PRJEB29350, sample SAMN05389820) | bioreactor metagenome | isolation source: Ammonium sulfate bioreactor | place: South Africa: University of Cape Town | collected 2014-02-18 ... | reverse complement strand
TTGATTGATTGATTGATTGATTGATTGATTGATTGATTGATTGATTGATTGCAGGACCGGGTGGACAACACGTCAACAAGACCGACTCGGCAGTGCGGCTGACGCACATTCCGACCGGGCTCACGGCGCAGTGTCAAGGCCGCTCGCAGGCGCAAAACAAGAAGAACGCCATGGAGGTACTGCTGTCGCGCATCCACTCGCTTGAGAAGGAGAAGAGGTACGTACGTGCGTGCGTGCGCTGTGGCTGGAACGACGCTAACGCCCCTTGAGTACAGCGCTGCGGTCGAGTTGGCGGCACGCGGCAAGCTGGTCGGCAAGAGCTGGGGCGAGCAGATACGCTACTACGTCATCCATCCAACCCAGGTACGTACTGGCAGCTGCAGTCGCTGCAGTGGCAGCAGCACCAGCGGCAGCGGATAAGACACTCATAAGGACGAGGGCGATCGACCACCACGACGCCGGATCCACACTCACGGCGCTAATAGAGCGTGACCGACGTACGAACGCGGGTGGTATCTGGCAACGCGACCGCGGTTCTTGACGGCGATCTTGACCGGTACGCCACTTGCCACTCGCCACTCGCCACTCGCACGCTACTAGGAACGAGAGGAGTAGTGGTGGGTCGTACGATTGCGTCGCTCAACGCGAGGACAGGTCGAGTAACACCGGTGTTCGAGCGAGTGGTGAGCGGGAGCAGTGGATCCTATTGGGCGGCGGGATTCTAGCATCTCAGCCCATATCACACGCTCGCTTTCGGTGCGATTTTCGTATCGAGTGGCGCTCTGGCTGAGTGGTGGTGGTTGCTGGCGCCCACAGGTTCCTGCTGGCAGCGCTGGAGCAGCTGCTCCCTCACCGCCACGACGACGAGCAACGACACGCGGCAAACGAGGAGGCCTCCTCGCACAGCGCAAGCGGCACCAGGACAACGACAGAGTAAAGCAAAGAGGGGCTCGGCAGGAGCCTTAATGAGTAAGGGTTGTTGTGTCCTCTGCTGCCGCTGTTGCTGTTGGTGCTGTTGGCTCTCTCTCTCTCTCGTTCGTTCGTGCGCACGCCTCTCTCTCTCGTCTCTCTCTCTGTCGCTATCTATCGCCCTCTCGCCCTCTCTGTGCTGTGGTTGCTGCTCGCTTGGCTGGCCCAGCTGTCTCCGTCATACACGTGCAAGAGGAGGGTGTCCTTGGAGCACTCGAGAGGGCGCTTTGCTTGCTTGCTTGCTGGCAAGCGCGCACTGCTCGCGCTCATTCGCGAGAGAGGCGCGCGATTGACCGGTAGCGAGCACTGCACAACACACCAACCAACCAACCACCCACCCCACGCCTTCGCATACCACGGTGAACGTTGAGCACGATCCTCTCGACCTCCTCCACCACCACCGAGGTCATTGCTCGAGTGCTACCTACGCTTGCCGACTTGGATCGCCTCGCGGCATTGAAGTGAACTATCGTCGATCGACGAGAAGCCAAGCTTCGTTGGCCGCTTGCCCGTGCCTGAGTGCCGTGCGCACGACCGACGCTCTCTCGCACTCGCACAGCGCACCTACACACCCACACACCCACACACTCACCAACCGTATCACGGCGCCGACCTCTTCGATCGATGGCTACCAGTGTCGTTGACGAAAGCCAGCAGGGCGCCTCGAACGCTCTCGGCCGCTCCACCTCAACCACCACCGCGACCACCACCGCAGGAGCAGGCGGCGTCGATACGGCCATCACGTCGTCGACCTCGACTCTGGGAACGTCGGTCTCGTCATCGTTGGGTCTGTCGGGCTCGTCCACCACCTCCGGCAGCAGCAAGCTATGGCCGTATGGCATCTTGATCAACTCGCCGACCAAGGCCAAGTCGGCCGCCGCCAACTACAGCCAGAAGCGACGCAAGAAGAAGCGCGTGCGCTACGCCGACAACCTCCCCGTGTACAAGAGTCCCGAGCCGGGTCTCGGGCGCTACTTTCCCAAGGACGCGCCCAGGCGCCCGGACCCCGACGATCTGGCGAGCGCCAACACGCGCGGCACGCTGGCGCACGTCAACTCCTTCTATCTCTCGGTCAACCTGCTGCCGAGCAGCGGTAGCTCGAACGCCGCCGCCACGGCGTCGCCGACCTCGGCCACCTCCGCCTCCTCCTCCACCACCAAGCCGTCGCTGTCCGGCTTTTCGTCCGTGTCGTCGTCGAGCCTCACGCTGCCGCGTTCGGGCAACGTGACGCCGCCTCTGTCTCCTGGCGGATCGGCCTCACCGGCGCCCAGCAACGGCGCCAGCCCCGTAGCGCCGTCGGGTAGCAACGCCAACAAGCTGCACATGCTGCTGATGGCCAACAGCGCGCACTCGAGCTCCGCCTCACTGCCTCGCCCGTCGGACGCCACGCAACTGAGCCGCACGGCGAGTATCGACCGCACGGCGCCCGAGACACCAACGTCGGTCGACCGTGCGCGCTTCAACCTCAATCTCTCGTCGATCCTCGCCTCGGTGGCGCACGAGCAAGGCACGACCGCCACGCCGCTCTCGGCCTCGAGCACCGCCAACTTTCTCGGCATCGCGCAGTTGCAACAGCAGGCGTCGTCGGCCGGCGGCCTCATGATGACGCCCAAGTCGGCGTCGTATCTCTCGCCGCGTGGCACCGAGCTGCTCGAGACCTACCCGAAGCCCGAGCGCGACTTTATCGAGCCGAGCCTCGCGGTCTCGAGCCGCGTGCACGGTGGCTCGATTCGCTACTCGACCATCATCCAACCACAGCCCTCGATGCGCTACCATCGCGACGTACAGCTCTCGCCTCGCTCGGCCAAGGTCGCGCGCTTCTCGATGGTGCACCGCGAGGAGGACGACACGTCGGCCGCCGCCGCCGCCCTCTCGTCGGCACAACTGCCATCCATCAGCGGCTCGCGTCGCGTCAACATTATGGGCGACACGCGCTCGCCACGCCAGCTCGCTGCCGCTGCCGCTAGCTCCGTTCTGTCTGTCTTCTCGGTCGCTGGTGGCTCGGGCTCCTCCTCCTCCTCTGCCACCGCCGGCGCTGCTGGTGCTGTCGCCTCGCCCGATGAGCAACAGCAGGCGGTGCCGGTCATGACGTCGGCCATCAACCGCCAACTGTTACTGCGCCAGCAGCTGTCGCGCTATGAGAGCGCCATGACGCAACAACGCATCGAGGGCAAGGACGAGGTGCCGGACCTGATCGACGCCACGGCCCAGAGCCTGCTGCTCTCGGCCATCCCGGCGCATTTGATCGCCGTGCAGCAGAGCGAACTGTTGCTGGCGACCGTCGGCGGACCCTACTACGACGAGAGCCTCCGCACCTACAAGCACCTCGTGGCCTCGCGCTCCATCTCGACCTACCCCGTGATCCCGGGCCTTGGTCGCGCCGGCGATCCGATCTGCGACTTTTACTACCTGCGTCTCTTTGAGCACAGCACCATCGTCGCGCTCTCGGACGGCTGCAACTGGGGCGAGCCGCCGAAGCGCGCCGCCCAGGCCGCCGCACAGGCCTTCGTGCGCTACCTCCAAGACCGCCTGCACGTCTTCAACGACACCAACGTCGTCGCCTACCACATTCTGCGCGCCATCTCGGCCGCGCAATCCAGCATCGTCAAGGGCTTCGAGGACATTTGGCAGGCCGGCACCGCCACGCTCCTCGGCGGTATGCTGTTCCCGCTCTTGGAGGCGGTGCCCGATCCGCACACCATCTCCTCGACCACTAGCGGCAGCGCCAAGAAGCCGCGAGACCGCGAACGCACTCGCTCGTCGTCCGATGCAGCTGCACAAGCGAAGCTCTCTGCTTCGGCCGCGGCCGCTGCCGCTGCCGCCGCCGCCGCTTCAAACTCACAAACAGAGCCGGCCTCTTCCGTACCGCCTTCAGTGCTGCCACCAGGAGCCACTGCGTCGCCCAGTCGAAAGCCGCGCAAGCTACCCAAGGAGCTCGAGCAACGGAACAAGCGAGGCATCTCGATGCCGTCGATCTTTGGCGACGACGCGGTCGCCAAGCCTCCATCATCGTCAACATCGCCAGCCTCTCCGTCACTCGCTTCCTCGGACCCCGCGGCGCTGCTAGCCGGCACCTCAGCCTCGACGCTCTCGTCCTCGACCGATGGCACGCCAAGCGACGCTGACGCTTCCAAACTCGCTACCTTGTCTCCTACGCCGTCTCGAAAACAGTCATCATCTCTTGCAACGAGCTCTCCAGTCTCCTCACCACACCGTCGACGTCGAAAATCGCCTACCGACTCTGATTCCTCCGACACGGACGGCAAGGCCAATGGCTCGTCATCCTCTCGAAAGCACACTTCTTCCTCTTCCTCCGCGTCATCGTCGTTGTCGGAATCTGGTGCCCCGAGCTCATCCGATGGCTCCAAGAAACGCAGCAGTGGAGGCAGCAGCAGCAGCAGCGGAAGCAGCAGCAGCAGGAAACGGCGCAACAGTCGCAACGGAGCAGACGCTCTCCTCAGCCCCTCGACCGGCTCGCCGTGTGCCTCGCCCTCGCCGCCACCGAGCAGCAACAAGAAGCAGTGGGGCTTCGTGTTTGGCAGCATCGGCGATTGCAAGGCCTTCTTGATCTCGAGCACGCACGGCACCGTGATCGACATGACCGACAGCAACCGCGCCGGCGTCATGAACGCCAAGGACCCCGGAGGCCGTCTCGGTCCGTATCTCGACGGCGCACTGCCGGACCTGCGCAACCTCTCGCTCTACTACCGTCCGTGCGAGGAGGGCGACATTATCGTCTTCCTGTCGGACGGCGTGCACGACAACTTTGATCCGCAACTGCTCGGCAAGACGCCGCACGATCTCGGTGTCGAGAACGTACTCGACTGGCGTCTGCTCGATCGCGAAGTCGGCGAACGCCTCAAGACCTCGTACCGTGAGCGCAAGATGCTCGAGGTCATCGCCCCGAACGGCGAGCAGCTCGGCTCGCTCACCGTCTCCGAGATCAACGATCGCATCATACAGTATTGCATCGACCTCACGCAACTCAGCCGAACCTACATGGAGACCAACCCCGGACTCGAGCTGCCGGAGGACTACGTCAGTTATCCCGGCAAGATGGATCACACGACGTGCGTCTGTCTCGCGGTACACCAGAGAGACCTTGCATCGAGTCGGTTGTTCTTGTCGACTGAAAAGTAGTGGAGTGGCGAGCGAGCGAGAAGAGATGGCGCGTGAATGGTGAGCAGCAAGGAGTGAGTAGTTTTATTGAGAGAGTGTGAGTGTCGTAGTTTCGTTGTAGTTTGTGGTTTGTGAATACTGCTGCCTGCTGTTATTGATTCGATCGATTCGATCGATCGATCTCGTATATCTTTATCTATCTATTCGTTCGTTATATGCGAGTGGTTACGTGTTGTCGCGCGATACCAGTGCCCGGTGCCTTGCCTAATAGGTGGGCGCATCGAGTGGCTACTGGCGTGCGATAGTGTTGTTCTGTGCCTCTCCCGGTCATCTCTCTCTCTCTACCCCCTCTCCAATCGCTTGTCGTCGTAGACACGAGTCGAGCCATACAATAATGTAGTTGATGATGTAATAGTATACTTTCTTTCGTACTCACTTTCTATCGTATCTATTCTAATAATAGCTCCGTGGTTATCGATCTATCTCGCTATGTAAATATCTCACATCTCTCTCATCTCTCTCTCAATCGCGAGTCTTAGCCGCGACGGTCGTGTGCCTGGGCGCTACGAGAGCGCTAACCAGCGTGTGGCGTACAATGTTCCAGTAGCCGGCCACCAACAAGAACCACCCGATCATCCAGAACATGGCGTTGCGAAGTGTGGCCTTGTAGCCTTGGAGGTGCATTCGCTCGGCGCTGCCGGTCGAGTCGCCGAGCGCCTTGTTGGCTCGGAGGTGCGCGTCGTTCTGGTAGACGCCGATCGCCGCTCGCCAATCGCGCTCGCCCAGCGCCTCGGCCAGTCGCACGGCATCGACGAACGCCGTGTTGGCGCCGAGGCCTCGGTGCATCGACATGGTGTGCAGTGAGTCGCCGAGCAGCGTCACTCGCGTCACGCGCTCGCCAAAGGGATTGGTGGCGCGCGGTCGCATGGCGTGCGCCGCCATGGTGTCGATCATGTCGGCCGGCTGCGTGTGTGCGATCATGGCAGCAATCTCGGGGCTCGCAAAGTTGGCACGGCCGCACTCGAGCGCCACCGCGTGCAGTTGCTCGAGGTTGCCGTGCTCGATGGCGCGAACGCGCCGCTCGGTGTCGCACTCCTTGGGCCAGCACAAGGTCCACGTCAGCGAATCCTGCGCTCCGAAGCCGACGATCGTGTGGCCGCGCTCGCCGAGACACACCACCAGGGACCGGTGCGTCAGGCGGCTGAGCTGCGGGCACGTGGCAGCCGCGTGAGACAACATGGCCGAACCGCCACAGAACGAGAGGTCGAGCGTGTTGCCGCTGAGTTCCGGCCAGCGTGCCAGCCGCACACGCGAGCGCGCACCGTCGGCACCCACCAGGAAGTCGGCCTCGACCTCCGTGCCGTCCTCGAACTCGATCCGCACACAGTCGTCGAGCTCGGTGAACGAGCGCAACCGCTTGTTCCACTGAATGTCGATGCCGTCGAGCAACGAGTGCCGCAGCGCCCCGCGCGACACGACCATGCTGCTCTTGCCAATGACCGACATCCACAAGAGCTTCCGAAGCGCGCCCGTCAGAATGACGGCGCTCTCGAGCATAGCAGGCTCGTACGACAGCAGTTGCTCCAGAGGCGCGAGCGACTCGCACAGCGGCCGTAACGCCGAGACGCCATTGGCATTGAGGCCAATAAAGTAGCCCTGGCGGCGAGCGTGTGGCGATTGATCTCGCTCGTACACCGTGGCACGCAAGTGAGGATGCAGTCGTCGAATGTGTTGCGCCAGAGCAAGGCCACCGAGTCCACCACCAATGATGGCGACCGAACGCAACGGAGCGACGGAAGGAGAAGGAGTGTCACACATCATGCGAGTGAGGCGAGGCGGGTGTGGCAGCGAGCGGACTGGCGGGCTATTTATCGTTTCCGCCGCTGCGTGTGACGTGTGTCCATTTCTCGGTCTCCGACCAGGCTGCCTCGGAGTCCGAGCTCGTGGCTCGGTGTCCGAGCTCGTGGCTCGGTGTCCGACCACTGTGTTCCGTCTGGCGTGGATCTTTATCTCTTGGAGGTGTATTGTCGATTGAGATTGTGCATGCGGATACCAGAGTGGATCTCCCTCGGCGAGGCGTGCGCGGCTCGTCTATTGCTTGTTGCGCTGGTCTTGAAAGTACGCCAGCGTACGCTCCATTCCTTCGGCCAACGAGACTCGCGGTTGGAATCCCAGTTTCTGCGCAGCCGAGCCGAGTGTGAATTGCTGTTGCTGTTGCTGCTGGCGCGCAAGTGCGGAGAGGGAGGAGGAGAGGCGTACGCTCTTGGCTTTCTCGATCGAAAAGTAGCGGTGCGCCGTGGCGTTCGCGATACGGAAGTACGTGATGGTCGGATGGAGAGTAACGATCGGCGAAAGAATCCACACGATCAAGTCGATCAGGATACTCAAGTAGCTGCGTGTGCGTGCGCGTTGCCGAGTTGTATGCCAAGGTGAGTACGACGAAGCCTCGCTTCGCTTCGTATCAGCAACATACTATATCAGCCACAACGGGACGTAGATGTGCGGCAGAGGATATCCGAGGTTCTGCATCATCATCACCAACAACACCAAATGCAAATGCAATCTCTCGTGAGCTCCTGCAGTCGTAGGAGAGCAGGAGATTGATACAAGTACGAGCACGAGAGCCACCGACCTTCCACGCGTATTTTGGCATGTCCCAAAACGGGATCGGCTCGCCGTTAGTGATGAAGAACGCCTATCACGCACACTTCAATGTCAGGAGCTGCAGTGCAATGCATCAAGAACAAAAGCGAGAGAGAGAGAGAGAGAGAGAGACCTCTCCACCAACTTGGTCCGGAGCTTCGAGCAATCGATCGGCCGCAAGAACGTGAGCCTGGGCGACGTTCTCGGCATACGTCCAGTCCATGAGGTTGTCGCCACGGCCCATGATGTACTTGCTCTTGCCCGCTTGCGCCGCCTCGATGAATCCCGGCCAAGCCTACTCTCGCACGAAATGACATGCGAACGATGAACGATGAGCAATGCAGCTGGGGCCACTTGCACCTCGCCTCGGCCATCATACTTGAACGTCGCGAGGGCCAAAGATGCCCGATGGACGCAACGAGACCGTGAGGAGCTTCTTGCCGCTGTGTGCCGTATCGGTGCCGTTCGCAGCCAGAACGTCGTTCTCGGCGATGATCTTCGTCTTGATGTACGGATCGATGAACTGCACAGAGTACCAACAGCATACGAGGACGTGAGCATCGCAGGTTTCATTCTCGTTGGCTCGCTCTCTCGCAAGTAGTTACTACATACAGTCGTGACCACGGGCGTGGTTTCATCGACACCTGAGCACCACAACCACAACCACATCGGATGAGAACCAAACGCATGGGAGCAGGCAGTCACGCAGTCGCACCCTTGAGATCCCTTCCATCGAACACCACGCTCGCCGACGACGTGAACACCAGTGTCGAGACGCCGGCCTGCTGGCATGCAGCGATGAGGTTGCGCGTGCCGAGCACGTTCACCTTGTAGTACAAGTCGTAGCCCTGCTCGTAGTGCAGCGCGCGCGCTGTTACTCTCGACAGCTCCTCTCTCTCTATCTCCCTCCACACGACGTACTCGGCCGTGAGGCGGCGAGGCCGTATGGATGACGTGCGTCACGCCCTGGCACGCCCTGAGCACATCCTCGGGCGAGCACAGGTCGCCTTGCCGATCGCAGTCGACGACATCGTCGTCGTCAATCTCCGCTCCAGCAGCTCACGCTGCGCGAGCGCACTCCGCCACCACACGCACCTTGGCACAGTTGCAGACGCGGATCGGTGCGCAGCGGGTTGACACGAATGTCGAAGACGCGGATCGAGGCAGTGGGCTTGTGCTGCAGCAGCTCCTCGACGATGTACCAGCCCAAGAAGCCGCAGCCGCCGACCACGAGATAGTCCTGCTCCCCGTCGGCCGCCCAACACCGATCAATCTCCGAATGAACGAATCACATGTCTCTCGCTAGCTATCTCTCTCTCTCGTGTTCTTTGGCGTGGGGAGGGAGCTGAGGGATGTACCGCCATAGTTTGATCGAGAGCGAGAGAGCGAGACGCAGCAGCGAGCGAGGCAACAACGAAATGAACAATGAAAATTCGCACTCGAGTAGAGAAGCCCCTCAGCACGTGCCGTCCTCCACCAACAAACACGAAACCACCTCCAGTACTGGCGCGCTGTTCTTACCCTCGTTCCCTCCTCTCTCTCTCTCACACACACACGCGCGCAATGTGGCACCGGCATCGACAAGCCCTGCTCGTAGCAGGAGCACTCGCCGCCACCGTGGCATATCTCGTGGCGTTGATGCACGAGCGTGTGAGGCTGCCGTACATGGACGAGCCGTTCCATGTGCGCCAGGTGTGCCGCTACCTGCGCTTCGACGCCACGTGGGACCCGCTGCTCACGACGCTGCCTGGCTTGTACGCCACACATCGGCTCGCGCCCACCCGCTGCTTCTCGAGATGTTGAACGTGTCATATGTGTGTGTGTCTCTGTGTGATGTACTAGATACCTGGCATCGATGCCGTACGTGTGGCTGGTGCAGTGGGCGAGCGGCGTGGCGGGCGAGTGTCCCTTGACGCTGCTGCGCACCTTCAACGCCGTGTTGCTCGTGGCGTCGTTCGTGCTCGCCTACCTGCTCGCAATGTACGCGCCCCGCTATCCACCGGATGCCAGCGCTCGATGATGGAGCGAGGGTATTGATCGCGCAATCAACCGACTGGCGCAGAGAGCTGCAACCGCACGCCAGCCGACAGCGCGGCGTCACGAAGGCGCTGATGCTCGTGAGCCTGCCGCTGTTCTTCTTCTACGGCCTCGTGTACTACACCGACGTCGGTGGAGCGTTCGCTGTGCTGCTGATGCTCTACCTCGCGTATCGCGATCGACTGTTATCGAGCGCTCTGGTACGTGGCACCACTCTCCTTGCTGCCTTGCTGGCTTGCGAGAGTTGACGCCGCTCTGTCGCCCAGACCGCAGCGGTCGCCGTGCTGTTCCGACAAACCAACGTCATCTGGGTGGCGTTCTGCGTGGCGGTGCATGTGCGCCACGAGCAGCTCGCGCGCGATCCAACGCAACGATTGGCCTCTCCGTCGAAGCAGCTCTCGTCGTTCGTCGGCTACGTCGCGCGGCACATGGTCGCCATCCTTCGGCGCTACTACGGCTTTGTGTTGGTGCTGCTGGCATTCGTAGCGTTCGTGGTGCTGAACGGCGGCATCGTCGTTGGTACGCGGCAGCATTCGGGAGCCGGTGCTGTGGGCGCGCGCGGGCGTGTCACTGACTCGTGTGCGAGAGTGCAGGTGCACGCGACGCACACCAAGCATCGTTCCACGCTCCGCAGCTCGGGTACTTTGTGGCATTCTGCCTGGCGTTCGCAAGTGCTGCGACGCTCGAGCGTGCAATGCACCTTGTGCGCCGCCGAGGCGAAGTGAAGCGGCGGCTGCTTTCGTGGCGCACCTGGGTGCTGGCCGCGATGGCGGTCGGCATTGCCTTGTGGCTGATCGATCGGTTCACGTACGTGCAGCCGCGAATACGACCGATGAGCAGCGAGAGCGAGTCAATCAACCAAGCAACTCATATGGCATCGCCCTGCGCGTAACCTCACAGCATCGAGCATCCCTACTTGCTGTCGGACAATCGGCACTACGTGTTCTATCTGTGGAAGAACCTCTATCGGCGTTTCGATTGGTTCCGTTACGCCATGGCGCCGATCTATGTCGCTGGCGCTTGGCTGTTGTGGCACCACGAGTTCGGTACGTTGTCGGCGTGGCAGCACTCACTCACTCACTCTCACCCGCTCGCTCACCCACCTCCGCTCCCACAGTGGCACGAGCCGACGATGTAGTGTGCAAGCTGCTCTTCATCGGTGCCACATCGCTCGTGCTGGTTCCATCGCCGCTGATCGAGTTCCGCTACTTTGTGATTCCCTTCCTGCTGCTGTATGCGCACGTCAAGAGCTCTGCCACGAGCGAATGGCTCGTGATCGCGCAAAACCTGACGCTGAACGCCATCGTGCTGTACGCGTTTCTGTATCGCCCGTTCGATGGCGTCGATGGTGAGAGTCGATTCATGTGGTAGGTAGTGGAAGTTCCTGAGAGAGAGAGAGAGAGAGCGAGCGAGGTGTGCTATAGTTGGAATCAAGTGCAAGATTGGAGCAGTTGCTTGTTGTTGTTATTAGTGTTAGTGGTGGTGGTTGTACTTGTAGTATCGCGACGGAACAGCGGAAGAACAATAATGAAACAGGTTCGCCAACACATGGGGGAGGAGGTGTTCGACACCAAGAGCGAGAACACGAGCACCGGCCAGGTATCAGCAAGGAAACTCACTTCTTGTGTGTGTGGTGTGTGTGATGCGTGGTATGTGGTGTGATGTTGTGTAATTTGACAAGAATCGCATATGGATGACGGGATCTGGTGGAACGAAGAAAATTGGCGGCAGGAAACGACGACAGGATATATGCCGGGAGAGACGAGGGAGCTAGATAGAGATTGAGAGACGCAGAGACGCAGAGACGCAGAGAGCGCTCTAGGCGAATGCCAGAGGTTTAGTGCTGCTTCTTAGCGCTCTTGCCCTCATCGTTCTTGGTCGAGTATCGCTCAAAGAAGAACTTGGTGAAGAGGATCAAGTACGAAAAGTACATAAAGAGGCCGGCGATGGTGAGATTCTGCACACGGCCGGAGCCACAAAGAGCGTTCGAGTGAGTGAGCGAGCGAGCGAGCCAAAAGCGAGTGAGATCAACGGCTGGAGAAGTGGAGGCGCACCCTGTGATGCACGTTGTCAAAGGACAAATGGCTGCACTGCGTGGTCTGGATGATCAGGCCGATGCCGAGAATCATTTGGATGACCTGGGCGGCAGTGAGGTACCTGACAAACGAACGAAGAAACAAGCGACGAGCGTCGTAATCATCAGTACGAGCAAGCGAGAGAGAGAGAGAGAGAGAGAGAGAGAGAGAGAGAAGATGACGAGCGACGTACTTGTTCCACTGCGGACGGTAGCCGAGCGACGTCAGGGCGTAGTAGGTGTACATGATGCTGTGGATCAAGAGATTCATGGCGGCGAACCAGTAGCCAGCGCAGTGAAGGAGATAGTTGACCTGGTTGGCATACCTGAAGCGTGCAGGCGTGCAAGGGTGCAAGCGGAGCGTGAGGACGTTGGATGATGAGCGGTGGCAGCGGCAGCACGAGAGCGACGCATACCAGCAGAACAAAAAGGTGTAGATGTGATGGTAGTAGTGGAGGAAGATGAGCGGTCGCTTTCGCAGCACCACGAAGAAGGTGTCGAGCCATTCGAACAGCTTGCTGAGGTTAAAGTAGAAGACCCAGCGCACGGACTCGGGCGGATAGCGCGTCTTGCACGACAGGTCGCACACGGCATCCAGGAATCCGACCTCGAACGCGTGCGTGACGCCGCACGGGATCATCGACACGAAGGCGACGATCGAGAAGATGGCGATCGCGATGTTCCACACCTGGTGATGCGGCGGTATCATCAGCAACAGCAGCAACAGCAGCAGCACCGATCACACGAACGAAGGACGACATCCTTCCATCCGTGTCACGAGCCAACGAGCACACGAGCGACTGACATACCAACAGGATACGCTTGAGCGAGAACGGAGGTCGATCGCGCATCCATCGTTGCACGCCAAAGACCACCGGCAGGTACAGCAGCGCCAGCAGCGCAAAGACCGTCGACCAGCGATCGTAGAAGGTGGTGGCATCGTGCTCCCACGAGAAATCATTCCAAAGACCCATGGCGTCTGCCGAGCACCAAGCGCACCAGCAGCAAAAGCAGCAACACCAACAGCAACAGCAGTAGCAGCAACAGCGGGTCAGTTGATGGCCGCATCGAGAGGAACGACAGCAGCCTGGGAACGCCGCAGCTCCGAGCTCCGAGCTCCGAACGAAGCCCAAGCCGCCGCAACAACAGCAACCTCACGCAAAACAAACAGCACTGCCACGGCGGATATCGATCGAGCACGTGCAAGAGCAACACGCTACAGCGACCGACGAGCTGACAACGCCACCACCGCCACCGCCGCCGCCACCGCCACCACCACAACAACAAGCCGCAGCCGACCGACGCAACTCAACCGATCGCAAACACCACACGCCAAACCTGCCACAACAAACCCACGAACCGCTCAAAAGATCTACCGACCAATCCCTCACTTCGACAACACCGCGATCCTCGCCACGCAACGTACCAAACGGACGATATATGGCTCCGCTGCGACGACAACAGCGACACGCGCAGCGACCACAGATGCGCAGGAGCGGAGGGAGAGAGAGGAAGAGGCGCCTGAGGCGCAGCAGCGGCAGCAGACACACAACGAACCGCGCCTGTACGGCTGCGCCCGAGCTCGCGACGCGCTATGCCTCTCGCTTTTTACCCTTGTAAAACCGCCCTCGTTTGCTGTTCTTGTTATTCGATTGTCTCCCTCAAACCTCGTTGATATCCATCAGATCATCAAACCTCATTGATATCCATCAGATCATCAAACCTCCTTGATATCCATCAGATCATCACCAAACCTCATTGATATCCAGCAGATCATCATCAAATATGCTGCCTCGCGAGCTGTTCAGCCCTAGCGCCACTCCGGTCGTTGCTGCTTCGG
>ERZ778026.3498-NODE-3498-length-13715-cov-9.856808_pt1 | contig 13715 bp, 24 predicted proteins | sample MGYA00375756_ERZ778026 | MGnify/ENA primary metagenome ERZ778026 (study PRJEB29350, sample SAMN05389820) | bioreactor metagenome | isolation source: Ammonium sulfate bioreactor | place: South Africa: University of Cape Town | collected 2014-02-18 ... | reverse complement strand
GTGCCGATCGAGAGCTTGATTCGAGCATCATGATCAAGAGCATCGTCTCCCATCTCTTCCACTTCAATCTCTCTCCCTCTCACAACGACAAAGAGATGATCCAAGCCAAACTGCTCAAACAGATGCAGATATCCCTCAGTGGTGGTCGCGCGGGGCACGGGCGGTTTTCCCGCCTTATTTTTGGCGGGAGCGCGGCTTCGTTGCTGCCTCCTCTTCGCTCGCTCCTCTCGCAGCCTCTTCGTTGCCCTCGCCGCCTCGCCGCCCTCTCCTGCCTGCTCTGCGTAACGAACCCGTGCCGCGTCCTATCGTCTGCCTCCACTCCCTTGCACCCTCTTTCTTTGTTGCCCATGAGCACCGCGGCGCAGTACTACGCGGGCATGCCGCCGCTGGCGGACGGGCGAGTGCCACGCCTCATGATCTCGAAGCTCGTGCTCGAGAACTTCAAGTCGTACGCCGGGCGCAAGGAGATCGGGCCCTTCCACCAGTCGTTCTCGTCGGTCGTCGGTCCCAACGGCAGCGGCAAGAGGTACGCTGCGCGCGAGCATGCAGGCGTGCTGGTGCGACCCGAAGCTCACACGACGATCGCCGGCACTCGCCAGCAACGTGGTCGACTCGCTGCTGTTCGTGTTCGGCTTCCGCAGCAACAAGCTGCGCCTGAGCAAGCTCTCGGAGCTCATTCACCAGAGGTACGCACGCTGTGCGCCCAAGCCTCCGCACTGTGGCCATGGCTGACCGCGACAATGGCACCGCAGCGAGCGATTCCCCGACCTGGAGCGCGCGTCGGTCGAGGTGTGCTTCCAGTGGATCGTCGACGACCTCGAGGCGCCCGAGGCCGACTCGGCCGATGCCGCCGCCGCCGGCGGTGGTGCTGCCTCGCTCGCTCAAGTCAGCAAGGGTTACACGGTGCTCGACGGCTCCGAGTTCTCGATCATGCGCTCGGCGCATCGCAACAATGACTCGCACTACTACATCGACGGGCGCAAGAGCTCACTCGCCGCCGTCAAGGAGCGCCTGCTCGCGGCCGGCGTCGATCTCACCAACAACCGCTTCCTCATCCTGCAGGGAGAGGTCGAGCAGATCTCGCTCATGAAGCCCAAGGGCCAGAACGAGCACGAGGAGGGGCTGCTCGAGTACATTGAGGACATTATTGGCAGCAACCAGTACATCCGCAGCATCGACGAGGCGCACGCCGAGTACGAGCGCATCAACGAGGAGTACGTGCAGCACCTCAACCGTGCCAAGGCCATCGAGAAGGACCGCGATTCTCTTGAGGTATATGAGCCCATCGCGTCGCGCCTCTCATCGTCTGCACGTGCATGTGCTACATGGCTTTGCCTCCTGGGACGCATCTCTGATGGTGTTGTCGTGATTGCCGCTGGTACATGTGCTGCGCAGGAAGCGCGTAACGAGGCCGAGGAGTACCTCAACAAGGAGCGCCAGATCGTCGATGCCGAGGCGACTCTGGTTCAAGTTGCGCGCGCCGAGGCTACACGCCAATTGGGCAACCTCGAAGAGCAGCGTACAACGTTGCAATGCAAACTCGAGGAAGCACGACGCGAGATCAAAGAGAGCACCGAACAGCTTGCTGTCATCGAGGCCGAGTACAACCGCGAGTCCTCCGAGCACAAGGTGCGTAGTATCACACTGGGCGCGAGAGGAGAAGTCGTAGTGATATCGTCTAACACAACAAGTGTTGTTCTTGTTATTGTTATTATTCCTGCTACTACAGGTGCTCTTGGACCAAATGAATGCCTCCAAGGCTGAGTTCACTGAGTTTGAGCGTAAGAAGGAAAAGTTCAAGCAAGACACCAAGCACTGCAAGAGCAAGCTCAAGAAGCTCCAGTCAGCTGTGGCCAAGGAGACTGCGAGCCTGGCCACCAAGCGTGCGTCGCTCGAGCAAATGGAGGCCGAGAATGTGCGACTGGCCGAGGAGATCGAACAGCTCACGGCTCGTCAGCAAGCCGAGGAGAAGAAGCTCGAAGCATTGCAGGCATCGCTCAAGGACAAGACCAGCGACATTCGAGCGGCGATCGAGGCCAAGAAGCAAGAGCTCATTCCCAAGCAAAAGGAGGCGACCGAGCTCGAGGAGCAACACCGCCTTGCTCGCAGCGAATACGATATGCTGTCGTCTGCACAACAGCAAGCCCGAACGGATCTCGAAAAGTACGCTGCTCTTCGACCAATCACTCACACCCATACGCCATCGTTCGAGAGTCGCCGACTAACCAACCACGCTTGTTCATTTCTTCCTCCCAAAGAGCACAAGCGGCACTCGAGGCTGCCAAAGCAGTTGCAGCGCAAGCTGTACGTAACGTGACACATCTCGCACCACGCTGCTCACCCGTGTGCCTAACGATTCATGCCCATGCTTACAATGTGAGTAGAAACCGCAATTGCAAGCCAACAACAAGGAGATCAAGCAACTACAAGCATCGATTCCCAAGATCGAGCGAGAGATCCAAGAGCTCGAGCAACAAGAGAATGCCATGGCCTCTCGACTTCGTTCGATGCGAGGACAGCTCGAGGAGGCACGATCGGCCAAGGAGCAAGCCTCATCCTCCTCCAAGCTCCTCTCCAGCTTGATGGCGTATGCTCGCAAGCACCCGACCTTGAAGGTCAAGGTACGAAGAGCAACCATTTCTCCCCGGCTGTCCTTTGGATCTTGCCCATGTTAACCATGAACGCTCGTGGCCTTATACACTGTAGGGACGATTGGGCGACCTCGGTGCGATCGACGCTCGATATGACGTTGCCATCACGACTGCATGTGGTGCTCTCGATAACATTGTGGTCGACACGACAGCCGATGCGCAACTTTGTGTCGAGTTCCTCAAGTACGTTCTCGGTGTTTGATACCTGCGTGTGCGTGGGTGTATGATATTGATCGAGCTCCGTATGTTCGTTCGTTAGGCAAAACCGATTGGGCCGTGCCACGTTCATCATGCTGGACAAGATTGCTTATCTCCAGAGCAAGATGCAGCCCAAGGCAACGCCTGAGGACGCACCGCGCTTGTTCGACCTGGTGCGCGTCAAGGACCAGTCGGTACTCCCGGCCTTCTACTATGCACTTCGCGACACGCTCGTCGCCGAGGACATTGAACAAGCATCGCGCATCGCCTACGGCAAGACGCGCTACCGAGTCGTCACGCTCGAAGGCTCGTTGATCGACATTTCGGGAACCATGACGGGTGGCGGCCGTGTTGCCCGAAGTGGTGGCATGCGCGCCTCGATCGTACGTCAATTTACAAATGGAACCAGTAGCTGCTGTGAACTACGCTAACTCGACTCATCCATGTACAACAGGACAACGACGGACAATCAATGACGCCGGAGCAATTACGAGAGCTCGAGCAAGCAGTCGAACGAGCAACTGGTGAGCATGCTGCCGTGGTCGAGGCGCTTTCTACCAAGCGACAGCAGCTCAAGCAATGGTTGCAGCGCCGAGAAGAACTTGAGCTCTGCATCACAAAGCTTCAGCTCGACATTCAGGTATGTCGCTATCATCATGACCATGTGTTGATGTAATACGACCACCTGGGTAGATCTGATCTAATCGTGCTTATTTTGAACGAACGATTGTACAGGCTAAAGAAGCTGAACAGCAGTCGCTATTGCAACAACTTCCTGGCCTCGAGGAGCGTGCCAAAACCCGTGATACTTCTCACGACGAACGTTTGCAGTATGTCTCTCTCTCTCTCTCTCTCTCTCTCTCTCTCAGTAGAGCCGGTCCTGCAATGAGTCTGCGAGAGAGCGATAACTCATTTGCTGGTAAATTCTATTACAAACAGGGAGTTGGATGGCATCATCAAATCTCTCGCAAAGCCACTCCGCAAGGCGCAACAAGCGGTCGAGACCTTCGAGTCCGAGATCAAGGCGTTGCAAGACAAGATTCTTGCGGCCGGAGGCAAGAAGCTCCAAGGCCAGCAGACGTGTATCGCCGACATTGAGACGCAGCTCGACTCGGCAAGCCGCACCATCACGCGTAACAAGGTGCAGATCAAGGCTGCCAAGAAGGCGATCGCTGACGGCGAAAAATCGATTGCCAAAGCCTCGCAGGAGATTACTCAGTACGGATTGCTGCCAACAACATATGTGGCGAAGCACACTCATTTAGAGCAAGCTAACGCAACAACGCCATGGCAGGTTGACGGAGCAACTTGAGGAGACCGAGCGACTGCGCAAGGTTTTGAACGAAGATGCCAAGGAGGTGGCCGAGCGATTCAACGCCGGACAACAGGAGCTCGCTGAAAAGGAAGAGCGATTGTCGAGCTTCAAGGCGCCGTACGACAAGTTCAAGAAGTTGGTCGAGAAGCTCATGTCGCAGGAGATGGCGGTTCAGAATCAATTCGAAGAGATTGAGAAGCGCTGCACTGAGGCCGAGGCTCGTATCACGGCGTACACTCGCGAGCTCGAGAAGCTCGCTACCAAGAAGCAAGGGTATGAAGTTTCGTACACTACCACTCACTGTCGAATGATTGATGCATATGAGAGCGAGTGAGTGAATTAACAGACCGAACGAATATGATGGTGGTGATGGTGCAGCTTCACGATCGACGGCGATAGTGATTCGCAGCAATCGGCTGAATTGAAAATGCTCGATGATGACGAAGTGACTCGCGTCAACGTTCGCGAGCTGAAGCGCTCTATCACACAACTACAAGAGCAACTCGCTTCGATGAAACCCAACATGGCGGCCATTGCAGAGTATCGCGAGAAGAACCGCGAGTTTGAGAGTCGCATGGAGGTTCGTAGCGTGAGGCGACAATCACGACAGAGCCGACGATGGTGCGGCCTCTTGAACTGACCGAGCGAGTGACGTTGGGTGTCGAGCAGGAGGTTGGCAAGATTCTCAGCCGCCGAGACGAACAGCGCGGCATCTACGAGGGCCTTCGCGCCAAGCGCTACGACGAATTTATGGCCGGCTTCTCGGTCATCAAGTCGAAGCTCAAGCAGTTGTACCGCATGATCACGCTCGGCGGCGACGCCGACCTTGAGTTTGCCGACAGCATGGATCCCTTCAGCGAGGGCATCATCTTTAGCGTGCGCCCGCCCAAGAAGGGCTGGAAGAACATCTCCAATCTGTCGGGTGGTGAGAAGGTACGGCGATCGGCATCTGACCTGATACGCACTCATTGCGTGGCAGGCACCGTGCGAGCGACGCTGACACGTGTCGCTCGTCGCAGACCTTGAGCTCGCTGTCGTTGGTGTTTGCACTGCATCACTTTAAGCCGACGCCGCTCTACTTTATGGATGAGATCGATGCGGCCCTCGACTTTAAGAACGTCTCGATCGTTGCCAACTACATTAAGGAGCGAACGAAGAATGCGCAGGTATGAGTGAAGCATATTCATTCGCCTCCATGAGATACAGGATGGGTGGCTGACGAAATGCTGCACACGCATAGTTTATCATCATCAGCCTGCGCAACAACATGTTCGAGCTCGCGAACCTGCTGGTCGGCATCTACAAGACGCAGAATTGCACCAACACCGTGGCGATCGACCCGGCGCAGTTCACGATCCCGGTCTAGAGGAAGTGCCCGCATGCTCGTACTGCCACCGGCGCATTCTCTCGTTCTCCTTGCACAGGCTTGGAGGCTGAACTCGAGGAGACGGAGGAAGTGCTGCACTCGCGAGAGATTTGGACCTCGCGAGCAACTTGTAACATAGAGATGGCGATGAGCCACATTTCTTCCCAGCCACCAGCGAGAGGGGCGATGACGTCGATCATGGTCGCTTGAGTGAGCGCAGCGTGTCGTCGAGGCGCTGCTGTGTCTGCGTGTAGCGGGTCGAGAACAGTGCGCGAGCGTGGGCTGCGCGCGAGGCAGCGGCCTCCTCGCCCGACACTCCGGCAGCCACCCTGCAGCGCGAGCTCATGGTCAGGCACACGCCCTGCACACGCCAGCACGGTGCAGCGATCGGCGGTACCTCGGCAGCAACACGAAGGGTTGCATGCGCCGCACGACGAGCTCATCGCGCGCGGCGTCGGCCTTGGCGTGCTTGGCGGCTTTGGCGTGGGCGTGCTTGGAGTGCTTGTGCTGCAGCGCCAGCATGGCGTGCTGCGCTTGGATCGCTTGGCGGCTCTTGTCGGGCTTGCTCGGCCGAGGAGCGGTGGGAGTAGCAGTGGGCGCAGACGCACCCTCGACGCCAGGCTCTGGTGCTTGTGCAGCAGCAGAGGCAGGCTTGCGCAGCTTGTTGCGTATCCTGTCGGCGAGCGTCTCTTGTGGCGGTGGCGTCGCAGTGGTGCTCTCTCGCGCGACGACGGGCGACAACGAAGCAGGCTCATCTGCATCTGCCGAAGGCGACGGTGCGCTGGTTGCATCTGCGAGAGGCACGGATGGAGATGGGGCTCGAGCTCGACGTCGCACGTACGGCTGCACCGCCGCAGAGTCGCGAGGCGGAGCGGCGGAGGCCATCGGTGGAGGTGCGCGGTGGCCGAGGGAGCGAGCGAGATGCACAAGAAGGCAGCGAGCAGCGAGTGAATGTACAAGGAGGCGCCGCGCGCTCTCCGCTTTACTGCGCGCTCATGCCCGCGAACCATCGGCGCTGCTGTCGTGTTGTTGATGTTGCTGCTGTTGTGGTGAACGAGCGGGCAGCATCTCCCAACCATCGGCGGCGTCGTTGGAGCGCGTGGCGCTGGGCTCGCGGAGCTCTTGCTCGTGCTGGTGTTGGTGCTGTGCAGATACATCGCCGCCCATCTCGTCGTCTTCATCCTGCGAATCGAGCGCAAAGAGCGAGGCCTTCTCCTTTGCTCGGCGATGCATCTTGGCCTTGCGACGCTGCAGCTTGGCCTTGCGGAGGTTCGAGGGAGCGTTGGGCCCGAGGTGCACGTCGTCGAGCTTCTCTTGCAGCCAGCGGCGAGCCAGCTTGCGGTTCTGCTGGAGCGAGCGTGTCGCGTGGCACTTGACCATCACTCCAGTCTCTTCGTCCTTGAGGAACACGGCATTCATGCTCTTGTTGACCTCTGTTCATCGGATGGTGGTGACATTGGTCCGTCGTGAGCTCGCGGCACCAATGCTTGAATCGCCGCAACAGCCTCACCACGTACTCTGGCCTCCTTTACCCCATCCCGAAATGAACTTCTCGGTGATTCCCGAGTCGACCAGCGAGCGTGAATAACGAGGCGGCAGCAGCAGTGGTCGTACGGCCAGCAGCCGGCGCGAGAGCGCAGCAGCAGCCAACATCAGCGAGCGAGGAAGCGACGAACGAAAGAACAGCAAGACAGCAGAGTATAGAGGCACGTGCCTGCCCAATTTCTTCGAGGTATCGCTCTCTCTCCCTTCGCGTATTCGCCTCGCTCCCTCGCCGTTGCATCTGCGTCGCATCCATCCACTCATCCCATCATCCCATCATTGTTCCTTTCTACTCCTCGCGTATGGCCACCACCTCTTCCGACGGCACTGCGACTGCGATGGAGGCCACGAGCGATATGGGCTCGTCGGGCAAGAAGCAGCAGGCAGACAGCTTCCCGTTCACGTGCACCATCAAGGCGCACGTTCTAGCGTCGATCTTGTCGGCGGTCGACATCGACAAGCCGCAGGGCGCCACGGTCATCATCACGCGCGCCGGCATGAAGTTCGTGGTCGAGCAGGCGCGCACCTTGCAGGCCGTGTGCTTCATTGCCGGCGAGGTGTTCTCGCACTTTGAGCTGGCGTGCGAGAAGCTGCAGTTCGGCATCGTGCTGTCGACCTTCCTCGACTGCCTGCAGATCTTCGCCTCCAACCAGCTGCAGCCCACGTCGCTGCAGCTGCTCTACAACATTGACAACTGCGAGCTCTTGCTCATGTACGTGCGTGCGAGCGAACGATTGCTCGCGGCTTGCACTGACGGCGTGTGGCGTGCGGCAGCCTCAAGGACAAGGAGGCCGTCACCGACGTCACGATGAAGACCATCGAGCTCGACCCACCGACCGACTTCCAGTTCCATGGCCGAGACATTGTCGTCACCAACAAAGTCATTGTGCGCGTACGTGCCGATGGGCTGAGACCAAGTCATCGATGAGTCCTGACGCGACTAGATGTGGATGGCGTCGTGTTACAGTCCGAGTGGCTGAAGGAGGCCTTCAACGAGCTCGACTGGTCGTCGACCGACGTCAGCTTCCTGCTGTCTCCTGACGCGCCGTTCTTCCGCCTGACGACCGCCGGCACGATGGGCAGCTGCCAGGTTGATTGCGGCAAGGACTCGCCAGTGTTCGAGCTGTTCGAGTGCCGCCAAACGCAGTGCAACAAGTACGGCAGGCGACCCAGTGCTCGCAGTGCTACTCTACTCGTGACAGAGCGTGCGAGAGACGACGACTGACTCGCTGTTTTCTTTCCGACCGAGCAGATACATGCTGCGCACATTACAGCCGTCAGTGAAGGCGCTCAATCTCGCCACCAAGACGCAAGTGCGCATGAACAGCCGCGGTACGCTGTCGCTTCAGCATCTGCTGAAAACCGAGGACAAGCACTCGTGCTTTGTCGAGTTCTACATGCTGGCGACCATCGACGACGACGAGGACGACGACGGCGACAAGGAGCAGTGAGCGAGCTCGAGAGCACCGAGACGCTGCGCCTGCTTGTACACAATGAAATGCACGTGCGCCGTGGCTGGCGCATACATGGCCGTCGCAGTGGCAGGCCAACACTGTAAAGCAAATCATGAGACCATCTCTTCATTCATTCATGCATGCCGTGGGAAAGAGATCGAGAGGGATCGAGAGGCCAACGAGTGGTTGCGTTGCGGGTGTCGATCGCTCAGTGTCGGTTGGAAGGTCTCTGTAGCGCTCTCTCTCGATCTCTTTCTCTGCAGCGGCTCTTCCTCTCGGCCTCTTCCTCTTCCTCTTGCTCCCGCCGCGTGCTCGCTGCAGCGTCTCCCGCTCTCGCTCGCCTGTGTGCCTTTGGCTGTCCACTCGCTGCCTTCTACCGACCACCTGCCTCGCTACCTACGTCGTCGGTGGTCCTCTGCGAATAGTGCGAGCCATTATTGGAGCTGCTCCGATCCACTCTCTCCCATCATGTTGTTCGATGGCCACCTGATCCTGGGCTATCTCATCGGTGCGCATCATATCGCATCATATCGCATCGCATCGCATCGAGGAGCCACCGCTGCCGCTGCTGACCGCCTGACCCTGCGCTTCCTCGACTCCTCCTGCAGCCAAGTTCCTCCTCGAGGTCTTTCGCGTGAAGAGCACGCCGTTCCATGCGCTGCCGTCGCTGCTGCTGCCGCCGTCGTCGCCAGGTGCGTCAGAGTAGCTGCGCGGGTGCATGACGTCACGGCCTCGCCGCTCACCCGCCCGCCCACCCGCCCGCAGCGTATGGCCGCTCGACCTCTCGCATGTCGCAGGGCCTCGGCATGCTGCAGCGGCTCTGGCGGTGGTTCTTGCAGGTGCCGCAGGAGCAGCGGCTGATGCTGTGGGCGCTCGGCGCCTCGGTGCTGCCCGACCTCGACGTGCTGTTCACGCCGCTGTTCGGCTGGCACACCTTCCACCGCGGCATCACGCACTCCATCTTCGTGTACGTGCCGCCGCCTGCAGCGTACCGCACCGGTCACTGACCCATGCGCGCGCGCGTGCAGCATGACGGCGGCCGCAGGAGGGCTCGCGTACTTTGGCACCAAGGTGCTGCAGGTGCCGTTCGCGCAGGCGCTGGCCTTCACGGCGCTGCCGCTGCTCTCGCACCCGCTCACCGACACCGCCGTCAACTACGGCGTACGTCTGCTCGCTTCGCGACCTTGCCGCTGACCACACGGAGAGAGCGCGAGCGAGAGAAGAGGCTCACTATCCCATCTCGTCGATGCGTTGCGCGACAGACCAAGCTGTTCTGGCCGTTCTCGAACGCCCTGATGTCGACCGGAGCCATCACGATCTGGGACCTGCCGTTCACCATCATCATGTACACCTTCCTGACCATGTCGCGCCTGCACCTCATGAGGCCCACGCCGCTCTTCGCCATCTTCCTCGCCTCGTTCGTCTTCTACATGTACGCCCGGCCGCACACACGCACACACGCCTGGCTGGCTGGCTGGTTGGCTGGCTGGATGGCTCTCTCTTGGTTGCACCTCTGATCGCTCCTGCAACCGCAGTGCCATTCGCCGCATCATGATCTACGAGGCAGCGATCCGCGTGCGAGGCGTCGAGCCGCGCTATGACACACGCCTGTGGGTCATGCCCTCCAACAGTGCGTACTCCCTCCCGTTGCCTCGTGCACGCCACGCGGCGCTTGCACATCGCATCCAACGACTCACGGTGCAGCGTTGTCGTTGTGCAGTCTGGCCGGGCTTCTACTACGTCATGTACCACAAGTTCGGCGAGCAGATCCGCATCGCCACCACGGTCTGGACCGACTACTACTACCTCCGCATCACCGAATGTACGCGCCTGTACCTCGCCCACATGGCATCCCCTCCCGCGCGTGAGAGAGAGATGAGAGATGCCTACCTACCTACCTGCCTGCCACCTGCCAGTTCGCTAACGAGCTGCCGCGCACTCCGACAGCGTTGTTCTATCCGCGCTGGTTGCACGTGAGGTTGACGCCGCCGATGCGCAGTTACTTTTGGAACATGGAGCCCGAGAGCATGTCGACCATCGTGTTCGACTCGCTCCCGACCGTGCTGTTCATCGTCGGCTACCACGTTGTATACTACTTCCTCACGCGATCCGGCAAGCAGCAGCAGCAGCACCACGCGCAGGCCTTCTAGGCTCGTTGCTGCGCCTCCCGCGCCGTGGCGTCTGCCGTTCGTTCGTTCGTTCGTTCTGAGTCCTGCGTACCTGCCTGCGTGCCGTATCGTATCTCACAAAAGCACCGGGCCCTCCGCCACAGCTGTCGTTCGGACATTGGCTGCAGTGGATCGGCCTGGCTGCCGTTGTATCGGAATCCAACCACAAGCACAAGCACTGCTCGCTCGCTCACCTGCTCCCTCCCTCCACCCAACCCCTCTCATTATTACTCCAACGAATACACCCATGCCGTAATGGCGCTGCCTTTTTGACCCCGATGATTTGGTTGATATGCGAGGCGCGATCGTCGGTCTCGTGTCGTCGTTGTTGTTGGTATTGAATGAGTGGTATGGAACAATGGTGTGGCAGTGGCGCTCGGTCGATCGCTCGCTCGCTCGCACGAGAACGCTCACTTGGTCTTGGGCTTGGGCTTGACCTCCTTCTCTTGCACCTCGTGGATCAGAATGTGATTCTTCTTGGCGGCGTTGTAGCCCTGCGCGCCTTGGCTCCAGTCGTAGCTGACCGTGTACGCAAAGAGCTGCGCCGTGGCCGAGAAGCGGCACGCCGAGATGGCGTCGCCGCAGCGGTTGAAGGGCTTCAAGCGCGAGCGCTGCTCCTTGTCCCAGAAGTTGACGCAGCCGTCGGAGCCCGCGGTCGCAAACGTGCCCAGGTGGTTGAAGTGGATGTCGTTGACTGCATAGACCTCACGCGAGTTCTGTCCTTGTCGGTGGCTGTGCAGATGGCACGCACACACACGAGCGAGCGAGTTAGAAGGGCGTGCTGCGTTGGCGCCAGGGCTTGCGCTCCGTACCACTTGAAGACAAAGTTCTTGCCGCTCTCCTCAATGTACTGGATGGCGACGCGGCCCTCGATCGAGCCCGCGGCATAGCCCGTCATGTCGGGGAAGCACGCCAGGCTGCGGAACTGGTACTTGAGCGGCGACTCGTAGTTCTTGTACTCGACCGTCGGCTTGCGCAGGTCGTAGATGACGACGCGCCGCGCCGCGGTGCCGACCACGCACAGGTTGCCCACCACGTCCATGACGAAGATCTTGTCACCGACGGCCGCGCCGCCGGCTGGCGTCGTCGACGGCGCCCGAATGTCCCAGTACCGCACCGACTTGTCCCAGCTGCCCGTGACTATCATCTGCATCTGTACAATAGAACGAACGAACGAATGAGCGAGAGCGAGTGATTGATTGATCGAGTGGTTGCTCGATGGCGATAGATAGATAGATAGATACCGTGGGCAGGGAGAAGATGTGTCGTATGCAGTCGTCGTGCTTGCCGATCTGTGCGACGGTGTTGCTGGCGAGGTCCCACATGCGCGCCGACGGCGAGCAGCCGGCGTAGTACGCGCGCGCCCCATCGCCCGCCCACGCCGAACACAGCACTGGCGCCTGTCTCACAATCAAGCTCTCTAGGTTAGATACCATTCGCACACGCGCACACACGGGGATGGGCAGGGGATGCGGGCACGTACGCCGAGGGTCTGGTGCAGCTTGGGCTCGGCGTGGTTGGCCTGCTTGACGTCCCAGATGTAGCAGCCGCCGTCCCACGACGTGGCCGCCAGGAAGTTCGCCGTCGGGCTCCACCGCAGCGATGTGATGCCCTCATCCAAGGGCGCGATCGATGCACCGTCACCGTTGGCGTTGATCGGCACAGCCATGTGAGAGAGAAGGAAGCAGCAGGTGGTGCGAGCGAGAGGAGGAAGGCAGCGAATGAAGGAGAGGACGAGAGGCGCCGCCGCTGTTCTTACTGCTCGGCTCCTCAGGCGCCGAACGTTCCTGTGGCTCGGAAGCACGCGGTTTGAGCGCCTGCGCTTGTTTGAGCGGGGACTGGGCACTCACGCATGGATCTTGTATTGATAAGCGTGTGCCACTAAATAACCTACGAGTATCGAGCTGCTCGATCAGCGGGCGGCGGCGGCGGCGGCTACCAGCCGAGGATTCGAGCAATGACCGGCTCGGCAGCGGCGGCCATCTTCTTGTGCCCGGCCACTGACGGATGGCCGTAGCAGCCGTAGTCCGACGGCTGCAGGTTGATCTTCGTCAGGTCGAGGTACCACACGTTGGTTTCGTTCAGCACCACCTCCTGGATGTACTGGCAGCACGGGTTGCCTGCGGGTCCGCGCTGCCGGTGTCAGCTGCCGTTCTCGAGCGACAGAGCCGCACACGCAGCTACACGCACCGATCATGGGGCCGCACGCCAAGAAGATGGGCAGCGCAGCTCCGTAGGCCGTTCGGATCTGCTGAATAAAGTCATGGTAGCCCTGCTTGAACACTGGGCCTGGCGGGTTGGGTTGGCTGTATCGGAGGATGCGAGTACGAGTGCGAATGCCGTTGGACGTCAGTCACGCGGCTCGCAGCCACACAGCGATGGCAGCATGTGATCGTACGTCGAAAAGTCATTGGTGCCGAGGTTAATGACCACGGCGTCGGGCTTGTACTGCGCAAAGTCCCAGATCGGGGCCGGATGGACGCCGATGGTGCGGTTGAAGTAGATCGGCAGCGGGTCGGGCGACGTGATGCCGGGGTCCTGGTAGTTGCGCACGACGCCCTTGCCGCTCCACGCGACCACGTGTACTTGCGCTGCGCAGCGCACAGACACCGTGCCTCAGCGCCTTGTGTTGGCAGCGATCGGGCGCCGGGAGGTGGTGGCTCGCGAGCGGGCGCGTACCGTCAAAGTAGTCGCCGAGGAAGGCCGCCCACGTGAGCGAGTTGTCCTCGAGGTCCCATTGCGCGTCGCCCAAGCACGAGGCATTGCCGAGGTTGCCGTAGCCACACGTGATCGAGTCGCCAAAGAACTCTGCCAATCAAATGCGGTGCCGCCGAGCCCCACAGCCACCACAGGCGCACCCACGGGCATCGATCAGATTCTCGCGAGTCGCTTTGAGCCAATGCGTGCCGCGCGAGCGGAATGGAGTGGAGTGCAGTCGATACCGAGTCGGCGCGTTGGCGGCGCGAATGGCAGCGACAGCAACGAGTTCTCAGCGTCGAGCTCGATCGATAGAAGCATGGC
>ERZ778026.3497-NODE-3497-length-13715-cov-12.924597_pt1 | contig 13715 bp, 15 predicted proteins | sample MGYA00375756_ERZ778026 | MGnify/ENA primary metagenome ERZ778026 (study PRJEB29350, sample SAMN05389820) | bioreactor metagenome | isolation source: Ammonium sulfate bioreactor | place: South Africa: University of Cape Town | collected 2014-02-18 ... | reverse complement strand
CGCCTATCTCCTATCATCAGTGCATCCGTGTCCGGTTCAATTGGGGGCTAGTCCACTAAATAATCTTCTTGTAATTGCTGTAATTGCACCCAATGTTGTAATTGCATAATAACTCCTATTATTTAAAATCTAGTTATCTTGAGGGTATGCTCCCGCAGCGTCGATGGCGATCAGCTCTCCAGCCTTTGCACAATCAGCGCGGGTACCTTCTGTAACAACAACTCTGAGCGGCATACCATGCGCATCCACGGCCAGATGTATCTTGGTGTTGAGCCCCCTTTTGTGCGGCTCATGCCTTGATTGCCACCCCGCAATCCATTGCGCCTGATCCTCACCGGTGGCCAAGCAGCCGACATTACGCAAGGGCCGGCACTGGTCAATTCCATCAAGACCGATGCAGTCGTCGCTGACAAGGGATATGACAGCGATGTGTTCATCGCAACAATCACCGAGACGGGCGCTGAGGCCATCATCCCGTCTCGTAGCAACCGACTCAGGCCGCGCGAGTTCGATCGGGAGCGGTACAAAGCGCGCAACCTGGTTGAGCGATTCTTCAACCGGCTCAAACAATTTCGTCGCCTCGCGACACGCTACGACAAACTCGCCAACCGCTTCAACGCTTTCTTGCATCTGGCTTGCGCCTATATCTGGCTACTGTGAACACGCTCTAGTACGTTACACATCTAGTATAGACAATTTGCAATGATTTTCTTGCTCATTGAGGAAAAAACAGTACGGCAATTCACGTCTCGTATCTACCAGCGATTACAGTTGATAACCTATTTTATGGTGGGTTGAATCAGGACAAATATGCGTACGTTTTATTATTGATAAAATACGTTATCAAGAATAACAACGAGCGTGGAACGCTCTTTTTTATGTCCATTCTATATGTGATAATGTCCTTTATCACATATAGTAAAATGTTCCCATGAATTCGCTTGCCACCCTGCCGTCAACCTTTGTTTGCCCGACCCTGATCGCCGCCGCCGGCGATCGGGCGCGGCTTCGATTCCTGGAGTTCTTCGCCTCGAACATTCGCAACCGGCACACGCGCCGCGCTTATATCCGGGCTGTCACCGAATTTCTCGACTGGTGCGCGGTCGTGGCCGGCGTGACATCGGTCATCGATGTGGAACCGCTGCATGTCGCCGTGTGGATCGAAGACAAAACCCGCCAGAGATCGGCACCGACCGTCAAGCAGCACCTGGCGGCTATCCGTCATTTATTCGACTGGCTGGTGACCGGGCAAATCGTGGCGGTCAATCCAGCCTCATCGGTTCGTGGCCCGTCCCATGTGATAAAAACCGGCAAGACGCCGATCCTGGATGCCGCGGAAACGCGTCATTTGCTGGCCAATATCGATGCCTCCACGCATGCGGGACTGCGCGACCGGGCTTTGATTGCCCTGATGGTCTATTCGTTCGCGCGAATTGGCGCGGCGTTGGGAATGAAAGTCGAGGATGTCTATACGCAAAACCGCCGCCTTTGGGTGCGGCTACGCGAAAAAGGCGGCAAGCGCCATGAAATGCCGTGCCACCATAATCTCGAGGACTATCTTGTGGCCTACCTGGATCACGCCAACCTGCGCGATGATCCCAAGGGACCGCTATTTCGTACCATGGGACGCGGCACGCGCAAGCTCACCGATACCCCGCTGGTTCAAGCCAATGCCCACGCCATGATACAGCGCCGCATGGCTGAGGCAGGGATTGCGACAAAAGCCGGTAATCACAGTTTCCGTGCGACAGGCATCACATCCTATCTCAAGAATGGCGGCTCGCTGGAAAAGGCGGCCGCCATGGCGAGCCACTCCAGCACCCGTACGACACAGCTCTACGACCGGCGCCACGAGGAAATGACGCTGGATGAAGTGGAGAAAATAGGAATCTAGGGGTAGAGCAACTGGCACGGATACTGGTCCGGGCCAAAAGCCGGAGATGGAAAATTTTCCCTGAGCGTGCGACGACGAGCCATAAAGCCTATCAGGGCCAGACCGGCAAGCAGCATGGCGTAAGTTTCGGGTTCGGGAACGATACTTGCCTCCACAATCACTTGCCCATGATTGTTGATGCCTTTCGCCTGGGTCCATAGAAAAACCGATTCAGGATGCGGAATCAGGAGGTTGAGATCGGTCATGCCTACGCCGTTGGGTCCGGTAACGAATGCGTGCTCTTCGCCCGAGCTTGTGCTGGAGACGCCCACCACTTGGCCAGCATCGTTGATTCCAAAAGCATTACTGAAAGTTCCACCAAGTGTTCCCAGGTCAGTCGTACCTGTGCCGTCAGGGCCGGTGATAAATGCATGAGTCTCGCCTGAGAGCATGGTAAAAGCCCCAACTACTTGCCCCACGCTGTTGATTGCGCCAGCGCCGCTACTGGCTCTCACGCAACGGTACGTGAATCTCTCGATTCATACCGCTCCTATCGTTCAGTCATTCCGGCATAGGTGATGTGCCAATGGGCAAAGAGACCCGATTGCTGCGCAACTACACGCTTCAACCACGCCCGCGCCCATGTTGGACTGCCACCTAACCGCTTGTATTTCCGTTTGACCCAGCGCACGAGAGCATAGTCGAATTGTCCCAGAATCGGTGCAAGTTTCGACTTGTAGAACTTGCCGTAATAATTGATCCAACCCCGCAGCACCGGGTTGAAACTGGTGGCCAGTTCTTCAATCTTGAGTTGAGTCCATCGGTGCGTCTTCCAGCTACGCATCGTTTGCCGAATCGACTTTCCGGCTTTCACGCTGACAGCAGGGAGAAAGCTGAGGAACAATTCGCCCCCACGGCACTGTGCGCACCGGGGCTGGAATCGATACCCCAGAAAGTCGAAATGCGTTTCGGAGTAATTTCTGCGCCGTTGCCCGTCTTTGCAGTAGACCACCTTCGTCTTGTCCGGGTGCAGGACTAGCCCGCACTCGGCCATTCGCTGGTCGATCTCTCTGAGCACTTGCTTGGCCGCATATTCCGATTTGCAGTGCACGATCACATCGTCGGCGTAACCGCTCGAACGGCTTGTTCGGGTGGCTGCACTGCATCCACCTGTCGAACGCATAGTGAAGGAATAGATTTGCCAGCAAAAGACTGATGACTCCGCCTTGCGGCGTGCCCTTATCCCTTGGCAGGCAAGTTCCATTCTCCAGTTGCACCGGCGCCTTGAGCCATCTTTCGATGTACAGCAGCATCCACTGGCACTGCGTATGTTTCCGCACTGCCCGCATGAGCAGTTCATGATCCATACTGTCGAAGAATGCGCGGATATCCATGTCCACGACCCAGTCGTAGTGCCAGCACCGCCGCCGGGCAACGCCGACTGCTTCTGTGGCCGACCGACCCGGTCGATACCCATACGAATCCGTGTGGAAGTGAGGTTCCACCTCCGGCTCCAACACCAGTTTGACGACCATCTGTGCAATCCGATCAGACACGGTCGGAATGCCAAGGGGCCGCTTACCACCCTCGCTCTTGGGAATTTCCACCCGCCGCACTGGTGGCGGACTGTAGCTCCCGGACGCCATCCGGTTCCAGAGCTTGTAGAGGTTGTCCTTCAGGTTAACCTCAAACTCTTCAATCGACTGGCAATCCACGCCGGCCGCGCCGCCGTTCGCTTTGACTCGTTTGTAGGTTTCCCACACGAGTACCTTGGAAATACTAAATGGCTTTGCCTTATCCAACAGAGTCCTCCCATTGCTGGTTGTTCCGTTCGCGTAAGGCTGAACAATGCAGCCCCTTTGCTCCAGCCCCATTACAGGGCCTTCCTCACTACTACGGGCTGCTCCGCCCCTGTGCCTCGCATCGGTACTCAGACTCTTACGGGATCGCCGCTTGAGTCGCTCCCTTAGCATCAAGGCGACAGGTTCTCACGTTCCGTATCAAAGCCTGTACCCAGTTCACGCCACCTCTATGCCGGTCGCCGCTCAGGCAATAAACAGGTTTCCCCCGAGCTTGTCCTGGAGTGTCGCTAGCCTCCAGTTTCGACGACGTCTTACGCTTTCGACACCTCAACGATGGTTCGCTTGCGCTCGTCTCCTAAGTACACACCTGACGCATTTCATGCGCCTTTTCCTTGACGCTCACTACAACGGCTCTTTACCAATGCAGCTCAAGGTGGTTTGGAACCTGCGCCTGCACGCCGATTCCGAGGGACCAACCCTCATCTTCGATACAGCATTGCGCCGGAAGCTTACGCCCTCGCGCATTCGTGACACACTAACAACCTGCATTTGAAACCGTCCCGACCAGCATTCAGCGCGAATTTGAGCCAGCATTAACTGCATCTATCGGCCCCGGCAAACCGGGATTACCGGCCAATGAACCTGCATTCAGCGGGGCCGACCTGCATTTGATCTTCGCCAACCAGGAATAAGTGCAACTGACTTGGCTCACTCATCGGCAGCGGGGTCTAGGAACTACCGGAACCGTCAATTCAGCCACGTCCATACTGCCGTTATCAAACGTGCCCATCCGAAAACGTAAACCGCACACTGTATTTACGGAGAATAAGGTTCGGCACCATTCTGGCAGCAGCTCTGGCCTTGCCGTCGAAATCGGAAGCGACTAAGATTCCCCGCACCTTCCCATTATCCTCCTCGGCGGCGATGTCACCCATATAGCTAAGAATCTGTCCAACAGCGTCGCGCCCGGCGCGTCCCGCCTTTAATTCAATGACGACGACTGTGCCAGACACGTCGCGCGCTGTTATATCAATGAAACCGGAGTCAACAGAACGTTCGGCGCCGTCATCAATAATCGAGATACCCAGCTCAAGTTGTTGAATTTCTATTCTAAGTGCGGCCTGCATGTCGCGCTCCAAGCCGATCCGTCGCAGCGCTCCCTCTTCGGCCATCTTCTGACTATTATCTTCAGCCTCCGAAGACACCGAGGTGTCTATCGCTCCGCCCCCTAAGTCCAGGAATCTTTTGTACCTTTTGATGGCATCACGGTAAGAGGCAAGGTTGCTGCGGATAACACCCTCGAATGGAATTTTGCTTGGGTTCGGACGGTTATGCCGCTCGTCATCTTTCGAATAACTCAGCATCTCAATTAGACTCATCATTTGATCCTGGGCATAGTGCTCGTCAAGGTCGCCGTGACACTCCTCAACACGAGCAGCGCGGAACATCTGGGCAGAAATCGTATTGGCCTGGTACTTCTGCGCCTCTAGCCAATGACGATAACCTTCTTTTTTCATCAAGTGCTCCTTCTGTAGGCATGAAATATTGGTGTATATGAATAATCTTAAATGGCGGGTTATTTAGATGGGCAATCCCGCCGCCAATATGCGATCTCGCAACTCTGCCGTACGAGCGGGGTCAAGCTAGTTGTTGAACAGCGCCCTGATTTCTGCCGGCCTGGCGTCGAACGGCTCCACCATGCCTTTATACTTTAAACCGATAACCTTGTGAGTGGTTCAGGAATCCCTCGGATTGCTGTTCAGGTAGCCATTCAGCGTGCCGCCGGAACCGGTGAATCCAAGCGTGTTCAGCCAGGCCGCGATCTCCGAAGGTTTCTGCCCGGCCGCGCGCCTCGCCCGGATGTCCGCCTGATGGGTTTCCCACAGCTCATCGTTCCTGATCCGCCAGGGTTCGCGGGTGTCGCGTTTTTTGCGGGCGTTGCGGGACGACGCAGGCAGGCGGATGGGGCGGTCCGGCGGGGACGGTCCTGTCGTTACTGGTAACGGCGCGGCGCCTGCCAGGAAAGCGGTGATTGCCGCTTCCTGCTGCGGATCGACCCAGATGGCGATCTGCTTCTTGCCGGCCTGGCGCATTCTCGCCTTGAAAGCCGCCTGCCTTTGCGCATTGGTTCCCATGCAAAGCCTCGCTAATTACTAGTAATGCCAGGGGAGAGGGCATAGATTACTAGTAACAGTATGGGGCAATTACTAGTAATGTGTCAAGGGCTGTGACGAAACAACTCTGGATTCAGGACGGAAAGCGAATCGTGTCTTTACCTCATTACGAGTTTGGAGTTGCCCCTATTAAACCGGACAAGATGCGGTTAGTAACTGGCTGCGGATGAATTGTCTTGGTGATTTCATCTTGAGCCCCTTGTGAGGATGATATTCATTGTTGTAGCGGCTCACGATTTTTTCGGTTTCGTGTGCTGGTCGATCAATGGCTAAACCAAACTAATAATTGCCTGAAACTTTTTTCATCGCGAACATCCAACCGTAACACCTCGTTTATTTTAGGATTTAAAGACGGATTATGCCGGTAAACAGATCCAGCGATCCCCGGATTCCCATTCAAGCCTTCATGGCCGAGAGAATATGACTCCGAAATATCAACGCCATCAATTCCGCTTACTGGAAAAGCCTCTCCTGTTATTGAATAGCGATTAACATAAACAGGGGAACCTCATGCCGGTCAGCATTATTTCAAATGCAGGTTTCTATAACTATAAGTTATATATCAATTCCGAGGTTTTACGCCGCCCTTGCGGCCAAGACCGAAACCGACGCGGTACAAATCGGGCATGTCAATGCGACCATCTTTTTTGGTTTCCAGCAAACCCAAACGCTGCAAATCTTCACGTACACCGTCCCAGCCGCGGTCGATATGTTGTGCTGGGAGATGCATAGAGCTGATGCCCTGTGCACCTGCAGGGAATTTTTGCTCCCATTTCTCTTGTACTGCATCGAATTCAATGGGTATGTTCATGCCGCTCAAGGTAGAAAGAACGTCAGGCACCCATGGATAGTCTTCGGCCATCTCCTGCACACGAATTTCGGAAGCCTTCTGAATTCCGCGCTTAATGCTCTCAAAGTGCAGCGCGTAGTCATGTAGCTGATAGCGTTCGCTGGAGTCTTCCGCCGCTTGCCGGATGGCAGCCAAAAAGGATCGCGGCGATGTCTGCCCGCGTCCATCGGCCAAGTGGCTCACCGACCATGTATATGGAACACCGCGACGCTTGTCGCGTCCCATCCATGGGCCTGCCAGTGCTTCAAAAGCCTTTCGTTGAGCTTCGGACTCCGATTTCATGTCCTGCGCAACACGCCACACACCGTTTTGCTCGATACTTTCGCAGATAGCACGCAAACACTCGCCATGAGCATTTGGCGCATTGATGAGCCGTTGCCATAGCAAGCCGTGCAGATCGTGCCTGGCCCACGCCAATTCGGCCTTGGTTGCTGTAAGCTTAGATGCATCCGGAAAGTTGAACACGGTACGCTCTGCCTGATCCTCGCGAAGAAATACTTTGGCATACAGACCTGGAAAAGTCTTCAACCAGAGGGTCGTGCGCAGCAGACCCCGCACGATGAGATCCATATGCCGCCAATCTGTACTCGTGCGGTCCAGCGCATCAAACAGAATCAGTCCTTTCCAACTTCGGGGTCGTTGCATCAAGTGCGCGGCGGCCTCAGGTTCAGTTTTCAGCCACGCTACCGTATCCGGCCAATTATCACTGGGGATTTTCTCGCTTGCCCGCTGTGCGATCCAGCGCAGAATCACGGCACGCCACAAATCGTAGGGGTCATCATTCTGTTCAAGAAAAGTCGCAAAAACATCGGCGTTCGGGTAGCTGCCTATGGCTTCTGCATTGGTAAAGCCAGCGCGCACATCGATTCCGTGTAGTTCAGATGTGACAGTTCCCAGTTGTTTGCGAAGCGGTTCCGATTGCAATGTCGCTGTCCAGAACGACTTACCTACCCCTCGGCCGCCAACAACGATGTGCGCATCCAATCTCAATGCTTTTAGATGCGAAGGCGGCAAATACAAAGTCCCGGGTTGCGGGATCTCACCGAAGTTACTGGTTTCAAGCGACGCAGCCAGAATAGCCTCACGTAATTGCTGAGCTTGCGTCATGATGGTCTCCTCAAATCAACGGCATCGCTCACTCCGCCGATTAGTGAACCAAAAACAGACTGCACCTCCTGAGCGTCGATGGTGGCAAGCCGTCCTTGCAGAGATCGCAGGCCAGCAAAACTGCGATGCCAGTTCACCCCCCATGGGTAGTGCGGAGCACCTTCATCGGCCTCATCGAAGTTCCATCCTTCAACTAAATCGCCAACGTGCCACTTCCCTTCGCCATTAGGCGTTAGCCCAATAGCTTCGGGCTTCGCAGGTGCAATCTCATCGTAGAGCGTATCGACGAAAACGCCATAGGCACTTTCACGCAAGCCTTCAAGATAGCTCACGCGATCCAGTTCGGGCACGATGGCACCAATGATTTTTAGGCGCTCGCGGATTTTATCCGCCACATGGGCGCGCTGCCATTGTTCAAACAGCATTCGGTAGCCGTTCCAAGTTTGGTTGCCCTCCAGTGCAAACAACAGGATTAGGTTGGCGCCCATATCGGTGATGCAGGCGGAAGCGATTTCGTCGATGCCAGAGCGCGAGTCGACTAAAACAACGTCAGGCTGGATCCGTTCCTCCAACGCCTGCAACAAGCGCCCAAGACGGGCCGACCACGTTTCACGTGTTCCGTCTGCACGCAACTTGGGCATCCAGACACGACCCAGCTTGGCAATGTATTCACCGTGTTCAGCCCCATGTGCAGGCACTACATGGATTTCGCCGTCATGGGAGAGATTGCTGGTAGCGACCATATCGTCGAAAACCGCGCCACCGTTATCCACCAAATCCTCAATCAGCCAGTCGGTGATACCGTACATAGGCTGGCGTTCTGGCGGCAGTAGAGCCGAAGACAAGCCGGGAGACTCAAGATCGAGGTCGAGCACTAGCACCCGTTTTCCTGCTTGCGCAAGACTCCACGCCGTGGCGGCCAGAGCCGTCGATCGCCCTACACCACCCTTGATGGAAAAAAACACGATACGCGGCACCCCCTCTATTTCCGGCACCATATGTGCCCAGTTGGCCTCGGTCGCTAGCCGATCTACTATCCACACCTTGTTGAATCCACCCAGTGTGTAATGTGTCGCGCCCTGGCACGCCAGTTCCAAGCTCGCCTCATACAGAATACCCGCATCAACGGAATAAGCATGTGGCATGAGACGTTCGGAGAGCGCTTGATAGACAACCTCAACATCAGCACGCTGGGGTTCGTCCTCCTTGGATAGTTCCGGCGCGATGAAGCGCACCCGTCCGGTGAGATCGCGATTGATGATCAGCCAGTCCAGTTGCGCGACCTTATTGTGGTGAGTAGTCAGAACCTCATTTGCGATCGGTAGGATTTGATCGAAGGTGCTCATATCAAGCCTTCACGTTGTGCCTTGGCAACCAGGTTGCGAACTGTCCGGGCGCCCGTTTGATGGCTTTGCACCCGTACCTTATCGAAATGAGATTGATGTGCGTAGCGGTCGTCAACACTGCAATTGTCAAATGGGCTAGGTGTGGGCAGTCCATAGTCAACACCTTCCACTTTACCGCTGCGGTAGGTCTCGAAGCGAGCCCATATATCCTTGACATGCTTCCAATCCTGGCGTTTTGTAGGGTTTCCTTTCTCATCGACTGTCATCCCGAATCTCATCATCAACCGCTTGAGACCGCACTCAGTTGCCATACCATACAGGTGATCCGCATTAGCGAAACGCTCAGCAGCAAACAACCCCTCGGCGTCAGTCCAATGGCGCTCATGCGCATCCAGAAAATCAGCTAGCACGAAATCCTCCTCACTTCTTCAGGTGTACGCTTGATACCTCGGTGCATGCCTCCGACTAGCATTAAAACGCAGTCGTAAGAAATATAACGGAACGAACAATGCTAGAGCTATCGTAGTCTTGCCCTATGGTGACGGAACAGTATAAGCGACTGGGCTCTCAGGTGCTGGGCCAAAGCTTCTAGGCATTTATTCATCTTTAGCCCAGCACTTCACAGCCTTTTGAAAGGCTGTGTTTGCACTCTGCTGATCAGAGCAACAATGGCCGGAGGTCGAAATAGAGCCGACCTCAAAGAACACGAGTCGCCAAAACACCGACCATGATTACCGAACAGGTTGCCGATACCGCGGCTCCCATGATCGCGGTTTTTTTGGCGGCCTGAATCGCTACCCAGGCCTTCCTCATTTCCTGCTTGAACTCTTCCTGGCTTTCCTGCATTACTTCCGAAACAGCAGCCCTTATCTGGTCGCTGGCATAATCCGATGACTCGGTAATCACTCTTCCCGCCGTCAATTTTGCCTCTGATATCCCTTTCTGTATCGAAGCCTCCACCAGCTTTTCAACTGTTTTCAGGTATTGCGCATTCCGTTCGTTTATGGCGTCCACGTACTGCGCCAGGACGATTTCATTGATTATCACTGCGGACAATATGGGATCGTCCTTGCGCAGAACGGTATCGTACTTCAGGGCGATTTCCTTTCTTATTTCATCGATATCCAGCATGGGTTTTCCTCGCTCCGGGCCTTCGTCTTGCCGTCCTGACTCAGATTACCGCTTCCATCTGACCGTAGATGGCCTGTTTAACCTTGAACAACCGGGATTTCGCCATCAAGCCGAAATCCTCCGATGCCTTGACTTCATCGAATGTCAGCTTGGAGTCGAGCATCAACTGAATATCTTTCCCGAATGTTGAGCCGGTTTGTTTCGGTATCCTGATCATTCCGTGAATCCGATCCTTGTTGTTCAGGTACACCTTCATTTCCTCGAATGTCTTGCCCTCTGCCTCTATTTCCCCGAAGAATTCGTTAAGCCATACGATGATGATGGCTTCAGGCGGCATTTGCCGCACCAGGGATGTGAGTCCCGCGAACGTATCCCGCATGGCCTGGCCCCCGGTAATTACCGTGTGGATGACTACCTGCTTATCGTTATTGGAAATCAAGCTGATCGCGTCATTCTCGGCGATGTAGTAGCTCAGCGGAATGAACGAGGCCGCGCCGTTGTCGACGACGAAGTTTGAGTCCTCCTCGATGATCCTCTCGATCAGCGCATCGAAATTGCGCTCGATCAACGAACCGTTTTTCATCAGCTCCAGGCGAAAGGTATTGAAGGCTTTATATCCGGTCAGCGTTGCGTTTACCGGATCGGTATCGACCACCGTGACGGGCTCTCCACGGCTGCGCAGGTATTGCGCCGTGAGAGAGGATATGAAGGATTTTCCAACCCCGCCTTTTCCTTGAAGAACCAAATGGACCTGCTTCATTTTCTGTTCTCTCCTTTGGGTTGTTTCAGATGAAATCATCGGTGTTTCCACTGTTGGCATCAAAAGTGAAGGCTTCCTTTTTGGGCTTGATTTCGTTTTTGATTTCTGGCTTTTCTCCTGCTGGCTCGGGTTTGGCTTCATCCTGCGTCTTTCTCCTGATGAATTTATTGACGTAATTGACGAACTGCCCATAACTGATACCTAGCTGATTTTGATATCCCTCGTAGATCGAGATCATGGTGTAGCCAGCCTCGATCTTTACTTTTATTTCCTCCTTCCTGGCTAAAAACGCCACTCTTCCGGCACCCAATCTCCTTTTTGGCATCTCCATGTTACTTTACCCTTATAAGACTATAAAACTATGTAAAACACTTTAATTGCTTCTGATACAGATTGCAATACCCAATAATACATTGGAAATCATTATATATCTATGAAATAGATTGACAGGACTGGGAGCAAATCATACTATCGCATAAAAATACAGAAAACTCTGTAAGGACACAGAAGGCAAGATGTGTATTGTAGGCCTACGCGCTGCGCGCTTTGGCCTCCCAATACTTCGTTTTACTCGCCTTTGGCTCGACACGAATCCTGCCCCGCGGGGCTCACAGCGGAAAAACCGAAACATGGAACAGAAGCAAAACACCCGCCCGCGCGGCAAACCCATCAAGGTATTCGTGACGGACGACGAACGCGAAGTCATTTCGGACCTTGCCCGCTCCGCCAACCTCCCCCTCTCGGCCTATCTGCGCGCCGCCGGCATGAATCAGCCGGTTCGATCCATCTTCGACATCCATGCCGTCACCGAACTGGCGAAGCTCAATGGCGAGCTGGGGCGGCTGGCCGCGGTGCTGAAAACTGGCAACGGCACAACCCCAACCACCTTGAAAGAACTCCGGGATCTTCAGAAGCAATCACACGAAATCATGGGGCGCTTCCTGCGATGATCGCCAAGCGCATCACGTCCAGGGCCGCAAAGCCGCGCATGGCCCGGCTGGTCAAATATGTCGTGGCGGCCGAAGGCGGACTCGACCCCCGGAGCTGGGCGCGCACCGCCGACTACCTGCTGTGCAGCAAGACCAGCAACCGCGGTGAAAAGGTCGGCGGGGTGCGCGTGACCCACTGCCACACCGACGATCCCGCTGCCGCTACCTCCCTGATCGAAGCCACGCAAGCTGCGAATACCCGTTCAAAGACCGACAAGACTTACCACCTGGTATTCAGTTTCCCCCCGGGCGAAGAGCCGCCTCTCGAGGTTCTCCACAAGATCGAGGATGAATTGGTGCGATCCATCGGCTACGCCGAACACCAGCGCGTCAGCGCGGTGCATATCGACTGCGACCACCTGCACGTTCATGTGGCGATCAACAAGGTCCATCCCAAAGGCTTCCAGAATATCGAGCCCTACTTCGACAAGAAAAAGCTCATGGAAGCTTGCGAACGGCTTGAACTGGAACTTGGGCTGCAGCGCACCAATCATGGCCTGACCGGGCAGGAACCCAAATCGAAAATGAAGGAGAGGCAGGCGCAAGCGGAGGCGCACAGCGGAATGGAAACCCTGGCCGGATATGTCGCCCGCGAGATAACGCAGCGCCTGAAGGAAACGAAGACCTGGCAGGAAGCGCATGCCCTCCTCTCCGGACACGGCCTCCAAATAAAGCAGCGCGGCGCGGGACTGGTGATCGGCAGCGGGGAACTATGGGTCAAGGCCAGCCAGTGCGACAGGTCATTTTCCATCAAGGCGCTCACAGACCGGCTTGGGCCATTCGGCATTGAGCCAGGCGAGAAACCGGCCAGGGCCTACGAGCCGAAACCCCGGCAAAACCACCCATCGAGCGCTGCGCTATTCGACCAGTACCAGCGCGAGAAGATGAAGGCGAAGATAGACCGGGAACAGGGGGAGGAAAAGGTGAAGCATGAAAGCGCGGTGGCCGAGGCCAGCCTGAAGCGCTGGGTCATGGCGCAGAAGCTGTTCATCAAGGCGGCGCCGAAGGGGGTGAGGCGCCGTGCCGCTCTCACGCTCATAAACCTCAACGCCCAGGCTATCCGGCGCAATAACGGGTCCGCCATGGAGAAAAAACGGCGGCAGGTGATTCTTGATACGGTCGTTCCCGGCTGGGCAACGTGGCTGGCATTCAAGGCCAGGGCCGGGAATGCCGAAGCAATGGCCGTGCTGCGAAGCCGGCAGCAGACGGAGGCGATGCGCGGGAATTACCTTGCCGGGGTGAAGAACAGGAACCCTGTCGACCTTATCCTGCAAGCCAGCAAGCCGGGCGTGGATCTGGCCGGGCGCGTGACATACAACACGCCGGACGGCGGAGTCGTGATCGACAGGAAAAACCATGTCCAGACATTCCGCGCCACGCCGGCATCGACTCTCCTTGCGCTGGAACTGGCAAGTCAGCGGTTTTGCGGACAGCCCCTGGTCGTGGAGGGGCAGGAGGATTTTCAGAAAGAAGTCATGAAACTGGCAAGGGAACGGGGAATATCCGTGCGCCTGGCGGTCAGGCCAAGGAAACGTTCGATCGATAGGGAGATTCAGATATGAATGGCTCGATAACCCGTTTGCTTGGGGGAATGTTATTTGTCGTGCTGGTAATTATCATGAACAGCGCAGCCACCCAATTCGTGGCTTACCGCCTGTCCTATCATTCCGTCCTGGGCGATCC
>ERZ778026.3483-NODE-3483-length-13771-cov-9.766987_pt1 | contig 13771 bp, 27 predicted proteins | sample MGYA00375756_ERZ778026 | MGnify/ENA primary metagenome ERZ778026 (study PRJEB29350, sample SAMN05389820) | bioreactor metagenome | isolation source: Ammonium sulfate bioreactor | place: South Africa: University of Cape Town | collected 2014-02-18 ... | reverse complement strand
CATGGATGAAGCAAACGGTCTTGACGATGACGATGATTCGATCGCTGGTCGATGATTCGGCGATGTCGATGATTCCGAACGAGCTCTTGTTCGAGATCTTCTCGTGTCTTTGATCTTGATCGTGACCGTCGCCGTTGTTGATCTGGCGCGTGATGGCGCTTGTCGTCGTTGCCTCGATTGGACCGCCAGTGGTACAAGCACGATAGACTTCAGTTCCATCTTGCAGCTGCTCTCCAGTGTTGGATCTATAACAATAAGACCAGTTTGCTTGATTTATCGAACGATCATGTATTGTTGTGGTTGGTGTAACAAGTCTGGGGAGCGGGGAGTGAAGAGTGAAGAATAGTGATATTTGTAGTGTACGAGTTGACCAACTAACTGACTGACTGGTGGAGTGACTACTTGAGTGACTTGTTTGATGGGTTGGTTCGTTGGTTCGTTGGTAATAGTATACTAGCGCTTGGGGCTACGGAAGCATCATCGTGCATAATCGTGTGCGAGGTCGAACGCCGAACTGACACTGTAGATGCCAGATCAGCAACCAACCGAGCATCGCCATCACGATTCCCACCACTGCGAGTCACATCATGGGGCATACGGATGCCGATGGTGCGTCGTCCTCGCCATCGGTCGAAGCTGGCGTTGCGTTGGCATCGGAGGACGACGATAGCGGCTCGCTCGAGAGCGTGGCGTACTTGTCGTACGCCACACCTCGGCGTGCGTAGAACAGCACGTACGCAGCAGAGGTCACGAGGTCTACCTGGCCAATCTCCTTGGCGACCGAGTCGTCGAAGCAGTACCACTTGCCGTCGTCCTTGTGCTTGGCGTACGCAATGTAATGTCCTCGCGATAGGCTTCCAAAGTGGTTCTAATCATCGAATGCCAAGCGAGCGACCGAGTGAGTGAGTGAGTGAGTGAGTGAGTACTCGTGATCAGCATGCGTGACACGCATATGAGTCATTGGGTCGCTTGGTACGTACCAGTACTGCAACAAGGTCATAGAGCGTCTCGCCAACGTCCGGGTTACCGGTGAAGGGAGCGAGATCGAGGCCTTCGATTGGAAACTGAACGAGCTTGCCGTTCTTGGAGAGCACCGGCGTGCCGTTGAAGCGTTTGAGTTGCACGACCAGAATCGGTGGCAGCGTCCAAAAGTCCATACGCTTGGTCATGATCTCGCTCTGCTTGCACGCCGAGCACACAAACTCGTTCGCCAGCTGCTCCTCCTCGGTAAAGACAGTGAAACACTGCTGCAGTGCGATCGGTTGCTCTTGCAGTGCCTTGTTCGCAGCCACACTTTCGTGAGGCACGGCATCCTATCACAATCATACGACATTGATCAGTTCTGATAGAGAGGATAGAGAGAGACTGACTCAAGCAGGCAGATTGTCAAGAATACCTTGGCCTTTGCAGAGTCATAAGCAATCGAAATGAGCTTGGAATCCCAATCAAGGGCAAGCGTGGTGCCATCATTCAGATGCACAACCTCCTCGGCCGTCAGATCGCAACCGAGGCAGAATTGATTCCACGTGCACTTGCTGCATGCTGAACCATTTCTGTGGAGCGGGAGACAAAGAGAGAGATCGTGAGAGAACAGTGAGATGGAGAACAGAGCGCTTGCGCTCAATAACAATACATACCGATTGACTTGCCGAAACTTGAAAGGATATTGAATGACGCCATCCTTCTCGACGAGCGTCAACTTGAGCAATGGTCCCAAGTGTTGTATGGCGAGTTGGTACAAGTCTTCGAGACGCATCGTTGGCAGTTGTGACTCGGGGAGCGAGAACACGAGCGGATTTCCAAAGAGCACCGGTTTGACCGGGTTCAAAAAGTACACGGTCAGCCGCTCGAGGTAGCGCATCAGCACACCCACTTGAATGAAACTCTCACGACGCCGTTTACCACCCGAACGAGATGATGATAGCGTCGACGAGGAGGAGGATGATGACGAGGAGGACGAAGAAGATGAAGTGCGGCCGGCCGGCGAAGCTTTGGCGCTTGTCGGTGACGACGGCATTGGAGCCGGGAGCTCTGCTGCTGCCAAACGGCCTTCGACTGGTGGAGAGGCGGTCGTAGGCGGTGGAGTGGCGCTGTTGGCATCGCGAGACGGTGTCGGTGACGGCGTTGCCGATGATGAAGAGTCAGATGATGGTGTTGATGGTCTGCTACTCACCGTAGTACTTGTGGTTGCAGATCCACTATCGCTGCCGGCAGGGGAGTCAGTGACCGTACTACCGTTGCCACTGCTTCCAATAACAGCACCAGCTACCGATGTGGTGGCAGTAGCAGTAGCAGTGGCAGTGGCAGTAGCAGTGGCAGTGGCAGTGGCAGGAGATTCGTTGTTGAGATGTGGGAGATACTGACCGAGAACCTCATACGCATACAGCACCGTACGAATGGTGTTGATACGCGGATAACCGCTCAGGTTACGGAACAAGTAGCGGTTTTGAATCTCGTAGAGTTGCAAATGTGTCGAGCGAACGCCACACATCTCGGCCAATGCACGCTTGGCCTCATGCAAGGTTGAGGATCCAAGCATTCGAATGCTATACCTGTTGGTGTGATGATGCCGCATTGTTGGTGGTGGTGGTGGTGGTTTCGTACAAGCATCAGTCGGGCATTTCTGGAAGATACGTAGTGAGTGGCATGGGTGTTTCGTGACGTACTTGGTCGGTGGCTTGCTACCATCACGAAACACGACAACTACCTCGAGTACATGATAGGCTTCTTGTGGCAGTGGTAGTTGAACAAAGTTGAACGGGTCGAAGCGCACCGACGTGTGCTTGCATGGTGGACATGCAATAACACTGCGCAGTTGACCGTAGAAGAGATCGACAATGATGCTACTGTTTCGAGCGGCATACACTGCCCAATACTCGGCTGCCACCTCAGCATCCGGACGTCCATTGCTATCAGGCACCTCACGATATTGGCGATCCTTGACTGATAGGTTCAAGGAGATTGTATGAGTGAGTGAGTGTACTGATCATGATCACTCATGATTACACTGTCGAGAGAGAGAGAGAGAGAGAGAGAGAGAGAGAGAGAAGTACGCGGCGTACTTCGATTCAGATCCTCATGAAGACCATCTAGCAGAGTGGCCAATAGCTCGTGGGTATCGTGTTGTTCAGATCCCGAGAATTGTGGTGCAAACTATCATATCACACACACGCAATAAAGGTTATGAGAGTGTCACACGATTCAATACAATACTTTTTTGGTCAAGTCGTAACGGGTGAGTGAGAAGGTAGGTACCTTGCTGATTGTTCGCTTGAAACCCCGTGGAGCTACCGATGAGCTGATTCGGCCCTTGTCACCGACCCACATCTTGACCATGAGGCTACCAAAGGCCTTGGCCACCTCGCCGTGACTGCCGAGTGGGTTGCGACGATTAATGTCTCGTCGATAGGCGCCCGAGACAAAGTACTCGTTCAAACCCTTGGTGTTGCTCAAGCATTGTACGGCAGCATTCATGAAGCATGTGTTGCCGAGGTTGTGGAGGCCCACGACGCCTGGCTGAGGTGCAACGCCACCCGTGAGTCCATGCGTCTCGGCGATCGGCCAAAAGCCATCCTCCCCTTGCTCCTCAAGATCTACACACACACACACATGCAGTCGAGCTTAGCATGACAGTTGACAACGGTGAATGAGTGTGAGTGAGAGCGAGACGTACAAATGCGCTGGCCATGTACAATCTTGGCCTCTTGCAACGTTTGATGAAGATCATGAATCAGCCGCGGATGTGATTCATAGTACGCATTCCAGACGCGAATCTTGGTAGGATCATTGAGCATCATTCTCTTGCAAGACTCTCGTCGTAGGTCTTCGAGCGTTGCCGTCTTGCTCATTGAGATCTATATCACAAAGAGTATGTACGATTGAATCATGGTTAACAATCCTACGAATAATATGGAATACTACAGAGAGAGAGAGAGAGTAGGTGTGAGTGCGAGTGTATCATATGTACATCGATCATCTTGGCAGGAACAGTGATTTGAGCCGATCGTCGCAAAAGGATCTTGAGCGTATATGGATAGAGCTCGACTGCAATCAACTTCTTGTTGTCCTCGCCTTGAATGATAACCTGTCGTGGAATCGGAGGGCCACCACCGTACCAATTCCACAAGACGGTCCATTCTCTGTGGCAACGATAAATGTCAACGATATCATCGATCATACGAGTTCAGCGCTCGAATGTACTACATGAGTGGGTCAATTCACACATACTGTTCAGACAACAAGGTGTAGTCCACGTCCTTGATCAAGTTGTTTCGTAGATCGTTCCTGTTGCCTTTGCCTCGATTGACGAGTAGCGAACAGTTATCGATCGGACCCACGATCGATACTCCCGGTCCAGCGTCATCGATTGCCACTTCATCCTCCGTCGCATCATACATGACAGCCTCTTTCCAAAGCTGCCACCACTTGTACGATATCACATACAATGTATCACCATCATTCATGTTGCGCTTCTCTTCATGAAGCTCTCGCATGATTTCACTGTACATTCACATGGTAGGTACAAGTAAGTAATCACGTAGAGAGTACGAGAGAGAGAGAGAGAGAGAGATGTAGAGAATGGCAATGATTCATTCATAGGTGTACCGTTCTTCTCGTGCTGAGGTTGGACGTAGACCAAGTACAATATTTGACATCTGTTCATATCGAGTCGAGTCGTGTTGAGTCGTGTTGGGTCGTGTCGCGGTCGTGTAAGCGTGACATATCGAATCCAATCACTCGTGAACTGCGACCTACCTTCTTGATCGTCTCGAGAAACTGCGTAGCGATCGGTGTCTTGGAGAACCAGTCTTGAAACTGCTCGAACGAGATGCGTTGATCTTGCGAGTCATCGAGCGAGTACTCTTGGAATGCAGCCTCGACCAGCTTGAACATGCGTCGATTCTCTTCCTCCTCCAAGCGTAACTCACGCGATGCCGTCAAGTTCATTTGCGATGACGTCAGGAGATCTCCTGACTCTCCATCCATATCCACTACACACACGCTCGCGAGGTAAGCAAGAATGCCACCATTTTGTGCAACCACAAACGAGAGAAGAGCACGTACTCTTGAGCGCTTGCACCTTCCATAGCGAGCTCACCATAGCGAGCATATCAGCCTTCGAGAGAAGGCCATCGCCATCGAGATCAAAGACTTTGAACCAAACTGTCCATTGGGCGCAAGCGATCGTTTGTGAGTTTTCATACGAGCTACTACGCCATGCTGATAGCGATATGCTTTGTACACTGAAGCTTCTGGCACTCATCTCCACGGCAAAACAATGACAGGCCGCATACAAACTCGCGACTATCAATGTAGCCATCGAGATTGTCGTCAAAGGCAGAGTACATTCGATCCAATAACGCCTCGGGCAGTGTCTACCAAAATCACTCACCATTGAGATATTGCCAGTGTCGCCATAGAATCACCGTGCCGACCGACGTACGGGGGAGAAGATCAATGCCAATGCATCGCGATCCAGGCGATTGTTCGGAGTCTTCTTGCGTAAATCTCGAAAGATTCGTTCGAGATCCTTGACTTCCTTCTCATCGACTAGATTCAACGACCACCACAAACCCACACATACGCATCAACAAGACATGCACTCGATAACCATTCGGTAAATTTGTCGTTGCATATGGCACGTACAACCAGTGAATACTGACAAGCTCACTGATGAACGAAGGTCGGCACGACGTCGATCACTTGCCGTAACTAGAGTCACCATCATCGTTCATTAGTTGAGCAACAACAATCACAATCATACTCGTGTGTTGCTGCGTGGTTCGAGAGACGTACGCGTGTCACGAGTTGGATGGTCATCTTCCTCACGCAATGGCGCAGGAGCGAAACCACGCTCATCAAAGATCCACGACATGAGTGCCGTGAGATCGCGATGGTCCTCGGCCCACTTGTACAACTCGGCGTACGTTAACTTGCCATCCTTGTCGAGATCGTACTGTAGCATTATCGTTATTGTTGTCGTTGTTGTCGTTGTGATCATGTCAGGATCAATCAAAGCGATTCAATCGAATCGAATCGAAGCAAAACGAATCAACGTACACGCGCGAAGCACTCATCAAGCAGTTGCGTGACGGTGCCCTCGTTGGCGAGGATATCCTCCTTGAAGATCGTGGCCATATCGTCCTTGGCAATGTAGCCACTCTTCTTGATGTCATAGATCTGGAACACCACTATTCGATCCATTGATCGAATCGTACATGCATCGGATCATTGGATGATGCATTCGGTGATCCATTCATCATCGACGCATTTGTTTGGTGTGCAAGATATGCAAGCGATATATGCATGTGGAGGATCGTATGAGTATATGCCGGAGGAGCGAGGCCACGATCGCGATGGCTCGGTACAACACATACAGGCGCTCTTCTCGGCGTGAGTGCCCTTGACCAGAATCACCATGCCGATGAGAAAGTCGCGAAAGACCAGGGCGCCCGAGCTCGTGTTGTCGAGGCATTGGAAGATACGCTCGGCGATCTTGGTCGGGAAGTTGGCGCCCAGCACCTCCTTGATGAAGGTGCTCTTGGCGACGTACTGCGACGAGCGCTGGTTGCTGCTACGCGTCGTGAGCTTGTCGAAGCCTTTGTGGTATCGCTCGAGCTCCTCGGCGGTACCTAACGATACGAGAGAGAGAGAGAGAGAGAGATCGTGCATTGTTTTGTGTGAGTTTGGGCTTCGAACTCCAAGCGACACTCACTGACTCACTTGTGGATTGTTGAGAGATATTATGGAGGAGGATAGTGGCGGTGGAGGAGGGGGGTAGTGCGGGGAGTGGACCATACATCGAGCTCGAGCGTCCGAGTACGAGAGGATCTTGGAGCCACGTGCTCCCATGATGAGGATGAGTCGTAGTGACGGTGCTCGTGCTCTCGATGATGGTGCTCGAAGGAGGGCGGGGCAGACAGGCAGGCACGCAGGCAGGGAGGAGGGAGGTGCGCGCGCGATGCGAGCCGCAGGCGAATGCAACATCAAGCTCTTGCAACATCAAGATACCATAACATCAAGCTCCTGCAACATCAAGCTCTTGCAACATCAAACGAACACACGACTCTCGATGGCTACAACTTCCGCGATGACCTCCTCGAGCACAAAGGCCTATCGACACAGGATCGCCATGGTGTCGGACTTCTTCCTGCCCAACACTGGCGGCGTCGAGATGCACATCTATCTCCTGGCGCAATGTCTCATCGCTCGAGGCAACAAGGTGGTCGTCATCACGCACACGTACGGCGAGCGCCAGGGCGTGCGGTACATGGGCAATGGCCTCAAGGTCTACTACCTGCCGCAGCTCGCCTTCTACAATGAGTCGTCCTTCCCCTCTGGTGGATTGGAGGTATGGAACCTCGATCGAATCGAACCATGATCTTCTCGATCGAATCGAATCGAATCAAATCGAATCAATCAGTATCTCGAGAAAGACATCATGATCTATCGATATCGATCGATCATTGAGCTGGTTGGTTCTGATTGGATCGTGGATCACATGCGGATATGATGATAGTGGTTGCCGTACTTTCGATCGATCTTGATACGTGAACGTATCGATATCGTTCATGCTCATCAAGCATTCTCGGCTCTGGGTCATGAGGCCCTCTGGTATGCTTCTCTCATGGGTCTCAAGGTTCGTTGCTTCGATTCAATCGGTTCATGCAAGATCTGCGCAATCAAGGTCTATACGAGCTATTCATTGGATTGGATTGGATTGCATTCGTTTGCATGGTTGACGTTGATCGATTCGTAGTCATGCTTCACCGATCACTCGTTATTCGGATTCGCTGATGCTGCAGGCATTCACATGAACAAGGCATGAGTGCACCTCTAGAATCGACTCTGGCTCACTGCTAATCGAATGGCTTTGATTTCAATGGTGTCTATCGAATGGCAGCTGCTCAAGATGAGTCTCTCCGATGTGACCCATGTCATCTGTGTCAGTAACACGAGCAAGGAGAACACGGTGCTTCGAGCTGCCTTGGATCCTCGTATTGTACGACGATGCAATGCGCACGATAACTGTGCTGCATCCGAACTCACTCGAGTCGATCATACCTGTGTGTGCGTGTGTGGTAGGTGAGTGCCATTCCCAACGCAGTCGAGTGTAGTTCGTTCACACCCAATCCCTCTGCTCGAAAGCCTGATGTGTGTACGTGAATCTCGCAGCCTATCTCTTGTTCAATCCGTATCTCACGAGTTTCTCGATGCTCGGCAATCAATAGTGACGATCGTCGTCGTGAGTCGCTTGGTGTATCGCAAGGGAATCGATCTCTTGATTGATGTGATTCCCGAGATATGTAAACGACATGCCAACGTCGAGTTCTTGATTGGAGGCGATGGTCCGATGCGGATAGCACTCGAGGAGATGCGCGAGAAGCACCAGCTACATGATCGCGTCGAGTTGCTTGGTAATGTGCATAACAAGGAAGTGCGCAATGTACGTCGCCCTATCGATCATGGCGAGCGCCTATCCAGGTGTCCTTCATGCTGACGCTTGGATTTGGATGATGGCTCAAGGTACTTACACGAGGGCATATCTTTCTCAATACCTCATTGACCGAGGCATTTTGCATCGCCATCGTCGAAGCTGCAAGGTACCGATACAACTCTTGCTCACACTATCATTCAGTCGTGATGACTGATCTGGCACACGCTCACAAGCTGTGGCTTGTTGGTCGTGAGCACCAATGTCGGAGGCGTACCTGAAGTACTGCCACCGCACATGATCAAGTTTGCACAACCGAGTTCGGATGATGTTGTACGCGCGATCGAGGAGGCGATACCGCTCGTTCCCTCGGTCGATCCATTCGAGATGCATCGGCAAGTGAGTAGCATGTACGACTGGCGTGATGTCGCTGCGAGAACCGAGATCGTGTATGATAAGATTGCCGCCACTCCAAGCCTGCCGTTGATTGGCAAGCTGCAACGATACTATGCTACTGGCAGCTGGCTCGGCAAGCTGTATGTAATGTCAATGATGCTGTGCTACTGCTACTGGCAATTCGTTGAGGTACGACAAGCATGATGGTCGTGTGGCACCAATATACTTGGTGCTGATCTAGACTCGTATCGTAGTGGCTGGTTCCTCGTGACCAGATTGATATCGCCGTCGAGTTCCCACGCACGGCAACCAACGACCTGGACATGAGCTGCGTGACTACATCAACACAATCGCCCTCTGTTGCTACTGCTAGTATACCGACTACGCTCGATACAACAAGCTGTTTACCAACGGATCAGCAAGCAAGCACTACGCGTTAGCTACGTGTGCTGGTATCGAATGAATATGGTAAAGATCGCTGTCCTGTTATGTTCATACGGCTTAGATTCGAGCACTGTATTTATCTGATCTCCGCAGTAGGACAATAGATACTGCCTGACATATACTAGCGATACACTATCGATATCATCCAATATCATTCGATTCGATTCAAGTACTTGGATTGATGATTATTGGATTCGCCAGATGTTGCGTGCGTTGGTTGTAGTTCTCCCGAAGAGTTGAGCGAAGAGGAGGGACATTCATTCATCATTCGTTTGGTTGCCTCGTTGCTCGCGCATCACTCTCTCAAGCCTCCAGACCGTGAGTACCTCTCATCCATTCGATATCGATTGCTTCAAGGATGAATCACAGACGTGTACTATCGAGTACCATGACAAGATCGTATGAGTGGGTGGTGTTGGCGATGTTGTTGCTCGTGGTCGCGACGCAGCAGCAGCCACCGCCTGCGCTAGAGCAACCTCCTCGATCTCCCTACATTACGATCGCCTCCTATGCGGTATCAATCATCAATCATTCACCCAATCAATCAATCCTCCCTCTTTCTAGAGATTGTCGCGTAGCTATGAAGCTATACACCACTAATTATGATTGGGTTCATTCATTCAATCATGCAATCAATCACACAAATGTGATTGATCTCGCTTGATCGAATGGACGGATGATACAATCGATACCGTGCTTGCTTGTAGGATACATCGGTTGCATGGCGAAGCAAGGATGTAGGTTGGGAGGCTCTACCGAATGACCCTGCGACCTACCCGACGCCATCAGCTGCATGGGATGGCGATGGCAACATCCTACTCGTGCTACCACGCTCTCTCGACATTGTATGAGATGCATTCATTCATTGATGGCGCCACAATGCTTTCAATCGATTCGATGGATGGATGGAATTGGCTCAATTCCATTGGATGCGATGGATTGATATATGATGATGCAGACACAATATGCAACTGATGGATCAGGACGATGTGGTAGTACGGTTCGATCGCTAGCCATCTCGCAATCGATACCAACCAACAACGAACTCCAAACCCGGACCTTCCAAGGAGCCAAGGCGAGTAATCTCAACTACACGTACAGCGACAGTATCTCGGGAGCCACGGTCACGATCGCCACGTATCTGCTGCAAGATAAGCTTCGATTGATGTCGGGCTCATTGACGTACGAGTTGATCGCGGGCGACCTCGTGATGCTATACATCATTGCATGGCCTGTTGCTTGGGATCCCTTGCTGCAACTGTGTCTACGCATTGATATCCCACCGATTGGTATGTGAATGCAATGCTTCAAATGCCACGATTCTTGTGAGATGGAGAGAGAGAGAGAGAGAGAGAGAGAGAGAGAGAGAGATGTATGTATGTGGATGGCTGATTCGCTATGGAATCCAGCTCAACAAGATCGAGTACCATCGATCGGTAGCTGTCCCTTGTGGCGCATTGGCAATGGCGGACGCTGCTATTGGCACACGTCAGCCTCCGACAACACCAAGGTATTGGGCCCGGTACTGGCGCATCAACTCTGGACCACGCAGCAATCTACCATCACCAACGTCACTGGTAGCGTGGCCAACACGGCACCCGTCACGAGCTTCATCAATGGCAACTCGATCGAGTTGCTCTTATCGCCGAACTCGACCGCCAACTCGTTCTCGTTGTCGATGCTCACGAGCGTGCGTGTCGTCGTCGATAGCTCCGTGGTACCCATTCCATCATGGGCCATCTGGCTCGCACTCGGTCTTGGCATTGCGATCGCGGTCGGAGTGGTCGGATGGGCCATGTTCTTTGTGTACCGTTCGTACAGGCGAGCTGGTTACGAGCAGTTGTAATAATCATGATATTGTAATAGAGTATAGTACTATAACCATGACGTGTGTGTGTGTAGATATTCTCGCAAATGATGATAGTAGTATAGTAGTGTGATAAAGGATTGATAGATAGATAGGTTTTACCGTTGATTGGCTCAAAATTGAATGGTGATATCGGAGACGTATCTTGTGTGGTGTGTGACTATGTGATTGTGCGTGCACGTTGAATGAGTGTGAGACATTTGATATGATGGTTGTAGAGATTGCTCATGTCGATGTAGAGGCTGTCGTCGTTGTTGATGCCGATGCCGATGCCGATGATGGAGCTGACTCAAGCAATTCGCCATGATATCCATTGGGGTTCTTGAGTTGAAAGTTCCACGAGTCGCGACACATATCGTCGAGAGTCTTGCGAGCACGCCAGCCAAGCTCCGACGTAGCCAGTGTGACATCGGCTACGAGAATCGGTACGTCACCAGGGCGTCGATCTGCGAACTGCAATGGCAGTTCTCTGCCGATCGCGCGGTTCATTGCCGCCACGACCTCGAGCACACTCTGTCCGTTGCCAGTACCGAGGTTGTACACACGGTATCGATTGCTCGATGGTGATGAAGATGATGGTCGAGCATCGTCGGTTTGAGGTCGTGAGTTGCCATCACCAACGAGCATTTGTTGCAGAGCGGCAATGTGGCCTTGTGCCAGATCGACCACGTGAAGATAATCACGAATGCCTGTCGGTCGTGAGAGTGATCCAATACAATCAATTGATGGATAGCTCGTGTCGGTCTCGCTTTGCGTGAATCTACCAACATACCAGTGCCATCAGGTGTAGGATAATCAGTACCAAACACTTGCAATACACTCCTGCGCCCGATCGCGACTTGAGTCAGGAACGGCATCAGATTCTGCGGTATGCCGTTTGGATCCTCACCAAGCAGACCACTGGAGAGATACACTCGCTCACATTCGATCAGAGCCCTCGATCATGGAGTCTAGACAAGATCTCGATCGAGTGTACCTCTCATCAGCTCCGATCGGATTAAAGTAACGCAAGACCGTGGCACTGAAGGAGTGGGACGCAGCACAGTGATCACGCAGGATGGTCTCGACCATGACCTTGCTGCGACCATAGGGACTCGCAGCTTGATCGGTTGGCAGTTCCTCGGTCAATGGCATCTTGATTGGACTGCACGGTATGTGAGAGAGATGCAATCGTTTGCGTGTTGAATCCTGATCGATGGCACGTACTTGGAGCCGTACACCGTTGCTGTCGAAGAGAAGACAAAGTGCCTCACGCCATGTCGTGCCATATGCTGCAGACACACACACACACACACACACACACACACACACACGTATGAAGTGTGATTCGATATCAATGACTGTTGATCGTTGGTCATGTTTGGCACTCTCTCACACACAAGCACGCGTTGGCAATCGTTTGGTGATTATGTGCGTGGGTGCATCGATAGAGTTATGCGAGACCTTGAGCAGATTGATGGTGCCTGCGACGTTGACGTCATAGTACAACAATGGATCGGTGACGCTCTCTCCGACGGCCTTCTTGCCTGCGAGATGGATCACCGCATCGATCGAATGCTCCTGAAAGATTCGATCGATCGTCTACACGGCATTGGTGTGAGATCCATCGATCGATTGATTGCATAGGTATGATTCGATCGATTGATCGAGGCGGCAGCAGCAACAGCTTGTCGTTGATCGTACAGTATCGCGCACATCGAGCGGATAGAATGGAACTCGCTCGACCTTGGCAAGCTGTGCCACTCGATCCAGCACGTTCGATGACGAGTTGGAAAGGTCGTCGAGCACCACGACCTCATATCCAGCTCGTAGAAGCTCGAGCGACGTATGAGAGCCGATATATCCTGACCGAACGACACGATATCAATCGCATCAATCAATGGTATTGTTATCATGGACGAACGGATAGCTGGACCTACCAGCTCCTCCAGTAACAAGTATCTTTGGCATATCTCGTCGATCAAGTGCAGGTACTAACAAGGCTTGATGGCTCGATGGATGGCCCGATGAATAGATAGATACTTGGGCGCGCAGGTAGAGAGATGATGCGTGCGCGAGCAAGCAACCAAACAACAACACGATCGAGTTGCGTCGGGCCAACACAATATGGCTGGCTGTGTTGTATTGCATATATATTGGTGGATCGTATTGACACATTCCCAAGTACTGAAGGAGATTGATCATTGAGATCATTCACTATCGATCTATCAAAGATAGATACGCAACTGTCTCGCGATCAAGATCAAAGATACGAGAAGATCTCGAACAAGAGCTCGTTCGGAGTCATCGACATCGCCGAATCATCGACCATCGAGCGAATCATCGTCATCGTCAAGACCGTTTGCTTCATCCATGATGGTGCATGTCGATGACGATCCACGCGCCATGTGAACGTGTCGGCAAGCCATTGATTGGCTCCAATCACATGCACATGACTGGCTGTCGAGAAGGCGATGAGACCTCGATGCTCGTCGAATGCAACATTGTATGTGTACTCGGTGCCGCATTCGAACGACGAGATGTGATGGCCCTCGTGAGTGAATGATTGCAGCCGATAGTTGCGAGTGTCGGCGATGATGATTCGGCCTTGGTTGTCGATGCACACTCCTTGAGGATAGAATAACTGGCAT
>ERZ778026.3477-NODE-3477-length-13810-cov-90.340313_pt1 | contig 13810 bp, 13 predicted proteins | sample MGYA00375756_ERZ778026 | MGnify/ENA primary metagenome ERZ778026 (study PRJEB29350, sample SAMN05389820) | bioreactor metagenome | isolation source: Ammonium sulfate bioreactor | place: South Africa: University of Cape Town | collected 2014-02-18 ... | reverse complement strand
ATGGAAATATTTATGCTGCAGATACTGAAAATCACAGAATTCAAATGTGGAGTCCAGGATCGTCGGCAGGAGTCACTGTAGCAGGTGTCACTGGTAAGATCTACAACTTTCACAACATATATGTATGTATTTATAGGTTCAATGGGCAGTTCATTGAATCAATTAATATACCCATATGGAGTAGCATGTCTTTCTATGTTGAAAACATTTTATGTTTCTGACACTTATAATTATCGAATAATGTATTTCGTTGTCGGAAACGGAAACGGTACAGTTATCGCTGGAGGTAATGGGAAGGGTATCAATAGTAGTCAGTTAGCAACGCCCCTAGATCTTCAGTTTGATACTCCATCAAATAGTATTTTAATTGCTAACTGTCATGGCAACAATGTTATACGGTGGTCACTGGATGCTTCTAACTGGACTTTGATTGCTGATAACTCGACTGGAATTGGTGATTGTCCAAGAGATGTAATGGCGGATCCTATGGGTAATATCTATATCGCTGATACCGAGAATAGACGAATACAATTTTATCCTGTTGGTGGAACGAATGGTACTACGATTGCTGGCACTAAAAGCGTAGCGGGTACCAATGCTTCTCTTTTGATATCTCCTATTTCAGTAGTACTTGATAGTCAATTGAATTTAATTGTGTCCGATTACAGTAATCAACGAGTACAGAAATTCATGCGGTATTGATATAACACGAGACAGACTAATTAGATTCGAATCATCTGGAAATAATTCAGTTGCGGATTTTTTGCTCTTGTAATCGGTTGAATTTTAAACAAAATAAAAATCTCAATTTGATTCTAACAATATGATCAAAAGTAGACATGGCAAAACGAACCACCAATGAGGAGGTGTCTATCTTATAGAGATGCATGTAGTTTTTTCGTTAAAATTCCATTTAAATTTGTTTAGCATGTTGTTCAACTAACTATTTGAAGACAACTACACAAAAATTCTTCACTTTGAAGAAGAATATATGCCCGCGGAGTTTATAAATCATTGCCATTTTGATTGTCCGGGGTCAATGAGATTTTTTCTTCGAATGTTAATATCTTTTGAGGAGACAGTATAATCTTTCTTGATTCCTGATTTAATATTAAAGTAGAAAGTATACGCGAATATGATTTTGCCTTTGAAAACGAAATGACAATTGCGTGGCTAGAAAGAAAGAAAAAGAAAAAAAATTTCAGTGTCAAAAAATTATTAAGAATTCAATTGAATACTTATTGGGTTTCGATCAAAACAAAAGTCGAATGATTTTTTTTTCTTTCGGAATTCTACTGGATTATGTTAGTTATGGGAAAATTATCAAAACGAAATCGACGAACATCGGTCGTGCATGTGCACATTCGATCATACAAAAACATCGCACCAAGGCAACAATCTCAATCTTCCAAGCACTCGGTATAAGTTTTCATTTCTACTTTATCATAATCTTTACAGGATCAATACTATCTATAGATCGATAGTCAAATTAATGCACATTCATCTAAAGTATCATTGATTCAACTTTGTATTATGAATTTTATATGTAATGTCTCATAGAGTGAAAATACGTGGGCAAATCATATCGATTATACAAAAAAGCATATTCAAAAAAAGAAGTTGTCATAGTTTGTTCAGTTGTATTGTTATTTTTGTTGATATAGGTATAAGTATCATGGCGTTTTGACAACAATATTTATCACGTTAATTATCTTAATAGCTCTAATAGCCATACTTTTAGTTATATTTATACGTCCAAATTCAAAACCAAAAACTAGTGAGTATATATTATATTCTGGTAGAATCATGTTAATTCTCTTTTTAGAATATTCCAACATTGATCCAGTTCTTCGATGGAATCAGACAGCTATAGTTGTAGCAGGTGTTACCGGACAATCTGGAAATGCTTCAAACAAATTGTGCTATCCTTATGGTCTAGCAATAGATTGGTCGAATGCATTATACATTGCAGATCGATGTAATAATCGAGTTCAAAAATATACAAAAGGTGCATTATACGGTGAAACAGTAGCAGGTCAAGAGTCGGGTGCCAATGGAATAGGACTCAGCTTTCTTAGTGGAGTTACTGATGTGGCTGTAGATTCTAGTGGAAATATTTATGCTGCAGATACTGACAATTCCAGAATTCAAATGTGGAGTCCAGGATCGTCGACAGGAATCACTGTAGCAGGTGTCACTGGTAAGCTCTACAACTTTCACAAAATATACTTGTTTTCTCATATATAATAAAATAATATCTACGTATGTATTCATAGGTTCGTCGGGTAGTTTATTAAATCAATTAAGAAACCAGTATGGCATAGCAGCTCATCCGGTTTCGAACGCATTTTATGTTGCTGACACTTATAATGATCGAATATTGTATTTCGTTGTCGGAAACGAAAATGGTACAGTTATCGCTGGAGGTAATGGTTATGGCCTAAATAGCAATCAGTTAGCAATACCCGTAGATCTTCAGTTTGATACTTCATCAAATAGTATCGTAATTGCTAACTGCGATGGCAGAAATGTTGTACGGTGGGCACTGGATGCTTCTAACTGGACTTTGATTGCTGGTAACTCGACTGGAATCGGTGGATGTCCAAGAGGTGTAACAACGGATCCTATGGGTAATATCTATATCGCTGATACCAGCAATGCACGAGTGCAATTGTATCCTGTTGGTGCAACGAATGGAACTACGATTGCCGACACTACAAACGTAGGAAGCAGCAATGCTCCTCTTTTGGCATTTCCCTATTCACTAGTGTTTGATAGTCAATTGAATTTATATGTGTCTGATTACCATAATCATCAAATACTGAAATTCATGCGCTATTGAATGAGATGAATAACCTTCAAAATTCATAATAAAAAATAATTTAATATATTCATTCAATATAGAGGAAACCTCATTGCAGTAGCAATCTAGAAAAAGAAAATTGAATTACCTGTTGCACACACTTCTCAATAATTCATTTGAGGGCGAGAATCATGGCAGAACTAACACATCATAGAAGGAGTCGATCAGCAAAAGTGATACATATACGAATTCGATCACATCAAGTACCATTATCAAAGAAAAGAACAGTAAATTTTCTTTTTTACTTTCAACTACCTTTTATATCTATCATGAATTCCTGCAGATTGATGATAAAACAATTACTGCTTCATCGAAAATCTCGATAAATTCTAAGCGTTCACTAGTATCACCCGACACGTGGGCAAATCATATTGACTATTCTGAAAAACGAAATAAGAAAAAGAATTTATCAAGGTTTGTTTAATTCTACTCCTAAAACTTTTATCATATTGAGAAATAGATTCAAGCGTCTTCGTATTTGGATCGCAATATTTGTTACAACAATTATTTTCATAGCTGCATTGATCATACTCTTGGTCATGTTACTCAAGAGTAAAAAACAAACTGCTAGTAAGTACATTATATAAATCGCTAGATATTGAACATGAACTCTTTATTATGATTTTAGAATATTCAGGAGTACTACCGGTTCTTCGATGGAATAGAACAGGTATTACTATAGCAGGTGTTACAGGGCAACCGGGAAATGGTTCAAACCAATTGCGACGTCCGTATGGTCTAGCAATAGATTGGTCGAACGCTTTATACATTGCAGATCGATATAACCATCGAATTCAGAAATATACAAGAGATGCATCATATGGTGAAACAGTTGCAGGTCAAGAGTCGGGTGTCAATGGGACAGGATCTAGTTTCTTTCGTGGAGTCACTGATGTTGATATAGATTCTAATGGAAATATTTATGCTGTAGATACTGAAAATTCCAGAATTCAAATGTGGAGTCCTGGATCGTCGACAGGAGTCACTGTAGCAGGTGTCACTGGTAAGATCTACAACTTTCACAACATATATGTATGTATTTATAGGTTCATCGGGTAATTCATCGAATCGATTAAGATACCCATATGGAATAGCATGTCTTTCGATGTTGAAAACATTTTACGTTTCTGACACTTATAATCATCGAATATTGTATTTCGTTGTTGGGAACGAAAATGGTACAGTTATCGCTGGAGGTAATGGAAATGGTCTAAATAGCAATCAGTTAGCAACGCCCCTAGATATTCAGTTTGATGCTCCATCAAATAGTATTTTAATTGCTAACTGTGATGGCAACAGTGTTATACGGTGGACACTGGGTGCTTCTAACTGGACTTTGATTGCTGATAACTCGACTGGAATTGGCGGATGTCCAAGAGGTGTAATAATGGATCCTATGGGTAATATCTATATCGCTGATACCAAGAATGCACGCATACAATTTTATCCTGTTGGTGCGACGAATGGAACTACGATTGCTGGCAGTAAAAGCTTAGTGGGTACCAATGCTTCTCTTTTTACATTTCCTATTTCAGTAGTGCTTGATAGCCAATTGAATTTATATGTGTCTGATTCCGAGAATGAACGAATACAGAAATTCATGCGCTATTGAATGAGATGAATGAGCTTCGAAATTCATAATAAATAATAATTTAATATACAGGGGCGGACAAAATATAAGAACAGATAACGATTCTATTAAGTAACTTAATCAAAATCAATTCAATATTTTGCTGAAGTATCTCCTCTCCTCTGACTTGAAAATATTTTCTGATACGTTTGGTCATTGATTGAACTTAGTCTATACATGTCTGAGTAGGAATTTCTGTCCATAATTTCAAAATGATCTGTTGTAACTCATTTATCATAAAAAACCAACGAATAAATCGAGACATTTTTCCGACCCACTTGTTTACAGAAATGTCAATATTCAAGCAAATAAAAATGCACTCAAATTAAGTCTAATTATCTCTTTCTTCTCTGTTGTTCGATTTCTGTTCTTATAATTTTGATCAGGTCAAAAGGACATTTTTTTTATTCTGTTTTTTTGTTGAAAATAAAGCCATTTCGAGAATTTCTAAATTGATATTCGGATAGAGCATGCTTGAATCTACTTACACAAATTATTTAACAGCTCAATCTATACAATCAGAAGCTGTGAATAAAGCAGTACGAAAATAATTTTTTTGTTCTTCTAACTTTGTCAACCACTGTATTCATTCGATTAAAAATACTTCTATAGAAACGAAACCTCATTACAGTAGCAATCTTGAGAAAGAAAATTGAATTACATCTTGCATTCACTTCTCAATAATTCATTTGACGTTGACAATCATCGCAAAGTTAACACATCGTAGAAAAAGTCATTCAAAAAAACACATGAGTCGATCGGCAAAAGTGATACATATACGAATTCGGCCATATCAAGTACCATTATCAAAGAAAAGAACAGTAAATTTTCTTTTTTACTTTCAACTACCTTTTATATCTATCATGAATTCCTGCAGATTGATGATAAAACAATTACTGCTTCATCGAAAATCTCGATAAATTCTAAGCGTTCACTAGTATCACCCGACACGTGGGCAAATCATATTGACTATTCTGAAAAACGAAATAAGAAAAAGAATTTATCAAGGTTTGTTTAATTCTACTCCTAAAACTTTTATCATATTGAGAAATAGATTCAAGCGTCTTCGTATTTGGATCGCAATATTTGTTACAACAATTATTTTCATAGCTGCATTGATCATACTCTTGGTCATGTTACTCAAGAGTAAAAAACAAACTGCTAGTAAGTACATTATATAAATCGCTAGATATTGAACATGAACTCTTTATTATGATTTTAGAATATTCAGGAGTACTACCGGTTCTTCGATGGAATAGAACAGGTATTACTATAGCAGGTGTTACAGGGCAATCGGGAAATGCTTCAAACAAATTGTGCTATCCTTATGGTCTAGCAATAGATTGGACGAATGCATTATACATTGCAGATCGATGTAATAATCGAGTTCAAAAATATACAAGAGATGCATCATATGGTGAAACAGTAGCAGGTCAAGAGTCGGGTGCCAATGGGACGGGACCTAGTTTTCTTAGTGGAGTTACTGATGTGGCTGTAGATTCTAGTGGAAATATTTATGCTGCAGATACTGACAATTCCAGAATTCAAATGTGGAGTCCAGGATCGTCGACAGGAATCACTGTAGCAGGTGTCACTGGTAAGCTCTACAACTTTCACAAAATATACTTGTTTTCTCATATATAATAAAATAATATCTACGTATGTATTCATAGGTTCGTCGGGTAGTTTATTAAATCAATTAAGAAACCAGTATGGCATAGCAGCTCATCCGGTTTCGAACGCATTTTATGTTGCTGACACTTATAATGATCGAATATTGTATTTCGTTGTCGGAAACGAAAATGGTACAGTTATCGCTGGAGGTAATGGTTATGGCCTAAATAGCAATCAGTTGTCAATACCTGTAGATCTTCAGTTTGATACTCCATCAAATAGTATCATAATTGCTAACTGTGATGGCAGAACTGTTGTACGGTGGACACTGGGTGCTTCTAACTGGACTTTGATTGCTGATAACTCGACTGGAATTGGCGGATGTCCAAGAGGTGTAATAATGGATCCTATGGGTAATATCTATATCGCTGATACCAGCAATACACGAGTGCAATTTTATCCCGTTGGTGCAACGAATGGAACTACGATTGCTGGTACTACAAGCGTATTTGGTACCAATGCTACTCTTTTTGCATCTCCTATTTCAGTAGTGCTTGATAGTCAATTGAATTTAATTGTGGCTGATTACAATAATCATCGAATACAGAAATTCATACGCTATTGAATGAGATGAATGTTCTTAGAAAATCACAATAAATACTAATTTTGAAACAACTCCAAGTGAACGAAATCGATAGTTCCCTCACTTTCACTCCCAGTTTCTTAAATACGTATAATCATTGATTGATCAAGATTTTAAAATAAATAAAAATTTTACTGACAACATTTAGTGTACCAAAAGTTTTCATTAAAAACTATCGACTAGTTAATTCGATATAGTTTTAAGATTCATTACTGTATACTATCAATTAAACTTTAAATTTTCAGAAGAGATATAATATAAAATTTTTAATTTGGCCGTATGTATAAAAAGGAAATGTAGTGAAAATAATGTAAATGTTTCATTTAACGCTTTACAATTATTTCATTCTGCATGAGATTCAACAAAAAATTGTGGTTTATAACCATGTATTATACTACGACATATACTTGTACATCAAGTACTTCAGTATGTGTGCGTGATTCATGTTGTTCACCATCAACTGTATGTTTACCATTAATATTAACCAATTTTTGAGTGAGTGTTCTACGAGGTGTTCATACTGAACTATATTAATTGATATATTATGATTTGGATTAGTTTCTTTTTTTTTCTATTTGAATAATTCTCTTTCATTTGATAATAAATCTCAGTTGTTTTGTTCTAACTTTTATTGAAGGAGAGGAGAAAATAGGTAGAATACTATCAAATAACTTAGTTTGTTGTCCAATGAAAGATGACGACAAGGATAACAAGTTTTGACAATATTTTTTTTCTTTTACAATAAATATCGATTCTGATTTAATTATGAATACTCTTTCAACGTTGCAGAAAATCAAATAGAAATATGTGCGGCTTCATTAATAACGTAAGAACTTTTGAATTCGATGATTGCCTGAGTCTGATACATATAAATTAAGTTGACTATCAAGACATAGACAAGAGAGTAAATTGAATGTAGTTGCATTACTACCAGTTACTCCTGTAATTCCAGCTATTATTGAACCAATTGATTGTCCAGCATAAAAAAATTGAATACGAGAATTCGATCTCTCAGTCACATACATATTGCCCATAGGATCCAGGACAATGTCCAACGGATAGTTAAACGATGTTGATGTGTTACCGGGAAAACCACTGATATTACCTGCGAGGAGTGTCCAAGTGGTTGCATCAAGTGGATATTGAACAACATTATGCGCACCATAATTGGCAATGATTAAACTGTTGGAATATAAATCGAGATGTATACCTGCAGGATATAATAACTGTGTATTAGAAAGTCCGGATCCTCCAAGTAATCTTGTGCCATTCGTAGCACCTGATGCATATGACATTAGTCGATCATTATCAAAATCGGCTATATAAAGTGTGCCTAATGTTGGATGAAGAGCAATACCATAAGGACGACTCAATTCATTGTAGGCAGATCCATTAGAACCTAGAAAAATATAATACAACTTATTTTTGTGTTTTTAATCGTATAAGCAGTTCAAAACCGACATACTAGATTGTTTTCTTACCTGTACCAGCAACAGTTGTTCCAAAAATATCTCCATTACGCCAGAATTGGATTCGATGATTTATCCGATCTGTTATATAATAATTACCATTTCCATCTATGATTATATGTGATGGATTGCATAGATGATATGGTGATGAACCACTCGTTCCATTTCCAGCTATGGTTTGACCAAAAGAACTGCCAAATAGATATTTTTGAACTCGATGGTTCAAATAATCAGCAATGTAGAGATTATTTCCATAGTCCATAATAATACCAAAAGGAAAATTTAGATGAGTATTATTCTTACCAGAACTTCCATTGATGCCTGCGACAGTGATTCCGGTTGTATTCCAACGAAGTATAGGCTCCGTATCTGTTATTAAAAGCTTCTCATCAGCAAATTTTTATTAGGATTTCTTTTTGTTGATTCTTTCGTAGTGCTATCTCTCATCACTTTACCTTGTGTAATTGTTCTTTTTGGTTTAATCAGGAGAACAACAAGAACAACAACAGCAACAATCACAATAACAGGTAAAATGGTAAGTAAAGATGCAATAAAATATCGATGTGAACATCTATAATGAGGATTAGAGTTAGAGAGAAAAAAATAGATCTGTTGTCTATAAATCATTGATAAAATACTAACTTATTCTTTTTCTTTTCGGTTTTTTTATGATAATCTATAGTCATATCTGTTTGTTTTGATGATTCTATTTGAAATTCCTTCAATATTTAAATTAATTGAATGAAATAAAAATGAAAAGAATAATGTACAGCACCACCTCCTGAGAATTCACTTTGGATGATCTTGATGCATGACTTGTTTTAATCAAATCACTAATTTGTGAACAAAATCTTTGTGTTAAATTATCATTTTTTATAGTCTTCAATAATAGGAAAATAAGAAAGTGTAGAATTCTTATATGAAACAAAATTCTTCATCAATTTTACTGTATGCCAGTTGTTAGTAGTTGAAGGAACAGTTTTTGGTAATCGAATAGCTACATGAATGACAGTATTTACTCGTCTTTTTTTAATTGATGAATGTTTAAGTGATAGATGACGACGATAATGTGAAACTTTGGCAATACTTGTTTTTTTTTGTTGTAACATTGTATTATGATTTGTATTAGAATAACTTTCCTCGTGGTGTATGAAAATCAAATTCATTTTATTCATCGAACTCTCAAAGAAATTCATATATGACTTCATTCATATAGATTACATTTTTAATCAAATGAGAATATTTCATGAATAACTTGCGTTCATTTTTATATGACCTGACACCAATCAAAAACAAACTTTTTTCCGTACGATCCTCACTACAGTCGAGAGAAAATATAAATCTCTCGCAGGATTTGGCTCTGAAAGTTGTATCAAGAAGTCAGCAGTATTGATGTCAATGAATTTTTAGAAGTATTTCAACTTATCGATTCTCCTATTGTATATTTGATTGACGATGTTTGAAAAAGGCATAGCTAATGATCAAGGTTTTTTTTAATGATTGGATCAATTTATTGCTTCTTCTTGTTCAAAACCACAATCGAAAAGTTAGTTTAAAAATTGTTGATACTCATACTATTAAAAAATGCAAATGCGTCCAAACAAGAAACCTCATCACAGTAGCAATCTCGAGAAAGAAAATTCAATTACCTGTTGCATACATTTCTCAATAATTCATTTGAAAGCGACAATCATGACAAAACTAACACACCGTAGAAAAAATCATTCAAACAAAGACATTAGCCGATCGGCAAAAGTGGTACATGTACGAATCCGACCATATCAAGTACCATTATCAAAGAAAAGAACAGTAAATTTTCTTTTTTACTTTTAACTATTTTTTATATCTATCATGAATTCTACAGAGAGATGATCAAACAATTACTGCTTCATCGAAAATCTCGACAAATTCTAAGCGTTCACTAGTATTACCCGATACATGGGCAAATCATATTGACTATTCTAAAAAGCGAAATAAGAAAAAGAATTTATCAAGGTTTGTTTAATTCTATTCCTGAAACTTTTATCATATGAAGAAATAGATTCAAGCGTCTTCGTATTTGGATCGCAATATGGGTTATATCAATTATTTTCATAGCTGCATTGATCATACTTTTGATCATGTTACTTCAAAGTTCAAAATACACTACTAGTAAGTACATCATAGAAATCGATAGGTGTTTATGATGAATTGATTATTATGATTTTAAAACATTCAGGAGTATTACCTGTTCTTCGATGGAATAGGACAGGTATTACTATAGCAGGTGTTACAGGACAACCTGGAAATGGTTCAAACCAATTGTGTTATCCTTATGGTCTATCAATAGATTGGTCGAATGCTTTATACATTGCAGATCGATGTAATAATCGAGTTCAAAAATATACAAGAGGAGCATTATATGGTGAAACAGTAGCAGGTCAAGCGTCCGGTGTCAATGGAACAGGACCTAGTTTTTTTCGGGGAGTTACTGATGTGGATGTAGATTCTAATGGAAATATTTATGCTGTAGATACTGAAAATCAGAGAATTCAAATGTGGAGTCCAGGATCGTCGGCAGGAGTCACTGTAGCAGGTATCACTGGTAAGTTCTACAACTTTCACAATATATATTTGTTTCCTCGTATAAAACAATATATATGTATGTATTTATAGGTTCACAGGGTAGTTCGTTGAATCTATTAGCGGCCCCATATGGAGTAGCATGTCTTCCTATGTCGAAAACATTTTATGTTGCTGACACTTATAATCATCGAATAATGTATTTCGTTGTCGGAAACCCAAACGGTACAGTTATAGCTGGAGGTAATGGGAAGGGTCTAAATGGGAATCAGTTATCAACGCCCGTAGATCTTCAGTTTGATGCTCCATCAAATAGTACCATAATTGCTAACTGTGATGGCAACAATACTATACGATGGGCACTGGATGCTTCTAACTGGACTTTGATTGCTGATAGCTCGACTGGAATTGGTATTTGCCCAAGAGGTGTAACTACGGATCCTATGGGTAATATCTATATCGCTGATACCAAGAATGTACGAATACAATTTTATCCTGTTGGTGAAATGAATGGAACTACGATTGCTGGCACTAAAAGCGTATTGGGCGCCAATGCTTCTCTTTTGGCATTTCCCTATTCAGTAGTGCTTGATAGCCAATTGAATTTATATGTGTCTGATTACAGTAATTATCGAATACAGAAATTCGTGCGCTATTGAAAGAGATAAATGTCCCTAGAAATTCACAATAAATATTAATTTAAAGCAACTTTAAGTGAACGAAATCGATATTTCCCTCACTTTTACTGCCAGTTTCTTAAAGACGTATAATCATTGATTGATCAAGATTTTAAAAGTTACCAAAAGTTTTGTGTATTTAATTCATATATTATTTGACATAAGCTATTTTACGACTTAGCAACTTTACTAATATAGATTTTTTTGTTTAAAGGCTTTTCATTGCTCTTCAAGTTTAAAATTGTATCGAATAAATTAAATAGACAATAATTATATAAATCTCTTGTAGGATTTGTTTTTGAATCAAAACGAAATTACCGTTTATGTCAATGAATTTTCAGAAGTATTTCAACTTATCCAATAAATAAAGGTATAGTTAACGATCAAGGTTTTTTCTGGTGAATCATAGGATTTGTTTGTGGTTTAAGGTCGTTTTATATTGAACTGTTTTTTTTCCACAATAAAATGAACAATCCATGTGTGAAAAAATACGTTCTCTCCTTGTTCTAAAGGTTGTGGGTATAATTTAGATAAACTTTGAATTTGAATGATGAATTTTTTCTAATAAAAATTGTCTTCACAGATACTCCTTTTCTTTCGTCATTCGATTTCAAAATATTTTCACATAATTTTTAGACTGTATAGTACTCAACGAAAAGTCATATCATCCAATTAAATTTAACGTTTAATTGTGCTTTGTTTATTGATCCAAAGTCAAGAAAAATATGATAACAAAAAAAAATTCTCAGCACCCTCAAATCCTGTGTAAAATCGAAGCCGATCCAAATACTTTTAACATGAAATCGTTTGCAAATATTAGTCGATTTAGCGCTTATCCTGATGAGAAAGAAGAAGTTTTATTTATGATTGGATCAATTTGTTGACATTCATATGTTCATACTATTAAAAAATGCAAATGCGTCCAAAGAAGAAACCTCATTACGACAGCAATCTCCAGACAGAAAATTGAATTACCTGTTGCATACATTTCTCAGTAATTCATTTGAAAGCGACAATCATGACAAAACTAACACACCGTAGAAAAAATCATTCAAACAAAGACATTAGCCGATCGGCAAAAGTGGTACATGTACGAATCCGACCATATCAAGTACCATTATCAAAGAAAAGAACAGTAAATTTTCTTTTTTACTTTTAACTATTTTTTATATCTATCATGAATTCTACAGAGAGATGATCAAACAATTACTGCTTCATCGAAAATCTCGACAAATTCTAAGCGTTCACTAGTATTACCCGATACATGGGCAAATCATATTGACTATTCTAAAAAGCGAAATAAGAAAAAGAATTTATCAAGGTTTGTTTAATTCTATTCCTGAAACTTTTATCATATGAAGAAATAGATTCAAGCGTCTTCGTATTTGGATCGCAATATGGGTTATATCAATTATTTTCATAGCTGCATTGATCATACTTTTGATCATGTTACTTCAAAGTTCAAAATACACTACCAGTAACTAGATCATAGAAATCGCTAGACTTTGATAGCAAACTGTTGATTATGATTTTAGAGTATTCAGGAGTAGCACCTGTTCTTCGATGGAATAGGACAGGCGTCACTATAGCAGGTGTTACAGGACAATATGGAAATGCTTCAAACAAATTGTACTATCCTTATGGTCTATCAATAGATTGGTCGAATGCTTTATACATTGCAGATCGATATAACCATCGAGTTCAGAAATATACCAAAGGTGTATTATACGGCGAAACAGTAGCAGGTCAAGCGTCCGGTGTCAGTGGGACAGGATCTAGTTTTTTTTGTGGAGTTACTGATGTGGATGTAGATTCTGATGGAAATATTTATGCTGCAGATACTGAAAATCAGAGAATTCAAATGTGGAGTCCAGGATCGTCAACAGGAGTCACTGTAGCAGGTGTCACTGGTAAGATCTACAACTTTCACAACATATATGTATGTATTCATAGGTTCATGGGGTAATTCTTTGAATCTATTAGCTGGCCCATATGGAATAGCACGTCTTCCTATGTCAAGAACAGTTTGTGTTTCTGACACTTATAATCATCGAATAATGTATTTCGTTGTCGGAAACGCAAACGGTACAGTTATCGCTGGAAGTAATGGGAAGGGTATCAATAGTAGTCAGTTAGCAACGCCAGTAGATATTCAGTTTGATGCTCCATCAAATAGTATTTTAATTGCTAACTGTGATGGCAACAATGTTATATGGTGGGCACTGGGTCCTTCTAACTGGACATTGATTGCTGATAGCTCGACTGGAATTGGTGGATGTCCAAGAGGTGTAACAACGGATCCTATGGGTAATATCTATATTGCTGATAATGGCAGACATCGAATACAATTTT
>ERZ778026.3476-NODE-3476-length-13815-cov-115.628997_pt1 | contig 13815 bp, 9 predicted proteins | sample MGYA00375756_ERZ778026 | MGnify/ENA primary metagenome ERZ778026 (study PRJEB29350, sample SAMN05389820) | bioreactor metagenome | isolation source: Ammonium sulfate bioreactor | place: South Africa: University of Cape Town | collected 2014-02-18 ... | reverse complement strand
TAATTTTTGAATATTAACACTATTACAAATTGATTCGAGTGTAATTTCTTTTCTTTTTCATTCAACAGTCTAACAATAAATTCTTTGAATACAAAATGACCTATACACCATTGAGAATGTATTTTTTGTTTAGCTAAAAATATTCAAGAATATCAATACAAATGAATTACAAAATTTCATGTTGTTTTTTCTCATAAAATGCTTCAATGTGTATAGAACTAAGTACATTATTGATAACATCGAAATAGAATATAAATACGAAGGTGCGAAACATCTTCGAGTGAAAAAAAAACATGAAATTCTTCGGTTGCTTTTTGTTATCTTTTGTAATTTTTCATACAACAGAGAATAAAATCCTTCAAGATTCAAGTTTAGGTTTAAACGAAATCGCGTATCACAACGAACCATCATTGATTTTTCTCGGTGCACCATCGATCATTCGTCTTTCAACAGGTCGTCTTCTTGTTAGTCACGAATACTTCACCCTTCCAGGATACAAACCATTGCCCAATGTAACAGTCTACGCCAGTGATGACAATGGCCAATCCTGGTCGTTTCTCTCCAACATTACTTATACTTATTTTAATTCATTATTCATCTATAAGGAAGTATTGTACGCAATCGGTATTGCAAATGAACTCAATGGAGCAACGGTGATTCATCGTAGTAATGATAACGGTCTAACATGGACGTATAATGGCAGTGATAAAGGTGTTGTTTTATTTACTGAACAGTTTCAAGGCGGTGTGACACCAGTAGTGATTGCGAATGATATACTCTATCATGCAACTGAATACTGGCCGCCACCATATCATTTTCCGCAGAGTTATCAGGCTGCGATGATTAGTTGTAATTTATCGACAGCTAATTCTTTGACTGATGATGAAGATCCATTGATGAATCCTAAGAATTGGAAAATAACTCCACGATTGTCATTCAATGATAGTTGGATTCCGAAATCATATCCACATTTAGATGCACCTGGCTTTTTAGAAGGAAATGCTGTTATTGTACAAAAACCGGATTCCAATGAGTATCGTGTTTTGAATATAATTCGATTCAATTCAGTGCCTCTATCGAATCTTGCGATTGTTCTCGAACTCAATCAAACAACAAACACACTTTCCTTCGTTTCAATCATTAATTTTCCAGGTGGAATGACGAAATTCGTCATTCGATACGATCCAATCACTAAAGCCTATTATTCACTTGTCAATCCTGTTACAATCCCCAAATATGCCAGTCAAAGAAATATTCTTAGTCTATCCTATACCAAAGATCTCGTTAATCTTAGTGAATGGAAGATTCTTGTCGATCGACTTTTGTATGACGACACTGGCCTAGCCGAAGAAGATAGTATTCATTATACAGGTTTTCATTATGTCGATTGGCAATTCGATCAATTGACGGCATCGAAACATAATTCGAGCTGTATTGAATGGAATTGTGATGGTGGCAGTGATATTATCTATGGCATTCGAACGGGTTATCGTGGTGCGAATACATTTCATAATTCGAATCGTATTACGCATAAAAATTTGACGAACTACCGACAACTATTTCGGGAGAAAGAGAAAAATAATGAATTCATGCATTAGTTTTTTGTTTGTCTTCTTTATTCTAAATTCAAATAAAATTTTGCAGACAAAAAAAATTGTAATTGAAGTGTTTCACTCGCAGAAAATTTGATTATTCAATCAAATGGATGAAAATAGAAACATATATCATTAAATATGAGACAAAAAATGTCTCTGCAGTATCAGCCACCATATGATCTCCATTGGGTGTTGTATTATTACTCGCTGTTGTGCTTGGTGCTGTAGTCGATGCTGCTCCAGCAGTCGTTGATGCTGCTCCGGCAGTTGTCGATGTTGGCCCAGCAGTTGTTGATGTTGGCCCAACGGTTATTGATGATGTTCCAGCAGTTGTCGATGATGATCCAGCAGTTGTTGATGTTGCTCCAGTAGTTGTTGATGCTGCTCCAGCAGTTGTTGTAGTGGTTGACGCAGTAGGAACACATCCGTAATATCTTTGTACTTCGAGTATATCGATTGGACTCATTTTGACTCGTTGTCCGATTGTTGCATTTGTGGCTTGGAGTGGTACAGTTGTTGGTTGACTTGAATTAATAGCGAATGCATATCTATCATAATGCATCACTGAACCGAAATCGTATGGTGTTTGTTGAGTATCAACTCGAGATTCATTGTAAATAACAAAGTTATGTTCATATCCTAGAAGATAGATTTGTTTGATTTCATTTTTCTCTCTTATATTTTATGTTCATTTACCAGCGATAACATTTGACCATTGAATTTGAACGTATTGATCTCGATCAGGACGAGATTGTTCATGAAAGAATCCTATTTTTACAAAATGATTGTGCAATTTTTCAAAAATTAAATTCAATACAATCAGTTCTACCTAAAACATGGAGTAATTCATGTTGGATCGTTCCTGGAATCATACAAGTCGCAGATGGCGTATGGAATAAATTGAGCGTACGATTTCCTGGCCAACCCGAATTGTATCCAAGCTAACAAATAATATAAAATCAACTTTGTGTTGTCAAAAATAGAGTAAAACTACGAACTGTTGCTGAACAACCGGAACCATTTTGTATCGTTATAAAATACTGTGCATCTGAGACGACTTTGTCTCGAAAAGTAATGCAATCAACGCCATTTACTCGTGTCATATTTTCCATCGCTCGCATTTGTTCGATAATCAATGCTTGATGTTGAGGCGCTTAAATATTCAAATAAAAAAGAATTTGACATATCGATTCATTCGAATTCCATAACATACAAATCGATGAAGCCATTACATATGGAACAGTGCCATTTGGCCATCTGTAATAGTATTGTGGTATCGCTGCTACTCCTCTCTTCAAAAACAAAATTTCAAGTTTTATTTTCTTTAACAAAAGATTCTCAACGTACTGGTCGTGGTGGAATGATCATATCATTATCTGAATATAAAATTAGGAATCTACATGATGGATTTTTTTTATTAAAATCGAATGTTAAACAAACCAAAATATTCGGCACTTTTGATATCTGATGTAATCGGAAGGGCACTTGCAATCGTCGCAAGTACAATAATCACGAATATATTTCGAAACATTTTTTTTTGTCAATAAAAAATAAAAATAAGATGAAAACCTAGATCTTTATATATATATTGATTTCTTTTAATTAAAACATTGATTTATGCGAAACAACCCACGCTCTGACGTAAGCAAAAATAATTCAGCTACTCTGATCTAAAGGTCTTCTTTTTGTCTTAGAAAAAAAAAACAAAGAATTCGTACAAATTATTTCAGCATGATTCTCCACCCATGTGTATACCCATATATATATATATTTATTATGTTCGAATAAATAAAAACTAACTAAAGAAAAAGCAATCAACCGATTATATGTTAGCAAACTACATATAAAACTACATAAAACAAAAGCGCAAAATGTTTATAAAAATCGAGTTTATTGTTTTGGTTGGTTTGTCTGTTGTTGATTTGTTCCTGTTGCTTGTGGTGCATTTTTCGAATCGGCCTCCGAAACACGTTGATTACCACTGTTCGAACATGGCAAGTTCTTGCCGGGATCTAATGTTGCTTTCCATGTTGATCGAGAAGAACCGGGTCCAACTTGATAAGCACGCATATTGTTTCTTGTCGATTAAATAAGATAAATAACACAGAAATACCGAGATTTATATACACTCAGAAAAGAATAGACAGAGAGAGAGAGAGAGAAAATATAAATTTGGTATTCCGGATTAGTACTTCTGGAACATCTCGATGACGAAAAAAAAAAGAAACCGTCGACATCAAACGACGGATGATAGAGGGTACTAAGACAAACAAATTCTTTCTTAACCTTTTCTTTCCTATTCTGGATGATATTCTCCCCCTATCTTCTGTCGTTTGATGTCGACAGTTCTATTCCAAATCTGGCGTATTTATCTTCCTTATAGATTTTCTCGACGATGAAAAGAAACCGTCGACATCAAACGACGGATGATAGAGGGAACTGAGGCAAAAAACATCTCTTTTTTCCTATTCTAGATAATATGTCTGTTTCTCTTTCTATCTCCCCCTATCTTCTGTCGTTTGATGTCGACAGTTCTATTCCAAATCTGGCGTATTTTTTTCTTCAAGGACGCGATCGTCATAGGATTCTTCCTTTCAGTACAAAATTCTATTTTCATAAAAGCCGAATTGTTTACTCAACAAAGAGAGCACTTATATTATTGTTTCATTTATTCTCAGAAGCCAAAAGAAATTTACTTCGAAACGAAAGTATATGGTGTGATTTTTAAAAGCATGTCCAAAGTGAAAAGTCATTAAATAAATATGGTTTTATACTTTAATTAGAAAAAAAACGTTTTTGTAGACGATGTACAACTAAAGCAAATAGAATTGTCGGACTGGTGTAAAGTAGAAAGAAATAGGTAGTATGAATTTTGTTTTGATGATATTTCATCGATTCAAGTAAAGGATGTAAACCATCAAGACCATCGGATCCAAATGGATCATACGTTTTACCATAAATCATTCGCATCAAACGATAATATGTATGAATCGGAATGAATGCATTATGAACATGTCGTGGAGATGCACGATAACTATCAGCAAATACTGATGTGGAAATATTATTTACTAACAGATAACTCGACAGCGTCAATGGAGAATAATATCCGTTACGAATATTTTGAGTAATATTTAGAATTTTAACTTTTCTATTGAACATTATTAATTGATGTTCTAATGTAACTCGTGATGCTCGTAGAAAATCGATTCGATCATCATTGGAGAGATAAACGAGAATATTATGTGTTTCAGTTAGACTAACTTCATATCCATCTTCTGTATGAAATGTATAAAATAATGCTACAACAGAAACTAGAGTGTGAAACAAAAAAAGAAATAAATTCTGCAGAATTACTTGATTTATTCGGTCCATTATCAGCCATCATGAAAACTTCATCTTCAATCAATTGAGTTCCTCGATGATTGAGAGACCAAATTCGATCACCGACTTTGAGATCTCGAATACGGCGTTGTCCACCATCGACAAGATTTACTGTATCCTCTCCACTGTAACATGATGGTGCTATAACAAGAGAATTAATTTTGGTTTCGTATTGAAGATGAACATACCAGTTTCACATCGACTGCCAGTATAACCACTCTGACAAGTACAAGTGCCAGGACTCGAGCATGTTCCACTATTTTGACAGGCAGGTGAACAAACAGCTAGAACGACAAACAGTACGGCTGATATTATAATACGAAAATTTGAAATCATTTACGTGTTCCACAACGAGTACCAGTATATGTGGAAGGACAATTACAAGTACCAGGACTCGAACAAGCTCCACCATTTGCACAAACCGGAGAGCACACAGCTATAAACATAAGTAGATTAATCTTTTTTCAAAATATAATCTCAGATCTTACGAATTGTACATCTCGTACCACTATATGTGGAAGGACAAGTACAAGTACCAGGACTCGAACACGTTCCACCATTCGAACAAGCAGGAGAACAAACCGCTACCATGACAGAAGCAAATTAGAGAGTGACTCTATAAAATCTGCAAAAACTTACGCGTTGCACATCGAGTACCACTATATGTCAACGGACAAGTGCAAGTACCGGGACTTGAACATGTTCCACCATTTGCACAAACAGGAGAACACACAGCTAAAATCGAACATACGTATTAAGAAGAAATTTTAACATTTCAGCGATCTTACGTGTTGCACATCTAGTACCACTATATGTCGAAGGACAGTTACAAGTACCAGGACTCGAACAAGTTCCACCATTTGAACAAGCAGGAGAACACACAGCTAAAACCGAACATACGTATTAAGAAGAAATTTTGAGATTTTAGCGAGCTTACGTGTTGCACATCGAGTACCACTGTATGTCGATGGACAAGTACAAGTACCAGGACTCGAACAGGTGCCACCATTCGAACAAACCGGAGAACACACCGCTATAACGATAGACGTAAATTTAAAATTGAATCTACAAATTATGCTGAAACTTACGTATTGTACAACGGGTACCACTATATGTTGAAGGACAAGTACAAGTACCAGGACTCGAACATGTCCCACCATTCGAACAAACCGGAGAGCACACAGCTAAACATTATGGAATTCAATTATTTATAAGCAAAAAAACGGTCCACTCTTACGTATCGTGCATAGAGTACCAGAATAGGTAGCCGGACAGGTACATGTGTTTGGTGCCGAACATGTACCACCATTTGAACATGCCGGAGAACAAACCGCTACAACGATAGAAGTTAATTTGAGAGTGAGTCTATCAATTTTGAGAGATCTTACGTGTTCCACATCGACTACCCGTGTAAGTCGATGGACAAGTACAAGTACCAGGACTTGAACAGGTACCACCATTTGAACAAGCCGGAGAACACACAGCTATAAACATAAATAAATTAATAAGTTTTACTAATATAATGTCTGATCTTACGTATTGTACATCTAGTACCACTGTATGTTGACGGACAAGTACAAGTACCAGGACTCGAACACGTACCACCATTTGAACATGCCGGTGAACATACGGCTAAATATAATAGAATTGAATAATTTACCATGAAAAATGATGCCAACTTACGTATGGTACACGTTGTACCAGAGTAGGTGCTTGGGCATGTACAAGTGTTTGGTGCACTACATGTACCACCATTCGAACATGCCGGAGAACACACAGCTAATAGAGAACAAATTTTAATTTGTAGTTCGATCAAATCATGCACATACGTGTAGTACAGATTGCACCAGTATATGAAGCAGTACACGAGCAGGTATTAGGCGCCGTGCAAGTACCACCATTCGAACAGGTAGGAGAACAGACAGCTAGATGAAAACAGGATTATAATATAGATTTTCGACAATTCATTGAAACCTACGTATTGTACAACGGGTACCACTATATGTCGATGGACAAGTGCACGTACCAGGACTTGAACACGTTCCACCATTTGAACAAGTAGGAGAACACACAGCTATAGACATAAGTAGATTAATCTTTTTTTTCCACATATAATCTCAGATCTTACGTATTGTACATCTTGTACCACTATATGTTGACGGACAAGTACAAGTACCAGGACTCGAACACGTTCCACCATTTGAACAAGTAGGAGAACAAACAGCTAAATATAATAGAATTGCATAATTTACAATGAAAAATGATGTCAACTTACGTATGGTACATGTTGTTCCTGAATATGATGCAGTACAAGTGCATGTGTTAGGAGCACTGCAAGTGCCACCATTTTGACATGCTGATGAACAAACAGCTAAAACATACAATTTAAATAGTCGATTGAAAAATCCACGAAGACATACGTATGGTGCATCTTGTGCCACTATATGTAGCCGGACATGTACATGTATTTGGAGCACTGCATGTGCCACCATTTGAGCACGTTGGAGAACAAACCGCTTGAAAGAGAAAAGGACATAAAATGAATAGTGGTGAATCGAAAGAAACACATACGTATCGTGCATATTGTGCCAGTATATGTAGCCGGACATGTACATGTATTCGGCGCACTACATGTGCCACCGTTCGAACATGTTGGAGAACAAACAGCTTTAAAACGAAAATTAAATCAAAATTTGTACTTTCTAGAAAAGGATAGACATACGTATGCTACATATTGCTCCACTGTACGAAGACGTACAAGAACACGTATTCGGAGCTGTGCATGTTCCACTATTTTGACAAGTTGGTGAACAAACAGCTGAAATAAAATATACGTATATGTGATTGAATGATGTATTTTTGTAATTAAACATACGAGTTTGACATCGAGTGCCAGTCCATTGTGAAGTGCAAGTGCAAATACCATTTCCCGAACAAATACCACCGTTTTGACACACCGGTAAGCAGATAGCTGAAATTCAAACCGAATGTTATTCATTTTTACATTAAAACATTGAATTTGGATGCAATACATACTTGTTGTCGTCGTAGTCGAACTTGTTGTGGTAGTGGATGTGGTTGTAGTTGTAGTTTTAGTTGTCGTAGTTGACGTAGTAGTCGTTGATGTTGATGTTGTTGTCGTTGTTGTTGTTCTTGTAGTTGTTGTTGAAGTCGTTGTAGTTGATGATGTCGTTGTCGTTGATGTTGTAGTGGTACTTGTTGTTGTCGTTGTACTAGTTGTAGTTGTTGTTGATGTTGTCGTGCTAGTTGTACTAGTTGTTGTAGTCGAAGTTGTCGTCGTACTTGTCGTGGTAGTTGTACTTGTTGTCGTTGTACTCGTTGTTGTTGTACTCGTTGTTGTTGTGCTCGATGTTGTTGTAGTAGACGTTGTTGTCGTTGTACTAGTCGTGGTTGTACTTGTCGACGTAGTTGTAGTAGTACTTGTGGTTGTAGTACTTGTTGTAGTCGTTGATGTTGTACTTGTGGTGGTTGTACTAGTGGTCGTTGTTGATGTAGTTGTTGTGGTACTTGTTGTTGTCGTTGATGTTGTAGTTGTGCTTGTTGTTGAAGTTGTAGTCGACGATGTTGTCGTTGTGGATGTTGTTGTTGTTGATGTTGTTGTAGTCGTACTAGTCGTAGACGTCGTCGATGTAGTTGTAGTGCTCGTTGTTGTTGTTGATGTTGTAGTTGTACTTGTTGTTGATGTCGTTGTGGTTGATGTTGTCGTTGTGGATGTTGTTGTTGTAGTACTTGTTGTCGTGGTACTAGTCGTAGTGGTTGTCGACGTTGTTGTAGTACTTGTGGTCGTTGTCGATGTAGTTGTTGTCGTTGATGTTGAAGTTGTAGTCGACGATGTGGTTGTCGTACTAGTAGTAGTTGTTGTCGATGTTGTGGTAGTACTAGTGGTGGTTGTTGTCGATGTTGTAGTCGTAGTACTCGATGTGGTGGTTGTACTCGTGGTAGTCGTACTAGTTGACGTTGTCGATGTACTCGTAGTAGTCGTACTGGAAGTTGTCGAAGTTGATGTCGTCGAAGTTGAGGTTGTCGATGTCGATGAAGTTGTAGTTGATGATGTTGTTGTTGTTGCAGACGTTGTTGTTGTCGTTGTTTGTGTTGTCGTTGTATCTTTTGCTAAACCAAAATAAAGTGATGGACCGAGAATAGCTCCGACGACGACCACTGCTGCAACAACACCAATAGCAATTTTGGCTGGAACACTAAGTACCGTTGATGTAGCAGATCTAAAAAAAAGAAATTCATCGAGTAAAATATCGACATGAATGATGGATTAGTAGACATACGCCGCTTTAGCACCAGTACTCGTTGGTACCGATGATAGATTAATATTAATATTTTGGCTTGTAGCCGGATTGTTCGCATTTTGTGTTAGATTATTTTGTCTGTTCAATGCATTTTGAGCACGTTGCATAGTTTTAGCTGGAAGAGGAGCCTAATATGGATTACAGAGATAAATATACAACCGTCTAAGTTAATATTCTCTTACTTCAACTGGAGGCAGCTCCAGCATAGGGATCTCGATGGCTAAAGCTTCGAGCATACTTTCTGCTCCTTACTGTTGACAATCGAGAATTTGAAATAACCGTTCTGTGCCCACAAATGAATTTTATTTTTATAGGCACTAATTTTTCTGCGCAATTCTGAAGTGCCATCTTTTGAGGTAAGATATGAGTGAGCGATGAAAAACAACAAAAGCAAAATTTCATTTCCATTACTTGAAGTATGTTTGTCCATTAAAAACAGAAGAAAAGAACAAGAAAAAAAACAATCATGCCACATCGTATGATACTGTTTCGATGTACAAGAATAAGGATTTATTCATTGCTTTTTTTTAAATTTCTTTCGTTTCTATGAATAACAGTTATATTCCATTACAAGGTATGTTAGGAATATCACCATCGTTATTTAAAATTCTCAAACCATTGATCATAACTGCGCAATTTTCTTTTTCTTTGGCTTATTGATCCAATTGCATTACTATTCGACGATAGAGAGAAGGTGTGAAATATCTTGACGTGACTGACGACGATTTTCCTTTGTTGTTTTTGTTAAAATTTTTTTTTCTCTTTTTCGGCAGCAGAGAAAGCGAACTATACTTAATGCATCGTTTATTTACACAGCTCTTATGTTTCGATTGAGTAAAACAAATCATCTACACAGGGCGGGAATCATCTCGTCTCTCTTTTAATTTCTCTTTACCTCTACTGACCATGAAATATTCATGAAATGTATTCTTACGCGGCAAGTTTATTTACTTTTATTTGATATGGGCGATAGGCACGCTAAAATATCCAAAAAGAAGCGTTTATAAATAGAATGCGCAATATAAATGGATAATAGAATTGGACTCGTATAGAGCAGAAAGAAATAGGTAGTATGAATTTTGTTTTGATGATATTTCATCGATTCAAGTAAAGGATGTAAACCATCAAGACCATCGGATCCAAATGGATCATACGTTTTACCATAAATCATTCGCATCAAACGATAATATGTATGAATCGGAATGAATGCATTATGAACATGTCGTGGAGATGCACGATAACTATCAGCAAATACTGATGTGGAAATATTATTTACTAACAGATAACTCGACAGCGTCAATGGAGAATAATATCCGTTACGAATATTTTGAGTAATATTTAGAATTTTAACTTTTCTATTGAACATTATTAATTGATGTTCTAATGTAACTCGTGATGCTCGTAGAAAATCGATTCGATCATCATTGGAGAGATAAACGAGAATATTATGTGTTTCAGTTAGACTAACTTCATATCCATCTTCTGTATGAAATGTATAAAATAATGCTACAACAGAAACTAGAGTGTGAAACAAAAAAAGAAATAAATTCTGCAGAATTACTTGATTTATTCGGTCCATTATCAGCCATCATGAAAACTTCATCTTCAATCAATTGAGTTCCTCGATGATTGAGAGACCAAATTCGATCACCGACTTTGAGATCTCGAATACGGCGTTGTCCACCATCGACAAGATTTACTGTATCCTCTCCACTGTAACATGATGGTGCTATAACAAGAGAATTAATTTTGGTTTCGTATTGAAGATGAACATACCAGTTTCACATCGAGTGCCAGTATAACCACTCTGACAAGTACAAGTGCCAGGACTCGAACAAGTTCCACTATTTTGACAGACAGGTGAACAAACAGCTAGAACGACAAAACTTCTATCAGTGATCAGTATACAAAGCTAATACATACGAGTTGTACAAGTTGAGCCAGTATATGATGATGTACAAGTGCAAGTATTTGGCGCACTGCAAGTTCCGCTGTTTTGACACGCAGATGTGCACACAGCTGAAATGACAAACAGTAAAGATGATATTATAATATGGAGATTTGCACTCAATTACGTGTTCCACAACGAGTACCAGTATATGTCGAAGGACAAGTACAAGTACCAGGACTCGAACAGGTTCCACCATTTCCACAAGCTGGAGAACAAACCGCTACAACGATAGAAGCAGATCAAAGATTGAATCTAGAAATTGTGTTGAAACCTACGTGTTGCACATCGAGTGCCAGTGTATGTCGAAGGGCAAGTACAAGTACCAGGACTCGAACAGGTACCACCATTCGAACAAACTGGAGAACATACCGCTAAATATAACAGAATTGAGAGATTTACAATGAAACATGATCTCGACTTACGTATAGTACATGTTGTACCAGAATAAGTGCTCGGACATGTACAAGTGTTTGGTGAACCACATGTACCACCATTCGAACAAGCAGGAGAACAAACCGCTATAACGATAGATGCAAATCTAAGATTGAATCTAGAAATTGTGTTGAAGCATACGTGTTCCACAACGAGTGCCAGTATATGTCGAAGGACAAGTACAGGTACCGGGACTTGAACAGGTACCACCATTCGAACAGACAGGAGAACATACCGCTATAGACAGAAACATGTTAATCATTATTACTAACAAAATATCTAGTCTTACGTATTGTACATGTTGTACCAGAATAAGTGCTCGGACATGTACAAGTGTTTGGTGAACCACATGTACCACCATTCGAACAAGTTGGAGAACACACAGCTATAGACATAAGTAGATTAATCTTTTTTTTTCCAAATATAATCTCAGATCTTACGTATAGTACATGTTGTACCACTGTAAGTACTCGGACATACACAAGTATTTGGTGCACTACATGTACCACCATTCGAACAAGCAGGAGAACAAACCGCTAAAATGAGAAAGAGTGGCGGTGATATTATAATCAGGATATTTCGAATCATTTACGTATTGTACAACGAGTACCACTGTATGTCGAAGGACAAGTGCAAGTGCCAGGACTTGAACATGTACCACCATTTGAACAAGTGGGAGAACACACAGCTATAAACAAAAGCAAATTTATCATTTTTATTAATATAATTATTGATCTTACGTATTGTGCATGTTGTACCAGAATAAGTGCTCGGACATGTACATGTATTTGGTGCGCTACACGTACCACCATTCGAACAAGTAGGAGAACAAACAGCTAAAAGAAACAGTATTAGAAACATATCAGAAATCACTTCTGTCACTTACGTGTTTGGCATATGCTTCCGGTCCAAGTTGATGGACATGTGCATACACTATTTCCTGAACATATACCACCATTTTGACAAACTGGCGAACATACCGCTAAAAAAGATATCAATCATACATATTAACTTCTACTAATGAACATTGATTAATTTATATACGCACTTGTCGTTGTAGTTGTTGATGTCGTTGTAGTTGTCGTCGTTTTTGTAGTTGTCGTTGTTGACGTGGTTGTCGTAGTTTTTGTCGTTGTTGTCGAAGTACTGGTCGTTGATGTGCTCGTTGTGGTGGATGACGTAGTTGTTGTCGTTGTTTTTGTCGTTGTTGTTGTCGACGAAGTTGTAGTAGTTGACATTGTTGTCGTTGTTGAAGTAGTCGTAGTTGATGTACTTGTTGTAGTAGATGATGTTGTTGTTGTGGTCGTTTTTGTTGTTGTAGTTGTACTACTGGTAGTTGTACTTGTAGTGGTAGTGCTAGTTGTCGTTGTTGTAGTCGTTGTAGTTGAACTTGTAGACGTTGTACTAGTTGTTGTGGTACTTGTGGTGGTAGTCGAAGTACTCGTTGTCGTCGATGTTGTTGAAGTCGTTGTGCTAGTACTAGTCGTTGTTGTACTTGTAGTTGTCGTCGACGTACTAGTTGTTGTTGTTGATGTCGTAGTGGTTGAAGTGGTTGATGTTGTTGTTGTACTTGTTGTCGTAGTTGTACTGGTCGTAGTAGTTGACGATGTTGTTGTACTTGTTGTACTCGTTGTAGTTGTCGAAGTAGTCGTAGTTGTACTTGTTGTCGTGGTGGAACTTGTAGTTGTTGTTGAAGTAGTTGTCGTACTTGTTGTAGTCGTTGATGTTGTAGTTGTACTTGTTGTTGATGTCGTTGTGGTTGATGTTGTCGTTGTGGATGTTGTTGTTGTAGTACTTGTTGTTGTCGTTGATGTTGTAGTTGTGCTTGTTGTTGAAGTTGTAGTCGACGATGTTGTCGTTGTGGATGTTGTTGTTGTTGATGTTGTTGTAGTCGTACTAGTCGTAGACGTCGTCGATGTAGTTGTAGTGCTCGTTGTTGTTGTTGATGTTGTAGTTGTACTTGTTGTTGATGTCGTTGTGGTTGATGTTGTCGTTGTGGATGTTGTTGTTGTAGTACTTGTTGTCGTGGTACTAGTCGTAGTGGTTGTCGACGTTGTTGTAGTACTTGTGGTCGTTGTCGATGTAGTTGTTGTCGTTGATGTTGAAGTTGTAGTCGACGATGTGGTTGTCGTAC
>ERZ778026.3472-NODE-3472-length-13827-cov-9.340836_pt1 | contig 13827 bp, 10 predicted proteins | sample MGYA00375756_ERZ778026 | MGnify/ENA primary metagenome ERZ778026 (study PRJEB29350, sample SAMN05389820) | bioreactor metagenome | isolation source: Ammonium sulfate bioreactor | place: South Africa: University of Cape Town | collected 2014-02-18 ... | reverse complement strand
GCACAGGAATATGGTTGGCCTACCGTTGCAAATCACGCTGCATGGAAACGAGGCAGCCATCGGAGTATCGAGGCAACGCTTGCTATCAGCAAAGGAGGTCGGAGACTTTATGCTCCATCGCATGTGCCTGGCCATCATACAGGAGCTCAAGGCCGAGGTGGGAGCGCTGGGCTTCAAGCCAGTAGTGACGTTCTTGGCCGTGAGCATTCCCGAGTTTATCAACGGCAGCACACTGTACGTATTCAAGCGCGCCCACGCATCTGGCTCGTTCTTTGTGAGCACCCGCTTGAGATGGTATGGTATGGTAACATTTGCACAATCTACAGTAAGATCACGGCAGCACCGCTTGGAGACACGTCGGTACAGGTCGAACTCGTTGAAGAGGGCGGCAGTATGCTCGGTGCCGAGTCGCTCTCCACGCGTTCCACCAGCACCAGCGGCAGCGGCAGCAACACCAACCGCCGAGCTCTCAACTGGGCCGAGATACCGGGCTCTTGCTACCGAACTAAGTTATTGTTTTTATTGTCGCATACAGCCAAACACTCGAGCATTCCGCTTCATTGGTATTTCGTGTAGAATACGATGGAGAATGAATGCACGCGCCATCTCACGCGTGTGCGTGTGTGCTCGATCGATCTCGGTGTATTTGGGCGCTATCGATCGCGCGCTTTCACCAACGCTTTCGCTTGAGAGACGGACGCCAGTTGATCGGATGTGTTTCAGGAGTCTATGTAACAATATAACACCAGCGGAATATACCATACGCATCACGACGAATCGTTAGCACGGCTTGACTGACAACCACTGCTGCGCGCGAACCAACGTACCGCTTCGTCATCCTCTTTCCAAACTGTATTCAACACAGCATTGCAGCAGTAGACACGCAAAAGGTCAGCAAGTCATTCAGTTCTTGATGGCGCCACTCGACAAGTACGTACTCTTGATCGTCTTGTCAGCTTCGCAAGAGATCAAACGCGTGCCAGTCATATCGAACAGCAACTTGAAGATACCAGCCTCGCTCTCGAGCGAACCAGGCTGCACGATCGTTTGCAGTTGCTGGAAGTTGTAGCCAGTACGCCAGTCCCAAAAGTACAACGAACCATTGTCGGCTGAAGCAGCGAGAACGAGAGTCAGCTCGTGCTCGATTCGAGTCTCCTCCATCCATACGGTAGCGTGTCGTACCTCCAGACACCAAGACGTTGTCTTGATTGACGGCAAGCGAGTTGATGATTGCATTGTGGCCGCTCATGTTCTGGATGAAGTTGCCCTTTGGCAGTTGCCATTGCTTGATGTTGTCGGCCGAGCCTGAGGCGAACGTAAACTCTTCGGGATGCATGGTCAATGCGCGAACCGACTTCTTGTGATGCGTCAATACTGACATGACCTTGCCAGCAGCCAAGTCCCTAATATCGATCGATGCATGAGTGAGAGAGCTCGTGATTGAGGTTGTATGAAGAACTCGCAATGGTTCCATACCACAAGCGAATAGTGCTGTCCATCGAGGAGGTGATCACTTGCGGATCAGCTCCTTGCGTTAGGATCGACGAGAGTGTGTTCGTGTGGCCCGACAGCACATGGACGGCGTTCTTGGTACGAATATCCCAAACCTATCAACGCCGTAGTCCAAGCATTGCGATTAGACTCGACAGTGGCCACACGACACGCGCGCGTGTGGGTACACGACACGTACTCGGCATGTAGAATCACGACTGCCAGTCATCAAGAGATCGATTGTCGGATGCAAGGCACAGCAGTACACGCCACTGAGATGTCCATGGTAGGCGCGGATGGTCTTGTTCTGTTCGAGGTCCCAGCAGCGCACTTGCTTGTCCTCGCCGGCCGAGAACATGTAGGGATGGCGATCGCTGATAGCGAGGCCGCGCACCGTGTGGATGTGGCCCGTGAAGGTCAGCTTGCGAGCACCGCTCGCAAGGTTCCACAACTACTCATGAGATATTAGACGAGGGATCTGAGCTGATGTGGTGATCGCAGGGGTTGTGTGGGTCGACATGGCGCACGTACCACGATCGTGTTGTCGGAGCTGCCGGTCGCGAACCACTCGTTACTCGGATCGACGGCGGCACAACGAACCCAACCGAGCGAGCCACTGATGACTCGCATCAACTTCCATGGAGCATGCCATTGAGGCGGTTGGATCTCTTCGCGTCCGATCGAGATCAGTGCCGAGCTAGTCGGAGGTGCGGTTGCGGCGTGTGAGAGCACGAGCGCCTGTGATGTCGCTGGCGCCGCCGAGGCAGCAGATGTTCCCGCTGGCGTCGTTGGCTTTGTAGAAGCAGCAGCAGCAGCAGCACCATCATCATCACCCATGTGCGATTCCGAAGAGTGATGCAAGACCAGAGCCGAGCTCGGTGTCGAGGAGGACGATGCAGGAGTAGCGACGCCATCGAACGAGTACTCTAGCCGTGTCTTGACGGCGACGTGAAGTCGATACGAGTCGTTGTCGAGCGCGGCCTTGGGCTTGGCGTAGTGACCGACATAGAGCTCCTGCGTTCCGAGGAAGTTATCGGCAAACATGGTCTCGAGATTGGGAAGTGTGGTGGTGGTAGTGGTAGTTGTGGAGGCCTCCACCTCCATCACGTCAGCCATGGTCACAGGTAGTGGATGGATGTGTATGAGTGAGCGAGAGGTGCGTGCGAGCAGAGGAAAACAAACTACTGATCGATCTCACACGAAGAGATGGTTGCTTACTGTTCCTTGGTGGTGCCGATATCCACAATGCCAAATAACCATCCAATCTCTCAATCATCTGTTGTTGAATTGGTAGGTCGATGTTGAATGTCTTGCGTGATATTGTATTGTGCATTTGATATACATTGCTTGGTGAATTTACAAGGAGAGTAAGAGATGATAACACACTCACACACTCTAGATTGATCGAGCGACTCATAGATAGCACTTCATGGCGTTATAAATACGATAACTTATGAGCAAGACTCGCAAAGAAGCTCGCGAGTTGTTCAGGAGCCAGATTCTGCATCAAGTATTGACGTTCGAGTACTTGCAATCGAGTGGCGTTGGGTCCGCCCCGTGCCGTGAAGCGCGACGGGCGACCGTCGAGGAACGAGAAGCAGCCGACGAGATCTCCAGGCTTGGCGACCGAGACACGAGTGTCGTTCTTGTCGTCGATCGTCATGGTGCCGTCGAGAACGAGGTAGAGGGCGTTGGTGGGCTTGCCAGCCATCACGAGTGCCTTGCCCTCCTCGATCTCGAGTGTCGAGCCCGAGGCCCACAGATCGGTCCACGAATCGTCGTCCATGAGGAACGAGCGGAAGGAGATGCCATCGGCATCGTCGTCGGGCGAGTCGCGCTTGACGGCGGCGTTCGAGGCCGTGGTCTGCTTGCTGACGAGGAACGAGCGCGCACGCAAGAATTGGATCGCACCATCGAGGACACGAAACGTGTGGTCGCCATTGAGCAGAGCCGTAAAGGTGTACGACTGCCGCCACGTGTCGGTGACGATCTCGATCTGGTTGGCGTCGAGGTCCTTGGCGCTCTTGGGCGAGCGGCGCTTGACGCTCTTGACGCACGTGAGCGGAATAACCTCGCGCTCCGACGAGCCGAACATCTTCCACGAGATGCACAAGTGGTTCGAGGTGACGTAGAGCCGACAGTCCGAGACGTAAGCCTGCGGCCACTGGCACGTGTCGGCCGCGAGGAGCGTCTCCTCGGGCTCGAGATGCCACTGCTCGTTGAAGCGGCTCATGTTCGGCACGTAGGCGCGTGCCTTCTCGAGCCACTCGTCCCTGAGCGCCTTGGAAGCACACGTGAGCTCCCAGAAGGCACCACGTGGGTCCGAGTTGACAATGTAGAACGTGACGGCGCCTGTGGTGGTGGTGGTCGACGTGGAGGTCGAGTTCGAGTCGTCCGTGTCGATGAGATACACCTGCGTCAGGGGCACCGAGTCGAGCACTCGCGCTCGCTTGCCCTTGCGTGGCAGCTTGGTGCGCAGTAGCAAGTCGTTGAAGAGCACGAGCGAGTACGACACGGTGTCGCTGCTCGAGCCGTGCACGCTGTCGAACACGCGCATCGCAAACTCGCTCTGCAACACGAGGAAGCGGCCGACCTTGGCGAGCGCCTCCGAGACCAAGAGAGACTGCTCGAGCTTACACACGGTCTCCCATCGGTCGGCGGCGGCCCTCTTGCGGTCGACGCTCTGCAAGATAGCGCTCAGCTCGTCGATTCGAATGCGCAGCAGGCGACAGTGCTGCACGAGCTGCGCATCGACGACGCCGCTCTTCTTGGCACTCTTGCGGTGCCAGCGGATGATGCTCTTGAGCATCAGCTCGTACTTGCACACGCGTTGCATCGGTGTCACGAGCAGGTTGTTGATCGACTTCTCGTTGAACTCGGAGCACTGCTTGAGGAACTTGCGGAACTGCGCGGCACTCTCGCGGCGCTCGTAGTACAGCTCGAGCGCCTTCTCGTAGTGGCCCATGTAGACCGTGTAGAGTTGCTCGAGCTCGACCAGCATCTCGGGCGAGAAGGCACGCGTGATGCCGAGCGGCGAGCTGTCCTCGTTCAGCTGCTGGTACAAGTGGCGATGGAAGGCCACGAGGTACTCGACGTTGATGAACATCTCCTGCGCCACGCGCGCCGGGAGGATCTCGCGTCCTCGGATGGGCTTGATGAAGAGCTCGATCAGGAGCTCGAGATCGAACACAAAGTTGCGCTCGGTCATGACGAGCTCACTCACGGGATCGAGAGCCTTCTCGGCCGTATTGCGAGGCGAGATGAGGATCAACTCGTCACGAGGCGACGTCGACAGCGGTACATCGCCGGCGACACTGCGGCCTGAAGGAGGCGATGAAGGCTGTGGCGGCGAGGTCGATAGTGGCACCTCGGCAGCAGCAGCAGCAGCGGTCGATGACGACAAGGCTACTGCGGCAGCAGCAGCAGCTGCTGCAAGCGCACCAGACGAGGTGTGTGCAGGTTTCGATCGAGTGCTCGACGGAGAGGCGTAGGTCGCGAGGTCGGCATCGACCTTGGCGGCGGCGGCCTCGTCGCCTGCGTCCTGCGCGGTCTTGAGCTCGTCGAGGAAGGCGTTGGTCAGCATGCTGAGGCTGCTGGATCGCTCGCGACGAAGAGATCGAACCGGTTGCGCTGCAAAGACCGTGGCGGTCTTGCCTGGCAGCCGCATGGTACCCGAGCCCTTGAAGGTCGGGAGCTCGCGGTCACTCGATGGCGAACTCGGTGGCGAGCGCGCTCGACGAGGCGGCGCGATCGGGATGGGAGACGACGAGCCAGCAGAGGCCGGTAGATCGGAGCTGCTCGAGCCGAGGTCCTCGTTGGGTGGAGTGCGAGGGAGGGTTCTTCGTGGTGGCGGTCGAGGGAGGTTCGAGCTCGAGCCTGAGGCAGTGGCGAGGGCCGGCGCCTCATCGGTCGGCGATGGAACCTTGGGCGTCGATGGTTGAGCGCGAGCACTCGCGACCGAGGATGGCTTGACAGGGGGAGTTTGTGGCGGTGTGCCTCCAATGGCTTGTGGTGATGATGATGATGATGCCGAGGCCGATGCCGATGCTGACAGTGATGCCGAGGAAGAGGGGGTGGGAGTGGGGGTCGGTGTCGCGACTGCAGCGCTTCCTTGTCGATCAGGTCGTGGCGGCCTCGCGGGAGGTTTGGGCGATGGCGTGGCACTAGATGCCGATGATGCAGGCGCGAGCACAGGCGCCGTGTCATTGAGCTCCAGAGGTGCAGTGCCATTGTTGGCTGCAGTGCCCGTGCTGGTGCCACTGTTGCTGTTGCTGCTGGTGCTGGTGTCGCTGCAGTTGGATGACACGAGCGCCGCAGCAGCGCTCGATGCTAACGGTCGCATTGGCATCGGCTCCATGGTGCGTGGCCGTTCACGAGCGCTCTTTGGGGCTGCAGTTGCACTGCCCGTCGACGGTCGAACGACGGCAGAGGATCGTGCGGGTCCCGAGGCAGAGAGATGCGACGCGCTCGGTCCTGCGGCGCCGGCAGCAGCAGCGCCAACAGGCGGCGATGGCATCGGTCCTCCACGTCGCGCAGGCGGCAGCGGCTGCGTACCAGCGCCTCGACCGCCACCACCACCCGCTGCCGGTCCTGCCGGTAGCCTCACGCCTTGGACACGGTTCAGTGGCGACCGACCCGCCTCGCCATTGGCCTCCATGTGGGCGCTCCAGGGGTCGTTGCGAGCCGCGTGCTGCCACCATACAATGAACCAGAGGCGCGAGACAACGACGCCGCTCGAGAGATTCTTCGCAGCAGCGCAAATCTTCGCGTTTTCGCGGCGATGTCAAGCTGACGAGCTCGCCTCGGATTCCACACTCCATTCCACTCATAAACCCACTCGCTCGTTACGCGCTCCTCTCGCGAATCGACTCCGATGGAAGTAGCCAGCACTGCCAGCACCGCCAGCACCAGCTCGGCTGCACTCGTGTCGCCCGTCGAGGATGTCGGTGCGGCGCACCATCGTATCGCGGTGTTCGGGTCGGGAATGTTCGGCACGGCGCTCGCGACCTGTCTGGCTCGCAACGGGCACTCGATCAAGTTGCTGACGCGCAATCCGGTCGTGTGCGAGTCGATCAACACCAAGCACGTCAATCCCGTGGTGCTGTCGAGCTTCACGTTGCCGGATTCGATCGTGGCCACGCTCTCGGCCGAGGAGGCGCTGGCCGATTGCGAGTACATTGTCCACGTGATCCCGGTGCAGGCGTCGCCCGAGTATCTGCTGCGCCTGCGGCATCTGATTCCGCCCCACGTGCCCATCATCTCGGCCTCGAAGGGCATCCATGCCGAGCGACTGCAGTACATGTCGGACCTCGTTCCAGCGGTGCTCGAGCGAGATCAACCCACGGCCTACTTGTCTGGGCCCTCGTTCGCCAAAGGTATCGAGCGGACACCGACACAGCAACGCGCGAAACGATCGATGCTGAGATATCTCTCGTGAATGTTGTGTAGAGCTGCTCGACTATCAGCCCACATCACTCGTGGCTGCATCACGATCTCCAGAGCTGGCTACTGCCGTGCAGCGACTATTCGTATCTCGCACGCTGCGAGTCTACACCGTACGTACAACAAGATACGTTGCTCTCTCTCTAAAGTGGCTGATTGTAACGGTGACCTTCACGTGTAGACTACCGACGTGATTGGCGTCGAGGTCGGTGGAGCTCTCAAGAACGTCTTTGCATTGGCAGCGGGTTGCCTCGAAGGCCTCGGATTCGGCATGAACAGCATGGCGATGCTCGTGACTCGCGGTTGCTCCGAGATGCGCAAGCTGGCGATCGCCATGGGCTCACGCGCCGAGACCTTGGCGGGACTCAGCGGCATTGGAGACTTGATGTTGACGTGTTACGGCTCGTTGTCTCGAAACCGCACTGTCGGCAAGCGACTCGGAGAAGGAGAGAAGCTGGAAGACGTACGCGTGTGCATTCCAGCTCCGTTGTTCGAATGCTCGGTGCTGACGCGCAGGTGTGATGCGTGGCAGATTCTCGCCTCGATGACCGAGGTGGCAGAGGGTGTGGCCACGTCGCAAGCAGCGGCCAAGCTGGCGCAGCAGTATCATCTGGATCTACCCATCGTCATGACTGGTACATTCGCACACGCACGCGAAATTCGCACGCTGTGCAATGAGCGGCACCGAGAGTGTGAACTGACGGCTCTCTCGCTCGCTCGCTCGCTATCGCTCGTCCATCTGCCATGTTATTACGTGTAGTGGCCACCGTGATCAGTGGCGAGCTCTCAGCCAAGGAGGCAGTGATGCGCTTGATGATGATACCGATGGGAGCCGAGGATTGATCGATTCGAGAGGTGGTAGGAGATAAAATCACAGGCATGCATTGCGAAGGCGGTGCGCTACGACGCAGACATGGGAATGCGAGAGATGCACCGTGACATCACAACACACGTACAGCTTGGTGGGGTGGGGTGTGGGAAAACTGGCGACGGCACAAGGACGAACGACTAGATAGATAACGCAGGATGAGTGGTGAATGAGTGAGCGAGCGAACAAGTGCTCGCGAGTGGTGCACGAGAGAGAGCGAGAGAGAGAACACAGCAGTTACAAAAGACGAACTACGACGCCGAGGAACGAAGGGGGACTAGGACGACTCGTTGGACAAGTAAGTGATTGGCAATGGTGGCGGCGACATGGCCGACGCGGCCCCTTGATGACGGCGGCGGCGGTGGTTGTTGTGCCGTCTACTTGGCGAGGCGCTTGAACTCCTCAAAGTCCACGGTGCCCGAGCCGTCCTCGTCGGCCTCGGCGATCATCATCTCGATCTCCTCCTTGGTGAGGTTCTGGCCGAACTTGACCATGACCTCGTGGATCTCAGCGGCCGAGATCGAGCCGTCGCCGTCCTTGTCGAACATGGCGAACACCTGGCGGAGCTCCTCTTCGTAGCTCGGCTGCGAGGCGGCCACGACCTTGCTCTCCATCATGGTGATGAACTCGTCGAGCGACACCGAGCCGTCGCCGTCGGTATCGAAGGCCTTCATGGCGGCGAGAAGCTGCTCGTCCGAGAGCTTGACCTTGAGCGCGTTGAAGATGAGCTTGAGCTCGTCGAACGAGATCGAGCCGTCGCCGTTCTTGTCGAACATCATGAAGGCCTCCTCGTAGGTCTCGATCTGATCCTGCGTGAGGTGCTTGGCGAAACGCGACTTGGGCGGCATGGTGACAGAGCTAGTGGCTAGGCGCGCAAGAGATACTTTTGTGGCAGCTGGACGACCTTAATAACAACAAAGACGCAAGCACCTAGACACTCGAGAAGCAGGCGAGGCAATCAATATGCGCAACGATACGAGCTGCCGTGCGTGTGCGTGATGGAGTGAGTGGAGTGAGAGACGCGAAAACGACGAAGTCTTGCTGTAGCGTAAGGTGGCGGTAGAGCTCGTAGTTGCTTTGCTTATCAGACCTGGCACTTCTCTCGCTTCTCTCGCTCCTTCTGTTCTTACTGGCTCGCGGCTTGGAATATCTCGGCTTGGAATATCTTCGCAGGTACACCACAACGTTCCTCACGATCCAGAGGTGCAGAGTTCTAACCGAACAACGTCCGAACATCGTCGATTCTCTCGGTCTTCTGCTTCTTCCGTTCCGGTTCTCGATCACCTTCACCCGAAGCGACACCGACAGCCGCGTTCCTTGCGCTTTCTGTGATCGACCAACCAACAGACTCACAAAGCTGCCGTGCTGTTCCTCACTCGCTCACTCACTTGCCTGCCTGCGCCTGCGTGCTTGCGTGTGCTCGAGATGGAGTCGACTCTCGATACGATCAAGGAGATCATCTTTGCGTCTCACGAGGACAACCGGCTGCTGGCGATCGTTCCGTTGGTGGCGGTGGTCGCCGTGCCGTCGGCCATCTATGCCCTGCGATGCGTGTCGTTGTCGTTCGACAAGTGGTACCTGTACCGCTCGACCTACGTCAAGACGGCGGCCTTGTTCTACTTGACGCCGCTGGGTCGCGGGCTCGTTCGCTTGGTCGGCTGCCGCGGCTCGATCGCTCCCAACGGCGACGAGGCCACGGTCGAGGTCGAGTGGGTTCGCCGCGCGATCGCCGCCGAGCAACGCAAGCCCGACAGCCTGTGGAGCCGCAACGATCTGCCCGAGGCCTCGAGCATTCGTTCAGTGTCGATCGCGCGCGACGGCCTCAAGGGCGGCTTCGTCGGCGAGATGTTCAAGATCCTGGTGTACACCGACCAGTATCCCGACACGCGCCTCGCCGCCGAGCTCGAGACCGACGCGGCCGACGCGCCCGAGCCGACGCCCGCCACGACGCTCGTGGTCAAGACCATCCGTCGTGACCTCGGTCGTCGCTTCTCGGCCGCGCTGCTGGGCACGGCGCGCGAGGCCTTCTTCTACCGCGACTTTGCCAGCTCGCCCGAGCTCACCGACCTGCGCCTGACGCCGCGCACGCTGTACGCCGACGGCAGCCGCGCCGCCGGCAGCTTCACGGTCGTCATGGAGGATCTCAGCAAGAAGGCCGTGCTCGCGAGCCAGCTGCTCGGTCACCAGTGCTGGGGCCCGCCGCCGCCGTTGCCGACCACCATGACCAACGCCGTGCCGCAGCCCGAGCACGTGATCGAGGCGGCCTTCGTGCAGTACGCGCAGGTGCACGCACGCTTCTGGCGCCGCGGCGAGCTGCTCGACATGCCGTGGCTCAAGCACGTCGATTGGCTGCTCGGTCGTGATCGTGCACGCTGGGAGCTCGCCATGGACGGCATGCACACGAGGTGGGGCACGATCCTCGAGCACGCGGCCGAGAGCAAGGTCGTGTGGCCCAACGAGGTCGTGGCCATGACCCACGAGGCTCTCAACAACACCTCGTGGGCCGCCTTCCACGAGCGCTTCGATGTCTCGAAGCCCGACACACCGTTCACGCTGTGTCACGGCGACTTCCACGCCGGCAACATGTTCTGGGCTCACTCGTCCAACGACGTGTACTCGGTCGACTTTGCCGAGGTCGGCGTCTTCTGCCCCTTCACCGAGCTCGCGCAGTACCTCGTCAGCAACGCCACGGTCGCCTTGCGCCGCGAGCACGAGCAACGTCTCTTCCGTCTCTACTACGATCGCCTCATCGCCGAGGGCGTGTCGCCCGAGCTCTTCCCCTACGACCAATGCTGGGAGCGCTACAAGCTCGGCGGCATCGAGCGCTGGCTGCAGATGCTCATCATCATGGGCGCCATTCACGCACTCATGCCCAACGGCATGCCGGGCTTTGCTATGGACTTTTTCATCGAGCAGACTCGTGCCTTCATCGAGGACCATGGCTCGACCTTGAAGAAGCCAATCATGTTTATGACTGGCTATTGCATTGCTTGAACTGATCGAATCTCGTAGTACTATTATCGTTGTCGTCGTCGTTGTTGTTAGCGTTGTTAGCGTTGACTACAATCATCAATTCATGTCGCAATCGTAAACGTTGTATGTATGTATGAGCGATGACATCAATACAACAACACTAGCAGCAACAGCAGCAGCAACAACATCGATCAATCATCTTGTGCTGTGCTTCTTCGACTCAGCAGCTTTACGAGCCAAATGGACCAACATCGTCGAGCTGGCGTGGAGTCCATGTTTCGGTAACTCGTGCTCAATCACTTGCTGCACCTGCTGGAACTGCTGCTTGCTCGCGAGATGCGAAATGTACTCTTCGAACAGTTCGAGTTCGGCTTGGATGCCTTCACGCTCCATGTGTGCCAGCAACGTGCTAATCAGGTCGCTTGCTTGTCGTCGAATCGCCAATCGAACCAGTTGTGTACAACGTTTCGATTCAAGTCGCATCGGTTCGTGATTGTTGCCGTTCGTTGGTTGCTGCTCTCCAGGAAGCGCCTCGATGGCTCCGGTACGAATCAAGACACTCAGCTGCTCGAGCAATACCAAGAGGCCCGAGGAACGATACGCCGTCACCAGCAACGTGCCGAATAGATCGTTCTCGTGCAAGGGTACGTTTGGCTGCACGGTCTCAGGCATGGCGTTCGAGAGGTGCTCAAGTAGTCGCTTGATGCGACGCTCTTGCTTCGGCGTGAGGCGCTCGTCCAACAAGGCGCGAAGCACCTTGAGGTACAGATCAGCGTCACACAACTCAGTCGATTGGCACACGAGATCCAGTGCTCGATCGAATTCGCTCTCGTGACACAGCGCATCGACCACGACCGCGTAGCCGCCAAACCGCCGTGGTCCCGGTTCAGCTTGCTGCACCAACGCTACCGCCTGGTCGATGAGGCCTTGCTCGACGAGGTAGTGTGCAATACGCGCTCGCATGCGATTGTTGGGCTCGATACCGAGTTGGCGCATCTCGTCCAGCACCGCGTCGAGATGTTGCGCGAGCTCGTTCTGCTCCGCGTACGCCTTGATCAGCGCATCGAACATGTGCACCTGTTCGTGCGGCTTCGTGTAGCCGAGCGTGCGCGAGAGCTCCAGCACCTGTCGCACGCCGTTGGCATTCTGACTCTCGGCGAATGACATGGCGGCATGCCACAGCACCGCCCGCGGCACTGTGATGCCAGAGCCGGGGTAGATCTTGCTCACCATGAGCCATGCCTTGTCGGGCTGGTTCGCGAGGCGACACGCCAACACCACCTCGCTCAGCACGCTCGCCCACGGCTTGATGCCGAGGTCGACCATGCGCCGAAGCATGTCGAGCGCCTCGGCAATGTGGCCCATCTTGGCGTATGCTTCAGCAACCTCATGAAACATGTGCGTGTAGAGCTTGTTGTTCGACGGCGTGAGAGGCATCGAGCTCAATGCGTGCTCAAGGACACGCTCGGCACCGACGGCATCGCAGCTCACGCACTGCGCACGAACCAGCGCTCGATGCATGAGTAGCGACGAGAAGCCGCACTCGGCCGCCTTGGGCAGCAGCGTCTGGTCGGTTGACAGTCGCAGGATGCCTTCGACGTCGCCTTGGCGTGCGAGACTCTGGAACACGATACGGAACGTGGTGTAGTTGGGAGCGACCGCAGCCTCTGGCATGCCGACCTGCAGCAAGTGAACGAGCGAGCTGCCCGAGCGCTCGCGAGCGAACGCCGCAGCGAGCGCATTGAAGGTCGTGGTCTCGTACGCGATGCCGAGCCGCTGCATGTCGTCCATCAGTTGCAACACGAGACGTGACGTGCCCTCTTGAGTTGCGAGGTATCGAAACAGCGTCGCGAACGTGATGCGATCGGGCGTGACGCCGTGTCGCGGCATGAGCTCGCGCACGACCTCCATCGCTTGGTCGAGCGAGTCGTCGCGCACGTACGCCTTGAGCAGCTGGTTGTAGGAGGCCGTCGTGACTTGTGCGCCGCTGTTGCACAGTGCATTGAAGAAGTCCTGCGCCAGTCGCGAGTCGCCGATCTCGGACGCGAGCTGCAGGCCGAGCGAGTGACTCACGTGGTTCATGCGAACGCGCAGCTTGCGCATCGTGTCGATCACGTCCAAGGCGTCGAGCTTGCGACCCTCTTGGCCTTGCAGCATCCGAATCGCATTGTTGAACAGGAGACAATCGCGTGGTCGGAATCCGCTCTGAGTCAATCGATCGATGAGCTGCAGCAGTCCATCGGGGTCGTTGGCGAGCGTGAAGGCACGACCGGCAGCCACGGCCACGGCCTCGTCGGCCTGCAGCCCATCGGCCCGCAGCTCGTCGATGATCTCGTTCACACGCTCGAGTGCATTCGGAGGTTGTGGCTCGTGACAGTAGGCAGATAGCAACGTGGTGTAGGTCATGATACTTGGCCGTAGCCCACGTTGTCGTAGAGTCGAGAGCATTCGTTCGGCCTCGGGCGCCAGGCCCTCGTTGGCATACGCCTGCAGCACGGTCGAGTACGAGATGAGGTTCGGAGCGATGCCTCGATCACACAGCTCGTTCAGCACTCGCTCACACTCGTGACCCGATCGATGAGCGACCCGATGTGCCTTGAGTAGAATGTTCAAAGTCACGACGTCGGGTTGCACGGCCTCGAGGAAGAGCCGCAGCACCTCGGCGACATTGCCCTCGTTGGCGAGCTTCGACATGACCTTGTGCAGCGACAGCATGTTCGAGTATCGAGTCGACGTCGAAAAGCCGTGGCCATGGTGTCGATGCGGTTGTAATGGCCGAGATGGAGTGAGTGGCTGATAGGATACGATCGAGGGGCTCCTCAATCGTTGTGGTTGTGGTTGTTGTGGGAGTGGTGGTGGTGCCATGAGCGACATGGTTCGCACGGCTCGCAGCGTGATGATGCTCCATCGTCGCGCGGATGCGGAGGATATCGTCGACATGGTCGTGGTCGTGGTGGTCGATCCTTCACACAGACCGCCCCTGAACACCACCGCTGCATGGCGACACCAAGATAGTCGCGATGCTAACATCCAAAAGACCTCTAACTCGGTGG
>ERZ778026.3471-NODE-3471-length-13830-cov-11.508094_pt1 | contig 13830 bp, 8 predicted proteins | sample MGYA00375756_ERZ778026 | MGnify/ENA primary metagenome ERZ778026 (study PRJEB29350, sample SAMN05389820) | bioreactor metagenome | isolation source: Ammonium sulfate bioreactor | place: South Africa: University of Cape Town | collected 2014-02-18 ... | reverse complement strand
GTGTGTGTGTGTCGCTTCGCAGACCGCCACCGCCAACACCGAGATCTACATCAACCAGCCATACTACTACCCCAATGGCTTCCAGGTCGCAGTGTCGCCCGCGTCGGCCGCCACCGTCAAGCAAGTGTCGCCGTTCCAGCTCGAGGTGGTGCACGCCAGCGGCGCTTCGGGCCGTCTGCAGGTGCAGATCACCGCCAAGTAGAAGCAGCCTCACCTGCAGCTGCTCGCTCTCGCTCGCTCGTTCCCCCGTTCTTTGTTTGTTTGTTTGCTGTCGTGTACGTATGCCCCTTGTGCGTGAATGTGTGGAGGCACGTTGAATGCAGCTGATCCGATGAACATGTCCCCACCGTGATATCTGCGATTGTGGGACGGTGTATTGTGGGACAGCGTATTGTCGGACGACGACGAGTGCTGATCGGAAGAACTGCAGCGTAACGCACAGTGTGCTCGCTCCCCTCTCGCCCCCCAACTCTCTGCTCGTCATGGGCGACGCAGAGGACCCGCGCGAGCCGCGAGCTCTTCTGCACCACGTCTTCTGGTTTCCTCGCGTATCGCAACTACCGGAGCGTAACGCTGCCGCGACTCTCGCGACCCTGGTGTCGCGATTCGTGTCTGTGGTACTACGCGAGGATAGCGGCTTTCCATGGTATCCCTCGAACGAGGAGCGCGCACAGCTCCGTGTGCTCACCAAAGTACTATCAAGCGCCTGTTGGATCACCGACTACGGCTGCGTGCTGGTGTCATCGGCCATCGACGACGGCACGTGCTTCGGCGAACCGGGCTCTCGGGGCGTGCGGCTGCTGTCGGTCTCTCCGTCGCATCGGGCACACAGCACGCCCAACGGACGGCACTACCGCCCAAGCGCCCAACCTTCTGAGCCACTCTTCATTCCGTCCTTCGCCAGCGCCAAGGACGCCGGAACCCACTTTCGAGAATGCGAGAAGAAGGCCTCGCGTAGCGCCAGTGTCCCGCGCTCCCCAGCCTTTGTCGCCCACATGTTCTCGCGGAGCGAGTTCCCCAAGCCCCAGCGGCACGGGGAGCTGGACCCGCAGACACCAACCGACTGGCCACTGGTCGAAGCCGTGATTCTTGACCAGCTGCGGCTGCCCCTCGCGCGCCGTTTGCTAGTTTACTTGATGCTGTGGCTCACGCAACGCCACGTCAGCTCGATTCGCGTGCCACTGACCATCGAATCTCATGTGGAGGCCGAGATCGCCAGTATGGTCGACGACGGCATGCGAATGATCGATGAGACTTGCGTGCGAGCGGAGCACGTGGTCCACGACGATGGCCGGCTCGACTCGGCACTTCCACACGAGCTCCGATACTTGCGTGAGCAGCTCGAGATCCAGTGGCTCAAGCTCGGAGACACTCTGGCCGCTGGCCATCGACTCGAGTCGGTAGTCACCGAACGATGTGTCGAAGAACTTGTTCGCGATATCCCGTTGCAACTGCCAAGCACGGCGTTGTACGCGGAAGCACAGAGCGAACGCTACTCGGCAGCAGAGGAGAAGGCCAACATTCGAGCGGTACCGATTCGTTGTTCGCTCGACCAGTCAAGCCTGCGCGACAACCTCCATTGGGTCATCGCGCAGGGCACTCTGTCGAAGCCCTTCCCACACGCAATCGAATACCAGCGGGTGTTGCTTGAGGCCCTGTTCGGCAGGTTCCAGCGGCTCCAGACGACCTTCTCTGTCATATCCGAGACTGAATTGTTGTGCCTCGAGGAGTACTGCTCGATGTTCGAGCGAAACTCTGCAGCCCTCGCTGCCTTCGATTCCTCGATCATGCTGATCGAGCAGCGAAGCCTTGAGCTCCTCGTACACTGGACGGCGTACTGCCTGGCGTTCGACTATGCTCGAATTGTCCACGCCGCTGCCTTCAACGAGTGCGGTGGCTTTGGCGTGTGCCTGACGCACCCACATTACTTGCGGCACTTGCAACTGCGCGAGCACCGGCACGAGACGCACGCTGTCAGTCTCGCACAGTTTCTCCATCGCTGGCATCCGAGTCACTTCGGCAATCGAGCGCTCTTTTCTCTCTCGGACTCCGCTTCGATCAACCGCCTCGGAGTTGCAGTATTCAACCACAGTACCGACCTCCAGCAAGCGCTCGATGCCGAAATCCGTTATGCTGAGCAACGGAAGCAACGGCATTGGGAGGAAGTGCAACAGAAGCAAGCACAGGTTGTGGCACGGGAAGCAGAAGTTGCCAGCTGCCAGAGAACGTACGACGAAGCCGAGGTCGAATGGCTAGCCAGCAAGCAATCCATATATTCATCCGAGTACTTCGCCAAGAAAAATGCCTCGGAGCGTCTCGAGTCAGCCAAGACTCGACTTGCCGACGCTCGCAAGCCTCCAGCGCAACTCAACATCGCGCTGCCCTCAAACCGGGAAGACGCAGCTGCAGTTGTGTTTTGCACTCGCATGCCCCAAGATCTCGCTGCCGTCTTTCGGGTCGGCTGCACAGCCCAGTTCAAGTACCTGCAGCCCGAACCTCGCTCGGCCGTTCTCACCACGGTTACTCTGGGCTCCACCGTCTTCGAGTTACTCTGGACCAGCCATATCAAGCAACATGGATGCAAAGCTGCAATCGGCTCGGTCGACAAACTCGCCGGGGCAATGACAACGTCTCGCGTGCCGAATGTCAACCCTGGCTGTGTCACATCGATGCGCTCACCGGATGCCGGCGTCTGGGTTCCGGAGGGCGCTCCGAAGTACCACTGGCAGCCGGGCGGTAGCAAGTCAATCAATCCATTCAGTGCCAGCACGATGGATATTGATCAGGCAGCCACTGGCTACTTTGTCGACAAGGTCTCGAGCGGCACCTTTCAGCCGTTCTTCATGCCGCCCGCCTCTCCAACGTCAGCGGGGTCGAACCGCGGCAATGTTGCGATTGCGAAGCAAGGGTCTCGACCAGACTGGATGAGAAAGGATCAGTTCATCGCATTGGGTCAGCTTCGTGCCTTCCCACGCTTGCAGTTTCGCAAGTTGTGCGATGCGCTGAAGCTAGGCACACTGCAACTCGACCAACAGATCGTTCATCGCCTTGTCGAGCATGTGCTGTTCCAAATCGGTGACGTGCAGCTCGACGACGACCACGGTGGAGCGTCGCTGAGGTGGCGCGTCGATATCGATTCGGGCACCGTTCTCAATACACTCGGAGAACTCGTGTCGGATCACCTGGAGCGCCTTCGAGAGCGCATCAAGGATCGAATGCAGCTGTTGGGCCTGGCATCGATCGCGGCATTTGTAGCCTCACGCTGCGAGAGGTTTGCAAGACTCCCGCGTGATTGTGCCGATGTCGCCGATGGTTGGGCCAGCACGTTGCGGAGCATTGCTTCGGGCTCGGTTGGATCCGGGCAGAGTTCAATTGGCCACTCTCGAGCCACGCAGTTCGACTGCTACGGGATCGCCATCAACTGCTTCTACGGTGCTCCGGTGCACGATCAAGACCTTGCGCTACTTGTCCGACTCACGGTGGACCTTCGTCGATTGTACGCCTACAAGCCCGCGCAAGAAGCCGAGTCGATGCTCCAACGAGCTCACCGCGCAATCGTGCCCTGCGTTGAGCGGATCGCCGCTGCCGTGGCGGCTGGCAATCACGCTCTCCTCACGGAGGCCACTCGTCGCGCGATCCCGACCACACCTTCCAATCTTCAGTGGCGGCTTCACAGCCCCACGTGCTCTGGCGACTCGGTAATCGGGGCTGCGTTCACTGCCACTTGCCCTCAAACTGAGGACATTTACACAATCAACGTGGTACACGGAATCGTGTTACGGAACGGAGTCCCTCCTCGACGCTTGGTACGGTTGTCCTTGACCCATTACCGCTCCCATTCCTTCTCCGACTCACATCTGTGTGGGACAGCCTTCGTTCATCACAAGCCATCCGCTGTACATTCGCTCGTTTGGTAAGGCAGACTTCGAAGTCTCGTGGTCGAAACACGGCTTCTATCAGTCGACCCATGCGGCAAATGGCAATCTCTACGAGTTCAAACGTCTCTCTGATGACAGGTTGCTGATTCGAGAATGGCCATATGACACGCCCGATCAAGACATCGAACGTGTGCGCCTCGAACTTCTCGAGCCATCGTGCGAGGGACTTGCTTGCTTGCCGATCCGGCTGAGGGAAATGCACAGCCAGTGGTGTTCGCGCTACAATGGCATTGTACTCCTTCGACCCCGCAGCCACGTCGATCACCAAGTACAATTCGTGCTCACGGCTCCCAATTGTACCAACAGCAGCGAGAGATCGCGAACACTCGGCGGCGGCGACGACTGGAAGTGCTTCGAGATCTCGCCACTGACGTGGGACGAGTTGCCCGGAGGAGAGACACTACGATGGCACGCAGCCGTTGAGCCATCTGTTCTCGAGGCGTGCGATCGAATCGCATTGGTGAGCGACGCAGATGGACCGCTCGAGGCGGCACTCAGCGTACTCTCCAAGTTCGAGCAGCGCCAGTTCATGCACCTTGTGTACTCCGACGTGGCGCAGTCGCTACGTTTATCGCTCCCTCGCTTCGGCTTGACCTTTGAGCTACGCCCCGACTGCTCGGAGGAGCCGCACTCCAGAACCAGTGACAGCACTGCAAATGGCTCAACCAAGTTTCGCCTACACTCGCTCGATCGCAGCGGGTTTCGACTGGCCGAGTCGCAACAGTTTGCTGAGTTGCTCGTCGGAGTGACGCAGTACCTGGTGCTCGAGCCAGAGACTCCCGAGTACACTGCCGACAATCAGCGCATCAGACAAGAGTTGCTGCTGGTACCGGAGGGATCGGTGGAACGCGATGGTGCGGGTGTTACTCGCATCGTATATGCGGATACTGCCGCAGCGGTACTGCAAGCGTGTGCCTTCAAGAGACACGCACGGTTCCAGTACCTAGACGCCGAGACGATCGAAACGCGATTGCTCTTGGCGGCTCTGTTCGTTGCAACGAGCGTCTCCATTCCCGATCGCTTGACTCGCCACACCGGCGAGGAACAAGCACTCGAGTTAATTCACCGAAGCTGGACCAACAAGCCACTGCCACCTCAGGCGCTCGAATGGCTTCACACCAGCCGAACGCTGAGCTACCACATTCCTGCGATACCGATAGCATGTGCGGCGCTCGAGCGGAACTCAACACAATTGGCCTTTCTCTTCAACCCCGACACCCACGATGATGCAAGCGGTCCAGAGGTGCAGCTGCCGTTTCTCGCCGCCTCCGAGTATGGCCAGCGAATGTTCCATAACATTCGCCAGGAGCTCACGCCCGAGGAGGAGGAGTATGTACTTGGCTGCTCGACTCCTCTTGAGAACCGCAGACAACGCGCGATCGATATGCTACCAGCCGACTCAGTAGGATCGACTCACGTCGTAGCATCGCCACGCCTCTCCGCCGAGGTGCTCAAAGATGCTCTCTTGAGCCTTGAAGGCTTGTTGTCGAAGCCGTCAGCAGCACCGACAATGATGTCAACGGCATTTCCGCTGCACCTCGATCACGCTCGGGACTCGAGGTCGTTACAACTGTCGACACTGGCGGAGGACCTGCAAGACAGCTGGAACATCCACCGACAGCGCGAAGCTGGTGAACTACAGCTCTCGGAAGTGCAGCTCCTACCGACCCTCCACTCGATCTCGCGCAAAGTAATGGATGGGCGTCAAAAACTCGAGGATTATGTGCTGGAGGCGATGAAGGTTCCGTTGGGAATGAACAACGCAGCCACCTTCTTGTTGCACATTCGTCAGGCCGCCAATCGACTTCCCGTACCAACAGCGAGCGACTTGCTCGCCGCGGCATTGGAGCCTTCAGTGTTCACGAGCTTCAACCCGCTGCTCAGCCCTCTCTCGGTTCGAGATCTGCATAATGCCACGATCGTGTGGCTGCAGCTTTGCGTGCTCGAGGACAAACTCACTCGAGTGCAGCAGTTGTTGCACAATGGCGCCCACCCGTCGGTGCTTGGACTGGTTCGCGACGAGCTGATCAGCGCCCGTCGCGAATGGGACGTCAATGAGCACTTGGCGTGGTTGGTGCTCGAGGTTGAGTTTCGATTCCAAATTCGACCGACGCAGTTCCTGGTGTTCAAGGAACTGATCGAGAATCCAGGCACGATACAGCAGTTGAACATGGGCCTCGGCAAGACGCGCGTCATCATTCCGATGTTGCTCTTGTACTGGCGCTATGGCCCGCAACCGAACAAGAAGAAGCGAGTCATCCGCGTCAACGTGCTCTCGCAGCTGTTGAACGAGGCGTACGACTGCTGGCATGAGCGCTTGGGCGCCAGTGTCTTTCGCTTCAAGCTGTTCCGGATGCCTTTCCATCGTGCGAATGGCTTGACGATCGAGCGCCTAAGTCGAATGCATCAAGCCCTCGCACTTGCGGCCCGCTCTCAAGGGGTATTCGTGATGGCACCGGAGCATCGCTTGTCAATGTACAACAAGCAACGCGAGTTGGCTAGCTCTCACTCGGCAGAGGATCTGCAAGTTGCCGCCTTATTGGCCGAGATCGAGAGTCCACGCAGGGTCGAGATGGTGGACGTGTTCGACGAGGTGGATGAGCTACTTCACCATCGCTACAAGCTCGTGTATGCTCTCGGAAAGCACGAACGGCTTTCTGCGTCGGAAGTGCGCTTCTCCGCCATCTCAGCAGTGCTGCGGGCCGTTGCATTCGATTCCGAGCTTGCGGCACTGCTTGAGCAGAAAGATATCATTGAGGGAGGAATGGATAGCCTCGCAGCCAGTCCAAGGTGCGAGTTCCCACCTCTGCGATTGGTATCCGGCACCCGACTCGAAGGCGCGTTGCCGGAATTGCTCAAGAGAATCGTGCGTGCCTTGCGGCGCACCGACAACACGCCAGAGCTCCGTTGGCTAGCCAGCTGCTCGAATGCAGACTTTGAGCAACTCTCCGACTATATGTGCGATCAACGAGTGCAGTGTATTGCAACACGGCGAGGCGATAAGCTCGAGCTACCGAGTGGCTTGCGGCTCTCCAAGGATCAGTGGAGTGATGTGCTGGCGCTTCGAGGCCTATTGGCGTACGGCACACTGGCACACTGCTTGAAGCTCCGCTATCGTGTCGACTACGGTCTCCGGTCTCTGGAGGACGCGGAGAATGGGGCACCTCGGCTCGGCAAGCGTCTTGCGGTGCCGTTCCGAGCCGCCAACACGCCAGCCGAACGAGCGGAATTCGCGCACCCCGATTCGGCAGTGATACTCACGCAGTTGTCGTACTACCGCCAAGGACTCAATCGTCAACAGTTTCAAGAGGCGCTGGCTGCTCTCTTGGCTCTTGGTCCTTCGGCTCAACATGCGATCTACAACGAAACGTGGCTTCCACTGTGCGCGAAGCAGATGGATGATGCCGATCGCACGATGCTGGATAGCGTCGAGAAGCTCGATCTCTCGAATTCGGTTCAGATCGACACCGCGTGGAAGTACTTCTCGCACAACTACGAGGTTGTAAACCATTGGCTTGCTCGTTGTGTACTGCCTCGGGAGACTGCGCAGTTCCCCATGACGCTCGAGGCCAACGCGTGGACTCTGGCGCGAGACCCGGCAAGGAGCTACGGGTTCTCGGGGACGAATGACAACGCGCTCCTGCTCCCACTCTCGATGCAAAAGCCTGTACCTGAGATGATTCCGGAGGAGCTACGTGCCACGAACGGCGGAATGCTCGACCTCTTGTGTCTGCACCGGAACAGTGAGTACTTTGAGCTGCCCTCACCGACGCCCCAAGCAGGAGACCACGAGATTTCTCCCGTGTGTCGTGCCTTGCTCGAGGAGGTAGTATCTCGCAAGAGGGAAACGGAGATATCGGCGCTGATCGATACCGGTGCACTGCTCGGCGGCGTGTCGAACATAACGGCCGCCAAGTTCCTCATTCGCGAGCTCGAGCGGCGTCGCCACGAGAAACCCTGCGCCCGAGGCGTCGTGTTCTTCAACGATGCAACGCTAGATCACACGCATCAGGCCGGTTGGTGCGTGATGGGCCCCCGGTTTCAAGTGTGGGCCCTCGCCCGCTCGCCGATCGCTGCGCGGGATGCAATAGTGCTGTTCGACCAGCCGCGCTGCCGCGGTGCCGACTTTCGCCTCAAGAACAACGCCGTGGCGCTGCTGACTGTCGGTCCAACCAGCACCAAGGACCAGTTGATTCAAGGAGCAGGACGAATGCGCATGCTTGCCAAGGAGCAACGCGTGATCTTTGTCGGCCGGTCGGAGGTGAGCGACAAGGTGCGGGAGTACTGCAAACTCGAAGCCGACCACGGGATCTGGTCGCGCCACATCCTCCAGTGGGCACTCCACAATACGGCGGCGAATCTGCAGTCCGGGCTGCTGCAGTGGGCGTTGCACGGCATCAAGCACTTTGCCACTCAGTTCGAGGCCAACAATGAGGCGCAGGTCAGGAGCAATGGCATGTTCTTGAGCCTCAACACGACGCTCGAGGTGATGTACCAACGTTGCACACAGACGAGTACCGTTGCTGAGGCGATCAACGACTACATGTTGATCTATGATCAACGCCACAAGCAACGAACTGCCTCGGTGCGGGAGATCGAGACTCGATGTCTCGAGTACGGACGAGACTGCACGATCGAGGTGAGCGAGCGGTCGAGCAACAACGACAGCGCCATCACAATGGAAACCGAGTGCGAACGTGAGCTCGAGCGCGAGGTCGAGCTCGAAGAACAGCGAGAGCTGCAGCTCCCAGTGCTCGAACCGCGTAAAGAGCAGATGTGGGAGTACGCCAGTGCTCTCTCGGTGACCAGCCCCGATCGGCTGCCGTGCAGTAAGACTCTCGCTGCTCGAGTTGCTGGACTTCACGGCTCGGAGCTGGTTACGCTTGCGTGGAGCGCCTGCAATCCTACCGTGTACTGCACCGAGAACTTTTGGTACACATCGACAAGTGCAGCCCTAACGCACATCACGGGGGCGGTCGATGACGCGTACCTGCGCCCGGTCGACGCATTCCTTCGCTTCCCCACAGGCGAGGTGCTGCTCGTGTCGGAGTTCGAGGCCGAGTCGATACTCGCAGCTCTCGCACAGAACCCGACGACTCGATACAAGCTAGGCCATCTCTCGCTCTCCTCCGGCAACACCGAGCCACAATCGGCGCTCGGTGTCAAGCTCCACACTGAGACGCACGCAGTGCTGTCGTTATTCGCTGGCGAGACGGCGTTTGCGGGAGCGCAGCTCGCAGCAGCTCGCAGTGTGGTGCAAGCCAGCAATGCACCGCGAGAGGCTTGCGCGGCACTGCTCGATATTCGCGGCCGCAAGCACAACTTTGCCATGAGCAGCCTGGAAGGCTTGTGCCGAGAGCTGGCGCCACAGTAGAGCCACGGCTGCTCCCTCCCTCGCTCCTATCTCACTCACTCCTATCTCGCTCACTCAATAAAAGTACAGCGGTCACGCATCAGTTGTATTGGTCCTTGCGCAAGCGCTGCTACAATGCAAACGAACGGCTTAACATGGGCCTAGTTGAGGCTTGTTCGCGAGAGCCATCGCGGCACCAGCGACCGGCGCTGCACACGTCAGCGATGCTGCGCAGTCTCGCGATCGCCCGCTAAAGGATGAACACGAGCACCGGCCTGCTCTCCTCATCGTGTTTGCTCCTCGATTCCACATTCGCGCGTAGTTCTGGCTCAGAACGAGCTCGCGGCGCGTCCGCGATGCCACAACTCGACTGCCAAGCACGCGCCACCACGACCGCGAGCGGCTTCATCGCCACTACTACAGCGCAGCCGAGCAGGTGCCGATTCGTGCGAGAGCGACCATCGATGCTGCAGACCGAGGGGTACCCGAGCGCGCACCGCCGAGAGCCAGGAGAGCCCCAGCGACAGGCCCAGCGAGAGCCACGCGATCTCAGCGCGTAGCGGCGGAGATAAGGAGCGCGAGAGGCGGCCCAGCGGCCTCCGCCGTCGGCGAATGTCCCCGCCACCGAGCGCCGAGGTCCGAGGCCCGAGGCAGGGCCAGCGCGCACGCGGTTTGGCGCAGCTCCCGCCGACGCCGATACGTACAACTCGCCCCCGCAGAGTGGTCGGAGGCGATCGGACGGCACCACACGTGGGTTGGGCGAGAGGAGGTAGGTACAGCAGAGCGCGGAACAAGGGCTGCAGCAGGGTTTGATTTCTCCGCGGCAGAGAGACAGAGAGAGACGCGCTGGCGCCTCTTTCAGTGGCAGAGAGGGAGAGAGAAGAGAACACACGGCCGAGACCTCGCCGCTCGCACTGCTGTCGTCTCTGCTGCTCTGCGCGCTCCGTCTGCCGCCTTGCTGCCGCTGCCGCTGCCGCTCTCCACTCGCGTCGCTGCTGCTGCTGCTTCTTGGTTGCTCTGCACCGCTGCTCCAATCGTTCGAATCTCGCCTCACCCCCCAGGTGCGTGCTCGCCCGAGTGTGCGCTCCTGATGCTGCTGCTGCCTCCTGCTCCCTGCTCCTGCTGCTGCGTCGTCGTCCGTTAAATGTCCACCATCTCTGTCTGTCGGTCTGCTCGCCGTCGTGCTGCTTGTCGTCTTGCATTCCGATACGGTGGTGGCGATGGCGGCGGCGCAATGTGTCGGTCGTGCAGGCACGATCGCGAGTGTCGCGCGGTTCGTGGCAGCTCGCGCACACATCGCACGCTCGCGCTCGCACAAATCCACGATCGCGAGTGTCGCATGTCGGTGCCGCAGTCGGCGCTCGCCACCTTCGACTGTTCTGCAAGGCACTCGTTGTCGGTGTGTTGCGCGCATTGGAATGGTCGAGATTGTCGCTGTGCGAGGCCGTTAGCGTGGCGCAGTATGCAGACCATTGCTCGCGAATCAAGATCTCGAGATCAGGAGATGCTCGCGCTCGCAGCATGGATTGTGGCACGAGTGTCTCTATCTCTGTCTCTGTCTATGGCGTGGTTTTGTCGTGCTCGTGGCATCGACTGTGCATCTAGCACGAGCCACCTGCCTATTCGCGCAGCGAGAGAAGATGATGTATGCTTGTGTCGAGAGAGTGCCCTCATTCTCGCGTACCTTGTGAAGTTCTGCTGCTGCTGGCTGCAAGCACTCTGCGTGGCAGCGAGCGCTCGCTCAACGCCTTCCGTGTATCCGTGTGTATGTGTGTGAATCACCCTGGCTCTCTCGCTCTCCAATCCATCTTCTGCTGAAGTTCATTGTGTTCCGTGTGCCATGGCTCTTGCCAGGAGCACACAGGGATTGTTTGTTGGTTCGATTGATTGATTGATCTCGCGCTGCCGTTCTTCGCACTAGTCTCTCTCTCTCTCTCTCTCTCTCTCTCTCTCGTCCCTCCCATATCCCTCTTTCGCCATATCTACCTATCGATCTCTATCGCACTCGCACAGTCTTGCTCTTACTTATTCTGTCGTTGGATCGTGTTTGAACTCGCTCGCTCCCTCGCGTCGCCTCGCCTTCTGCCTAGCGCAGCCGGGCCCCTTCGCCGTACGTCGTCTCATCGTTGTCAGCGCTTCCTGTCACGCGCCTGCGCGCTCGCTCTCCCGCGATTCGATTGGCCTCGCGCCACTCGCTCAATGACGCGGTTCCGACCCTTCCGGCGCGTCTGTTGCGTCGTCGCTTATCTCCGAGGTCGTCAGCGCGCTATCATCGTCGTCGTCAGCAAACGGATCGTGCCTGTGTTTGTGACGCGCCAGCAAAAGATCGCGTGTGCGCGCACTGATCAAAGCGAGCAGCTCGTTGTGGCAGTATCGTTGTGGGCTGTGTCAGTGTTCGATTACTCGTGCCAGCAACATAACGCGTGTCTTGGTGTGTGGTATTTTCGTACGCTCGATAGCCAAGCGTCAGTGGTGGTGAAGCGTATCATCATCGCTTTGCGCTGTGTCGCTGCGCCTACCCACATCCCCACCCGCATCTCGAGATCGATCTCTCGCGCGCGCGCTGCCCGTCGATTTATTCATACTCTTCGGCTCATCTCATAGCCGCTATCTCGCCGTAATCTCTTCTCTCTCTCTTTGCTATTCACTGCTCGATAGCGCTCGAATCTGCGGCTGTATATTTGTATTTGAACCATTGGCATAACTTGGCAAAGTTCTGTTGTTGTTGTGTAGGTCGTGTGAGATCGAAACTCGCGCTCGCTGTTGCCACACGTCCGACCAGAGGCCCTGACGACTCGTCGTTGCCTCGCCCACAACAACTCCTCGCCCGAACCAACCGGTGTAACGTCGTCGCTACAAGATGGTGCGCGAGAAGGCGTCGCCAGTGCGCAGTCTCTCGAATCGACCCGAGGACAAGTACTCGCCAGCGCTGCTGAAGCTCTTTGCATCGCCGCCAAACTCCTCGCCGTCGGAAGCCAAGTACTCCTCGTCCTCGGATCCCTCGGTGGCCTCGCCCACCGCGAGTGGTTCCTCAATGTCTTCCTCACGTCCGGTATGAGTGCCACAGTAGTCTCCAACAACGTACTGCTGTTATGTTGTCGTCGTCGTTGTCGTTGTAGTTGTCATGTTTTCTGTGTTTTTCGGTAGGGTGGGGCGGGTTTGATTTTTCGTGTTTTTTCGGTTGCGTGCGTGATTTTTCGCGGTTTCCCGCTATTTCGCCGACCGCTCACGATCGGCACCGCCATTCCTTGTGGTGGCGCGTTCGATCGATCGATGCCGCTTCCGATCGATCGATCGTTTGTTCGTTCGTTCGTTCGTTCGTTGGTAGCGGTAGGCTTTTTGTGCATGATCGATCGATCGATGCTGTGATCGGTGGAGCGGTGTCTGGTTTTCTTTGGCTGTTGCTGTCAGCTTGTTTTCGTCGTCCGAACTGCATGCTGCTGCTACTCGACCGTCGCCGTGCTGCGCACACGTTCTTGCCACTCATACGTCAGCCCTTCTGTTGTCGACTGCACCCCACGCTACGGTGGCGCACAGGGCTCGCTGCGCAAGATGTCACACCCACTCTTGGATGGCGATCAGGTGCCAACCTTGACCGAGCTTCAACGTACGTGCTGGCCCCAATATTCTATCTCGAATCCATTTCGAGCTGCAGAGATGACAATCTCGTTCTCGTCCTTGGCCTTTATCTCTATTCTCATCAATTCTTCTCCTCAACTCTCCTTGCGCAGGTTTGATTACTGCTGCGATCATCCGCACCGGCCGACCATGTGCGTTGAGTGTCATCTGCAGCTTTGTCTCCAAGGTGCGTGTTGGTGCTTTTGTGCAAAAGTTGTTTGTTTGACTTTGCCGACATTCCAACTCATGAATCTACTTCTCTCCCGTTGCTGTCGTGCACAGAGATGGCATGATGCCGGTAACGCTGCCGAATGTCGGTACGTTTGCTTGTGTATGCCCGGCTGCGCTCGTTACGCTTTGCAAAACTAACTCGAAGCGCAACACAACAGGCAAGCAGTTCTTGCAGCGCTGCGCCCCGATCCCAATCGAGTGTCGCTCTTCAAGCGCGACCCTCAACACAAGGGTTGCTGGGAGCTTTGTACGACGTTGGATGACTCGCAAGTACGTGCTACTGCTCCAGCTACTGCTCTTGCTCGCATTCGTCGACTGACTCACGTGAGCTCTCGTGCAGACTCCTTCCCCTTCGCCATCGGCCTCGTCCAGCCCGCCCGCTAAGCAACTCGGAAAGAGCTGGGAGAGCGACGACGGAGATGACGAGGATGAAGATGACGGTGGCGAAGCGGACGATGACAACGACGACAGTATGGACTCGTCTGGAAGTGATGGCTTTGAGACATCGCATGCCCCCATGCGCCGAGGCTCGGACTCGGCAGTCGTGAGTGGTGGCGGTGCTGGCGGCAATGGTGCCGTCAAGCCCGAACCTGTGCCATTGACTCACCTTCAAAGTACGCTTCTCTTTAGAAAGAGCCACTCACTCACTCACTCACTCACTCACTCACTCACTCACTCACTCACTCACTC
>ERZ778026.3469-NODE-3469-length-13838-cov-101.115650_pt1 | contig 13838 bp, 20 predicted proteins | sample MGYA00375756_ERZ778026 | MGnify/ENA primary metagenome ERZ778026 (study PRJEB29350, sample SAMN05389820) | bioreactor metagenome | isolation source: Ammonium sulfate bioreactor | place: South Africa: University of Cape Town | collected 2014-02-18 ... | reverse complement strand
TTTATTGTCTAGTGAATGATTTATGGTGCTTACTCTTATTTCATGTAGACGCTCATTTCACTCGACCTCGAGTACAATCGTATCGGTAAATATGCAGTGAAAGAACTAGAAAATGTATTTAATGGAAGTCCAAAGGGAAAAATAAACTGTGATTCGCAGAATGAATAAAGCACATGTGTTATTAGTTGACAATTGTAAGATATTGTTCGTACTTAAAATGAGTACGAATATTCATTGGTATGTGAGTGTATTCTATAATTTCTGCGGAAATAAATTCATTTGATTGAAGACGATTGACTTGATAGATGATTGTGAAAAGATATATTTATGGCGTTTGGGAAGGAAAATGGACAGATGTTTTTGAGTTTCATATCTGGTCATGGTGTTGTATGGAAAACAAAAATGATTACTTAAATAGGCGATAAGTTGTTGTACTGAGAGACTCAACCATGAAATGATAAATCTAATGAAAGAGATGAGCTAGTAGAAATATATTAAATACATATTTGGACTGTTTGTCGATCTAGATCACAATGATAGTTCTCGGGTGGAGAGTGAGATGATTTTGATGGATGTGTTGATTATAATACAATTCAATGGGTCAGATAAAAACTATGATAGTTTGATGAATTTTATTAAAGAAACTAAATGCACACTAAAATACAATACAAACTGAGAAAAGCTCGATTAAAAAAATAAGAACATCGCTGAATTATAATGCTCATCATTTTCATTTAATGAAACAGTTTGGTCAGATCTTTGCTTGCTTCTTGAATAGTTGGATATTTAAATGTATAACCAGTTTGTAATGTTCTTTGAGGAATAACTTTTTGACCTTCAGTGGCAACTTTCGCACGTTCAGTACCAAGTAGACTATTCATAAGAAAAGCAGGCATGGGAAAAAATGCAAATCGCGGTGGACTAAAGCTATGTGCAAAGGTTTGACTAAATTCTTTGTTTGTAATCAATTGTGGCGCACACGCATTGAGAATACCATTCACATGAGTGTTCTGTATTGCATATATGATCAATAAACAAACATCGTCCAAATGAATCCAAGGAAATGGTTGCTGACCATGACCAATAGGACCTAAAGATTACTCTCGTCAAAAGGAAAATCGAGATAACTAAAAGGCATCATTTCATTACCGCCTAAACTAAAGAAAAATGGCCAATACATCGATCCAATCATGCCACCAGTTGAACCAAGAATGGCACCTATTGATCACAGGAAATCGATCAGAAAAATGATTTCGTCAATAGAATCAACATACCAGATCGAAGAACAACTCTACGAACGCCGTACTTAGTTTCAATCGGTTCTGATGCTTGTTCCCAATCTCTTGCTAATCGCGAAAGAAAATCATAATCACCACCTTCCGATGTTTCAGTATATTCTTTCACTGGATCGGGTTTATAATAACCTTTTTATTTGTCAAACGAAAAAAAAAAACTTGAAGACTTAAATGAAATAAACACTTACTAACACCAGACATTGACACATAAACATCTGGTTTGTCCTCTTTCAAATCTCGAATAAAATCTACAAAAGTTTTCGTTGTTCCAACTCGACTTTGAACAACTTCATTCTTATATTCATCTGTCCATCGTTTGAAACTCAGCAATGGTGCTCCAGCTAAATTCACAATCGCTTTAATTGGTTTAATTGTCGAAATTGCATTTCCACTTCGAATATCATCCTGAAAACATCTCGTTTAAGATTCTCTCTCATCAATAAAATTCTACCCATGTCAATGTATTTGTCTTTGCATCCGATTTTCTTGAGACAGTCCAAATATTTTGAAAACCTTTCTCTCTCAATAATTGAACAAGACGTTGTCCAACAAAACCTTTTCCTCCTCCTAAACATGACGAAACATTGACAATCCTTCGAACTCATTTCTTTCAATCTCACCAATAATCACACTCATCTAAAATAACAATGAACTGATTTGAGTATGGTTTGTTCGGGTTTTTTTTTTAAATTCTATTTTGAAATGGAATGTGTGTGTGTGCGTCTGATGTTAAATTGAAACATTGCTTTTTTCTTAAAAAAAATGAATCCTACGAATAAATGACAACGAAACATGCACGATCGATAATATTATAAATATGTATATACGTAGAGAGAGAGAGAAAGAAAGAAAGAAACAACAACAAAAAAGAAAAGAGAAGGAGAAAAAAAACGAAAATTAAATTTTTTAGCGATAGCACTGTTCAGGAAATGTATTTAACTCTGTTTCTTCACTAACAGGTGAGTTATTGATTGAATAATTGATTTTAATACGCATACGAAGTTTTTCTTTGTTTGGATTTGAGATTTTCATTAGTTGATGAACTTCACCCGAGTTATTTTCCGGAATTATTGTGTTACTTAATGGATGTAATTCGATTGCAAATGTCTTTTTGAGAAGAAAAAACAAACAATTTATTGATTTCAAGAAAATCTATTCGATCTACTTTCGGCACAGCTGCTTTGAATAGAAAATTCGTCATTGAAAACGATGTTGAATTTGTTATTTTCGAATGAATTGTTAATGTTGTATTCTCACGTTCGAATGTAAATAGAATACGTAGACCATTTTTATCCAATGCTGTCATTGGTGGAATGCCTAAACAAAATCGATGCTCAAGATTGAGTAAACGAGAGAAAAGTTTTTTTTTTACCAGTGCTGGTTGTTGTTGTTGTTGGAGAAGGTTGAGCAAAATCATTTCCGAACAGTAGATCTTCTAAAGGATTTGATGTTGAACTTATTTGTTGTTGTTGAGTGTGATTATTCATTCCAAATAAATCGCCATTGCTTTCGACAGGTTCATCGAGCATTTTCAATAGATCATCCTACGATAAAAATCAAGTACAAAATACTATTTTCTCTCTTTTTTCCTCTACCACAGGTTGATTAGTTGGTCCAACATGATTTGTATGTTGATCGTTTGTTAGATTTTCTTCTTGATCATAGATCTGTTCTTGTTGATCGCCATTAGTTCCAGTTGGTGTTTGACTACTGATTAAAACAGGCATACGCTCGACAATACTTGGTCTTAATAACAAAAAAAAACACAAATCAATTCGATACGAAATATACGCGTATCTGTACCTGATGATGTTATGTTTAGTAAAAAGGGACGTGTATTCAACTGCACGTGTTTGCAGCTCTAAATTCATGTTACATGCATAATAAGTCATAATAGATTGGATACGACTGAAAAGCAAAAAAAAAGGAAATGCACAATTGAGAGACACGAAATGAATTTACTCGGAACAACTGGGAAATCGAGTGCTTAATTTCATTAAGGCATTTATTGCATATTCACGGGTGATGACAGTGCTTATATTCCAATTTAAAATACGTTCTAATGTTTCGACAATTTCCTCTTCAGTTGCTTGAATATGTTCGCTATCGTTCGCTGGTTGATATTGTCCACTAACGAATAGATCACCGAATTCGCCTAATGTCCACGATGCAACTTGTACTAATGGTTGTTGAGTTATATCTTCTCGAATTAGTTTATATAATTGCGAGGCTGTGTAACCATGAAGTTCAGGTGTTGACGAGATAATACCGATTAAACTAGAGACAATATCATCACGAACACTATTTCCAGCTGTTGTGAGAACTTTAATCATTTGATCGACATGCCATCGTTTCGATGGAGAAAAACTGCGAACAAAGAAAATTAAAAAGCAGAATTTCAATCGATGAGTATCTACCGTTCCATAGCTAAGAACATATTTGAAGTACAATCAGCCTTAAATTCGACTTCACAAGTTGCTAAAAAGTCTAACATTTCGTTTGTCATTGTTCGAATATTATTCGAATTGATCAATGCAAAACACAATTCCATTGCACGTCTACATTCACATCGAATTCATTTTCAATTAGCAAAAATTCTTTTTTTGGTTTTACCGTTTTATTGAAACATCAGCATCTTTAAGACATTCGACAATCGTTGCACGATGTCGTTGAACAGCATTGTGATCTGCATGTACGACACGTAGTAAAGTATTCAATGCAACATAACGAATATTTTTATCATTATTTAATAAAAATCGACCCAAGATATTCACAGCTAAAACCTTTTTTGAATTAAAAAATTCGAATTTTTATGATTATGAATTTGAATATTGGAGAATTTTACTCGTAATCCCGATTCAGATTTAATATCCATAATGGTTAAAACCGTTTCATAGAGAATAGCATTGCCGACATTTTTGCTATTCTCTGTGTTTGTTGATACTTGAGCAAGGATATCATTCATTGTTTCACTTGCTTCATTATCATTTCGACCCAAGATACGTAATAAACGTAAGAGATGAACCTTAAACAAAACACGGTCAATCGATTGACGAATAAAAACAAGGAAGTTTACTTGTAAAAACGGATCACTAATCCCCGAAACATCATGTTCAGGACTGTAACCTGACATGATGAGGTTTTTCAAGATTCGGACAAGATTTGGTACTAACTAAACACGAAAATCGTCTTGTTTTTATGCAAATTGAAGAGAAGAAATTCGAACTTTTCGAAAGATTTGCAATGCTTGAGGACTTTGTTGACACATTTCCGTAACCAAAGATGTAGCCGCAAGAAGAACACCTAGAAAACGCCAAATCAGAACAACAAACAAACGCAGAAAATCGAATGCAAACCATGATTTTTTTCACTAAGTAAACTTCGAACCGAATTTTGAAAAACATCGAATTGTTCCGGAACTTTTCTTATAATTCGAACTGCACACAAAATTGCCTTAAAATCAAACAGTCAACTTAAAATCAACTTTCATCTTAAAGTATAACGAACTTTTTTCTTCAAATACGGATTCGATGATTTCATTAATTTCTCCACCTCACCGCCAAGATCTCGGCTCATTTCCGGCGAACAGATCGATCCCAATGCGCACAAAGCCAAGCCCGAGATATACTGATTCGAATGATTCAGATCACTGCAAAAACACACAAAATCCAATCGAACTCATCTCTTTCAAATCGAACTTTACTTTTTCAACGAATTCGTTATGAGAACGTGTATATCCTGTCGTTCATCGAGCAAGAGCATAGCGCCCAAATAACCAATACGTTTATCGGTAAAACGTGTCGACGCAATTAATTTCAAACATTCGAGCTAAAAGAAAAAACTCCATCGATTTGTTTGTTTGAAATCGATGTTTTACTTGTCCGAAATGAGCAGGATAACCAAGCAACGAAACGTAGAGTAGTTTAGCGACATTTCGACATCGCCAGGTATTGTCTTCATCTCGAAATGAATCTCGAATGTAAGCACATTCCTTTTGAACGACTTCACGTTCTTCGGCTGCTGTTTTAGCTGAACGTATTTGTCGGATTAAATCACGAAGTCGAATTGGATTCGACTAGAATTCAAAGAAAAAAGTTCGGTTTTTCTCTCGCAACAAAACGGAATAAACTTTACAATTGATAAATCGGGAAACTTCATTTGATAGATTCGAAACTATTTTACAAAAGACACAAAAAACAACAAATTATCTTCGATGACTCATACAATGTGTTATACTTTTGCCATTTTGTTGATCGTTGAACACGATCTCTACATTGCGCGGTGGGAGAAAAAGAGGGCGCTTTGTGTTTCGATTAAAATCGATTTATTTTTCGAAATCTAATTTTTCCGAATTTCTTTTTTTCAAATTTTAAATAAAATTAATCGGCAAAAAAAAAGAAATTATTTTGTAATTGGTTGATTGTCAGAGTTTTTTTTTTATTTATAAAATCAACTTGTGTGTGTCTATATGTGCGTTCGTTTATCTATTTCTTCATCCATCTGTCAATAGATAAATACAATCAAAACGAAGATGGATGACGAACAACAACAAGAACAAGGACAACAATTAACAGGTTCAACATCAGATTTGACAATCAAAACAACATCAGAACTAGATCTACGAACGAAAAAAGCCTATCTATTCAAAACGAGCGTTCTCGAACGTTTGCGTGAACAACGAAATTCGCGAGAATTTTGCGATTTAGTTCTCTGTGCAGAAAACGAAACATTTAATGTACATAAGTAAGATGAATTTGCATCGAATAGAACATTTTGACAAAGCGATTTCTCGATTAGATGTGTTCTCGTTGCAAGTTCAGATTATTTCGAAGCAATGATAAGTCGAAGTGGAATGCAAGAAGCAACTGCTGGTAATCAATTCTTTGAGAACTATCGTTGATTTATTCGTTTATTTGAATAGATACGATTGAATTGAAAGATATAACAGCCAATGGTCTACGTGCTGTCTTAGACTTTATTTATACAGGTGAATTAACATTGAGTATTGAAAATATTGGTGAGTTTGAATTGAAATTGAAATGAATGTGAGTTTTGTTTGTTGGTAATCTAGCTGAAGTACTTCGAGCAGTTACACATTTGCAAGTTCATCATGCAATCAAACTTTGTGAAGATTTTTTAATCGAAGAAACAACGGTTGAAAATTGCATTGATGTTCTTAGTCTTGCTGATTTATTTTCTATTCCTGTCCTCGAAAAAGTTTGTTCTTAGTTTTCTGAAAATCGAATATTTTTTCGTTCTCCAATTAAGATCAATAAATTCGTTCTACGTAATTTCCCTCGAGTCGCTTTAAACGAAGGTTTCAAACGTTTAACCTACGAACAAATTCTCTATCTCATTCGTTCGAATGAATTTCGTCTCTATCCCGAAATCAAAGTCTTTGAAATGTGTGTCGAATGGCTCAAATCCGACGAAGAAAACCGTATGATTCACGCCAGTGCTCTGATGGAACACGTCCGTTTTCAAACAATGAAACCTGAAGAATTCAACGATCTTGTTGTCTCTCATAATTTCATGAAAACGGACCCCGATTGCATTCGATACGCGTTCGAAGCGTACTCGTATTTTGCTTTACCCAATCGGCAGTACTGTTCGACTTCGCCACGAAGTAAAATTCGTAATGAACCGAGTTTAGTTTGTGTCAATGAATCGATGTATATTCTCAATAAACACGATGATGTTTGGGAATATATGTGCAATTCATTGGCGACATGGAGAACGCTTTCGCAAAAATTCGTTGTTGTCAATAATTTTCTCTATGCGTGCGGCGGTTATTCGGAAAACAATCGAGAAACAACGAATGCTTGCTATCGATTCGATCCGAGAACGGGATTATGGTCCGAAATCGCGAGACTGTGCGAAAAACGACAGTTTTTCTCATTAGCTGGTTCAAACGATTGTCTAGTCGCAGTCGGCGGAGTCTACGGTGATAAAGGCAATTTTTATGCTACACATCCGTGCTCAACCGCAATCGAAGTGTATAGTATCGAAAAAGATCAATGGCGCACATTAGCTTGTACAGATTTGCCGATTCTCAAGTGGCCCGGAGCGTGTGTAACTGAAAATTTTGCGTTTGTTATCGGTGGAAAACATACCGATGGTAAAAAACAAACAAACTGAATTCGAAATTCAGAAAAATTTACTTGTATTTTTTGTTTTATTTAGGACTTAATCATCGTCTATCGGAGAATTCGTACATGGTCGATTTAGAATCGGGTCATGTCACGATTTGTGCCGCTCCACTAACCGTTCGATTCAATCCAACGGTATTCTATCAAAATAATCGATTGATTCTCTTCGGTGGCGAAGATGATAAATATCGTCTCGCACCATGCATCGAAATGTACGATCTCGCAACAAATCAATGGACAGAAATCGCAACCATACCTGTCTCACATTCGTATCAATGCATATCGAGTTCGTCGATCATTGGAGATAAAATTCATTATTTACTTGAAGAACATGACGGTCCATCAAGTGAATCCTATATTCTCAAATCTTCGTATTTCGACATCGAAAAACGCACATTCGAACGTAGTATTCAACTACCTCATCCATCGACCTTAGCTAGCAAATGGTGTTCACTCGTATTTCCTCAACAATTTCTCGATGGTTGTCAAGCATTCGACAATCATGAATCTCATCATCATCATCACCATCACCATCATCATCATCCACATTATCATCATTATCCATCGGATAGTACACCTCGACGTAGTCTAGCCGAAGCATCGAGCAATGGCGATCTGTCGACTGGCAGTACGAATAGTGCGAGCAATAGTCCTATGATCTATCAACGACATCGATATTATCCTGAGCATCATCATCATCGTACTTGTTCGAATTAGAACAACTACATATCTATCGCGCTTTTTGTTTAAATGTATATTTTCTTGGAAAATTTTAGTCGGACTGCTTTTTGTAAATAAAAATCAATGTGCGTGTGTGTATCCTTGTTGTTTTTCAAATAATCAGAAAAAAAGAAACCAAAACATGATATTAACTATACACTTTTTCAGATAATTTGAATTTAAAAACAAGCCGCAATATGTCAGATAAAGTAATTAGATTTGTTATTTTGTGTTTTCTTTTTAAATTTTATTTTCAACGTATTTTTAGTTATCTACTGAAGATGAAACAAATAACGATGATTTGAAAGAACTGTGTGTTTTACTCGACGAAGAACGATATAAAATGCATCAATTAGCTGAACAATGGAAACATTTTGGTACGACATCGATTCATAAACTTGAATCGCAAATTGTCGATTATCAAGAGAAATTAATCGATCTTGAACAACGACAAATTTTATTATTAGACGAAAATCAATCATTAAAATCTCTTGTTAATCAAATGATGATGACGAATATACATAATAATGTAAAACGATTGTTTGTTTGTTTATTTATTTAAGAATTTTGTTTTTAATTAGAAAAAATCTCAACAAAATATTTCCACACAAACCTACGTCGAAAAACAGGATGATCCACTTCAACAACAAATTTCTCTACAAAATATGTTCGATGCGATTAAAGTAAAAGAGAAAAAAAAACAAAAGAATATCAAACTATATTTGTTTATTAATGAATGAATAGACTGCCGAAGTTTATGAAACAATTGAGCATATGACTGAAGAAGATCGATCCGAAAAACTTGTATTAAAACAATTTTGTAATGTAAATTGAATTAATTTTGTTTTTGATAAACAATCCTTGGACATTTTTTTTCTTCGTTTTAGCTCATTTGGAAATATCTTGAAGAACGTTCGAAACCTAAGAGTAGCTGTTTATTATAACGTAATTAATTTCAATTTTCAACACAAAAACATTCGATTTCCGCTTTTTCTTTTATCTCGTAGTCAGATAGCATTGTTATTGAATTTTTTGAATTACCAATAATAAAACTAGATAGACAAATTTCAAATGAATTTTTCTTGACGATGATTTCAACAGAATAGAATTCGACGTGGCTGATGTCGTTGATGTTACTAATGAATTTGAAAATTCAATTTCATCGCTTATAATATAATCTTCTTGTTCATCATCGTCAGCATCGAGATAATCAATAAATTGATTCGATTTTCTCAAACTATCACGAAGATCATAGGCTTCTTGAGCGGTTAATTGTGAATTTTGATAGGATCGAAGAAAAATCGACAGTTTCGTTGAATTGACTTCGCATTGAATGAATCTTTATTGTTTTAATAGGAAAATGTTTTTAGAACAGAAAAAAACAAACAAAAAGATTTACTTGATCGAAAAAATTAATTTCCAGAAGAAAATTATCGGAAATACTTGCATGATTAGTTAATAATACTAATCAACAAATATTATGAAGAAGAAGAAAAAAAGCGTCATTCTTAAATAAAATAACAGACATCTAACACATCTTCAATTAGTAGAACTGACGAGTTAGTTCTTTTCTTTTTCTTTTCCTCTCTTTCTCTCTCGTTTTTCTTTCTTTTTTTCTCTTTTCTGCTATATTTAGTTCCTTTTGATGATTTGAAGATAGCGAAATGAATGAGTATCCGTAGTGATTCACTTATTAATCTCGCACATTCTTTTCTGTAAATCAAGGTAATCATATTTAGACAGTCGTTTTACCTTTTTCTTACAATCGAATTCATTATCAATAGTCGCCGATAGTAAGACTCAATACTGTCGCTTTCATTTCCGCTAATTTTTTTTAAAATAATGATTAAACATTCGTGGCATATCTAACACGATTTGCTTTCATTTAATAAATAATTGTTCTTTGAAAACTAAACTAAAAGACTACATTCAAGAAATTCGTCACGAACATGTTATGCTTGACAAAACACCAACAAGTAAATCCAATTGACAATGTCAAGGGATTAGAAACTAAGACTAATCTGATTTATTCTTCACCTCCATTTGTTAATAACATCATAAAGTTACAGATGAAAGACAATGTCGAATCAAATGCATAGAGTTCGATTTCTTTTCTCCAAAATGTTGTGCTTTTTGTCACAGAAAACATCAGCCGAAGGCTTCGTTCCATTTTTTTGCATCCATTCAACTATAAGCGAGAAGAGGAAGGATATAATCTATCGGCAGTTTCTGCTTGAAGCTATCGATTTTATTCAGATAAGAGAGAGAATTGAATCGAAATATATTTAATTTAATTATAATTAACACATCTGCACTGTGAAATTTGTAGTAATTATATTTTAAAAAGAAACGAAGGACAAGTAGTGTTGGTAAGAGACTCTCTCACACGTTGTTTTATTATCCTTAAATCATTAGTAGACAAAAAAAACGAAATATATTTAACGATTAACTGAATCTTTTTCCGTTCGAAAATTTCCTTCTTCATAATCAGGTACCAAACTTGCAGTTTCATTAGCACCTTCATCACGTTTGATATATCGATGATACAAATGTGTCCATACACCATTGTAAGTACCAATGCCTAGAGAAATTTGAATTTTTAAAGTGAACAAAAAATAATAATAATTCGAATTTACCGATAATCAATACAACTAAGCCTACAATTTCTAGTGCATGCACCCTAGCTTGAAAAACTGTTACCGAAAATATGTAAACAATAACCGTTCGGCCGTTGTCCAAAACCATACGTGTTACTGATGACAATTCTTTTGTTACAGATACACCAGAAAAGTTAAAGAATGCGATTGAAAATATATTTCCTTTTCAGAGAAAAAAAAGGGAATAAATTTAATCAAAAAAAGTTATATTATTACCAATTAGAGCAATAATAATGATATGATTATTGCCCATTTGACAGAATGCTGATGGAACATCTTCGAGACGATGGTCTGGACCTGCTTGTGATGCGTCGAATTTTATGAAATTAAACTAAATAGTAAAAACAAACAAGCAAATGTGATTTTTAGTCATAAATTATTCTACGAACAGGAATTAAAAGAAGACTGAGAGTACAGAAGCCAAAAATTCCTTCCCAACCGACAACTTGTAATGGTGGAATGTTATAATTAGCAACGAAACGTTCTTCATAAACCATCTAAATAGGGAAATTTCAAGTTTTCTCTTTTTCAAAAGATTTTCGTTTTTATACTTGTAAACCTGTAAAAACCATTCCAGAAAGTAAAAGAACAATACCAGCAACTTGTTGACCAGCAGTTGGACCACTACTACTGCTACTGTGGTCCTCAGGAGATATAAAACTAGCTAAACCAACTAATATAAGACCGCTAATAATAATACCAATACCAATCCATTGCATTAGCGATAGTTTTCTTCGTAAAAATATAAAACTAAACGAAAAAATGAGCATAAATATTCATTTTTCGAAAATTTTCTACCTGAAAACAGCAGTGAAAACGATGACAGAACCTCGAAGCATTTGAAATGTACCTGCATTGATATAATTCAAGGCAAAATAACCCAAACATGTCGACACCATATCAAAAATAGCGGGAATCCAAAGAATCAATGGATTGAAATCTTGTTCACCATCAGTTAAACCTATTTCCTTATTGATTCTTACTGGCCAACATTGTACCATGCACGATGAAGCATCGCCTTTGTATGTCATTTGACTAATACGATATCGAGCAGTTGAATACCAGACAAATTTAAATGTTAATAAACATAAAATTTCTCCTATAAACATACCAACACCCTAAATAAAATGATTCATTTTCGATGTTAGTCTTTAATCCTATGAAAAGAATTTACTTGAAGAAATGGATGACTGAATTCAGTTTTATTCACTCCCGTATGATTATCATCACAGAAATAAGCTTCTTGCCTAAAATAATCAATTCAAAAAAAGGAATAAGTCGAAATTTGATGTAAATCTTTACATATCCGCCCATTTCGTTGATAGTGTATTCAAAGTTCCAGTGATTAACATCAGAGAGGCAAGAAATATTTGATACGGTGTGAACGCCATGATAATTCTAAAATGTAACAAACGAAACGTATCAACCAAAACCTCTACTGTGGCAAGGACAATAAAAACTGATTAGATTCTGTCGAGAAGAAGTTTTTTATATTCTTTTCTATTATCTTTTATCTATGCTTTATACACGCCCGTCTTACATTTGCTTTTCTTTAAGACCTACTAAAGTGTCTTTGGACTTTTCATCGTTTCGATTCATATTTACATTTATAACATCAAAAGAAATATTTTTGATAACAGTTGCATGGTCATCTTGACGGGTGTATAAACTCGAATACCTGACATAAAACAAAAAGAGCAAACAAAATGCAAATCTCAGAATGACATCAACCGATATCCTTGATTGACTAATTGCTTGAAGACATGAAACAAGTTCACACATTTCTTTATGTTGTTTTCATATTGAATAAAAATATTGCTCGAAGATAGAAAAATATGATCATATCAATCTGTACATCATTCTCTCCTCTCTTGTTCGACCACTTCTTAAAATTTGTTTTTTTTTGATAAATCGATTGCGTCTTTGTATGATAGGATTCACTATCGAGATAAGTATATATATTGTGTGCTCGTTAATGGATGAAAAAAAAGTGATTTGTTCGTTAGTCAGTCCTATTCGAAGTTTTTTCTCACGTTTTTTTATTGAAATCATATTGAATGTATTTTTCGTATGAATATAGGAAAAAGTCATTATGGAAATTAATCAACAAATTGAACGACATTCTTCTGAACGAAAAGATTTAATCGAGTAGCAAAGAATGATTTCAAAATATTTGCTTTATATTTTTAAAATTTTACAGAGGACAAACAACTGTCAAACTACCGAACGGTCTCCCAAGGCATAGCAATGCTTATATTTCGTAAGCGATTTTCATTAATTGAAAACGAAAAACTCGAAAGTTTTTCAGTGATATCATTAACGTACAAAGTTTACTCAATCTTCGTTCGTTAAATGCAAATGCACGCAAACGAAATAACAGTAAATCATTCAGCGATCGTATTGTTATTAATGTGTGCGGCGATCGATATGAAACTCATCGTACGACACTCGAACTTTATCCGAATACTCTCTTAGGCAATCGAAAACATCGACAATCTTATTTCGATAAAACTCGAAATGAATATTTTTTCGATCGAAATCGTGCTTGTTTCGAAGCCATACTCTACTATTATCAATCGAACGGTCGTTTACGACGCCCGAATTTCGTCCCAATTGACATTTTCCTTGAAGAAGTCACTTTTTTTCAGTTAGGTCCCGAGGCTCTCAAACAACTACGCCAAGACGAAAACATAAAAGAGGTTCGAAAAGTTCGCCTACCCAAATCACATTGGCGGAGATACCTTTGGGCAACAATGGAATATCCAGATTATTCGTTGTTAGCCAAAATTGTGAATATTATTTCGTTATTAGCTATTTTAATTTCGACGATTTCTCTTGCAATTGAAACTCTACCTGAATTTGCAAGTTTAACACAGGATCATTGTTATAGCGAACAGAATATAACGAATTCAACGGGAACTAATCTAGTTCAACATGATTCAATTTGTTATTACTATTTTTCATCGCCATTTTTTATTATTCAATCGAATTGTATCGCAATTTTTACGATTGAATTA
>ERZ778026.3466-NODE-3466-length-13856-cov-8.638794_pt1 | contig 13856 bp, 10 predicted proteins | sample MGYA00375756_ERZ778026 | MGnify/ENA primary metagenome ERZ778026 (study PRJEB29350, sample SAMN05389820) | bioreactor metagenome | isolation source: Ammonium sulfate bioreactor | place: South Africa: University of Cape Town | collected 2014-02-18 ... | reverse complement strand
CGATATCAAGAGATATCAAGTTGGTGTAACCAATCAGATCTCGATTACACACACGCACAAGCACAAGCGAACAACGAGCTAATGCTGCACGATATCAAGAGATATCAAGTTGGTGTAACCAATCAGATCTCGATTACACACACGTACACACACGCACAACCAAGCGAGCAAGCAAACGCTTTCTCCTCCTCTTCCACGAAGGCCTCGATGGCCTTCCTCCTCCCACTTCCTCTCATTCCCTCGCTTCCCGCCCACAACAACAACCGCATCGCTCACTCACTCATATCTCTTCTATCGTATCTCTCTCTTCCCTCGTTTCGTGTCCTCGTTCCTCGTATTGATTCTCCTAGAGTGAGACTTTGACAGTGGGATGGCTTGCTGAGCTACGGCGCACTGGCTGATTCCTTCCTACCATCCTCTCGACTCATCGTACACACTCGCCATCGCTATCGCTCCAACACGTATCACTCAGCTCGATTGGTATCTCGCCCGGTGATCGCCCTTGAGTGTCTTCTTCACCACCATTACGATCGTTCCGCGAGCCGCTTGCCAAGTCCTCCCAGTGCTCTCTCTCTCTCTCTCTCACTATCGCGTTTCACGATGCATCATGCTACCAACCACTCGCAAACTCAACAAGACGAGCTCGTTGCTCTTCGCGAGATCTATGCAGTACGCTCTTCCACTCCTCTTCTGGTACACGTCTCGTTCTCACCCACGTCTTCATCGTCGTCGTTGTCGTCGTCGTCGTCGTCGCTGCTTTCAGGAGGATCTCCAAGAGCTGCCCAAGGCGTGGCAGAATATCCAAGCCTACTTTTCGATCTTTCTCTATCCGACCGGCGTATCGGGCAGGAAGGCCAGTCGCATCGCGGCCAAGCTCATCGTACGCTTCTCGTCTCGATATCCCGACGTCCTGCCTGAGGTGCTCAAGATCGAGAACATCAAAGGCTTGAGTGAGCTCGAGACTCGCGAGTTGAACAAAGAGATCAAGAAGCAGGTGCGTGCCTGCTACACACACACGCGCGGCCGCCCGCCCGCCGTGCTGCCTTGCATGAATTGCTGGCTGAGACACAAAGTGGCCGATGGGCGACGATCGATGGTGGTGGTGTTGGATCTGTGTAGGCGTCGTCACTACTTGGGGCACCAATGATCTTTGCGATTGCGACGTACATCAATGACCGCCTCGATGAAATCATTCGCCAGCAACAACAACAACAACAACAACAGGGCGCTAGCAGCAGTGTGAGTGCCGCCGCACGAGGCTCTTCGGCCAATGCCTCGAGCACGATGGAGATACCGAGTGGCTCGTTTGCTGGTGGTTCGAAGCTCAGCCCGGTGCACGACAACCTGCTGCTCAAGAGCAATGACGCTGGTAGCTTCGGCCATCTTCTGCGCCGCAACGAGTGGTTCGATGGCGATGACTATCAAGCCGTGGGCGATAGTGGCGGTGGGCCGTTGCTGCCTCGCATGAGCAGCATCGCTGCCGTGGGTCGCATGCCTCGCGTCTCGGCCAGTGCTGCCGCAGCGGCGATCGCTGCAATGGCCACAAGCAGCAGCAGCAGCGATATGAACGACAGCGATGGCGGCGGCGACCGTCACGGCGGCGGCGGCGGTGGCGGCGGTGCTGGTGGCGGTGGCGTTGGCGACGGTGGCGGCAGCCGTGCCACTGGCAACGAGGTGGTATTGGCGGCGTACTATCGCAACGGCGCAGTACGGATTCTGCCGTTCCACTGGAAGAAGGGAGAGTTGCTGGCTCTCTCGACCTCGTTGCCGACGATCGCCGTCTACAAGGCCATCAATCTCGACAACACGCACCTGATGACGGTCAAGGAGATTGTGTTGCCGCTGCCCGAGAAGCCACAAGCGCAATCGGTCGATCTGGCACTCGAACTGTCGCGTCTCACCGATCTCTCGCACCCGTGCATCGCCAAGTACCTCGCGGTCGAGGCGCTCGCCACCAAGCTGCGCGTCTTTCAGTCGTTCATCACCGGAAGCACGCTCGTCGACTTTATCAAGACCTCGGGAGCCGTGACGAACATGGCGGTGCTCGCCAAGTTCGCGCTGCTGATACTACGCGCGCTCGCATTCCTGCATCAGAACAACGTCACGCACGGCCACCTGACGCCGAGCAACATCCTGCTCGACTCGAAGGGCTGGGTGCGTCTCGCTGACTTTGCGCTGCCGTTGCTGCTGCGCGGTCTGCCATTCTACACGCCCGATGGCGCCAAGGACGATGTGTGGAACGTCGGTGTCGTCATCATCCACCTCGCCACCGGCACCATGGCGCCCGAGGCGTATCGCCGCCTCGAGCACCAGAAGCCCACCGCCACCAAGGTCGTGGCGCCCGAGATGCTCTCGCCGGACGCGCGCGACTTTCTCACCCTGTGCCTCGATCGCAACTCGACGTGCGCCGCACTGTTGGCGCATCCGTTCCTGAGCCAGGTGGCCGCCCTGCTGCCTGAGGAACTGCACCATTCGAACTCGCAACCGCAACTCGGTCTGATGGCTGCCGCCTCGGGTACATTGGCTTCGCTCTCGAGCTCCAACCCCACCGCTCCCGGCCATCAAGCACCTGCTGGCAGCGGCGGTCTCGTTGCGGCTGCCGGCTGCGGTGCCACGATGGCGACCGATACCACGACGTTTGCCACGGCCACTACGGCCACCGCCACTGCCACCACCGCCGCCACTGGCGCTAGCCATCATCATGTCTCTCTCGCCCGACCCATTCCATCCGCCAGCTCTACACACAATGCTGCCGTCGGCTCTGTGACTCCCACCGAGCCCGGTGGCCTTCCGCGGCCTCCGTCGGTCAAGCAACCGACACCCGACTTTGGCTCGGGCACGACCTACAGCTCGTTGTCGCTCAGCACCGAGGTTCCACGGCAGTACATTACCACCACGTCGCGCTATCTGGCCGACTTTGAAGAGCTCGAGTTCCTGGGCCGAGGAGCGTTCGGCGAGGTGGTCAAGGCCAAGAACCGCCTCGATGGCCGCTACTACGCCATCAAGAAGATCAAGCTCAAGTCCAACGAGGCCAAGAACCAGAAGGTGCTGCGCGAGGTGACGACCTTGTCACGTTTGCACCACGAGCACGTCGTGCGCTACTACCAAGCCTGGACCGAGCGCATCGACACCTCGGTACCCTCGTCGCTCAAGGCCTTCTCGCCGGGTGACTCGCGCGTCCCGACCACCTCCTCGTCCTCCTCCGACAAGACCAAGCCCTCTTCCGTCGCTGTCGCCGCCAACAAGTCCAAACGCGTCGCGTCTCCTGCAACACTGCCTCCGCCACACGCGGCTCGCAAGCATCCACGTCGAGGTAGTGATGCACTCGATAACGACTATGCCGACGATGACGACGACGACGATGAGGACGAGGAGGAGGACGACGATGACGTTGCATTCGGCAAAGCCAAGCGCGGTGGCATTCGCGTCAGTAGGGGTAAGTATGGTCGCCGACACCACCGCGAAGACGACAACGATGACGATGACGAGGACGATGAGGACGATGACGAGGAGGACGATGAGGAAGATGATGAGGAGGAGGACGATGAGGAAGATGACGACGACGACGAGGATGCCGAGTTTGCATCGAGCTATAAGGACGTATTCCACAAGGGTGGAATGGCATTCGGAGCTCATGATGACGATGATGACGACGACGAGGACGATGATGACGATATGGATCTTGGCTACGTCGATCCTTCCGACACTGCTTGTTCGAATGGCAGTGGTAGCAAGCAAGACACTCTCGTGCCGGTAGAGGACGATGATGATGACGATGACGACGAGGAGGAGGAGGAGGACCTGTTCGACAACGCCATTCCTGGCCACGACACCTACGATGACGACTACGACGACAATAGCGATAGCGACGACGACGACGACGAGAGTGCCGACCTGGAGCGTACAGTCGGCGGGCGTCGCGCCAAGCGCGCCAACAAGTACACGGCCATCTTGTACATTCAGATGGAGTACTGCACCAAGCGCACGCTGCGATCTGTGATCGACGACGGCGTGTTGTTCGACGACGAGAACGAGATGTGGCGCCTGTTCCGTCAGATCCTCGAGGGCCTGCACCACATCCACCAGCATGGCACGGTGCATCGCGACCTCAAGCCGCTCAACATCTTTATGGACGACAACAACAACTGCCAGATCGGCGACTTTGGCTTGGCCGTCTCGGGCACCAGCGACGGACGCGCCAAGCTACTGACCTCGCAGTCGGTGCTCGAGGTGTCGGTGATGCTCGATGCCGTGAGCTCGTCGGCGCTCGCGGCCACGACCGACGTCGGCACGCCGGTGTACTGCGCGCCGGAGGTCGGGCGCGCAGGCTACGACCAGAAGGTCGACATGTACAGCCTCGGCATCATTCTCTTTGAAATGTGCTATCGCTTCGCGACCGGCACCGAGCGCGCCTACGTTCTCAACGACCTGCGCAACCACCTGCGCTTCCCGCCCGAGTTCGACAAGCGCCACGCGAACCAACACGCAATCATCTCGCTGCTGCTGCAGCCGAATCCGCAGCGACGCCCGAGCGCCGCCGAGTTGCTCGACAGCGAGCTGCTACCGACGCAACTCGAGGCGCACAAGCTCCAGCAGGCGTTGCGCTCGATCACGACGCCCAACACCACCAACTACAACCGCCTGATCGAGCGTCTGTTCTCGCTCACGCCCGAGGAGCAGTTGTCGTACACGTACGACTCGCACCAGAAGCAGCGCATGCCGAACCGCCACACGGCCGCCGTGCGTAGCCACGTGGTGGCGCAGCTCGAGGCCGTCTTCAAGCGCCACGCGGCCTTTCGCTTCGACACGCCGTTGCTGCTGCCCAAGGCCTCGCTCGCGAGCAACATTCGCCACCCGGTGCAGTTCCTCGACGAGAGCGGCTCGTTGGTCGTGCTGCCGTACGAGCTCACGACCTCGTTCGCGAGCTTCGTCGGCTTGCAAGGCATACCCAACATGCGCCGCTACACGTTCGCCAACATTTACCGCAAGAACGCCGTACACGGCCAGCCGTTGGCCTTTGGTGCTGCGAACTTTGATATCGTCGGGCCGCGAGTAGCACGAGTCATTCATCAAGCTGAAGTCATGAGAGTGTGTGTTGAGGTATGTGCGCGCATATCCACTTATTCTAGCTTTCTCTCTCTTGTTTGCATTTCGGTAACGAACAACCGATGGGGTTTTGGGGTTTTGGGTTTGTGACACGATCTATAGATACTCGAATCATTCCCGCAACACTTTGGCCCGAATGCCACCTATCGCTACAAGGCGTATTTCAATCATTCGATCATCCTCAAGACCATCCTGGCGTACTGTCAAGTACCCGAGGCCTCGCTCGAGAAGGTGTGCCACATTCTCGAGCACAAGCGTCGCCAGAAGTGGGCCAAGACCAGCTCGCGCCTCATCAACGAGGCCAAGCTCGAGGTGGGCGTCGTGGTGCGACTCGAGTCGTTCGCGCGACTGCGCGGCTCCTTCACCGAGATGATCTCGCGCGTGCGCGACAGTGTGGCCGACAATCGCAAGCTTGCGGCATCGTCCGAGTTCTTGGCGGCATGCGACGAGCTCGGCGAGCTGTCGCGCTTCCTCAAGGCCTTCGGCATCACCAACGTGTGCTTCGACCCGCTCGTGGTCTACAACGCCTGGATCGGCGGCTTCATGTTCCAGCTGCTGGTCGAGAATACCACCAAGGGCATCGACGTCATCGCCGCCGGCGGCAGCTACGACTCTCTCGTGCAGCGCTTCCAGCGAAGCAACAACGACACGTCGGCGGTCGGCGTGCACTTTGCGATCGAGGTGCTGATCGAAATCGAGAAGCAGCATGACCGCAATGCCGCCGCCACCGCTGCTGCTGCCGCCACCGCCTCGCCTCCGACATTGCTCGCGCAACGGATCGACACTCCCGAGGTCATGGTGTGCTCGGAGGCGCAGGAGTTCCTCGAGCACCGCATGCAGCTCGCGAGCGAGCTTTGGGCGCGCCAGGTTCGCGTCGACTACTTGCAGCCGGTCATGTCGTCTCACGAAGCTCTCGCGTACGCCACCACGGCCGGCATCAAGGTCGTCGTCATGCTGCGAAACAGCTCGCGCTCCTCGAACATCGTGCTCGTCAAGGTGGTGCAGATCGAAGGCCATGTGGAGCTCGAGCTCGACTTTGCCAGTACCGCCAAGGTGGTGCACGCACTGTTGCAGGCCAATCGCATACGCGAGCTGCAAGCGCAACTCGATGCGCTGCAACCGGTGCAGAATCTACTGGCGACCTACAGCCTCGCTCCGGGCGCTCTGGCCGCCGCCGCCAAGCGCCGCGGCACGAGCGGCAACTACGCCGCCGTTGCCAGCTCGGCTACCATGTCCGCAGGCGCTACGGCTGCTTCCGGTGTGCCGCCGTCGAGCTCCAGCAACTACTCGGCCTTGACAGCAGCCTTGGCACAAGCGGCTGGCGGTGGAGGTAGCAGCAGCAGCAGCAGCAATAGCAGCAACAACGTGGCCATGGCAGCAGCCGGAGGCACCGGCTCGGGCGCTCCCTCGACCGCGCTCGGCGGCAACGCGGCAGCGCTCACAGCCGGTGCTGCTTCGGGAGCGACGCCATCGCACGCGATCGTGCCTCCGACGTCACTCGTGTTCTTGAGCACACCGACACCCAAGCTCAAGAAGAAGATCACCGACGACGTGGTGCGCGGCCTGACGCCCGTGCTGCGCTACTGCGCAAGTGGCGATGTCAAGGTCATTGTGCTCGAGCTCGCGCACTCGGTCATTCGCGAGCTGCTCGGCTGCTTCGATGGCACGGCCTTCAAGCTCAAGCCCAAGCTCGTGAGCCGCCACCGCGAGCAGGTCGACCGCTTCCGCGACTACATGAAAATCCACCATAACCTCCCGTTGGTGGTGCTGTACAGCACGGTCGACCAGCGCTTCGAGATACTCTTGCTGTCGCGTGCCTTCGTCATGTAAATATCCTCATCCCGATAGCCAGTCCTCGAAGCCGAAGCCGAGCCAGCCGAGCCAACCATCGCCATAATAACCCACCTATCTATCTATCGATCGATCAACTTGCATGCTAGTGTGTATCTCTGTGTGTGTCGATCGAAGTGCCTTCGCTTTGTTGTTGTTGTTATTGTTGTTCATCTGGCATAAAGACAGACGGATTCGATGTCAGTACGCTCATCTCTCTCTCTCTCTCTCTCTCGTTCTCTGCAACCAGTTGCGTCCTCAGCACGGCGGATGCCTCGACGGCGTGCACCGTGTCAACGAGATGGTGCTCTTCTTTGATCGGCAGCGCTTCGATCGTATCGGTATCGATGCCGTGCAGCTCCAAAAGTACGCGCTCTTCCTCATGGTACGTGCGACGCGGTCTAGTCCGAGTCACGCACGATGCGAGGGAGCTCGGGAGCCTCACCACCAGTCACGCGGTCGTCAGGTGATGGCGGTCGTCACTGCCATGTTCTCGATGCCTTCGAGCCTCGTGGTGTTGTTCGTCAATACGTGCTTGCTGTCGGTGGCGTTCGTCGGCGCCTTCAAGCGCAACACGTCGTTGCTGCTCGTGGTACGTGAATGACGACGACCACACGGCACGGCACTCGCGATCCACGCGAGCCACCAACCCATCGATCGACTACTCGTACACTCACTCGTACACACACACAAACACAGTTTGTGATCGGGCACTTGGTGCTGGTGGCGTTCATCTCGTTCAGCGTCGCCATGTTGCTGCTGCGCTCCCTGGCGTCGCTCAAGGCCTCGGTGACGGTCGGCGTCGCGGCGCACCTGTCGCTGAGCGCCGCCATCGCTCGCGTGGTCGCCACGGCCCTCGGAGGCCTGATAGCGCTGTTGTACATTCTTGTGAATGTGCGTACAAGCTGGTGTGCTTGTCGCGCCGCGCGATCATCGTCGTAGATGGCTGATGACGTGACCCCAATCTGCAGATTGCGACCGTGGCTCGAGCTGCTCGATTGCGCAAAGCGATCGTGCACGCTGCCGCGAGGTTTCACGATGAGGACCTGCCATCCGACGACGACGACGATGATGATGCTGACGCTGATGATGAGGATGCTACTTCTCGCGTCGACGACAAGGCGAGCGCGCTTGCGTCGATCTCCACGACGTAGCCGTCGGCTGTACAACCATGAACTGAGTGTGCTATATATTATCTACATTCGACGCTTGGCGTCACACGGTCTCTCAACTCGCACCCAGCGATCTCTCGGCCTTGGGGTGCGACTCGTTGAGCGCTGCGTACTTTTGGTCGACCATGCTGCTGCGCGTAAAGAACTTCTCGGCGTCGTTGTGGTTGCCTCGCGCCAGCAGGAACTCTCCGTACTCCTTGAGACACAAGGCGTTGTCGGGATCGGCCTCGAGCGAGCGCAAGTACATCTGACGTCCGCCGTCGAATTGGTTCGTCAGCTCGTGCGTGGCAAGTGCCCGCGCGCCTACGTATGTACGTATGTGCGTGTGTGCGTGGTACCTACCTCTTCAGCCGCCGTGGCGAGATCGCACTTGTCCAGGAAGCGGGCGTATCGGTAGAGCGTGTAGGCGTCCTTCGAGTTGGCGCTCAATGCACGCCGGAACAGCATGTCGATCACCTGAATGCGAGGCTGTACCGAGGCACGTCGCGTCAGTATCGCAGGGAGCAGCGCCACTGCTGCTGGCTGCTCGCGAGTGACGTACGTCTTGCCATTCGAACTTGATCTCTGCTACGGCGCGCTGGTCTCCCTCGAGCTGCAGCAGGCCAATCTCGGCGATGTTGGTCAAGGCTCGCTCGTCGGCCGGATTGGTATCGAGAGCCTCCTCGTACTTGAGCACCGCTGCACTCACACGCGTACAAGACCATCGCATCAGTCAGTCAGGGAGTAGAGCTGCGGTCGTGCGCTCGTGAGAGTAACGAACCCATGTTAAAGAATCGCTGTGCGGCGATGGGGTCGCGGTCCCACAGCATCGTGCCCTTCTGGTGCAGCACGTAGCCCTGTGCGTTGCTGACAATGTTCATGTGCTTGACTCGCAGGCCGATCTCCTCCAAATCGGTCTCGTCGAGCGGTGACTCGCCACGCGGTCCCCAGTTGTTGGGATTGTTGATGAACTCGCGGTTGATGCGAGGCGTGAACTGCAGGCCGGTCATCTTCTGGATGCGCAAGAACAACTGTGGCGCGCAGAGATGCGCCGGTCAGCCGATCACGCTTGCGACAAGCGCACATCTCGCACAGTGCAGCAGTGCGGCGACGTACAAATAGCCGACCATCCATGACGTCGCTCTCGAACGTGGAAATGAGCGACTTGAGATTGTACGAAGCCTTGGCCTCGATGTCGCTCAGGGCGTCGATGAAGATGCTCTGCAGCGCGGGCTTGATCTTGCGCTCCCAGTACTGCTCGGACTGCTCCGAGTGGCCCAGCACGACGTTCAGGTACTCGACCACCAAGCGGCGGTATGGGTCCTCGAGCGGCACCTTGAGTTGCTTCATGCGGTTGCGCAAGAGCGTGCGGAGCTTGTTCTTCACGACTCGCGCACACATCTGTCACCAAACACGTTAGTGAGTCACTCACTCGCTCACTCGCTCTCCTGGCGAACTTGTGCACATCGTTACCTCGACGAGAAGCAGCGTACGGCAGTCGAGCTGCGTAATGTACTTGCGCAGGAGGCCCATGTAGCGCACGTTGATGCCCTTCAAGTGGATTGCCTCGGTCAGGCGGAAGTTGCGAAAGTGATCGTAGCCCTTCTCGCGCGCCTCGAGCAGCAGCTGCGCGAGCTCGCCGGCGAACTGCGGTATCACCTCGTTGCGCAGATGGTTCGTGGCCTCGACCACCTCCTGATTGTCCTCCTTGTAGTTGTGCAAGGCGATGAAGCCCGAGAAGGCGTCGCTGCAGAGTGGCTTCGTGTAGCTGCGCACGAACTCGGGCCGCAGCAGGTAGTACAAATGTGCGTTCGGCATGTCCTTGCGCGGAGTCTCGGGCGGGAACACGCGGCTAAAGTCGAGCAGGTAGAAGCGACCGTCGTCGCCCAGATGACCCTCCAAGTCGGCAGGCGCACACAGCAGCTGCGACGTCGAGCGAGACATGCCACACCTACCGAACACACACGCGCGCGCGCGCCGCAGCGGCGGTCAGTACCCCCGACTGACACTCGTCATCGAGCGACCGCGGCACGCAGCTCACGAGGAAGGCCGCGCGTACATGTGCTGCTTGATGTTGAGGATCTTGGCCGCTTGTTCCATCATCTTGTTGAGCACAAAGTCGTTGTTGTGTATCGTGTGGCCGTAGTTGTCGCTGCCGTACACGATCGACTTGCTGCCGAGCACTGGCAAGATACTCATCGCCAGCAGACGGAAGCCTCGGTAGTCGACCAGAGACATCAACGGCAAGCAGAGGTCTGGCATGGAATCCCTCGCAAGTCAGCCAGCCAGCCAGCCGTGCGCCAGCCGTGCGCATGTCACGTGGCGAGCGAGCGCCTCGTACCAGTGAATTTGCAGTTAAAGTACGAAAGAACGCCCTTGAGCTCATGGCCTGCGACCTTTGCGGCCGCATAGTCTGACTTGTAAAAGTTGTTCTCGTCGACAGCAAACTGAATACATGCGCACACACACACATCAGAGTGAGTGAGTGACAGCCCCCTCTCCACCCCATGTCTCGTTCATGACCTACCTTGAAGAGAATGTCTGCATCACGATTGTGTGATCAAATGAATGGCCGCGAGCGAGTGAGTGAGTAGAATGGATACGGATGAGGATCGCTCCACGGACAACGAACAGCAGCTGCACGTACTCTGCACAATGTACTTTTGGCCGCCCATCATGCCTCCGAGCGGCAGCGGCTTGATGGTCTTGTCGGCACTGTAGGCCTCGGAGATGATGATCTTGCCGTAGGTCGACGAGGCGTAGATAAAGTCGCGTGCCAGCTGAATCAATGCGCGGTTGGCGCGTATCTGCTTGCTGGCCGGCGTGTTGTTGTCGAAGCGCCGAATGGTCGAGAGGATGCGCTGGAAGCGCTCGTTCCAGTCGTGCAGGTCGACACCGTCGAGAATGTGGTCGTCGAGCTCGTCGTCGTCGCCGAGCTTCAGACCGAAGCCGCCCGTGTACGTGTGGCCGCGATCGGGCTGTTGGCTCATGACGCTGAAGAAGTCCGAGTCGTCGCTCGTGATGCTGCTGTTGGCGGTCGAGGCGGCGATGTTGGTGCTGCTGTCGAGCGTCACCGAGGTGGTCGACTTTTGGAAGCAGTTGCGGTACGACTTCTTCTTGATCTCGAGGTCACTCTCGCGCCCTTGGTTCCACGTAATCGGTGCCCCACGTTCATCAGTACTCGCGTTCGATGATGACGACGACGAGGAGGAGGACGAAGCTACTGCTGCTGCTGCTGTTGCTGAAGAGAGCTCGTCGCCAACCAGCTCATCCTGCGTGTGCTCTTTGTTTGTGCCCGTAGGTGGCTGTTGATGTTGATGTTGCTTGGAGCGATTGGTTGGAATTGATTGCGCCGACGCCAGCGATGGAGCGGCACCGGAGCTTGGCTGAGTAGTACTGGTGGTGGAGGTGACTTGGAACTCGGGAGAGTGGTTCGTTCGCTGCAGCGGCGGCGGTGGCGGCGGCGGCAGCGTCGTGTTGGATGGCTCGAAGAGCGTACGCTCGCCGACGTACGTGCCGCTCTCCTTCATCGAGACCGTCGAGGCCTTGTTCTGAATCAGCGCACGGATGCTCGGCGGCACGGACGCGATCGCCTCGCGCTTGGTGATCTCATCGAGGCGCGTCGAGTAGGCGTCGAGGATCGCCTGCTGATACGCCTCCTTGCTCTTCTTGTTCGAGGTGCTCGTGAACGGCAGGGGCGGTGACGGCTCGGACGAGACCGACGAGCCGCGAGTGCGTGTGCCGTACGAGAGCGACTGCTCTCCGGCGCGAGCCATGTCGGCGTCCCACGAGTTCGAGACGCGCATATAGGCAAGCTTGCGGCGCTCGCTAATGCTCGAGTTGGCCTCTTGCGTACTGCCGCGCTCGTCACGATCGGGTGCAGTCAGAAACGCCAGGTCCGTATCGTCTTCATCGTCGATCTCCTGTGCAAGCAGCGCACTCAGGGAGATCTTGGTAGGACCGGTGGTGGTGGAGGTGGAGGAGGCGTTGGTGGCGTTGGTGGCGTCGGCACCTGTGCGTTGCTCAGCGTCTTGGGACGATGCGGTCTCGTGCGTGTGCAGGCCTTGCCGTCTTGGCATCGGTGCCGAGGCAGAGGAAGGAGTGGTGGGCGGCACCGGCGGCTGATAGCCTGGAGCATCGGGCGACAGCGCTCGCTTCTTGGACTGCCGCTCGGATCGACGAAGCTGCTGGACCGGCAGGATCGAACGCTTCTGTCTTCTGGATGTGGCAGACCCTCCTGATGCTGTCGTTGTCGTGGTCGTGTTCGTGGTCGTGATCGCTGACGAATCTTGATGGTGGTGAGGAGGTGGCGCATGGTGAGGAGGAGGGTGAGCGGATGTATGGTGCGCTTGCTGAGGAGCCGCGGCTTCGCTCCGATCGGCATCGGGCAGAGCCTCATCGACCGCCATCACAGGCGAGCCCAGCGCCAGATCGTAGCCGCTGAGGTCTGGCGCCGCCGTGCCCAGGTGACCGCCATCGTCGTCATCGTCGTCGCCGTCATCATCGTCGTCATCATCTTCATCATCATTGCCAGCACGATCGCGGGACTTGGTGTTGGAGCCGCCCTTGGCAGCAGCAGCAGTCGTGGAAGAGTGCATCTGTGCGAGCACTTGATGCAGCGGTGGCGTGCTGCGCGAGATGGTCGCGAGAGTCTGCTCGTCGGGCGGCTCGTCGGCAGATGATCGGTGCTCGATGCGCGAGTACGAGGTCGAAGGTCGATTGCCCTCGGCGTTCTCGTCGGGCAGCGAGCCGTCGCTCGAGATCAGCGCCGAATCACGCGAGTCCGGCAGCGCCGTGCCCGAGGCGAACGTGGGCGCTGCTCGCGCGCAATCGGGTGCTGCGTGCTCGTGCGACTCTTCGATTCCGAGGCCGAGATACGAGCCGCGGCTGGTGGCCGTGACGGCGTCCGAGTTTGCGAGCTCGGACGCGAACCGAGCCGAGAATCCGACGCTCACGGCCGACGACGACGACGACGAGCTCGAGGTCGAGGACGCGTTCGAGCCATTGGACGACGAGGTCGAGTGTGTCAGGAACGACGATGATGACGCGAACGAGAGAACGCCGCCTCCAGTGCCGATGTTGTTGGTGGTGTTGGTGGTGGTGGTGGTGTTGCCAGCGGTCGGTAGCTGGAAGGCAGCGGCGAACGACGAGCCCGAGCCGGTGCTCGACGAGGCCGTGGAGCTCGCAGACGGCTGCCCGTGGAAGGCCGACGACGTGAAGGGCGACGAGCCCATCGGCAGCGGCAGCGGCAGTGGCAATCGCGAGGCGGCGCTCGATGGCACGCCGGCGACGGTGCCGCTGGTGAACCACGAGGCAGCGACGCCGCGAGGCGTGCGCTCCAGCACCGAGCTCCCGAAGAACGCCGCGTCGTCGATGGTGCTCGAGCCCGGCAGCACGTCGGCGAACAGAACACGCGGCGTGATGACGTGCGAGAGGATGAAGGCGCGACGTTGATTGAGCACGCCGGGCGACAGCGGCGTCGTGAGCACGGTGGCCGAGCGCGAGCTCGAGAGCTTGCGCGAGTGCGTCGGCCGGTAGCTGCCGGCGAGCACGCTGGCCGTGTCGCCGGCAGTCAGGTGGTGTTGCTGCGAGATCGAGCCGCCGCGACGACGCAGCAGCAGCTCGTGGCCGGTGCCGCCACTGCCGTCGTTGCCATCACGGTCGATGAGCGGCAGTCGAATCCAGTTCGCACACGCCACCACGAGTGTGATGAGCACCACCAATGCAATCACGAACTCGAGCATTCAGTGCATAGATCGATTGCTGGAT
>ERZ778026.3449-NODE-3449-length-13935-cov-119.457637_pt1 | contig 13935 bp, 9 predicted proteins | sample MGYA00375756_ERZ778026 | MGnify/ENA primary metagenome ERZ778026 (study PRJEB29350, sample SAMN05389820) | bioreactor metagenome | isolation source: Ammonium sulfate bioreactor | place: South Africa: University of Cape Town | collected 2014-02-18 ... | reverse complement strand
GCAATTTCTTCATTACGCGTAATTACGATGAAATCTCTAAAAAAGAGTGGACATGAGAAGCAATTTTTTATTGAATCTGTTATATGTAAGTAAAACAATGCTCATTTGACTTGTTTAAAGTCGCATATAATTATATTTTATTCAAATCAGTGTATATATATAACAAAAAAGCCTTTCTTGAATGATACAAATAAATTCAGGATTAAAATTAAAATTCAATCAAATGAAAAAACATTTCATTTATCACGCTGTAGCCTATATTCACTCGATAAATCCAATATTTATCGTGAACATCTAGTACGAATCAGTACAGCTGCAAGACCGATAATATTTCCAAAGGGTGATAGCATGCGTAATGTCAGTGAGGCTAATTTGTCGCGTTTATTATTACGTGCTTGTCTGATGTGTTTGTTACGCGCTCGTTGAAGGGGCAAAGTATCCCCTATGATATAGCACCAAGTGTCAGAAGTCGAAACAATTCCATGAATTATTATACTTGTTGCATCGATATTAAATTTGCGATGCAAAAAATTCTGAAATCGTGTCTTAGCCATGTCCCAATTGACATTGTCTTCCGAAGACATTTGATATTCAATCATGAGAAGATTTTGTAGTCTTTGATATTGTTTTATCTAAAATGAAAAAATGACTTGTCTATTTCTCTCATGTAAAAATATTAGATATTTACTCCTCGACATCGAAATGAAGTTCTATCGTTTAGAGGCACGATAACATCACGTAAACTTGACGAAGTCATTCTTAAATTGTTCCAACAACGAGATGGAACTGGTATATATGTGCCCTGAAATGAAATAGAAGTTCAATAATATAAACAACTCGTTAAATCAAATAATTCTTACATAGCGAATTGCATCGTTGATCTCGTTCTCAGAATACTGGGTAGTAAAACAATGTATTGCCATGTTATGATATTATAGAATTGTAGTCGCACAAAAATATCAACAAGTTTTCTTCGACTGTTGTACAGACTAGGATGCAATATAATAAGACGAACTTTTTTTAATTTTAACATTTTATACATGCACAAATGGAAAAATCCAATAGCAAGAATACGGAAGTTTCTACACAAATTATGAGTTATTGCAATAGCATACCTTCCTCTATTAATGATGAAGGAAGTCAAACAAAATAAAAAAATTCATACCTGATCTTGTTTATTGCTCCCATTTACATTCAAATTACTGAGTATAATTTACGTATCTATATATACAGCTGAGTATCATGATCGAGTATAGTAAAAGACATTAAGAATAAATTTTTCATCCCGTCCGCACATCATATATGTGAAGATTCGATGGATTCTCGAAATTTTATTTTAATATAATAATAATAAAAATTTTCCTTTCGTCAAAAAAGATAGTTATTCTCGACAAAGCGTAGCTTCAACAGCAAAATCAATACATGAACCATCGGGAATATGCCCATAACCACCAGAAATAGTTAAATTAAAACAGCCTGTATCATTACTACATAAACTTGCCGTACCATTAAATGTATCGTCAGTGAAATATATATGACCAGCTGTTTTATAATCAATTTCTTTTAATTTTAAAGACTCGCATACTGTAAAAAGAGTATCATTCAACGAATAAATACGAGAAGTACTATTGAAATTTGATGCATTGATAGGGATGATAAAAGTAAAACCAACACCACAAGCACCAATGAATGATTTTACGTCAGCAACAGCACCCTCAATATTATATTCAGCGTATCGAACCAAGGAGAATATCCGTTCACATGATTTATTATCAGTTTGATGTCTTGTAATAATACTCCGTGCGATACAACTTGCAGCTATTAACAACAACAAAACGATCACACTACTCGATTGTATAGTTATCTTCATTGTTTTGATTTGAATATTGAATCTGTCTATATAAAATCGTTTGATTTTATAGTCTGTTTTTTTATGAGAATAAAAAACAATATGTTCTTACGTAGATATCAGTACTTAAAAAAGCAAAAAAAAATAAATATAGAACAATAGGTTGATAAACTACATATGTATGATTATATGCTTGATGAATCTGAGAGAAGCATAAAAAACCCAGCATTAAAACAATATACTCACCTGTACGCAACAATACAAATGAATTAACTAAAATCTAGATCTGAATCTGATAAATTTCATGCAATTAATTGAAATTAAAATATCAAAAGCATAAATTTACGTGATTTTATTGTCTTGGGTAAAAACCCAAAGAGAATTAGTGAGTACACTTGAAATTCTCAAAGGTAAATGATGACGAATGGAAGAAAAGAATAGCAAAAAGTCAACTGGAAAAAATACCACTGAAGAAAAAGCACAGAGGTATATATAAAGTCTTTCTGAGATTACATCGTCGTTTGCTTATTTTCGGTCATATGAAAGTTTTACTACCATCCAGTTTATCTCTTCGTTGTATTAACTACAACGATCGTCACTTAGCAGCTTATGACAATAGATTATTTCTTCAGAATTTCACTGAATCAACGAAACAACATACACTTTGGACAGTTAAGCACTATGGTTCAGTATGGTTTTTGATTAATCAGACTTCGTCAATGTGTCTTATATTTGATACAAAAAACAAACTTATTTACAGTCTAGAAGAAAATGGCTCAAAAAGTAAGGTATTATCGGAAGTTCAAGTAGGCGATCATTTATTCCTTCGATTATCAACGACTGCTTCAGAAAAGAAACTTTCGCTTGAATTACTTGACGAGAATGATCACGAACATAGAGTATCTCCTATATTTTTTGTTCGTGAAGAATTCGATCAAATGTTTCGTGACCTTGGTCCTGATTTTTTGTACAGCCATTATACTGTGATAAATACTATTGCTGACATACTCAACAATGATTATGATTATATCATCATTGGTTCCTCATTTTGTGCTTTGGCTTTTATTCATCAAATCTCACATCACCATCCAGAAGCTAGAATTCTTGTGCTCGAGAGAGGTGTGAAATATTTACCACATCATCATCAACATTGTGATACATCCTCTTCTCCAGGTAGCGTAGAAATTCGACCATGGACAATTTCAGAGGAAACAAAAAACAATGAAATGATTAATAATGTACATGGTCCGATACCATTATTTGGAGGAAGATCTACCTATTGGAGTGGATGGAGTCCAACACCTTCTGAAGATGAACTTGAAGGTTGGCCAGATGATCTCAAAAGTGCGTTACAAAGTCAATATTTTTCCTTAGCACGAAACTTTCTTGGTGTTATCTCAGCTAATGAAATTAGAGCAACAGAAAATAATCATCGTATTTATGGTGCATTTCAATCGCGCTTAAAAGAACGTTTAGATACTGCTACTGCTGACATTGAATCAATTAATCAGGTTTTTCATGCTCCTCTTGCTATGGGTAACGAACAGTAAGTTCATTTTCAGTTTTTATATAATCTATTTTTGTTGGCTTTTTCTTTTGCTTAGATCTATCAAATTTTCCACCCCTCAAGCCATATTAGATATGCCTAATGTTACAGTTGTTTTTGATTGTACTGTAGAAAAGATCATACATGATGGCAGCAAAGCAGTAGCTCTTCAAACGAATCAAAACATTACCTTACCACTCAAAAATAGTAAATTAATTTTAGCAATGAGTACATTACCCGCGACTACATTAGTACTCAATTCGTTCCCACAACTTGCTAATATAGGAAAACGATTGTCAGCACATTTTGTCAGCTCAATCATAGCTCGAGTACCTAGAACGAGTCTATCAATTACAGAAAATGATCCCGATATTCAGTTAGGTGCTGTATACATTACAGGGATGCAAAATAAAGCGCAATTTCATTTGCAATTATCTGCAATTGATTCTCGACAGTGCGAAAATAAACAGATAATCAATGATATTTGCAAAAAATATTCAGCCAATTCAATACCTAGTGAATGTATTGATAAATCTCAAGATTTTGTCGTGATATCTTGCTCAACATTGGGAGAATTAGACTACAAAAACAATCAAAATCATTTTGAGTTGTCTAATAGTTCTCAATGTCTTACAACTAATGGACAGTTGAGCTTTTGTCTAAATGAACAAGACAAACAATTGTGGGATGTCATGGATCAAGCAACATTTCAAGTATTGGAAAAACTATCAAATCAAATTCAATATTGGCATGAGAATGAGAAAACGTGGACAACAGAACGACCTCTACCAAATCAAATACGCAAGAAAAGTCTTGTTCATGATAGTTCGACTATGTGGATAGGTGACAGAAATGATACTGAATCACCAGTAACATATGATTATCGTCTACGAGGTATAGAGAATGTCTACGTTACTGGCGGAGCACTGTGGCCTACCGGTGGATCTTGGAATCCGGTTTTAACTATTGTTGCTATGGCAATGCATTTAGCCGATACTATTCATTAATAGATGAACAGTTTCATGAAGATTTTCTTTTTCTTTTAAAATTATTTAAAATAAGTGTCGAGTTATATTGCATTGGTCAGATAAATAATCCAGGCAAAAGCTTTCTCTGTTTTCCAGATAGCTAATAAATTGAGCTCGATGATTAGGATGAACCATGACGCTAAATAGACAATTGAGAAGACCTTCAGGAAATCTTGGAAAAATAGAACTGGGTGTATTTTTCAAGTATCCTTCGTTTTTACGAATGTAGGAAAATCCATCTCCTCCTGGTACGAAACCAAATAATGTAGGACCACTAAAATATATATGTGGATTATTCGATGTATTTTCATCAAATTGAACACTCAAGTCCATCCGATTATCAGTTACATAAGACGATATACCATTCGTATCGGTTAAATATATCGATATTTTCGTTTGTGATCTTGGATGTTCGAATCCAACGAGAATCAGTTGAGCAGAATAAATGAAAGGCGGGCGATATTTCTCTACTTCCAGATGATAATAATAAGAATGAGAGAGAATATAATCGATTTGTAACAAAACATCTGGATCGACTGCTTGATTCTTATGCGTTAAATCTTCCCATAAGTGTAAGACGTCATTTGCATTGATTTGTGCCAGATTAAAAGTAGCATAAACTAATTGATTAAAATTACTTGTATCAGTCACTTCTCTATAGATTAACTTCATCAAATATGCTAATTTCCAATTGACAATACCATTCGGCAGCGCATGACCGTAACGTGTTGTATACAAATTCTGCCAAAATGAAGGCTGATGCATGATAGTATACCATCGTTTACAAACAAGTTTCATTGAATAAAAATCCAGCGGATCAGTAATATAGAGGAGAATCTTTTCTTGAATAAGATCAGGTAAATCGTCAAACAAACGATAATTACTAATTTCGCATTCTATGTTTGACGATGATAGTTTTTCAGAGATACTGTTGCATTTCTCATTTTTGATATTCATACAATGTTCAATAACAAAATCACCTAACCATGGTGGACTTTTTGTACAGATATGTTCAAGACCAATGAGAATATCTCCACCAATTGAGAGTTGTTTCGCTGCTTGATAAACACAGGCTACTTGTTCGTCTTTTTCAAATTGAAGAAATTCATTTCGTATAATCACTATTTTTTCTTCGTCATTTTGTGACTGAATAATAAATTCATCTTCATCGGAAGGACGTGGACCATGTAGTTTTTCATTATATTGAATAAATAAATCTCCTAATTCTTTCTCTTTTTGTGTAAGAGGACCAGTGATGGTTAGTAATTGTCGATAATCATTAGCTGTTTTTTGCCATCGATATGGATAATAAAGTAGATATTTTTTTAATATGATAAGAAGTTTTGCCGAAGCGTATCGATAAGGACAACCGTTTAATTTGTAACATCTAAATTTAGTATATGTCCATGTTTTGATATTTTTCAATAAAAATGTAGTATATGATGTTATTGATCGTGGTACAGCAAAATCAAATTTTTCTCCATTTTGTAACGTAAAAGTGACATAATAATCTAATTGTTCTTCATTAAAACTCGGAATAATCATTTCAATGGTATCGATTTCATATTCTACGATTGATAGATATCTCAATAAATGTTTTGAAGAACATATAATATCAAAATCAAGAAATGCTTCTTTATCACGAATATTAGGTAGAAATTCACGAGCTGCTCGAGATCCAATCAAAATAGATTCGGGTACATCGGACACCACTGAATTTTGTTTCAAAAGTGAAATGATTTCTGATCGATCAGATATTCGATGAATTGTAGCTTTTTGTGACATAAATAACGTTTGAATTCGTCAGTTTTTGTTTTGTATACAAAGAAAAATGAAAATTATCAAATAGATATGTGCTTTTTCTTTCTTATCAGTAAGAGCATTTTATTGAGATAAAACTATGAGATATTGAAAAGAATTCTACGATATCGACTAATCTCTTGTCGAAAAGCTTGTTTATATGCTGATGATGGCAAAACAAATATCGTAAAAGTTAATAACAATGGAATCAATGAAGCATAATTTCCAATAAGATAAAACCAAAAGTCATTCGATGATTGTATACAACTCGATGTAAATGATATAATTAAACGAGGAATATCAAGTATAGTCAAAACACAGGGTGCTATTAAAATATTTTGATGTTGTCGAATTTGTTTGATAAAAATCTTTCTTCGATGAAATGTTTTATTTTGTTTTTTTGCCTGCAATATAATTTGTTGCCGAGTTTTAGTTACAATAATTATAATAGCCGATGTAAAATTGATGATAAATGGTGAAATAAAATGAAATGTCGTTATTATTGTATTGTAAATTTCAATATACTTCGATGAATATTCAACAATACACCAATATCGTTGCTGTTCATTTTCATTTTCAGTAAATAAATTTCGATGAAATAAATCATGAATATTTGTCAATAGTACGAATAGAATCGAACAAGCAATAACCCATTTTGAATAATATTTGGCATGGTTTTTCCGAAAATGAATACCTTTCAGAGTTATAACGACTCTTTCAATGGCTACAAATGCTGTTAACCATTGTCCAATTGTCAAACTACATCGAAGAAGAAAATCTATTGCATAACATTGAATTTTTAAAAATAAATAATCTGTTATTGTTCCAATTTGTGATAGTAAAACAATTAAAAACTTGAATAAAAAGAAAAACATAGTAAAATAAGTAAGAATAGATGAACATAGAAGATAAACTCCACAACCAGATTCACGTGTACTCGCATTTTTAAATGTTATCAGTGAAAAACTAGCATTGAGTAACCCAAATAGAACAACAACGATTGTCACATATAAACTGATTAGAACTGCTGATGATTGTTTTGCTAATTGAATATTTGGGCTAATACGAAAACCTAGAATAGTATCAAGTGAAAGATAATAGACATTTGTATTGATTTCACATTGAGATCCATAGAAACACGTTGGACATAGACAAAATGAAATTCGTGAACAATCATTATTATCTTCTTGAAAACACGTACCGCCATTTTTACAACCATTTATTGCCGAACATAATGACTCTTTTTTATGATCAAATCCGAAACAATTTGCCACACGATACTGATCCACTTGTTGACATAAACATAATTGTGCATTGTCATAAAAACATTGCAAATCTAAGTCAGATCGTTGACAAGGTTGATGATAGTATTTGATTCGAATTAGTAAATGACTATTCGTAATTGTTTCATTGAATAAATCTGTTATAGGTAAACATTGATTGTATGATTGAACGAAACTTTCTATCACTGATGATTGTTTATAGATTTTTTGTATATGAGCTAAATAGTATGTTTGATTGTCAAATTGAACAAAAACAAGATGAAATGGTAATGGCCAATATATGACAGTTGAATATTGTCCAAAATAGATATGTTTCGATATTGTTGCACGATTTGGATGATCATTCGTTCGAACTTCAATAAAATGAATCGAGATTGTTGACGGTACAAAAAGATTTTCATTAAATGATAAAGTTAATTGTGTTCTATTAAATCGACAAAATTCATCGTCTGATACTTTATCACAGACACATGTCGATTTATTTGTCGACAAATCATGTTCATCCAGTGTTATACATTGACCACGATTTGAACATGTTTGATTTGAACAGATTGTATCTTTGATGAAACAGTTCGGTCCTTTTCGATTCAATGGACAAACACATAATGATCGATTGTTTGCTAATTGACCAAGACATAATGCATCTGCTGAACATTGACAATCGTATTTAATCGAACAAGATTGTCCTGACCAACCTCGTTCACATTGGCAAAAACTTTGATTTTTTAATGTTAAGTCATCATTTGTATATGGAATACATTTACCATATTGACATTGTCGATCTGAACAAGATTCAATGGAATCATCGACTTTAGGAGGTATATCCAATTGATAAACAAGACGATGAACTGGTAAAAATGAATATTTAATATTTTTAATAAAACTTGTTCGATATCGTAATGTTATTTTTTCATAAACATCAATATGAATGAAATATTCTCTTGATTGTTCTTTCGGTCGTGTTGAATATAATAAATAAATATGAAATTTCTTTTGACAATGTTTTTTTGACAAATAAGTAAGTTGTTCAGTTGAATGAATTGTTCGTTGTTGACTATTATCCATCAATGAAATGACGATAGTAAATGGTATTTGAATAGAATCGGATGAAACACGAAATTGTAATGTTAAACTAATACGTTGATTTTGATATTGACAAGTATCACCGTAATAGCTTGGCGGACAAAGACAGACATTTGTTGTCAGATTTTTACTTTTATCTAAATAAATTTGTAGATCAAGTCCACGATGGCAACGTTGTTGAAAATACTTCGGTTCTAAATCTAAATAGATGGGCTCTTGAGGTGTAACAGATATATCTTCATTCGTTTGTTGATCAAGTGTAAAATATTGTCGTATTTTGTCTGTTGAATAAGTATATTGCTTACAAATCAATTTTGCAGTATCGAGACAATCTATTTGTTCAAAAGAATGAGACGTCCTTGCCAAACGTTTCGTTTGCAAATCACCAATTCTGCAAACTTCTTCATAGTCAGATTGAATACAAAACGATCTACCGTCACAGAATGCGTCAATTTGAATACATTCTCGCATAAAATTATTTGGACAATAGAATCTATACCGTTGTGAGCGTTCATAACAATACTGAGATTCATCAATACTACCGATACAATCGATAACTCCATCGTTGGTTTTATTATTAGGTAAACATATTATTTGATTTGTTTCTTGAGAAACACATGAAAGATGATCTTCTGCGCATTTGATTGATGATGGTTCACAATTCAATTCATCAGAACCATCGGCCACATCCCAACGTCTATCACAACGATTGTAAATATGAATTGGTGGCCAAAAGTCACAATTTGTTTTGTCATTACCCAATAAAAGTTCGAATTGAAGACCTCTGACATCAATGTGACCATTACAAATCACTGGAAATAGTGGACTGAATTGTAAATCGGATGTTAGTTTATCTTCATCACTGCAAAACAGCTCACTATTCACACAATTACATGATCCATCATTAACATATTGTTTAGAAATACAATTTTTATCGGAACAGTGAAAATACATGTCGTTTCGATTCGTTGGACATGCAATATCAATTTTAATATTTCCATTTTCATCGTCATAATAAAAGCAATCTGAAATACCATCGTGCACTCGATAGTTTGCAATGTATCTTGGCGAATTTGCACACTTGTATAAACTTGAATTAAGGTATTTAGTTAAGTTGTTATCAAGTGAATCAGAATATTCTCGAAACCATGTTTGCATACAGGAGACAAACTCTGCAAGCCAATGAGAACCTTCAGTAACTCCATAACACAATGAACCTTGAACTGGAAAACAAGCATCATTATTGAATAATAATACATTGGGATCTAAGTTGTAGATATGAAATCGTTTTCGATCAAAACAAACATATTTCAATCCGTCGAACGTGTTTTTATTGAATAACAAATTTACATGACCGTATAGAATTGGAACAGCTGATAAATAGATGAAATCTGGACATTTTATTTGTATTATTCGATCACAGAATCCATCGTGACAAATCAATCGACAAATATAAGAATCTGCCATTGGTATATGAATGATACATTTAAATGCTGCCCAACATTCATCAGATATCGAAGTCGGTTTCATCGATATCATTGTATATAACAGAATGTGTAGTCGATTATTCACACATGAACTTAACCAAGGATAAAAGTTAAATTGTCCGACACTATTCAAATGAATGCATGAAACATCATCGAATGCAAAGATTGGTCCTTTAAATAATGTAGACGGATATGAAAGACCATGTTTTGTTAAAGATCTAGGCTCATCGGACTGATCAATACAATCAAAACTATTTTTGTTTTCATTTGCTGATTTTGCTGGAATACATTGACCATTAGAACATTGAAATTGATTTTTATCGCATCGATCAACATCTTCTAATTGCCAACAATGTTGTTCATCTAATCCGGAGCCATCTAAACAATCGATTTTGCCATCACATATTTCGGTCCAATCGAGACAGGCTGGACTAGGTCCTCGATTACATTTCAGATGTTGGTAACATGTTAGTAACATTGGTTCATACATATTCAAAGTATAATATTCATCAATCATTTTATCTAATGATGATTTGGAATAATTCAAATCTTTGAAAATATATCGACATTGAGGACCAAAATAGGGAAGAGTACAGTTGTAGAATGTTTCATTTGCGTATAATGATTTTGGATCATTTAAATAGATTTGATATTGTTCGATGAGATCAATAGGTGCTGACCAAAGATACAATTCTTCTGTTGTCACATTTTTTTCGGCTAATTGATCAAATGTAAAAATAGGATCATTATAATTTGGTTTTAAATGAAATTTTGATATTGGTGATTCAGTCATACAAAAAGCAAGAATATGACGTTCATCATATTCATTTGTGAATGGAACTGAAATATAAAGACAATTATGTTGAATATTATCGTCATTATTCAGCCAGTGTGTCCGATGAAGATTAATTTGAATTTCAGTCGAAATCATACGCGAGAATAACATTAAATTGATAAGAATTCTTCGAAGCAACATCTTTATGATTTTATATCGTTTAAAGAGTAAAACTATGTGGGATTTATATAGTTTTATTTTAAATGAGCAAAGTCATGCGGAAATCTGCTTTTATATTTTTTTCTGATAAGAGTTTACTCAAATAGAGATAAAGTAAATTTGCTTAATATTTCTTGCAACAGAAAAATGTTTTCAATTTAATTCTGAGATCAGGCAATGTTCCACAACAAACAATTGGCAAAAGAAAACAAACATAATAACCAAAAAAGAACATATAATTCTTAACATTTCCGAGTGAATTCAACGACAGTCCAAATAAACTACATAATTGTAAAACTGTCCATGGAAATTGAAAACCACAAAAAACAATGAAAATAACTAGAACTTGAATAATTAATTTCTGCTGTTTTGACCATTGATTTCGTCGATGAAATTGTCGTTTTCGTTTGACAAAACGAAAGAAAAGCAGAAAAGTAAAAGTAAAAATAAGAATTAATGGAATGATTTGATGAAGAATGAGATCGTATTTTGAAAGTATTGGATCAACAAGAAAACAAGGAATGAATACACCGTTAATCGTTGATTGATATGGTATATATTCACAAAATGGATAGAAAATAATTAAACTATAATAAATAAAACAATATGAAATAATAATTAATGGAAAATATTGAAAAATATGTCGTCGTCGTGGTTTTTTTAACCATCGATAATGAAATATGATAATATATCGTTCAATACAACACCAAGCAAAAAGAATTGTTTCAGTTGCAAAAAGAGCAAAATTTAGAAAATGTGAAATTTTTGCGAATGGACGTGTTATTTGCCAAATACCATCAAGTCTATAATAGTGAATTATTAAAGGAATAGTAATACATTGAAATATTAAATTAATTAGAAGTAAAGCAGTAATTGTATAGTAACTTAATTTGCCACGAAGATTTCGATCAAATAAAAGTTGATAAAGAACAAATAGACCGCATTGAATTGATAAGATATCTGAGATAAGAAAGAGCCAAAATCGAACTGAATAAGAAATCGCAAGTACTTCGTTAGCAGAAGAGAATCTTTTATTTCTAATATTTGCCATGTTAATCAAAATGAGAAATCTTTTCTTATGTAAAGAAAGAAAAAAAAACTCATAAAGAGACGTCATCTTGTTTATGTCATAAATGAAGCCTGTGTATTTTGCGAATAATTATGAAAAAAAACCATTCCTCCGCATTTATTCAAATGACAAAAAGCCAGAGGAAAAATTAAGATTGCGTTTCATATATGATCGACATGACATAAACGTCACCTATGTTTAATAATCACGACTCAAGTGTTACGAAACAAAGCAGACGTTAGATATCAATCATAACCTATCTTCAACTTTCGCGAATGATGTGCTAAAGAAAAAACTTCTCTATTAATGACAGTGTGAGTCGTTTACTTCAAAATTGAAATGCGCATATCTATTTATCAAGTTTTTCATTCTATTCACTTTTTTGCTCTTCGTGTATCATGCTGTCATTAGCGTGTTCTGATTGAATAAACTTCCGATATAATAACGAACAACAGTTATTTTTATCAAGAGCTTGTAGACATGTTTATTTATATCTCAGAATTAAGATACATTTCAAATTTGATTAATCATGTATTCAAACCACACCATCGTGCTATTTGTTCAACATATAACATGCCATGCAACATCCAAGGAATATCTTCAGATACTGTTGATCCCATCCATTTTATCCACCAACGATATAAACCCATTGCTCGGTGAGCCAATGCATGATTACTCACTGATGCATAATTCGAAGCAACAATTCCATCGATAACAATCGTTCCCGATGGAGTCAATGGAGCATAGTAGCCTTGTTCTTGTCGTAATTCAATATTTTTAATTTCACCTAATGTTATTCGATTATTTTGAATGAATTGAAGTCGATCACCGACGCGAAACTTTCCAGCAAAACGTGCTTCACCTGAATCATAATCAAAAATGAGATGATTTGATGAGACAAAGAGAGTCGATGATGTATTTGATAGAGTTGAATAGATATCCATTGCAAGATAAGAGAATAGTTGTTGCTTGTTGACATGAATAAATGTAAGAATTGGTTCGTAAGCATGTTTTTGATTGACCATGACAAGATCTCCAATTCGAAGTTGTGATAGTTGTTTGAGATGTCCATTTGGAAGAGTAACTTGACTTCGTCCTGCAAAACAGCTGAGGCCGAATGTCATGTCAGGGATTGTACATGTATAATTTCCGCAAACATTGGATACAATCGAATTGCACATACATGTTATATGAAAATTCCCTGTTGGCGTTGATGTAGTACTTCTGGCCGAAATCGACTCTAACTGTTCTACATAGGACTCATAATTTCGAATAGCTAGTATAATGTGCACGTATAATAGAGAAAGAATCATTTGAAATATGAATCAAAAACGAAATTATATCATTACGTATAAATTGCTTATAAGTGCTATTAACTATGATTCACTTTCCAACATACCTACCTAAATATATGACTTCCTTTTGCGTCGTTTTATTTCGTCAGCAATTAGGTATTTTCCATTTAGATTTGACGAATATAAATTATTGTCATTTTTCTTCGCTTCGTTGAATACATATCATATAAGTGTCGTCAATGCAATTCTGGTTTTTCATAGCAGTTTGTCTTCTAGTCGACGTTCATGCCAACGTTCCAGGCTATGATTCTACATGTACATGTGACTCAGTATCGTCTGGTATTTGTATGAAATACACATGCGGAATATCAGTTAGACCGAGCAAGACCAGCTGCTTTCCAGGACGAAGTCAAGTTACTCTTCCAAATGGACATCTCAAACAACTTTCACAACTTCGAATTGGAGATCTTGTCATGGTCAATCAAAAACATGCTTACGAAC
>ERZ778026.3440-NODE-3440-length-13963-cov-9.694277_pt1 | contig 13963 bp, 17 predicted proteins | sample MGYA00375756_ERZ778026 | MGnify/ENA primary metagenome ERZ778026 (study PRJEB29350, sample SAMN05389820) | bioreactor metagenome | isolation source: Ammonium sulfate bioreactor | place: South Africa: University of Cape Town | collected 2014-02-18 ... | reverse complement strand
GAATCACTGTTCTTTCGCTCGCTGCCCGCATCGCATGCATCGCTCGCCCGCTCGATGCTCAAGTCCGTGGTCAAGAAGGGCCTGGTGCGCGTTGGTCACGAGCTACGAGGCTCTACCTTGTTCATCGATGGCACGATCGCCGAGGCTCTCGCGTGGACGTTTGCCGACGACGCCGGCGGAGTGCTGGGCCTCATGATGTCGCTCGGCGTCACGAACATGTTCTCGCTCGACGACTTTGCGAGCCAGAGCGCCTCGACGGCGCTGGCTGCCAAGTCCACTCAACAACTCCGTTCGGATGAGACGGCCTCTGGTGATGGCCATCACGAGAGCGAGAGTGCTCCCTCGCCGCAGAAGGTCGTGTTCATGGTTGGTACGCCGTCGAGGCCAAGCGAGCAACCGAACGTCGCTCGTGGTTGACACACGCGCGGCCGCCCAGGGAGATATCTGTGGGAAGCGTGGGACCTCATCAAGCGAGCACTGCGCCGAATCGAGCAGTATGGACTCGGTGGCACCGAGGAGCACGACGAGCACCAGCTCAGAGAGACGCGTATCTCGCGCGTCGTGGTGCTGTGCGCCGTCGATCAGCTGGCGCACTCGGTGCGGCCCGACGTGTGCCCTCCCGAGAACCCCTATCAGTACGCCGCCGGCACCCAAAGAGGCGAAGCCTCACCGGTGGAGGATGGATGTGATTGACGGCGACCATGTGTCGGTGTAGGTTCTACGAGCGACAGCTGCGCGACCAGTTCGAGTTGCTCGAGTCGGCTACGAAACCAAGGTGAGCGATGTTGTGCGACCACGACTTGGCATCGAGCCGCTGACATTGATTGACTGGTCAATTGATTGATTGATTGGTTGGTTGGACGGATGGCTGCTCGCGTGGCTGGCATAGTACATGCGTCGACTACATTCCAGTCGTGTGTGCCGTGATATCTCCCGAGAACGGCGGCATCCGTGGCGATGGTCTCGGCGTCTTCACGCTGCCGGCGTGCTCGAGCGCCTTCCCGGCACCGCTGCGATACTGCGTGCAAGACGAGGAGCCCAGCAAGATCCAGTGGGAGAGTCTGCCTCGCTCGATCAAGGTCGGTCGGCGCGCTTGGCATTCGCACAAGCTCGCACGCTGACGATTGTTGACGATTGCGTTGGATGCGCACGCACACACACACAGGGCGAGTTGACGATGGTGATCCAGGGGCTCGCGGCCTTCCTGTCGCTGCTGAACATCAAGGAGGATGTGTATGCTCTCGGCAGCACGTCTCGTGTCATCTGCGAGAAGCTCATGGTGGCTCCTCGACACAACTCGAGCACGGCCCGTGAGCCCCGGTCGGCGTCGTTGATCGTGATCGATCGCACGCTCGACCTCGCTCGCGTGTGCATGCACAATAGCGACAATCTCATGGAGCGAGTGTTTGCGCTGCTGCCTCATGCGACGCACTTTACTGCCGCGAGCGCCACCAGCGACGGCTCGAGCACCGAGGCTGCGGCCGCTACCACCGCACCCATGCAGTCATCGGACGTGCTGGTCGACACGAGCTGCCTGGCCGCTCCGTCGACCTCGCCGTTGCCTGGCTTCGGACTCGAGTCGACGAGCCTCGCGGGCGACGGCGATCGACGCTGGCTGTACGGGCTCATGTGCCTCACGGCCAAGGATGGACTGGCCGAGCTGCAGAATGCTCTCGAGCAGGCGATTCAATCGTGCTGCCTCGAGATTGAAGATGCCCCGATCGAGGAGGCTCCGGCTCGCGGAGCCCCGAGTGCCAGCAAACAACTGCACCAAGCGCGACGCATCATGGCCCTGGTGCGAGTACTCCAAAGCGACGAGTCAGCCATGCAGTACCACTATCCGCTGCTAGTGATCGCAGCAGCCGTCGCAGCGGCTCTGATGCGCGCCAACGAGTTGCAATGGGACGAGCTGGTTGCTGTCGAGAAGGTACACGCACGAGCGAGTCGCTTCGCTATCAAGCGGGTAGTAGCTACTCCGAGTGAACTGACACGCCGCCCCGGCCTCCTCCTCCTCCTCTCGATGCAGGTGTTGCAATTGACCATCTCGTCACAAAGCCCCGTGCTGCAGCTGACCGACCTGCTGTCCCGGCCGATCGCTGGCTACAGTCGCTCCGAGTACTACTCGGTGCGACAGGTCATGCGGCTGGCGTTGGTGGCGTTCTCGCTGCTCGCGCCTGATAGCGACTCGATCTCGTACCAAGAGACGCACACACTTCAGCAGGCGCTCTTGTCGTCGTTGTTCTCTCGGCCGCAGCGCGAGCGGATCGTGTGGCTGCCCAGATATCTCGAGGAAACGCTCAATCGCCGCCAGGAACAGTGGCACCAGCCCAAGGCCTCGGGCTCGAGCGACACGGCGAAGGCCGACGACGGTGACGAGTCGCAATTCGTCGAGATGCAGATGCGCCTCGAGGTCGAGGACGCCATCAGCGCAGCGGTCGAGCACCTCAAGAGTTTGCAACAAGCGCGCTCGTCGCTCCAGGACTACCGGTACGTTGGTGGGCCCACCGGTCACCATGCTATGCTGGTGGCACGGCAATCGACTGACGACCGACCTCTCGTGCAGCAACTTGCTCTCCGGCGGTGCCAAGGGCACTGCCAGCTACCGGCCGCTGCTGCAGCAAGTGTGCCACAGCCTCTTTGACGACGGCCGCGATCTTCACGACCTGCAGGCACTCAACGAGCGCGGGTTGTCGGGTTTGCTGGGCGGATTCTCGTACGTAGCTGCATCATGGCAAATGGCCATTCGACAACGAGGTGCTAATTGTGCCTCCTCCATGCAGCCGCTTCGCATTCCAAGCCAAGAAGCGCCCGACCGACAACACGACGATCATACTGTTTGTGGTGGGCGGCATCAGCAGCCAGGAGATCGCCGACATCTCGGCAGCCGTTCCTCGCGACCGTGGCTTCGAGTTCATGGTCGGCTCGACGCAGCTGTTGAACGCCGATCGCCTGTACGACCTGATCTTCCAACTACCGAGCGAATAGTGCCGTGTGTGGAGGCCGTCCGTCCACGGACATTCACGATATCGATATTAATGTGTACAAACCAAAGACCGAACGAGCGAACGAGCGAACGAGCGCGAATGATGAATCGATTTGCGCGGTAGCGGCGGCATCTTTTTCCTCGGCGTATTCCTCGCTCGTTGCTGCTTCGTTGCTGCTGCTGCATCGCTTGGCAGGTCGATAATCTCTGCTTCGATACCGCCGCTCGGCAGCAGGAGAAGTATTGGGAGGTGAGGCACACGCGTCGAGCGAGAGGGAGCTTCAAGTGAGGTTGCGCGCCATAGTGACGTCATCACGTTCATCGATACCAGCAGCATTGCTGTTCTCTCTCTCGCGTTCGTGATGCCGTCCGAGGCCGAGACGCTTCGTGAGGCGGGCTATAGCCCGCACAACCCCATCCTGTTGGTGCCTGGCTACATGTCATCGGCGCTCGTGGTCGAGGAGTCGCCCTACAGCGACTGGGTGCAGCGACGAGTGTGGATTCGCATGCGCTCGATGGGCTTCGAGAAGATGTTCACCGACGCGCTTCCGGTGCTCAAGAGCCTCTCTGCCGGCGTCAAGGCCGAGCGGCAGAACAAGGACACCAATCTGCCGGCCGACGAGGTCATGCTCATGGTATGCCGCGTATGGCGCACGCTCGTCGCGCCGATGCGATGCAGTGTGTGGCTGACACGCGCCCGCAGCGCAAGTGGATCAGTCACATGGTGCTCGAGAAGGACGGCATCACCGATCCCGAGGGCATCAAGGTGCGCGCCGTGCCAGGCATCAAGGGCGTCGCGTACCTCGATCCGGGACGAATCACGAGCGAGCTCAGCTGGGTGTTTGGCCCGTTGATCGTGAACCTCAAGCAACTGGGCTACAACGATACCAACCTCCAGGCTGCTTCGGTATGTAGCCAACCACTCGCGCTCTTGATCTTTCGATCTCGATCTCGATCTCGCGAGGCATGCACTCACGATCGTGGCACACGCCTCACGCGTTGTCACGGCTGCAGTATGATTGGAGGTTGCCTCCTCACATGTTGGAGGAGCGAGATGGCCACTTCTCGAACATGTTGCGCATGATCGAGCAGCTGTACAACAACAACAACTCGACCAAGGTCGTGTTGGTCGTGCACAGCCTCGGTACGGTTACGGCTCGCTGTCTCACGAGCACTGCCACTCGCTCACACTCCCACTCTGTCGCTCGCTCGCTCAGGGAATCGCGTGGTGCACTACTTTTTGCGCTGGGTGCAGGCGCGCAACGGCAGAGAATGGATCGACAAGTACATTGACACGTGGATCGCCGTCGGGCCCTTGTGGCTCGGTGCGCCCAAGAGCCTGCGTGGCATGGTACGTGCCAAACGCGGCGAGAGGCTCGCGGTGGCAGTTCGATCCTCGATCTCATTGGTCGTCTCGTGCATTGCGCTCGCAGCTGAGCGGCGAGATGATGGGCCTCGAGCCGTTCATCTTCACGCACGAGGGCCTGGCGCTCTCACGCAGCAATGGCTCGACGCCGTGGATGATGCCGATCCCGTCGCCGTACTACAACCTCGACGACTTTACGCACATTCGAAAGGACGGCCCGGGTGCCGAGTACGAGACCAAAGGCATCATCGAGACGCTCGATGAATGTGAGCTCAGTGTACGTGCGAGCCCGCGAGTCCCAACAGCCTGCAGCTCGCTGACATCACCATCATCGATCACGATCGTCGTGCTGCCACACACGCACACGCACACAGAGAATCAAGGCCTACTACCAAGACTACTATCTCTCGAATCCCTTCTTCGGGCCATTGGATTCCATGCTTAAGGCGCCGCCGATCAACAAGCTGCTGTGCGTTTACGGCATCAATCTCAAGACCGAGGTCGGCTACTACTACAAGCGCCAACCGGATGATCGGCTCGTACCACTTCAACTCGACCCTGAAGCCAATCCATCGTTCCCCGGTCATGAGACAGAGGGTACCTTGACGCACCGATCTCTCCCGCTAACGATCTCTTTATCACTCCCTCACTCGCTCGATGATGATGATGATGATGGCGTGCGTACACTAGGTGGCATCGTGTATGAAGTAAGCACAACACCTCAGCGCATTCTTGGCGATGCGCCAGCGTCTGGCGATGGCACCGTTCCGTATGCTTCAATGGTACGCTGGCGCTAAATCATTCACATACTGTGCAGCTCTTGACCGTTCTGAGCGTCACTCGAACCGTGCGCAGAGCTTTTGTTCGACGTGGCAAGAGCAGGGCGTCGATGTCAAGATCCGCGAGTTGGAGGGAGTGGACCATCGAGCCATCCTGCGAGACCCGCGTTTCCTGCGAATTGTCCTGCAGCACTGTTGCGTCCCGTCGCTGCAATCCCTCCCTGCAGTACGCCACCTCACCACCGCGCCGCGGGTTGGAGGCTGCCTCCTCGATACTGACGTTGATTGCCAAATCAACAGGAATCATTCAGTGTCATCTCGTTCACGGTCACGAAGCAAATGCGAGGACGCAAGGCACCGACAAGAACGCTGGTCTTGACGTTGTACGTAGGCGCCTGCCCCTCGCTCGAGCAGCTGGCCATCGGTAACCGCCACTCATGGCTGGCTCATTGACGGTGGACGCATGAATCCAGATCGGGCATCGAGAATCGCCGACCCGAGACCGACGAGGCCAGTAGCTTCCACTCGTACAAGCAGGTCAAGCGTGTGACGGTCGACACTGGCCGGCTGACGATCGAATACTACAACTCGCACCCGTACACGTATTGTTGCACCGACCCACTGCCGATCGCGCAAGCACTCCTGGCGCGCTGCTCGATCTTCTCCAAGCCACCGAAGGAGACGGCCGAGGAGTTGCGTGGCCTGGCGTCGAGCGCCTCGCCGCAGATTCTGCGCCATCCCGAGATCAGCCGTCGGCAACTGCGCAAGACCGTCACGGCCTCGGAGCTGCCGGCGTCGGCGATCGCCATGTTGCAGGACTCGGCACCGGTGACGAGCGACGAGCAAGCACAGGCGCAAAAGGCCTCGGCGCAGGTGTACGCCACGCAGCAGGTGATCTCGTTCCAAGAGTGGACCTTCGACCCGCCGGAAGATCCTGCGCCGGCGCCGCCCGAACCGGCACTGTCGTCGCCACGCGGCCAGGGCGACGCTCTGCAGAGCCGCATCGTGATCCAGCGCTGCAGCAACGAGCTCATTCCGACACCGTCGCCGATGCACGATTCCCGAGCGTATGACAACGAGGCCGAGCTGCTCGAGCTGCACAATCCCTCGGGTATCCGGCACCAACTCGACGGCGGCAACGGCGGCTCCTTCCCTCCGCCTCCATGTGATGCGCCGCCGCAGCCGCCTGTTCATAGTGGTTCCGACTCGGCGCTGCTCGAGGCTTCGCTCGTTTATTCGACTGCCGACGAGCACCAAACACCGCCGCCACCGCCTTCGGTGCTTCACTCGCGCTCGCGCTCGGTCTCGCCGCCATCGCTACTGCCGCCACCCGAAGATCCGGCGCCACCGCCACCGAGCATGAGCGGCACGAGTACGATACAAGACTCGGCCGAGGTCACTGTGACGCCGCCGGAAGATGAGCGTTCTTGAAGCCGATGCCGTGACACTCGATGACAAAGGTCTCGCTTGGCCCGCTGTCGCGCGTGACTGTGAATCGCGCCCCGGTCAGCAGCGAACTGAAGTGGATAGCGGTCTCCGTGTGCAGTGTCAGCGGTCCCGAGCGAATGCGAGAGACTCCATTGGCCAGGGCCATAAAGATGATCAATTGGTCTTGTAGATATCTAGGGCCATTGGCGTGAGTTGGAGTGCAACCACCAGTAGCAGCAGCAGCAGTGGCACGCATCGTACTCGTCGACACAAGCGCCTGTGTGGTTCCAGTTTTGCACGAATGACTGACCGGCCTCGATGCCAACCGAGCCAGCAGGCTTGCCTCGAGCACCCAGAGCCGAACCGGCAATCACACAGCCAGTACTTGTCGTGGCAGTGATGCTGCGAGCACAGTAAGCAACGTCGTGTCACACACGGCGGAATTGCCACGAGACGAGACGTACATGATACCGGCTCCTTGTCCAACAACGATCTCGTGCGGTTCGTGTACAGCCAACTCATGGATCTCGACGCCACGCAGAGACGGCTCGGCTTTGATCTCGTCTCGTGCCGCTTGAAGCATCTCGTGGGCGATCTATCACCGACGGTCGGTCAGCATCGCATACGCAGGGCATCATCGAATCAACCCATTCTACTCCACGTACACGAATCGGTAGCGTTCCGGCAACGAACGATCGTATCGTGATGCTCACTAGGTCTCCTCGCTCGAGCAGCTCTACAGATGCAACCACGAAGGAGCCTCGATGATGAGTTCACGTCGTTGCTGATCTTGATCTTGAGCTGATGGCCAGCGCACTCACCAACAGGCTGCAGTAGCTCGACAGGTTGTGTCGCGAGGATGATCTCGCCTCCGCCGCGAGGGTAGTAGCCTCGCTTGATGATCTCAATGTCAAAGTGAGCGCCGAAGCGTGCCACGGCAGGCTGCAGCACGCTCAGCGTGTAGTCGATCTGTGGCGCCATCTCGGCGTTGGTGCCGCCGCGAAGGTACACTCGCATCGGCTCGCTGCCGAACAGCAGCGGCACCAGCGAGATCTGCACCAACAAGCCCACGCTCCTGTGTGCCCACGATTCGAGCTTAGATTCGCTTCGTGATGTCGTTGTTGTTGTCAGCGGCAGTAACGACAACGACGATGACCGTACCCGGCGGTCTGAATGTCGGCCACGTAGGTGGCTGGATGGAAGGCACCAGGTACGAACGACAGCTCGCTTGAGCGCAGCTATACAAGCAGAGTTCGAGCTCATCAGCGACGCGCCGTGCACTCGTGTCGCGTCGTATCGAGAGGGCGACCACGTACAGCAGCGCCGCAGAGCGAGCCTCGATGCATGGCGCGCACCAATCCGACGCCAGTCAAGTGCTGCGCAGCGAGTCCTGTACCACACGATCCAATCCGATACGATACGAGCTCCAACGTCATGCATGGATCGACCGACGAGCCAGCGCCGAACGACACGTACCAGGCTTGGCGCGGCCAGCTCGAATCTTCGAGATGCGGATGGGTCGCTCGAGCACGCTCGCCAGCGCCATACAGTTGCGGATGATCTGGCCGCCGCCCTCCATGAGCGAGCCATCGATCTCGACGAACTCAACGCCAGCCGGTTGCTCGGTCACGTTGGAGTCGGTGGTCGTCGTGGCGGTCACGAGCGTCGCGCCATCGGGCAGCGCCGCGCTGACCGAGTGCCGCGGTAACGCTGGCGCTGAGTCTCGAGTCGATGACGACGCTGATGATGAGGATGCTGATGCTCCTCGACCTCCTCGGAACGCTTGCTTCTTCTTACCCATTTAGATATGTGAGAGAGTGAGTGATGCTAGATGTGAGTAAGCGATGCTGGATGTGAGAGAGTGATGCTTGATGTGAGAGAGTGAGTGTGAGTGAGTGTGAGAGAGTGAAGCGATCGACGTCATTGTTGCTTGGCTGCGCGCGCTCGTTGGAAGCAGGCTCCCGTCGACGCTCGCTCGTGCTCTATCTACCTCACGGTTCGATCGTTGGTGGTCATTGGTCCTTAGTCGTGGTGTTGTTGGTCGGGGGCAGTCGGGTGGTTTCTTCCCTTCGTCGACGAAACGAGACAGCGAGTCGGAGGGAGACTGTGATCCATCTCGAGTGCCCGCTCGTGCGAGGTCGCGTGGTCGTGTGCGTTAGCGACGCCAGCACTCGCGACCCACCCACCAGCACACGCTCGCTGGTCCACATCTCGCATTTGGTTGTTGTACGACCACCTGGATCTTCGCATTAGTGTCGATCGGATCGAGCGCAGCAGCTGCGATGCGAGATGGCAGTGCCACCGAACTATCGACTCGCGCATCGATTGCAACAAGGCCAGCCTCTCCACAAGCGTGCGTGTCGATCGATCGATCGATCCACCAATCGATCCAACCATCCAGACGGCTGATACTGATATCGATCCCGCTATGCTTGCATCCGGGCTCACTACAGCGCTCCCATTGGACGACGACGATGACGCCAACGACGACGGCCTGCCTCTACTCGGCAGCGAGCCGCCGCAGCCGCGTGAGCCGCAGCAACGCCTGCAGCCTCCGATCTCGCGCCTCTCGATGCGGTTCGGCTCGGATCCAGTGCCTGCATCGAGCTCCTCGGGTGCATCGAGTGATTCGCTAGGCTTCACTGCTGCTCCGCTATCGAGCGAGCTCGCACGCACATCGAGCAATGGTGCATCGAACGATAGCGGTACCGGCGCCGGCAGCAGCAACGTGCTCACATCGAGCACATCGCCACAAGAAGGCCCGACCATCGTCAATCGAGTGCTGCGCAACGTGACGTCGCCTCGATCGCTCGCTCAATCGGCTCCCGACAACGGCGGCAACGCTTGGCGTCGCAGCAGCACGAACGCCATGACGGCGCCCGGCACTCCGCCAATGAAGGCGCGCTTGGCCGGCGTTCGCATGTCGTCGTCGCTGTCGGTGCTCTCGAGCGAGCGAAGCCGCAAGATCGAGTCTGCGAGGTCGATCGACCTCGACCTGCTGGAGGAGCTGCTGCAGTCCGAGACGACGTTCGAGCGCCACCTAGGCTACTGCTCGGTATGCAAACACGCGATCGGTGCCGCCTCTGCGCCACGATGCGTGCGATCACACGCCAGCTAACCACACGGGTCCGCCGATGCCGCCGTGCATCATCTAGAAATACGTGACCGCCCTCCAGACAGGCACCGAGATACAGGAGATTGCCGACTTTACCGACTTCTTTGCGCGCATCGTCGATGAGTTCCAAACGTTGAGCGCCGACATCATGACGTTCGCGCGAACCGTGCTCGCGTCGTCGGAAGAGATCCTGCAGATCGGTGGCTTCTTCACATCTCATGTACGAGAGCACACACACAGGCAGTGACGCCGAGCTCCATCATGATCGTCGTACTCGCTAACCTAGATTCGTGGGCTGTAGTTGACACGCTTTAGCGCCTACGAGATGTGGAGCACGCACAAGTGCGCTGTCGATCAAACGCTGCTGAATCTGATTGGCGCTCATCCGAAGCTGTCGCAGGTGTTGCGAGTACGTGCTGCTGCTGCTGCTGCTGTTGCTGATGCCATCGCCGTTGGAATCTCGCGCTCACTCGACCGAATGCGCGTTCAGAAAACACACTTCAAGCTGCGTGCAGCCGACTCGTCATTCTACCAATGCTTGCGCAGGCCGTTCGAGCGGCTCTCGCAGTACAACGACTATCTGCAACGACTACGCGACAACTCGGCGGAGCTCGAACAATCCATCATGCAGATGAACGAACCGGGCACCGTCGCACAGCTGCTCCCGTCGATTCAGAACGAACGCGCGATGCGTGACACGGCGGCTGCGCGCTTGTCGCATTTGCGTCACTCGTGCACCTCTCAAAAGGTACGCTCGTTGGTCGCTACCACCTTGGTTTGGAGGAACCGCCAACCCGACTCATTGTTGATCGAATCGAATCGGAAGGAATCGCTCGAGGCCATGCTCAAGATGTTCGAGATCATTGCCAACATCTCGAACCTGCCGAGCGACTTCTTTGACGTTGCGTACACGCGATCGCTCGTCAAGCACGGCGTGCTCACCAAGCAGATCAAGGGCAAGCCCAAAACGCTGCAAGTACGGACGTTCTTCTTGTTCTCGGACGTGCTCGTGTACTGCAGCAACGCGGTTCGAAGTGGTTCGGGCGTTGCGATCGATATCACGAGCTCGGGAGCTACTACGAGCAGCAGCGGTGCTGGTGGTGCCGGTGGCGGCGCCGCCGGAGACGACTCGGTGAGCGGCTCGTCGATTGCAGCAGCGATGCTGTCGATCTCGCCGCAAGCGCGCAAGTCGATCATCGGACCGCTGGTGCTCTCGTGGACCGAGGGCGGTAGCGGTGGCGGTGGAGCTGCTGACGACGGAGCTGGAGCGCAGGGAGCTTCAGTGACGTCGGGCAGCTACCAGTTCAAGGGCCGCATCTACGGCAAGGACATTCTCGCGAGCGTCGAGGAGGAGAACACGCGCTTCTTCTCGATCGCTCGCGCCGACGAGAAGAAGGTCTACACGATCAAGGCTGCGTCGGTGCAGGAGAAGCACGATTGGGTCGCTGCCTTGAACCGCGTGTCGCGCTCGAGTTCGTCGGGCTCTGCGACCATTGGCGGCGGTGGCAGCGGATCTTCTTCGATGCCAACCATTCACCGCGGTCGTACCGGCAGCATCTCGTTGCCGGGCTTGGGCGGCACACGGCGAGTCATATCCATGGTACGGCGGCGGCGGCGGTGGCTGATGCATCGTGACTCGACTGCTAACGCTCGTTGCGCTTGCGTTCGATCGAGAGCAGGACGAGGAGATTGATTACGACTCGATCACAACGGTGCTGTTCGAGAAGAAGGCCGGCGTGTCGATACGCGAACGATCGTTCAACCTGCGCAAGACCTCGCAGGCCCTCTCGGGCCAGGACATGATCATCTCTCTGGTGCAGCACACGACTCTGAACCGCGACGACGCGATGCGCCTGTGTCAAGAGCTGCTGGTGCGCGAGTACATTAAGCCGACGCCCAACCGCGACCAGCCGTCGCCGCCTGTCTTCTACGACAAGCCGAGTTGCATGTACAAGCGACGAAGCGGTCGGTGTCTCAACACGCATCGCGTCTACTCGGGACCCAAGGTCACCGATCCGCTCGGCCTCTCGATCGAGCTGCTCAACAAGCTGCTGGCGCTCTACTCCGAGTACCAGACGCTGATTCTGCGCTTCGGCTCCGAGGCGCTCGCCAACATCCAATCGAGCCCCGAGTTCCAGACGTTTCGCGACTCGACCACGGCGCTGCAGAGCGTGTCGCTCGATCCACTGAGCGACGCCGAGCGCCTCGCGTTCTTCTACAACATCTACAACACGCTGATGCTGCACTCGTGCGTCGCCAACCACAAGCTCATCGACTCGTGGAGTACGCTCAAGAAGCGCCTCTCGGCCTGGAAGGAGATCAGCTACAGCATCGGCGCCAATCGCTACTCGTTGCTGCTGATCGAGCTCGGCATGATTCGTGCCAACATGAAGCCGCCCGAGAGCCCGGTCGCTGCTGCTGTACGTCTGACGATTGCCCCGTTATCGACTCGTGTTATTGATACCGTATCTCACCACACCCCACACACTCACACACACACTCACACAGATGGTTCCCAAGCTGACGCCCGACGACGCTCGGTACAAGTACCGTATCGAGTCGCCGCATCCCTTGTCGTGCTTTGCGCTGTGTTACTGCACGGCCTTCTCGCCGGGCATCGTCGTCTTTACGGCAGGCAACATCGACACGTCTCTCAACGCCAATGCCATGGCGTATTGCCGTTCGCAAGTGCGCTTGTTTCTCCATTCGGGCCAGAAGAAGGTGCGCCAAGCGACTCCGATGCGAACTCGACCTCTCGCTCACACTTGTGCTGCGCTGCAGGTGGTCCTCCCCAAGCTGCTATCCATGTATTCGCGAGACTTTGGCGCCACGCAGCGCGACATGTTGGTGTTTCTTCGAACATACATGGACGAGAGTACGACGACCCGCTGCGCAACTCTAGCACATTCACTCATTCACTCACTCACCTGAATGCAATCAACAACAGAAATGCAGCAGGATCTGGCATTCCTCGATCAGCCGAACTCGGTCGTGACCATCACTTTCAACGACTTCAACGTATGGAGACGCGCCTGAACACCACCTCACCATCCGCTCACACTAATTCGTATCGCTGCTTGTTGCACACTGGGGCTGGCTCGTAGTGGAGCTTCCAGCCGCCGATACTTGACTGCGAGAGCGATCGTTGTACCGTAACGCAAGACCGCATGACCAAGAACTACGCCTTTCCTCGGCAATCCGGCGATCAATCGCTGCTCTACGTGCAGGAGCTCCTCTCCGAGGTACGATCGATGGCTTCACTCGCAACTCGTAGATAGATGGATAGATGGATTGATTGATACGATACAACCTCCAGAGCAAGTATGCCTTTGAGATCCCGTACCAATTCCTGACGTTGCTACTGCCACTCCGAAGACGCGAGCTGCACCTCCTGGAACAGCGGTACGTGCCAACCTCTCGTCGTCGTCGTCTTGCGATTCTCGCTGACGCGACGCAACTCGATGCGCCTCTCTGCTCGAGTAGATTGAGCGCTGAAAACGCGATTCAATTCCACGGCGCTGCCAACCTCGATCCGTCTTCAAGTGGTACGTGCGCAGCTGGAGCAGACAATATACTGCCATATTGCTTGTTCACTCGACTGATGGGAACACAATACAGAGTTCGTCGACGCGCTCATATTCGAGCGGGAGGTCAAGTCTCGCTGCAAGTGGAACCAAACTAGTGCGTCTGCTGTTCGATCGTGAGACTGCGCAATCGAACCACAAGACTAATCGCTCGCTGTGTATGTGTGTGTCACACACGCAGTGCGCCAATCGAGAGCCTTGCATCTCGATACGCTGGTGAGCATTTCGAGCATCTATCGTAACTACAATGGTGCGCAAGGGCCCTTGAGGCGATGCCGCAGCTTTGCAGCTCACATCGAGATGGGTGGTGTACACAGGCGGCTATCAAGGCCTGACGTTCCGACCAACGACCTACAAGAAAGATAGCGTGCTGCGCTGCATTCCGATCAATCTGCATACGCAATTGATGCGTGTCTCGGAGCAACAGAGCTTTGCCGATGCCGTGACCTTTGAGAACATTACGTTCGGCGCACCGGCGGCGCACTGCTTCAAGTTCAAGACCAACCTGCGAGTGCTGCACGAGACGCGCATGAAGCTGTTGCAACAAGCGACCGCACTCGCCGAGGCCAATGGGCAGCCTGTATGCGCCGCGCTGCTACCGCCTTGTAAGCTGCTACCGACGGCGCTCGTGTCGCCCGAGACCTCGATGAATGCTCCTGTCTCGGCGGGCCTGACGTTCCTCGGCTCCGAACAGTTGCGAAAGTACGT
>ERZ778026.3439-NODE-3439-length-13967-cov-9.906196_pt1 | contig 13967 bp, 18 predicted proteins | sample MGYA00375756_ERZ778026 | MGnify/ENA primary metagenome ERZ778026 (study PRJEB29350, sample SAMN05389820) | bioreactor metagenome | isolation source: Ammonium sulfate bioreactor | place: South Africa: University of Cape Town | collected 2014-02-18 ... | reverse complement strand
GATGCAATGGAGTGACGATTGGTACCCGAAGCAGGATTGAGGCTCACCAAGATCGGCGGACGCGAGGTGCCATCGAACCATTCCTGCGCCGTGGTCGAAGCAGTGGGTCCGGGCGTATCGGGATAGAGCTCGGCACAAAAGTCCTTCTTGGTCTATCGAGAGAGAGAGAGAGAGAGAGAGAGAGGGAGAGAGAGAGAGATTGATGAATCGTCGTAGTGGTGGGTGAGTCACGTGATCGTTGCAGAGCTCGCCATGGCCGCTTGAGCGACGTACGCGACGAGGCACATTGTAGCGGATTGGTACGACCGAGTTGGCGGTGAGCTTGTACAAACGAGCGACCTCAATGTCCATGACGTCGAGGGCACGCTTGGGCGCCATGGCGATGGACTTTGTGGGAATCTCGTTGACGAACGACGTGTAGTCGAGGTAGTAGGGGTTCTTCTCGGTGATCTCGAGGAAGCGCACGGTGCCGTCTCCCTTGCTGGCGAGGAAGAGGAGGTTGGTGTCGTCGTCGAACAAGGGAGTGAGCACACCGGTCGATGAGTCGACGGTCTTGAACGACAAGCTCGGGTTCAGGTTGCGAGAATCCCACACTCGGAACTGCCAGATCGAACGAACGGTCGGGCGTCAGATGCGATCACTGGTCATTGGACGAGATGCTTGCAACAGCAGGTGCAGGTGGAGTACCTCGCGCGAGCGGGTCTGCGTGGCGCCGGTGGTGAAGATCTTGTTGGTGCGTCCGAGCCAAGCGACGCGAGTCGCCAGCGTGCCGGCATGACCATCGGCCGTCTGGGCACACACGTGTGGAATTGAGCCGGTGGCACTCTCATGCATAGGTGTGGCTCGAGAGCGACGCACGTACCTGCACGGCGGTCTGCTGGCGAGGGTCCCAGACGCGCAGCTTCTTGTCGTCGGACGACGTGGCGAACAACGAGCCGTCGTAGTTCCACGAGAGACCCGTCGTGTTGCCGCCAACAGCGATCGAGAGGCGTGCGGTTTGGTTCTCGACATCCCAAACCTTGAGGTCACGATCACGGTGGTGGAGATGATGGCGAGTTCACGCACGAGCGTGAGTGCGATGCACCGCCAGTTGGAGCGTCGCAGCAGCAGCAGCAGCAGCAGCATTGCGTAGGTGGAGCGTCGATCGCCGATCGGTGACGTACCTTGACGGAGCCGTCGTGCGAGCCACTGACCACGACGCCGCTGGCAGTGGGATTCCAGCGAATGGTCGAGACGCGCTTGGTGTGGCCCGAGAGCGTGGCGGCGGCGGTGCCGAGGTTCTGCGAGAGGCCGACGCCGTCCTCGAGCTGCCACAGACGCACGGCAGCATCGTCGCCGCTCGAGAGCAGCTGCGTGTCGTTGAAGGGATTGAAGGCGAGCTCGTAGATGGTGCCCGAGTGGGCGTGGATCAAGGGCACTTCGCGGCCCGAGCGCTTGCCGACGTCGCTGAGCGGCAGCACGCCGATGGCACCATTGACGGTCCACGAGACGGCGAGCAGCGACGAGTTGACGGCGAGCAGCTCGGCGTCGGACGGCGCGCTGGCGGCCGGCTGCAGGTCCGGATACCAGTTCTCCTTCTTTTCGAGCGAGCCGACGGCATGGCGGTACTTGGAGGTGGCGAATCGCGACGACATGGCTTCGCGAGCACGCACGGCGGACGATCGAGGGCAGCGAGCGAGCGAGCGAGGCGACGAAGAGAAGAGAAGAGAGATCGAGTGAAAGAGATCGACGACAAACGAATCTCTCGAGAAGGAAGCGCTGGAGCTCGCATTTGCTTTGATACACTACTCACGGCACCAGAGGAACGAGCCTACTCTTCGGTCCTCTTCGTTGTTTTTCTCTTGCTCTCGTTCCTCACGCACCACCACACGCGCTCTCGCCTCATATCATCACTTGCTCGCGCTTGCTGCTGCCTGCTGCTTGGCGCATTAAAACCCGTGTGTTTACCACCCACGAGGTCACTAGAGATATCTTGAGTCGATAGCGACTCGGGTTTTTTCTCCCATCCCCCTCCATCGACGAACAACAAACAACAACGCGATGTTGCTTGGTTGTGCTCACTCATGGCGGCAGGTTCTTTGTGTATGCGTGTCGCTACTCGCTTGCCTTGTTCTGCTGAGCCGGGCAGAGTCGATGGACTCGTTGCCCGCGTGCTCGTTCGATACACCCAAGGATGGTATGCGATATCAACGAGAGCGCCAACCACCACGATGCCTGACTGACCCCGGCTCTCGCACGCAGCCCTGTGTACACTCAATGTTAGGCAGCTGAAACCTACCGAGTTTGCCTATGGTCCTATCGAGATGGAACAAACGCTGGTACGCGCGCGCTCTCGCTCTCTCGTGTGGGTTCTAGCGTGCTTGGCGCTCACTGGCTCGTCGCAGAGGGACACCAACGAGCGCATCAAGAAGGGCAAGTTCGAAGCGTGGGCGGCGCGAACCAAGGTACCGATCGTCATTGGGCCGGCCAAGAGCCAAGACGAGTACTCGACCACGTCGGTGTTCGACGACGTGGGCGCCGAGTTCTGGGTCGTGGACCACCACCACCGCGTGCTTGGGTACGTGGGCGGTGGCTCGTTGCTCGCGCGCGCGATGAACGAAATGCAATGGAATGGCGGCGCGCTTACCATACACTGTTTGCACGCGTGCAGCGTCTATCGGTCGGACATGGCTTGGAACAAGAAGAATCTCTTGTGCGAAGTGGTGCAGAACTACTCGCACTTGACCAAGCACGATTTCTACCGCACGATCGTCAACCAGCAGCTCGTGTGGCTCGCCGACCAGAAGGGCCTCTATCCGCTCGACCCCACGCTGCTTCCCGAGACCTTTGGCCACATGCACCCCGACCCGTATCGCGACCTTGCGGCGTACGTGCGCTCGCGGAAAGGCTTCCACGCCACGTCGGTGTTGTACGCCGAGTTCCATTGGGCCAACTACTTTCGTGCCGTGCTGCCATGGCCGACGCATCCGCGAGAGGAGCGCTTCACGGAGTGGTGCAAGATCCGCCCCTACAGCTCCGAGTGTACCGAGAACGGCATCACCGAGGCGCAGTGGATCGAGAACGTGCTCCCGACCGCCTTGCAGATGGCTCACTCGCCACAGGCATCGCAACTGCCGGGATACATTGGAAGCGCGCAATAGGCCACCGAATGAGAAGAATGTATACTGTACTTTTGTTGTTGTTGGTGGTGGCGGTGGTTTGTTGTTGTACTACTACTTCCTTGGACTACTGTATAAAGCGAGCGTGTGTGAGTGTGTCTACAACAACCTGCTGCACTGGAGGAGTGGGTAGGTTACTCGTTGAGGCCCTGCTGCTGTTGTACCAACTGCGAATAGACGCCGCCGTGCGCAAGCAGCTCGTCGTGCTTGCCGACCTCGACCACGCAGCCCTTGCGCAGTACGACGATCTGGTCGGCGTTGCGCACCGTACTGAGCCGATGTGCAATCACGAGCACCGTGCGGCCTTGCATGAGCTCCTTCAAGGCCTCCTGCACCAATTGCTCACTCGCCGTGTCGAGACTCGATGTCGCTTCGTCCTGTGGCGACGCGACCGGATCAACACAGCTGGCAAGGCAAGTCGCAAGCTCGCGCTCAACGTACGAGAATGAGAATACGGGGATTCTTGAGGATGGCGCGTGCAATGGCGATGCGCTGCTTCTGGCCTCCGCTCAGCTGCACGCCTCGGTCGCCCACCATCGTGTCGTAGCCATCGGGGAACTGCTCGATAAAGTCGTGGCAGTTGGCGTGCTTGGCTGCGTCGATCACCTGCTCGCGCGTCACGTTGCTGCAGCCGTACGCAATGTTGTCGGCGATCGAGCGCGCAAACAACAACGGCTCTTGCGTCACGACGCCAATTTGCTGTCGAAGCCACGTCGGGTCGAGATCGCGCAGATCGACGTCGTCCAGCGCGATGGTGCCTTGCTCAGGGTCGTAGAAACGCTCGATCAACTGATGGCAAGTCAGCAAATCAGATGGAGAGAGAGAGAGACATTGGCGCAGCGTACGTACGGCCATGATGGTGGACTTGCCCGAGCCTGATTTGCCGACCAACGCCACGACCTTGCCGGGCTCGAGCTGCAGCGACAGCTTGTGGAGCACCTTGTTGTCGCGCGTTGGATATCGGAAATCGACGTCGTGGAAGCGTACGACGCCGTGGAGATGCGGCAGCTTTCGCCCGCCATGGAGCGGGATCTTGGGCTGCTGTGCGAGCACCTCGCCGATGCGCACGACCGACAGTACGCCCTGGCCGACGTGCGTGTAGAGAATCGACACCTGGCTCAAGGCATTTTGGAGATGCATCGAGTGCAGCATGAAGGCCGTGAGGGCGCCTGTAACGCCGGCTCGGTGAGCATCCTTCATCGCTCGGAGAAGCCTGGTGTACGCACGGTGCGTGTGCCACGTACCAGTGGTCATCTCCTTGGCGAGAACGAGCTTGCCTCCGTACCACAGACACGTGAGGGCGATGCCGCTCAGCGTCACGTCCACCAAGCCTAACGCGCATTGTGCGTTGAGTCTCAGCTCGTGAGAGAAGCGCCGACGCGCACACGCACCGATAAAGACTCCAAGAGCGAAGCCGGCGTTCTCACTGAGCTCGTTGGCACGTCCGATCTGCGCTCCAAATCGAGCCTCCTCTCCGGCCTCGTTGGCAAACAATCGCACGGTTCGAATGCTCGAGAGAATCTCTTGTGCAATGTCAGTTGCCTACACAGGTCATGCGAGATGGTTGGCGAATTGAATCGAGAGACAGCACAACTCTCACTTCACCTCATGCCAGCGACAACAATCGCGACTGCGAGGAGGAAGGACCGACCGATGATGGCTATCGACAACGTGACAACGTGCCTTGGCAGATTGGTGGCGCGCTTCTCGCAACATCGAGCGAAGGTAAGAAGTGTAGTAGGCGCCGACACACACGACCGTCGGCAGTAGCGCTCCCATGAGCAACGTGAGCTTGGCTGAGATCATCGATAGAGTCACGACTCCACCGACCTTGAAAAGAGCAGCAGCAGCAGCAACAACAAGGGGAGCAATCGATTCACGTAATTAGAGTCGTTGCAATGATGACGAGCGACAAGGAGGCAGATGCGCATACGATGGCGGTTGTAGAGCGCACGCCCATGGTGATCGTGTGCTTGAGAGCTTGGCGAATCTGCTCGACATCGGCACTCAGGCGATCGACCAACTCGCCCGTGTTTTGCTTATCGAAGAAGCCCTACGAATCGTTCAACAGAATGAGAACGACCAACGCACGAGCAAGCCAGCCAGCGAGCGAGCAAGCCAGCAATGTCGTTCGAGCGTACAATGTCCTTTCGAATCATCGACGAGAAGATGCGCTTGCGCAGCGATGAGGTGAATCGCTCGATGCCGCGCGAGAGCAGGGCGTAGTACGCAAAGCTGAACGAGCCGTACGTGATGCCGAGACCGAGGATCGACAGAGACGGGCGCCACAGGTCGCTGAGACTCGTCGCGTGCCCGATGACGTCGATCATCGAGCCGACGGCCGACGGAATGGCCAAGCCAGCGGCCGACGAGAGCACGGCCGCGAGCACCGACAGCGCAATCAGGCCGCTGTTCTCCCAGATGCACTCTTGTACCGTGGCCCAGAGTGAGGAGTCAGCTTCAGTAGCCACCACCTCAACCGAGGTCTGCTGTTGTTGTTGCTCGTCGACACTCGCTGGCTTGTCGGAGGCGACAGCATCGGCAGACGCGAGCAGCTGTTCCTGTTCGCTTGCAGCAGAGTCGTCGCTTGCTTGCAGTGTGTTGGGCTCGGTAGTCGTGGGTGCATCATCGGTAGCAATCACGGGGCTCTCGGCAGCGACGCTGGCGTTCCCGAGGCGCTCCTGGTGCTGCTCGACGAGCAAGCTCGATGAGTCGAGTGCCTCGTGCTGCTCAGCGTGTGCTCGCCTGATTCGCCACGCGACAGCGGCAGCGATGACGGGAGCAGAGCACAGCAGCCATGCACCAGCGGCGCCACCAGCGCCAGCCGACGCCGCAGCGGCGCTTGCAACAGCAGAGGCCGAGGTGGCGCTGCTCGCAAACAGCCGGCGCGAAGTGGCGGCGCGCGTCGTCGCAGCAGCGAAAGCGAGCGGAGCGCGTCGCGTTGTGTGGGCCGATGCCGAGCGTCGGAGCGCCACCTGCGCCACTCGCACGGCAGCAAGCATTCCGTTGGTGCTGGTTGGTCGAGTTGGTCGACCACACGAACGCTGGCACGAGGAGGCGCGTGTGCACCGAGCGAGAGAGCACGCGAGCGCGAGCGAGTGGAAGGCGAGAAGAGACGGAACAGCAACCAAGCAAGCGAGTGATATTGGTGGGCCGGGCAACTCAACCAATCAAATTGCTCAGCGTTGGTGCAACGCCATAGTTAGACGGCAACTCATGTGCCGATAGCTCCTGAACCAGGATTGAGAGTAGCAGGGCCTTGAGAGAGAACGACGGTATCTCGCGTTGTTTTGGCGCGATCGCCGTCGGATTCACGCAGCGGACCACCAAACGCGACCAATCTCCGGCTCTCGCTCTTGTTTGCCCGCTTGTTCGCCGGAGGAAACTCCGAAGGTAGCGCGATGGCGGGCTCCTAGCGCGCCTTAGACGGCGCTCCTCCTCTTGTGCTTCTGTGCTTCTTCGTCGTCCCTTCGTCTCTCTGCTGCGCTCCTCTCCCTCTGTGGTCTCTCGTCTCGCTTGCTTGTTTGTGTGCCTGGCGAGGTATCTCGTGCCTTCCACCGTCTCGTGACTGCCACCTCCACAGCTCGGTGTGGTGTGTGTGAGTTCGCGAGTGCGCCGTGTGCGTGTGTGTGACGCTCGCCTTGTCGCTTTCTCTTTCCCTCTTTCTCTCTGCTCTCGCAGCACCATCTGCGCGCTGCTGCTCTATTTTCGGTTAGCGTGCTCGACCGGGCGCCAACACTCTCTCGCGCGCTCTCGCTCGCCAACTTCATCTCTCCCTCGCGCATACGCCGCCCCCTCCCCCTCTCGATCGCTGCGACGCGTCTCGAGTCGATGGGCAAGATCGACAGTATCTGGAGCCGCATACGGCGCGGCAAGCGCAAGGCCGACGCCATCGACGACTCGGAAGCCGACGAGGTCGACCTCAGCAGCGAGGAGCGCTTCAGCATACCTACCGACGAGCCGCCCGCTCGCGCCTCCACCACCACCACGACGTCGGCCGCGGCTACGAGCACGACCGCCGCTACTCCCTCGCGCGCTCTCGCTTCCTCGAGCTCCTCCAACGTACCAACCCTCGTCGTGTCCTCGCCGCAAGATCGCGACGACGATGACGACGACGATGACGACGACGACGAGCACTACCGCCGCCTCTCGGTCTCGGACGGCGTGCCGCGGCAAGCACACGCCTCGTCCAGCAACCTTGACGCCGAGCTCGAGGTCGAGCTCGATGGCTCGCCGTCCGAGCCCTCGATGCTCGCCGACATGGCACGCGAGCTCCTCGCCACTACCTCCTCCTCGTCCTCGTCGGCCGCTGGTACCGCGGCCGCGATGCCGTCGCATACACGAAGCTCGCCGACCTTGTCGCCGCAACACACGCGAACCATCAACTGGCGCAAGGGTGGAATCATCGGCAGCGGCTCGTACGGCAGCGTGTACCTCGGCCTCAACACCGACACCGGCACGCTGATCGCCGTCAAGCAGGTGTTCGTCGGCGACGACACCGACGGCATCGACGAGCTCGTGCGCGAGGTCGAGATCCTGCGCACGCTCAGCCACTCGTCGATCGTACAATACCTCGGCGCTTCGCGTGAGGCCTCGGTACGTCGTACTCACCTGCACCTGCCCACTCGCTCGCTCCCACTCGCTCACGCGTGCGCACCTTGCTGCTCGCTGTAGATGTTGAACATCTTCCTCGAGTACGTGCCTGGCGGCTCGATCCACTCGCTGCTGAAAAAGTTCGGCGGCTTGCCCGAGGACATCATACGCACGTACACGCGCCAGATCCTGCTCGGACTCGAGTACCTCCACGCACACAACATCGTTCATCGCGGTACGCGCTCGCCTCTGCCTCTCCTGCGGCTCTGTTCGTTGCTCACACGCACGCCCACGCCGAGCAGATATCAAAGGCGCCAATATCCTTGTCGATCATCGAGGAAAGATCAAGCTCACCGACTTTGGCGCCTCGAAGCGCATCGAGGGCGTCTTGAACAAGACCAAGGGCCCAAGCTCGCTTCGTGGTACTGTCTATTGGATGGCTCCCGAGGGTACGTACCAGCGCGGTGGCGGCGACGGTCGTCGTCGCTCATTCACGTACTTACTTACTCCCTCCCTTCACGCCTCTCCCTCTTGCTTGCTTGCACTCCCATCACGCAGTCGTGCGCCAAGAGGACCATGGAAGGTACTCGTGAATTGTGTGTGAGCTTCCTCTCTTCTCTTCCTCTCTCATCTGACATATGTTCGCTGCGTCCATCCGCGTGGATCATGATATCGTACGATACGCGTGTTGCATTTTTAGCCAAGCCGATATTTGGAGCCTCGGGTGTACCGTGATCGAGATGGCCACCGGCTCACCGCCGTGGTACAAGTTCGAGGACCAGATCGCTGCGCTGTTCCACATTGCCAAAACCACCGAGCCACCCGAGTTCCCTGCGCATCTCTCGGCACAGGCCATCGACTTCTTGCAGCAGTGCTTCCGTCTGTATGCCTCCCTCGCGCATCTACTCTGCTCGCTCTCCGCTCGCTCGCCAACTAAGCAATTCGATCTCTCGTTCTCTCGTTCTCTCATGTGCACCACAGGAATCCCGACGATAGACCATCAGCCTCCCAGCTGCTGAATCATCCATTCTTATTGTATCATTCATCAGAGTTGGCCGTCGTGCCCAGCCCTCAGACAGATCGCAAGAGGTACCTTCACGTCACCCGCTTACTCACTCACTCACTCACTCACTCATTCACTCGCTAACTTACTCGCTTACTCACTCCTACCTCCCGCAGCCATTCATCACCAGACTACAACGCCGACAGTTACCTCCAGTTCAGTTCCCCCAGCCTCCCGCGCGCGCCATTGCAAGCATTACGCCACACCGACCGCGCCATTAGTGCCAAGCCCACCATCAATCCCTTCACCTTCCTGCGCTCGAGCGCCAACACTCCAACCACCCCAAGCCAGCCGCCTGTTCTGCCTTCGGCGCAGCTCGACCGCAAGTCGCGCTCGATGGACGTCGTGCGCATTCCGCTCAACTCCATGAAGCTCGAGAGCTCGAAAAAGTCTTCGTCGTCCAGTAAGAGAACCAAGAAGGTTCGACTGCAGATCGACTCGAGCCGCAGATGAAGCGATCTTGAATGGGCACGCCGCCACGCACTCCGACCCGAAATCGCATCGACTTGCGTCTGTGCGTTTTGTGTTCGGTCCCAATGCGTGCGCGTGCGCATAAATGTTTGTGTGTGTTGTATGTATGAGTGCTTGTATTTGCTGCTACTCCTTCTGTTGCTATTTGCGTGATGGATTGCTGTCTATCCTGTTGCCTGTTTGTATTCTCGTTCGTCAAGAGCCGCGTGTGGTCGGTGGTCTTTGTATCATCTCTCTCCCTCGTGTTACCGCACCTGCCACCTGCCACCACGCTATTCGCTCTGCTATTTATCTGCTATCTATCTCTGTCTGTCTGTCTCCTATGAATAAACCCCTAAATCCCAATCGAAGCAACCAAACGAGCGACGCCAGAGAACAGTGCAACATCACGATCACGTCATCTATTTGCTCCTCTCCTCGCTCGTGTCTGCAGCAACCACCGCCTTCCCCACACTATGCCCAAGCGAACCACCAAGACCTCCAGCTCCGACTCAAGCTCGGTCGCTCCCACGACCGCCAAGAGCTCGACTGAACCAAGCCTGCTCAGCGACGATGAGTTCGCGCAGCTGTTCCTCGAGAAGCTGTCGAACGCCATCGTCATCGGTTGCGGCGCTGGCTCGTTCCCGAAGCGCGGCGTCGTCGATCGAGATGCCTTCGTCGATGCCCTGCGTGCTACGATCAACGCCTTGCCATCGTTGGTGCTTCAACGTGGCATGCTCGAGCGATTCGATGATCATGCTGAGAGCTTGTGGCACAGGTACTCACACCGACACCGACACCGACACACGATGTGCTTGTGCTTGTGCTTGTGCGTTGGTTGACGCCACCGCTTGCTGATCGATGCTCGACGCCACACAGCTACACGCAACGTATCCCGATCTGCACCGGAAAGCGTCAGCGAGGTGATGTCGTCGTTGAGAAGGCCGGCAAGGTCCGTTGGTTGCCATCATCCGATCGACGAGCATGCGCTCACGCGAGCGTGTGCTCGCTGCTCGTATGACAGAAGCAAAAGGTCGCCGCGACGTTGCTGACGCCGCGCGATTGTGCAAGCGCTATCCATGAGATCAACACCTTGAAGAGCGCTGGCTCCTTTGCGGCAGCGAAAGCCATCTGTACGACACGAACGATATCTCTAAGGCTGTCTGCGTGTCTGTGCGTGTCTATCGCTCGCTCACGCACAACCACGACCACGTGATGCAGACCACTCGTTGGTGCTCTCGCCGTCGGCACCGCCGTCGATCATTGCTGATATGTATGCACTCGAGCGCGAGGCTACGAGCGCTACATGGGACCACACGAGCAAGCAACTCAAGGCCCTCGCTCGATATCTCGTCGCGAAGCTCGTGCAGCTCGATCGCGCCGAGCTCGTGGAGCACCTCGATATCGTGGCCCATATCTTTCACGACCATGCGTTGTATCTCATGCGTCAACTGCAGACGCGCGCCGCCAAGATCGATGCCAAGTACGTACCTTCGAACGAGCTTGGCCCATGCCAACGTGTGCGCGATAGCAGCGCGCGAGTCGCTCATAGATGCTCGCGCTCTCGCTGCAGGAGCAAGCAGGAGATCACCGGCACGCTGCTGGACTTCTTGAGTCCGCTGCTGGCGTACTACACCAGCAACCGACGGCCCGTGGCGTTGGACAGCGCCATCGCTGCGGCCTTGGTGCCATTCGTGGCCTTCGTTTCGAGCTTCGAAAAGCCGCAACGCCCAGAGTCCGATCACTGCTATTCGTGTGTGGCATCCTCCATCGGTATGTGACTCTCTCTCACAAGCAAATCGAATTGCTCACTGACCAGCCGACCGACCGCATAGGTAACAACGCTGGCGCTCTGTTGCACTTGTTGAGTGAGCTTCGGTTCTTGTTCGAGGAGGACTGGCAGCTCCACGAGCCCGAGCTCGTGCCGCAGCTGGTGCTGCACCTCTTGCTGCCCAAGGTCTCGGTGCTGCTGAGCACCTCGAGCGACTTCCTGCGCCTGATCCTCGTTGCCAAGTTGCTGGTGCCGCAACAATCCAAGACCACCAAGCAGATCGCCACGCTCGTGTCGCGTCTCAAGGCGCCCGAGGGCATTGCGCGCTGGGTGCCATACCTCTCGCTCGCACACGGCGACTTCACCAAGCAGCTCCTGAGTTCGAGCGTATCGATCGCGATGCTGACTGATTCGATCGAGGTGCGTTGATGTTGCTGCTGCTGCTAGGATATTGCCTTGTTACTCACTCGCTGTTCGCGCTTTGTAGGCTGTCGAGGCTGCTAGTCGACCGCTATCGGCTGCCGACAAGACCGCGTCGGCCGTCGACCCCGATCAACCGTTGTTCGTGCTCGACACGGGAGGCAAGCCAGCGGCTGACTCGGACACGTCACCGTCGTCGACGGCCGAGCAGGGCTTGATGAGCGACATTCTCGATTCGCTCGACCACGAGTTGCAGGCTGCCAAGCGCGCTGCTGCCGCTGCCGCCGAGAGCTCGGATGATGGCGGGTCTGACTCCGACCTCGATTAGTTAGTAAACAAAAGAGCATACAAAATCAACAGGGGAAGGAGTCTTGTATGGTCGTAGACTTCTCATATTGATAGATGGATTGATAGCAAGAAAGGATTCGGTTTACTGATGCTGATGATGATGAACAGTGAGATGCGAACGACAGCGACTAGCGCACTGCCTCTGCGTCTGTCTACCAATCATCGTCATCGTCGTTGGTGTCGGTGTCGTTGTCCTCTTCGTCGCTATCTTGCATCGCCAGTCGCCGAGCGACGATTCTCTCAAAGTTGAACGGCAGCGTGGGGTTGGTGCGTGGTTTCGGCCGCTCCAGAGTCGCGCGATCGACACGACGGAGCTTCACGCCACCAAAGACACCGATGCTGACCTCGCCGTCGCTGGCGGCGGCGGTTGCCGTGGTGCTGTTGCTGGCGGCGGCTTTCGTCGTGGCCGGCTTCGTTCCAGCTGCTGCGGCAGGCGGCGGGGGCGGTGGAGTCGATAGGTCTCGAGGAGGAGTTGGAGGCGGCGGGTAGGTCGGTACGGGTGGCGCTGGCGTGGTGGCATCCTCGCGCGGCGGCACCGCAGGAGGCGCTGCGTCAGAAGCGGCCAGTACTGCACTCGGTGAAGGCTCTTCGGTAGGCACCGTCGACGGCAAAGGCTCGACGACAACAGGCACCTGCGGCTCGGGCTTCGGCTCCGGTGTGCCAGCATCTGGCGCTTCAGGTTCAGCAGGTGCCGGCTCAGCCTCAGCCTCAGCCTCTTCCTCCTCATAGATTGGAATGCCCTCGCGTTCCATGCTCTCGAGCGTAGGGATCGGTAGTGCCGTGAATTGTACCGCGTCGGCTGCTCCTTTGAGCACGTACAGCTGGAGCTCGAACTCGCACGTGTCTCCCGGCTCGAAGGTCGACGGCGTGATGATCAGCGGCCCGACACTAGGATCCAGTTGCATGGTACAAAACACTACGAGTCGAGCCGGTCAGCTCGAATTGCCGTGCATATGAGAGAGGCATGAGAGAGAGAGAGAGATCGTACCATCAAACGACTGCTCGAAGGCAGCTTTGGCAATCATGTCGTCGGCGGTTGCGATGATTTGCTTGCCGTGCTCTGGAGAGCACAGAGGCACAGAGTCAGCTAGCCATCCAGCCAACCAACCTACAACCTGCTATTGGTGGTGGGCGTACCATCAGCACGAGTTACATAGAGACCGATCGCCTTCAAGGCCGCCAGGTTGCCACCAGAAGCCGCGGCATTCTTCTGCACCAGCACGGTGGCGATCTTGCACGGCTGTGCCACTCGGAGCGAGAAGCGTGGATTCATGAACCACGAAAAGTTGTTGATACATCCGCCCGCATTGTGACCGGCCCATTCGCCCTACGGTATCGACGAGCACCGGTGAGAGAGCAAGCTTGAGGTGCGCGAGCTCCACGTGGATTCGCTTGCATACGGCGAGTGTGAATGGAGCGTGGTAGGGCAGCGTCGAGAGCTCCAGTCCATCAGAGTTCGTGTAGATCGAGAGAGTGAACGGGCTCTGAAATCCGGGCCTAAACGTGCACGGAAGAATGGCATACAGGCCGTCGGTTGGGAGAGAGATAGCGCAGTACGCTAGCGAGTGTCACACGCCAACCAGCACACGGTCAGCTTGAGAACGACAGTCGAATCGATCGAATCGCTGCAGCGGTGTACCTTCGTGAGACTTGCGGAAAGGCGCCTTCTTCAGGAGGCTCTCTGGCTCGAGCGTCGCCACTCGGCTGTCGTCCTCGAGCTTCAGCACGTAGAAGCCGATGCTGCGAAAGTCGGCTTGCTGCACCTGCTCCTTGGGAATCGATAGCAGTACAAAGACCTTGGCGCGCTTCGAGCGCACAAGGAATTGCGGATTCGTACGCCAGCTCGGAAAGTTGGCACAGCCTCCGGCACTCTCAGCCGTCCATTGGCTCTGCACGAGAGCGAGTGTGAGTGGGTGAGAGAGAGAGAGAGAGAGAGAGAGAGAGAGTGGGAGCTGCGTATTGATATACCTGTACCGAGTGGGAGCGCCAACCGAGTGTGCATGGTTCAATCACCGGCGGAGGGAGATCGATCGGTGAGAAGATGGATAGCGTGTAGGGACAATGCTTGTCGGGATAGAAGGTGAACGGCAGCAACACGAACGACACTGCATTGTTCTCGTCGGGCTTCAGTTGCGACAACTCCACCGTGCAATCGACTGGTGTG
>ERZ778026.3429-NODE-3429-length-14024-cov-9.920968_pt1 | contig 14024 bp, 18 predicted proteins | sample MGYA00375756_ERZ778026 | MGnify/ENA primary metagenome ERZ778026 (study PRJEB29350, sample SAMN05389820) | bioreactor metagenome | isolation source: Ammonium sulfate bioreactor | place: South Africa: University of Cape Town | collected 2014-02-18 ... | reverse complement strand
GGCGGGCAAGGCTGGCAGAGACTGAAGTCGTTCGAGAAGGTACCAGCGGGACAGAAAGTACAAGCCGTCTGGTTGACGTTGGGCTGTGTTCCAGGTCCGCAGACGTCGCACGAGCATGCTCCAGCACGACTCGAGATCTCGCTGATCGGGCACTGTTGGCACTGACCCTCATCGGGCGAGAAGAAACCAGGCGAGCAGAACTGACACTTGGTACCAGTGGGATCGGCCTGCTTGCCGCAGCCACAGTTCTCGCACGATGCCGAGCCAGCTTGCGGAGAAATGGTACCGAGCGGGCACAGCTGGCACCTCTCGATTCCAGCAGAGAAGAATCCAGCATCGCACAACTCGCAGCCAGTGTATGTGGCGTTGGGCTGCGTTCCAGCAGGGCAGTAGTCGCACTCGCAAGCTCCAGCACGGCTCGAGATCTGATCGAGCGGGCAGTTTTGGCATTGGCTGCCGTCGTTCGAGAACGAGCCTGGGTTGCAGAACACACACTGCGTCTGGGCAGCGTTGGCCTCAGTACCGCACGGGCAGTCGAGGCACGAAGTGGCTCCGACTCCAGACACGGTGCTCGCCGGGCAGCGTTGGCAGAGACTAAAGTCGTTCGAGAAGGTACCGGCCGGGCAGAAAGTGCAACCCGTCTGGTTGGCGTTCGGCTGTGTTCCAGGTCCGCACAAGTCGCACGCGCATGCTCCAGCACGGCTCGAGATCTCATTGAGCGGGCACTGTTGGCACTGGCCCTCATCGGGCGAGAAGAAACCCTGCAAACAGTACTGGCAGGTCGTGCCAGTGATATCGGCCTCCTTGCCGCATCCGCAGTTCTCGCACGACGTGGCTCCTGCTTGCGGTGCAACGGTACCGAGCGGGCAGCGCTGGCAGTTCTCCGAAGCGGTCGAGAAGAATCCAGGGTCGCACAGCTCGCAGCCAGTGAACGTAGCGTTGGGCTGCGTTCCAGGCGGACAGCTGTCGCACTCGCACGCTCCTTGGCCAGTCGAGATACGATCAAGAGGGCACGCTTGGCACTGGCTGCCTTCGGCCGCAAAGAAGCCTGGCTTGCAGAACACACACTGAGTGTGATCGGCAGTCGCCTCGGTACCGCAGGCGCACTCGAGGCACGACGTCGCGCCGGCACCCGAGTAGGTACTCGGCGGGCAAGGCTGGCAGAGACTGAAGTCGTTCGAGAAGGTACCAGCGGGACAGAAAGTACAAGCCGTCTGGTTGACGTTGGGCTGTGTTCCAGGTCCGCATTGGTCACACAAACATGCTCCAGCACGACTCGAGATCTCGCTGATGGGGCACTGTTGGCACTGGCTGTTATCGGGCGAGAAGAAGCCAGGAGCGCAGAATTGGCAAGTCGTGCCAGTGGGATCGGCCTGCTTGCCGCAGCCACAGACGTCACACGAGCGAGCACCAGGAGCAGGGCTGACGGTGCCGAGCGGGCAGCGTTGACAGTTTTCCTCTCCAGCAGAGAAGAATCCGGCATCGCACAACTCGCAGCCAGTGTATGTGGCGTTGGGCTGCGTTCCAGGCGGGCAGGTGTCGCACTCGCACGCTCCCTGTCCGGTTGAGATCTGGTTCATCGGGCAATCTTGGCACTGACCACCAAGGACCGAGAAGAATCCCGGTTTGCAGTAGACGCATGCAGTTTGAGCAGCGTTGGCCTCGGTACCGCATGGGCACTCGAGACACGACGTGGCTCCGGCCGACGAGATCGACCCAAGTGGGCAAGGTTGGCACAGGCTGTGATCGTTCGAGAAGGTACCAGCCGGGCAGGTGACGCACGCCGTCTGGTTGGCGTTCGGCTGCGTTGAGCCGATGCAAGGCTGACACTCGCAAGCGCCAGCTCGGCTCGAGATCTGGTTACCTGGGCATTGTTGGCATTGGCCGTCATCGGGCGAGAAGAAGCCCGGTGCACAGTACTGGCAGGTTGTGCCGGTCGGATCGGCCTCCTTGCCGCATCCGCAGTTCTCGCACGACGTGGCTCCTGCAGCAGGGCTGACGGTACCGAGCGGGCAGCGCTGGCAGTTCTCCGAAGCGGTCGAGAAGAATCCAGGATCGCACAACTCGCAACCAGTGAAGGTTCCGTTGGGCTGCGTTCCAGGCGGGCAGCTGTCGCACTCGCACGCTCCAGCTCGGTTCGAGATCTCGTTCATCGGGCACTGCTGGCACTGGCCGTCGTTGTCAGAGAAGAATCCCGGCTTGCAGTAGACGCACGCAGTTTGGGCAGCGTTGGCTTCGGCACCGCATCCGCATGGCGTGCACTCGGTAGCTCCTGGTGCAGAGATGCTGCTGAGAGCGCAAGGTTGGCACATGCCATCATCGCTCGAGAAGGTACCAGCGGGACAGAGTGTGCACGCGGTCTGGTTGGCATTCACTTGCGAACCCGGCCCGCATTGATCACACTTGCAAGCACCGGCACGACTCGAGAACTCAGTGATCGGGCATTGCTGGCACTGACCGTCGAGCGAGGAGAACGAGCCCGGCGCACAGTACTGACAGAAGGTGCCGGTGGGGTCGGCCTCACTTCCGCAGGCGCAGGTCTCGCAAGCCGTGGCTCCTGCTTGCGGAGAGACAGTACCGAGCGGGCAGCGCTGGCAGTGTCCGGAGGCAGTCGAGAAGAATCCAGGGTCGCAGAGCTCGCAACCAGTGTAGGTTGCGTTGGCCTGCGTTCCGGCAGGGCACTCATCGCATGCACATGCACCGTCGCGCGTCGAGATCTGGTTCAAGGGGCACTGTTGGCATTGGCTTCCGTCCGAAGCAAAGAAGCCCGGCTTGCAGTACTCACATTGGCCAGTGACGCTGTTGGCCTCGGCACCGCACGGACAGTCGAGGCAGTGCGTGGCTCCAGGAGACGACACAGTGCCGACGGGGCACTGCTGACACAGACCCTCGTTGTCCGAGAAGAATCCAGCCTGGCACATGACGCACCCGGTCTGGTTGGTGTTCGGCTGTGTTCCAGGTCCGCACACGTCGCAGGCACACGAGCCTGCGCGTGACGAGATCTCGGTAAGCGGGCACTGTTGGCACTGGCCATCGTTCTCGGAGAAGAAGCCAGGAGCGCAGAATTGGCAAGTCGTGCCGGTCGGGTCAGACTCCTTGCCACAGCCGCAGTTCTCGCACATGAGCGAGCCGGCTTGCGACGACACGGTGCCGAGCGGGCAGCGCTGGCAGTGCTCCGTTCCAGCAGAGAAGAATCCAGGATCGCACAACTCGCAACCACTCAAGGTGGCGTTGGCTTGCGTTCCGGCAGGGCAAGTGTCGCACTGGCACGCTCCGACTTGCATCGAAACCTCGTTCATTGGGCATGCTTGGCACTGGCTGCCGCCGTTCGAGAACGATCCCGGATTACAGAACACACACTGAGTGCGGTCGGCACTTGCCTCAGTGCCGCATGGGCACTCGAGACACGACGTGGCTCCGGCCGACGAGACGGTACCAGGTGGGCAAGACTGGCAGAGGCTAAAGTCGTTCGAGAAGGTACCAGCGGGACAGAAGGTGCACGCCGTCTGGTTGGCGTTCGCCTGAGAACCGGGGCCGCACACTTGACAGCTGCAAGCACCCTTGGTGCTCGAAACCTCGGTGATCGGGCACTGTTGGCATTGGCCGTCATCGGGCGAGAAGAAGCCCGGCGCACAGTACTGGCAGGTCGTGCCGGTCGGATCGGCCTCCTTGCCGCATCCGCAGTTCTGGCACGACGTGGCTCCTGCAGCAGGGCTGACGGTACCGAGCGGGCAGCGCTGGCAGTTCTCCGAAGCGGTCGAGAAGAATCCAGGATCGCACAACTCGCAACCAGTGAAGGTTCCGTTGGGCTGCGTTCCAGGCGGGCAGCTGTCGCACTCACAAGCTCCAGAGCGCGTCGAGATCTCGTTCATCGGGCACTGCTGGCACTGGCTGCCACCGTTCGAGAAGAAACCCGGTCTGCAAGACACGCAACTCTGAGAGGCGGTATCGGCCTCGGCACCGCACTGGCACTTGAAGCATTGTGTGGCACCAGCCGACGACGTAGTTCCGGCAGGACACGTCTGGCAAAGGCCATCATCGTTCGAGAAGGTACCAGCGGGACAGAGTGTGCACGCGGTCTGGTTGGCGTTCGGTTGCGTGGCAGGTCCGCAAACTTGGCACTCGCAAGCGCCGGCACGACTCGAGACCTCAGCGATCGGGCATTGCTGGCACTGACCGTCATCGGGCGAGTAGAAACCAGGTGGGCAGTACTGACAGAAGGTGCCGGTGGGATCGGCCTGCTTACCGCAGCTGCAGCTCTGACATTCGTGAGCACCGGCGACGGGGCTGATGGTACCGAGCGGGCAGCGTTGGCAGTTCTCAGGGCCGGACGAGAAGAATCCAGGGTCGCACAACTCGCAACCACTCGCCGTGGCGTTGGGCTGCGTTCCAGCAGGGCAGGCATCGCACTGGCACGCTCCAACGCCGGTCGAGACCTCGTTCAGCGGGCAAGCTTGGCATTGGCTGCCGCCATTCGAGAAGAATCCAGGGTTGCAGAAGACGCACTGAGTACGATCAGTACTCGCCTGAGAGCCGCACGAGCAGTCGAGACACTGTGTGGCACCGGGCGACGACACGGTTCCGGTCGAGCAAGGCTGGCAGAGGCCATTGTCGTTCGAGAAGGTACCGGCGGGACAGAGCGTGCAAGCCGTCTGGTTGGCGTTCGGCTGCGAGCCTGGGCCACAGGGGCGGCACTGGCACGCGCCGGGGTTGCTCGAGATCTCGGTGATCGGGCACTGTTGGCACTGACCATCGTCGGGAGAATAGAAACCAGCCGGACAGAACTGGCAGAAGGTACCAGTGGGATCGGCCTCGCGACCGCAAGCGCACTCGGTACACGAGACGGCACCGGAGTGCGACGACACGGTGCCGAGCGGGCAGCGTTGGCAGTTCTCGGTGGCTGAGGAGAAGAATCCAGGATCGCACAGCTCGCAACCACTCAAGGTGGCGTTGGCCTGCGTTCCGGGTGGGCAGCTGTCGCACTCACACGCACCGAGATCGGTCGAGATCTGCGTGATCGGGCAGGCTTGGCATTGACCTCCGAGTGCCGAGAACGATCCCGGGTTGCAATACACGCACTGGGTGCGATCGGCGCTGGACTCGGTACCGCAAGGACACTCGAGGCACTCGGTGGCACCGGCCGACGAGACGGTTCCAGGTGGGCAGGTCTGGCAGAGACCGAAATCACTCGAGAAGGTACCAGCCGGACAGAGCGTACACGCCGTCTGGTTGGTACTGGGCTGCGTTCCCGGACCACAGAGGTCGCACTCGCAGGCGCCAGGCAAAGTCGAGATCTCGGTGATTGGGCACTGTTGGCACTGGCCATCAATGAAGGAGAAGGAACCCGCCGGACAGAGCGTGCACTTGGTGCCGTCGACGTTGGACTGGGAGCCGCAAGGGCACGAGATGCACGAGGCGGCACCGGCGTTCGGGCTCACGGTACTGACGGGGCAAGGCTGGCACAAGCCATCGCCTTCCGAGAAGAAGCCCGGATCGCAGAGCTCGCAGCCCGTGAGCGTGCCGTTGGGCTGGCTTCCAGGCGGGCACAGGAGGCACTCGAGCGAGGCCAAGCCGTTGGAGATGGTGCCCGCGGGGCAGATGCGGCAACTGGTGCCGTCGGGCGAGTAGTAGCCCGGGTTGCATGGAGCACAGCCGCACCTGTCGTTGGTGGGCGTGAAGCCCGGAGCGCACTGGTAGCAGCCCGAGCCCGAGAGGTCGGCCACTTGGCCGTTGGGGCATGGTCGGCAGGGACCACCGGCGACCGAGCCGTGACCACAATCGCACGGGTAGCAGTCGAAGCCCAGGATGCCAGGCGTCGCTTGCGTCGTGGCGTACTTGATGAGCGTGTTACCGTAGTTGGCCGGGCACGCGGAGCAGAGCTCCTCGGGTCGCCAGCCGGTCGACGGGCCCGTGACGATGTTGCCCTCGTTGCAGCACATGAAGCGCACAAAGTCGAGCTCGAAGAACGCAGGGCCGGTGAAGTCATCGGTGTTGATGAGCGCCCAGCGGAACCAGATGACGAACGTGTCGGGAGCACCGGCGATGAACGAGTTGATGCGGCCGATCATGTCGGTGATCACGTGGCCCTTGAAGCCGGTGTCGAGCACCGTCTCGTCCGAGAAGGCGCACACCGAGTCGATGGTCGTCCAGCCGGTGACGGCCGCCGGCGTCGTGACCGACGAGTCGGTGATGGCAAAGGCGAACTCGCGAGTGTGCGCATTCGGCGGCGCGTTGTCGAAGATCGTGAGCCAGGCGGCACGCATGTCGAACGCACCAATGACGGTCGGCGGGAACGGACGGCGAAGGCGCAGAGGCTGCGACCATAGATACGAGAACTCGGACGAGACTCCGGCGGCGCGATTGGGGTCTCCTCCATCGTAGCCGTTGACGAACGAAAAGTTACCTTGTGTCGCCTGAGACGAGAAGAACGAGCCGTACTCGGGCGGGATATCGGGCGTGAAGCCGTTTTGAATCACTTGCATCTCGAGAAACGGTACCGGAACATCCTGGAAGCTCCAGAAGCCGGCCGTGTCTCCTTGCTCGAAACTACCGTCGAACACCGCCTCGGGCACCAACGGATTGCACTGTGCATCGCGTTGAAGCGACTGACCGCGCACCGTACCGTGGTACGCGAGCAGCTGTATCAACAGCACCCCGAGTAGCAGCACTGAAGCTGCGTGCTTCATTTGCGACAACAACGAGCGTGACGCTGGCAACGATATCGTAGAAGCACGTAACACACCCAGCTGTACACACACAGAGAGAGACGTCCCAACGTAATCATCACCACAAGCTTGAGTTAGTAAGCTGGTTATCGAGATGAAAATATGTACGCTCGCGCGCGCTCTCTCTCGCTCTTGTTCTTGTTCTAGCCGGTTCTCGTTCCTCGCCATCGCACGTGCGCTCAATTGTAACGAAACAAGTCACAGTGTAGCTCTGCGGAGAAGTAGAGCTCATCTCTCTCTCTCTCTCTAATCCTCTCTCCAGCGATTATGGCTCTCTCGCTATTACTAAGCACGTGGCTGATGGATAGAGAGAGGATTTTCGATCTATGTCTGTCACCAATACCACTTCCATCCTTCAACGACAATACAAACGAGTAGTGACAACTACACCAAATATCCTCTCGCGTATATACTCCAACTGCATCACAACCATCCTCGACTTCACCAGTAGAACTAGCCACCTTGAGGACGATGCCCCATGACCTGAGGGTAGATGATCAACGCCACCAGGCGAGAGCGCCACGACCACTTCGTCCCGTCTACCAGCAAAAACACCAACGACTACCCGACTGGACTAGGGTCTATCTTCTGGGGTGCACACAAGAACAAGAAGCTTGCTAGCGATCGGTGTCGATCGATTGATAGGCCACTGCCGACGAGAACGACGTTGGTGGCCCTCGCGCTTGGTAGCTCTTGCTTCTCTCGAGTCGTAGGTCGTACCATAAGTTAATGAAACGCTCTCGACGTCGTGGGTGAGTGGGTGGGAGGTGGTGCTTGCGCAACACAACTCTCACACGCGCCTTCGTTGGAGCAGCGCAGTGTATGGGGGTGGTGGTGAAAGTGTTGGAGTTGGTTGGCAAAGAGAGAGAGATAGGAAGGATAGCGAGTGGCAGGTTGGGTGAGGTGGGCAGAGGAGAGGAAAGGAAGGCAGTTGAGCCCAGGAACGGCCGACCGCGGCCTAAGAGCCTAGCAGCTGATTGGACGATTTTTTGCAGTGAATAACCACTTGAAGTCGCCACAGGCAACTTGGTGTGTGGGTTAACGCCTCGCAAAGGCTTTCTATTGCTTATTCGCGCTCTTTCCTCCTTGACGTTGCAGAGTGTATTTCGCCGGCAGGCACCACCTCAGCCACAGCAACACCGAGTGGTGGTGCACCACAGAAGCAACACACGCGCAGGCAGGCAAGCAGGCAGGCAACAGAGCTACTTAGTGCGCTGCCTCTTTCCTGCTGCTCCAGCCTTTGTGGTTGGAGCACCCTTACGCTTGGCACCAGCAGCAGGTGAGGCATCCTTCTATTGTCATCGACGACAAACAACATGATCTTGTGTGTAAATCATACGGCCAGGCGACGGGGACGGTGACGGTATCAAAAGGAGAGGGAGAGAGCGAGCGAGAGAGAGAGAGAGAGAGAGAGATGTAATGGTGATACCTTGCGCTTCTGCTGAGCAGCCTCATCAATCTCTTGGTTCTCCTTGATTACGAGGCGGATCAAGGCATCGACCCTTCGATTCAACTCGGCCGGCGTGCGCGACTTGATGAACCAGTCGAATCGAAACTCCCATGCCTTGCGAACCTCGGCCTTGAGTTCATCCCATTGGCCATAGCCGAGCTTGTGCGTCATGCACAACTGGCACGCACAGTAGACATGTAAGACCATGAGCGTGAGCGTAATCGAGCGAGCCACGTACCAGAAACTGGTCCTCCTCGACCGTGTACTGCTTGCCGGTGGTTGGCGCGTACGGAATCTTGAGCTGCGTCCATGGGTCCTTGTATCGTCCAATCTTCAAGGCCAACGCTTCGCGCATCTGCTCGAGCTTCTCGAGCTTTTCCTCACCCTTCTCGATGATCTTGATGATGCGCTCCCAGCCTGGGTCGGATATCGATATCCACCAATCATCGCGTTGGTACACGTAGCACCACCACCACCACCACGCGTGGCGTTGCCACATTGTGATTACACACGCCACGCGTACCATTGATAGACTTGTACTTCTTCCAGAAAGTATTGGCGTACTCGCGGACCTCCTCGACGGTCTTGGTGCCAATCTACACGGCACCGGCGATTGTATGTCGTAGATGTACATTGTAAGGACGCGTCACATGACACCCCAACAAACAGAGCAGCTGAAGAACAACATGACCGCAACCAACACGTCAACAACGAAGCACCCCATACCTCTTGAGCAATCTCCTTGATCGCCCTGCGACCGTACAGCTCCGACGCACGCACAAACGCACTGAGCGACGATGGCACACAAGGCGGATGTTTGAGTCACACCACGCAAACGTCGACGTCTCTCCAGCACCGCAGTGCGAGTAGGTACCTGAAATCCTTCTTGGTCCATTCAGAAAAGCCCTTGGTAAGGAGCTTCTCCTTCTCTCGGACCTCTGCCTCCGTCAAGTCTTCGACCTCCTCGGTGCAGTTGAACTCGCCCTCCTCGGCACCAGGCTGCACGCCCTTGCGCTTGAACAGCTTGTACTGGAGATACGCAGTTTGCCACAGACGTCAGCATCGTAGGCAGGCAAGCAACTGTGCAGTTTGGCTCCGTAAACGCACTTGATAAGCTGCCGTCTCCTTTGCAAGCAGTTCGCTAAGCTTGGGCGGATAAAACTGGAACTCGTAACTGGTGTCCAAATCATCCATCATCGGATACACGACCAGTAATGTAAGCTCACTCACTGACGCAGAATGTTGTTGTGTGAGCTACATACATGACGGGTTGCTTCGGCGGCCGAATGGCTGGTGGCTTCTTGGGCTTGTTGGCAGCCGTTGTTTGGAACAGCTCACGATAGTATTGATCCTCTTGGTAGCTCCTAAAAAATCGCAAAGAAGAGCAGCATCAACATGCCACCAAGACGGTAGTAGAGTTAGTGTCTTTTGCAATGCCACAAAGAGATGGAGAGAGAGAGATGACAGCTGCATTCATACTTTTGCTTACGCTCACGTTGAGGCAGCTGGATCCACGAGTCTATCAAGTTCGAGGACTTGCAAACAAAGCTATCGTCAATACACTCATAGAAGGAAACCATCGTCAGAGCGACACGCGCGTACCTTGGCTGAAAGATCTCCATCCTTGCCACCAGTCTTGTAGTTTGTGCCCATAAACTCGTAGATATCGGCCTCTGTAAGTTGTCGGTCATGGCTGGTTGTTAGCGCTCTCATGTGGGTTATATGAGAGAGAGAGAGAGAGAGAGAGAGAGAGAGAGAGAGAGAGAGAGATTACGTACCCTTGTGATCTGAGGATGAGAAATTGAGCAACGTTTGCGAGAATTCGGTAAACTTCTCATTGAGTTGCTGCTTAGATGCCTCGGTTTTCTGTCGACAAGCATACAAGCTTGATCAGCAAATGCGCACCATGCGCACGCAGCGCACACGGCCTTCCAGAGTCATACTTCGTGCCCACGAGAAAGAATCAAGTCGATATCTTCGTCGGTAATCTCCATCGGCTGTGAGCTAAAGATTGCGTCGGCACCGAACTTGATCATGCCCATCAACTCCTTGGTAGAAAGGGCTTGATGTATCGGACAGGTAGGCAGCGCCATCGCAGCCATGCGCCATCGTGAGGAAACGACAAGCCACTGCGACGTACGATTGACGCACCGCCCGTACCTTTGTTTTGCTCGATCAATCGGCCTTGCTGGATCACAAGCGCATCGAGATACAACTTGGACTCGGCGCGCTCGACGATCTTTTCTTCGACCGTCTCCTCGGTCACGAAGCGATAGATGTTCACTGGTCGCTTCTGTCCGATGCGGTGGGCTCGATCCTGTGCTTGCAAGTCCGCTTGTGGGTTCCTAGCGAGTGCGCCAACGTACGTCGTCGTCGTCGAGTTACTCACCACACGAGGCACCGATAGCCAGAAGGCTCGCTGCGGCATACCAATCACTATCGTAGAGGATCACCGTGTCTGCGGTAGCCAAGTTGATGCCCAGGCCTCCTGCACGGGTCGATAGCAAGAAGACGAACTTGGTCGAGCCCTCGCGATTGAAGTCCTCGATTTGCTATCGGAGTAGCGAGCAATCAGCTGCATGTCGCTAGGCGCGAGCGAGAGAGAGAGAGAATACGTACGGAATCGCGCCATTCTCCCTCGGTCGAGCCATCGATTCGGCAATACTAATCATCAAGAAGGAGAACGATGAGTCAATGGAGCGAGTAGTACGACGGGAAGGAACAAGCAAGGCTCGACATGAACACGTACCTCATAGCCCTTCATGACGACGTAGTCCTCCAAGATATCGAGAACACGTGTCATTTGGCTGAAGATCAGCACGCGGTGGCCGCCCTCAAAGAGCTTGACCAACAGCTTGTCGAGTAGAATCATCTTGCCAGAGTTGGTGATCAAGTGGGTGCCATTTGTGTACGGAGGACCAGGCTCAGCTCCGTGGAACAGATACGGATGGTTGCAGCACTAGAATGCGAGCGCGCGCGTGAGTGCGCAAAGAAGTGCGGCGCACACTCGAACTCCTTCAGTCCCGACGCCGATCGGCAGCAAGCACGAGCTCGTACCTTTCGCAATTGCATCATGATGTTCAACAAGCGAACACGCGACTCCTTGTTACCCTCACCAGCTGCTCAGCACGCCGAGTATCATTACGACAAGAATTGGAAAGCTGGCTCGAGCGAGGTGTACAAACATACCGTTGATGACATTGATGTCGCGCGACAAAATTCTGCGGTACCACTATTCTCACACACAACCGCAAATCGATCAATATCACACGAATTTCACGAGAGCTCTACAACTGGAACGAGCGAACCAACGAGAGAGAGAGAGAGAGAGAGAGAGACATACCTCCTTTTGCATTGGAGTCAATCCGATAAAGAGCTTGGTCTCTTTCTTGGGTGGTAGGTTTGCTTCGACCTCACTCTTCAAGCGTCGCAACAAGAAGGGGCGCAAGACCTTGTGGAGCTTTTCGATGACCTCGGGCTTGCGGTCGTTGTCATCGAGATTGAACCATTCATCGAACAGCTCTGAGGAAGCAAAGACGTCGGGCAGCAGGAAGTTCAAGAGCGCCCAAAGCTCATGCAAGTTGTTCTACGCATCGATAAATACCGCCATCGTCAGCGCGACATTGGCGTGTGCGGTGCCACTCTCATGGCCTGGTGCTCCACGTACCTGAAGCGGGGTGCCGGTGAGGAGCAACCGATATTGGCTCGAGTACAAGCGAACGATCTTGGAGAGGATCGAGTTCTCGTTCTTGATTCGATGTGCCTCGTCGATCACCAAGTACCGCCACTGGCGCGCATGGGTTCTCTTGCAGTCAGCGAGTGGCGAATGCTCGTGCACTAACGAGCAGCAAACGTGACGGACGAACCTGAAACTTGCGGAGGGTGGCCTTTTCGATGATGGCCAGCTCGTAGGTGGTGATCAACACCTCGAATCGACCAGGAAGAATGATTTCATCCTTCATCACTTGCTATGAATCCCAAGAAGAGGCAAGAGAGAGAGAGAGAGAGAGAGAGAGAGAGAGAGAGATGAACAGACAGTGATGAATAACAAGTCGAGAGATGGGCAAGCGGTATTGGCGTTGCAAGTTGGCACGTACTCGTTGATCCTTGTTACCGTGGAACTTGATGCAGTTGGCCGAAGGACAGAAGCGACGGAACTCATTCAACCAATTTGCGACAGTAGACTACGCACCAACAACAACAGCACTGTCAGCCAAGCGAGCGAGTCGTTGGCAGCGGAGCCAGCGAGCGCGTACCTTGGGAGCGATGACGAGGTGTGGGCCGGGGATGCCACGAATATGCTTGAGGTAACCAAGAAACGAGATGGTTTGCAATGTTTTTCCAAGACCCTGCATGATGAGTGTGAGTGTGAGGGAGGGAGGGAGACTCGCACGCGTGGGTAGTCGTCAAGTACGTGCTGTTGCTCGTATGCGTACCATTTCGTCGGCGAGGATTCCATTGATACCGTTGTCGTAGAGCTTGATCAACCAGTTGAGTCCTTCGATTTGGTAGTCTCGCATAGTGCCATTGATGACTGCGCACGCAAGTCGGCATTTCGTCACGAAACGAAGCAATACGCGAGCCAAGAGAGAGAGGCAAAGCAGCAGCAGCAGCACGCGGTTGCAGGCACGTACAGGCCGGAGAGGCAGTGAGACGCGTAAAGGTCGGAGCGTCCTCTTCCTCCTCTTCGAGAGTGTCCTGAAGCATTCGTTCATCCTCCTCCTTCTCGGTCTTTCGGCTACGGCGGTTTCGTGGCTTGCCCTTACTGCAAGCAGGTTGCAATCGATAAATAGGTGAAGCGAGAGCGAGAGCAATGAAACGGCGAGTAACGCGAGAGAGAGAGAGAGAGCGCGCCGTTGTTGGCGAGCAGCGTCCTCAGCGCCATTGTCGTACCCAGACTCATGCGCAGCCTTATTGGCTGGGTTCAAGAAGTGGCTGTAGATCTCGGTCTGCTGCAGTAAGAACTTGAGTCGATCGCGCTTGGACGACTCCTACGGAAGGCAGTCGCGTAACCACACCGGTGTTAGGCGCTCGTTGCTGGGTGTGTAGTTACGCGCACACACGCACACGCACACGCACATACCGAAGCTGCTTGGATCTCGCGATTCTGTTCATCACGCAGTTCAGAGAGCATCTTCTTGCGCTGGAGGCGCAGCTCCCGGAGGCGTTGTTTGTGGCCAGGAGTTTGGGAGCGATCGTCGGTGGTGTCGGCGGCGTCAGGATCGACAGCCGGTTCTTCGTTGTCGATCTCATTCAGCAACTCTTGCGAGATAACCTCATCGTCTTCATCCTCAGGAGCAGTCGACATCGACGAAGTGGAAGTTGACGTGGATGCGAGCTTCGATGAGGTCGAGGTCGATGTCGATGTCGAGGTCGAGGTCGATGTAGATGTCGAGGTTGCTTCGTCGTCAGCCATCGTTGCTTCGTGCTTTGCGTGCGCTCGTACCGAGGCAACGAGGTCGTCACAACAGAGTAAGGGACTATGAGCCAACACCAGGTGTACACCAGTGATGCCCTGATATCGCTCACTCACTCACTCTTGCTCGCTTGGTCGCACAGCAGCAGCAGCAACAAACAACGAAGCAGCGAAAGATCTCGATCGGATCAAAAACGCGAAAATATCGCGAAAATACAAAAAGGCGGGAAATCCAATAAGGTTCCTCGTAGGCCTGTGGATGCGCGACACTGGGAGCTCCCTGCTTGTGTGCGTCTCTGTCTCCGTCTCTCCATCGCTAACCACCCTCCACCACCACCACCAACACACACGCGCTCCTGTCGTTTGGCTTGGTGCTTTTTACGAGTGAGCGAGCGAGTCGTAGCGAGGAACGACAAGCTTGCGTGAGTCGGTG
>ERZ778026.3427-NODE-3427-length-14034-cov-6.622219_pt1 | contig 14034 bp, 11 predicted proteins | sample MGYA00375756_ERZ778026 | MGnify/ENA primary metagenome ERZ778026 (study PRJEB29350, sample SAMN05389820) | bioreactor metagenome | isolation source: Ammonium sulfate bioreactor | place: South Africa: University of Cape Town | collected 2014-02-18 ... | reverse complement strand
CACAGCTACAGATATTGATGAGAATGATCGAAAATTCTTAAGAATTTAGGCCAAGTGTACCATAGTGATGGTCAGAATGCAGAAGTTCTTGCGACTTCTTGGCTGTATCAGCCGAAATCAGTAAGACGGGATCTCCCAAGACAAGGCCAAATTTCTGCATTGAAGTGATCGGCAGGTATACCAAGCCTCTGCGTCTCTCTCGCTCATCTTTTTGCTCCCTTTCCGTCAGAGGCACTGCTCGCACGTAGACCGCAGTCCATGCATTCTTTGTTGTTTGCTGGGTAACATCAAGCCAAGAGGCATTCGAAGCACTGCTTGCCTCAGGAAAGAGAGCTTTCTTATTGGGAGCGCTTTTGCGCTTCTTCTTTTGTCCAATTGCTGGAGGTGTGGGAGTGCGTTGAGACCCCTTCTTATGAGGCGGTGTGCTCCGCGGCTCCCTCTTCTGCATTCAGGGACTTCTTGGAAATGAAAGAACTGAACAAAGCTTCTGTTGTGGCGTCCTTCGTCCCCAAACAGCAATAAGGGACTAGAACAGCCGCGAACAACCTCCTACACACCACCAAAGCCTAACCTTGTCTACCAGAATGTGCAGGGTTCTGATTTAATTTGTCCCAACATCGTTGCTATTGGTAACAGTTTTTTAATTGACACAAAGAAGGGAAAGGCTTTAGGGAGGAAGAAGTGCGTGGAGGGTTCACGTTAGCCGGGTTATTTTTTTTCTGGGCTGGGATACTTGCTTTTAGGGGATGGAAGAGTTCAATCCCCTTTTACCTTCTGCGAGGACTCGGTTTCGGCCGATGTCTGCTACGCTGGAGGATCCCGAAAAACAAAAAATGAAGAGCGCATCAATGATGTTTGATAGAAATGCCGGTCCCTCATTTGGGGTTGTGGACGATGGGATTGGGCTTCCGCGCAACCGAAAGAATAGGACCATGAGCGTAGACGCTGGCATGGAAAGGCTTGTTAAATCCTACTATGAGGAGAGCCTGTCCAGGGCCAAATCGGAGGCAAATCAAGAGTTGGAAAAATTGATTGATAAAATGGACGTGTTGCTGAAAAAACAGAAAGAAGGAGAACCCATCTACAAGATGCTAAGCGATTTGAAGGGAACCGCTCTATCTCTTGTACAGGCATCTCCACACGAACTCATGGGAGGCAGATGCAAAGGAATTGTCTCTGTGGTTCTTGAGGTTTACGCTGCATATTCCAAGACCGGAAAGAGTGTGATTATCAGAGGCTTGATCACCAAGCTGTTGTGGAGCCTTACGAAATGTTCTCGTTTAGTTGAGTATGTGGTAAGTATTGGCTTCCTATTTATCACCTTTGTTGCACAAACAGATTTACTCTCTTGCCAGGATTCCGATTCTGAAGATTTTTTGACTTGGGCAGTGGCTAAATTTCAACGCAACTCTCTTGGAATGCAAGAGAAACAACAGGAGGTAATTCAAATCTGATCTAATTCTCCACCCCAACCAACTCATTTTTCAAATCCAATCAGATCATCGAGGATACCTTGGCTGGGAGTTACGAGATTTGTAGAATATGTGAAGGTGTTGTTGAGGAGAGCAAGCTCATGGCCCACACTCATCTGTGTACCATCGTTGCTAGCACTCAAAACAAGTACCACGGATGCGACGACACGATAGCTAAACAATTTTTCTCACTGAAGGCGCTTCTTGAACTCACGGTATGTCTCAAAACGAAATACGCAAAGCGAGTGTGAGAGAGAGTGAGAGGGAGAGAGAAAGCAGTGGTTTGTGCTGGCTTACTAAAACCTTCCTCTATCCTCAGCCTGACGAATTAGTGTCACAGTCCGAGCTCGTAGACCATGTCACCCCACCTGCAAGGGACTGTGCTTCCCCTCCCCCTCCTCCTCCAGGCCCAGCCTCGCAATGGCAACGGAGTTATGAAACTTCAAAACGACCGATCCCGCTGGATGGCTCGCAACGAAGAGGCGCTATGCTCGGTCTACCTAACCCGTTCTCACCTCCCGACTCCCCGAATGCTACACCCACCACCTCTCCCCGCTCGCTCACCCATGGACACATCCTTTTCACTGTGAAGAAAACCATTGATGAGTACGTTGTGACTTCCTCTTCCTTTTCATTGGGATTTAAGTAAGCTAATTTTGTTGTTTTTGTTCAGACTATCAAGCCAGAGTTCAGTCTCGATCACATCTGTAGATGTATTGAAAAAGCGAATCGAAACATTGAGACAATTGATTAGCAGCATAGAACAGGCCAACCCAGAGCACCCTGCTCTCAATGGCGTAAAAGCCATTCTGGAGGAGGTTACAAACAAGTCACATTATCTCGGAAAGATCCTCACCACAATCCAAAACATCGAGAAAAGCCGCACTGTCATCGGTTCTTCATACGTACGTTCAAAAACAATTTTCTTTTGATTTCTAGACTAATAATTATGATTCTTTACAGAAAGACAAACCTACAACAAAAACGCCAGGAAGCCCGCGAGTCATGAAAGCAAAGCAGCGGCCAAGTATAACAGACTTTGAGATCTTAAAACCCATCAGCCGAGGTTCCTTTGGGTGCGTAGAAAAATATTAGTTAAGCAGCCCTTCTAATTTACCTGTTATTTTTTTTTTCTTTTAGTCAAGTTGTTCTTGGCAGGAAAAAAGCTACTGGGGATGTATATGCCATCAAAGTCCTGAAGAAGAGCAACCTCGACAACAAGAACCAACAGGACCACATCAGCAATGAACGCAACATCTTGGCCATCACCGACAACCCATTTGTGGTTAAACTCTACTACTCCTTCCAATCTGTGAATAATCTGTATATGGTATTGGAATATATGCCCGGTGGGGATTGTTTCTCTCTGTTGCGGAACCTCGTGGCCCTCCCAGAACACATGACACGGCAGTACATCGCCGAGACAGTGCTAGCTCTTGAATACCTACACAAGAGTGGCATAGTGCACCGTGACCTAAAGGTTTGCTTTTTTACCCCTCCTTCTCTTTCGTAGAAAACTAATTTTTACGATAAAAATAAACTAGCCTGATAACATGCTTATTTCGGGAGAAGGCCATATTAAATTGACTGACTTTGGGTTTTCTCGTATGGGAATTATGGAAAGTATCATTTTTTCCCCCCCCCCCCCAACACCACATCACTTGGCTAATACAACACTCACAAAAAATACAGAACAAGAGAATATATTTGAATGGAAGAAAAAGTCAGGAGGGGATTTAATGGAAACTTATGCTGTAGAAGAAGGCGCAGTTGGCACGCCGGATTACATTGCACCCGAAGTATTTCTTTCGACAGGATATGGTAATGCGCACTTACCTTATTTCATTTTCTATCATGTATTAACCTTCTCCTTCTTTCAGGGGCGGAGGTGGATTGGTGGGCCCTTGGTTGTATGACATATGAATTTTTGGTCGGTATAACTCCGTTCTATGGGGAAACGTGCGAAGAAATTTTTGAAAACATTATGAATAACAGTATATAGACTGCCCCCTTCCTTTCCTCCTTCTTTAATTTGCTAATCGAGTCTCTTTAGACATTCTATGGCCTGAGCCGCCGGATTCCTTATCACCTGACGCTCAAAGTCTCATATCACAGCTACTTCAAACCGACCCGCCCAAGCGATTGGGGTCTAAAGGCGCCGCTGAAGTCAAAGCACATCCTTTCTTCAAGGTTCGCTGAGATAGACAAGACTTCCTAGGAAGCAAGCTGATCGTTTACTCTTTTTCTTTCAATGCAGGGGATAGACTGGGACAACCTTTTGACTCAAAAGGGCTGCTTCATTCCAACCGTGAAGAGCCAAGACGACACAGATTACTTCAAAGGTATGTCGCTACATTTTTGTAGCGGGCCGTGTAAATCTGACGCACATTTATTATAGCCCGAAATCAAATCTATGATACCGCTTGGGAAGGCGATGGCGAAGGGGACGCGAGTTCTTCTGATAAAGAAGAAGAGGCTGGGGAAGACGGGTCGGCGATTGGGGGCCGATTCCGAAACTTCTCGTTCATCAACGTGGCCCACCTCGGCACAGCCAACCGCACGATTGCTAAACAGACTAAGTAAGGTCTGGTTACCTTTTCTTTCTTTGTACACCAAGAAGGAAATCCTATATATGTATTGTATGATGTTACACCTTCCTTTCCTTCTCCTTCTCTGCTGTCGCATACTGACGACATCCTTGCTCATTTTTGTCGACCCCGAAAAATTAAAGATCCTGGAAAAGCAGAAAGCGGAAGCAAGGCATGCAGGCGCTTGCCTGGTCAGCCCCTGCTGGCAAGAAGAAAAGTCCTGCTACAAGCAGAGTTCATGAGACAATGATTGAGACGGAGGATGTACGTCATGAGAATGGTCGGCGGCGGGTTTGGGGCCGTAATACCTCGCTGGTGTTGCTACTCCTTTTGTGTATGATGGTATCGATACTTCCTGTAGCCGAAGGATTAATTGTACAAAGGAGCTTTACTACCACGAGCTACATCACTGTATTTCAGAAATTCGCGTTCGATTCCAATGGGACGGTGCATTTCGAGAAGACTACTTTCCACCCACCTTCCGATTCGGTTCGGGCGTTTTTCTATCTATGCGATACACGACAGTGGACTGCCTTCGTTTCGATGGCTACCGATGCACCAGAAAAATTGTGTCAATCCAAGATGAATCCATCCAACTCGTCTGTAAGTATTTATACCCTCCTATTTTCATTAAACACGAAAAGAACTTTTTTGTCTCAATTAATTGTTATCTCCCATCACCTAACAGAGAGTGCCTCTTTTCAGAGGTTGCGCAATATCGCAAGTCCACTTCGACGATCCGGTTTTGGTTGAATTCGTAATTCCTTCTGCGGACATGTATCGTTTCGTTCTACTAAATTGCCCGCCTAATCTTTTACCGGACGACTCCGACTCAGAAGTGCGCAGTGCGTCTCAACGAAGCGAAGAGGGCACTGAAAGGAGGGCAGAAGAACGGGATCTCTCTGATTTGTTATCTGAACGAACAACGAGAGACGCCAAGCTAGGTTTCCTCCTAACAGATTTTGATGAAGAACGGCCTACAGCACCGCGCGAAGAACAGCAACAACAAAAAGAGGAAGGGAAGAGAGATGTAGAGACACTTGTACAAGAGGAACATTTAAAGACGGAGCCAAGGGCGAATTCGGCTGATAAATATAAGAGCAAGCAGATCTCGGTGGAGATGGACTTCACTATGCTCAACCCGGGCGGAAGCCAGTTGCCGCTCGGAAGCGCTCCTTATCCCCTCATGTACGCTTTCATGGTTGGCGTGTGGTTCTGGTTGGTCGTCTTGTATTCTATCCTCATCGTTTGGAAAGCTCTTGGGTAAGCAAATCTTTGAGAGAAAAAGGAAGTTATTAACATACGATTGATCGTAGGAGCTTCACTCAACTGAGCGCACGCGGGGTGTCAGCGTTGCACTTCGTGTTGGGCGTGGTATTACTTTCGAAGCTCTCCGTGGTTGGAGTGGCTTTCTTCTATTGGCAGATTTGCGACGAGACAGGGCGTTGCTATACTTTCCTGCAATATCTTCAAAGCTTCCTGTTCGCTCTATCGGAGTCGATTTTCTTTGCTTCGTTCCTGGTAGTCGCGAAAGGTAACTGCCTTCAATGAGAAAGGTGCTCTTAGCTCATGTCATTCTATTAGGATGGCGCATAACCAGATGGAGTCTTCCTGCGGAAGACTTGAGGACCATGAGTGTGGCATTGATATTGTTACTTGCCACTCTCCTGTTCTTCTCCCTCTACAATGACTCATATTACTTCCTGAGTCTCATGATAATGTACTTTTTCATGCTGCCCAAAATATTAGCGGCCATTGGCAGTAACCTAAGGTAAGAGCCACCACGCCCCCCTTTTCTCAAAATAATTTATTTTTATTATGTTTAGGGAATTAAAATCGCAGATCACGTTGCTGACGCGCTTACGTAATCAACGCGGCATTGCAGTTCCCCCCAATCTTCCTTCCGTCGAAGCCCTAACCTCCAAATATGGTCTGTTCAAACAATTGAGGGTATGCTCTTTGGCCCCCCCCCCCCCCCAAAATGTATTAATTGGCTCTTTTCTCTGCAGGCTTCCATTGTTATCTATCTTGTGTTGGTATTGCTGGTGAGTGTTGGAAAGATGATTGTCCCCTGGACTCTGGCATGGTTGCCATCACTTCTCAATGAGGTGATAATTGTGCTCATGCTGGCTGTCATCACTTTCATCCTTCGTCCTCGGGACCTCATCTTTTCACGCTCCTCCTTCTTCGACACCAACAACTTCCCTTGGTAGCTATCCCCCCTCTCCCTCCTAAGCCCTCTCGTTAATTTGTATTCTTATCTGATTAGGTTCAACTTGGACTTCTTGGATGATGTACTCGAAATGGTTGACGGAGACGAACAGCCCCGTACAGAAATGGTTGAAATTGAGGGGCAAGGATCTAACGTCAAAGATCTTGGTAATTCTCTCTCTCTCTCTCTCTCTCTCTCTCTCTCTCTCTTATTATTTCTTTATTTACTTTTTTTATTGTAGTACTGTTTCAGTATCCATCCAAGGGTATTCAAGTTGCCTCCTCCGAGGAAAAGGGGAAGGAGAAAGAAAATGACGTGGACGGCGGGCGGTATGTAAGTATGTATCCATTGGCCCTGGGCGTTGTAGAGGTTGTAAATAGCAGCAATGACGACGGCAAGAAGAAGAAAAAGAAAAAGAAGAAATCTAGAAACGCTCGAGGGATGCAACAACAGCATGATGATGAAGGAGAGGATGGAGTCCTCGACGGAGACTCTTCCTCGGCACAGACAACACATGCAACAACAGCAATGGCAGCAACAACGACACTGCGCACACAAGAGGATGGCGATCACCTTCTTGCGGGAGAGGGTGATGACATCAACAACACTCGCAGTGCAACGACTGACAGAGAGGCTGGTGGAAACGCCGGTGTGGTGGGTGCAGTGTATGTGGAACAAGGACGATCCAACCGCAGATCAGGAGGAGGCCGTGCGAGAAGAAGTGGAAGAGGCAGGGGTGGCGACGCGTCGCCACCCCTGCCTCTTCCACTTCTTCTCGCACGGCCTCCTCCTGATCTGCGGTTGGATCGTCCTTGTTCCACATACACTGCACCCACCACACCGGCGTTTCCACCAGCCTCTCTGTCAGTCGTTGCACTGCGAGTGTTGTTGATGTCATCACCCTCTCCCGCAAGAAGGTGATCGCCATCCTCTTGTGTGCGCAGTGTCGTTGTTGCTGCCATTGCTGTTGTTGCATGTGTTGTCTGTGCCGAGGAAGAGTCTCCGTCGAGGACTCCATCCTCTCCTTCATCATCATGCTGTTGTTGCATCCCTCGAGCGTTTCTAGATTTCTTCTTTTTCTTTTTCTTCTTCTTGCCGTCGTCATTGCTGCTATTTACAACCTCTACAACGCCCAGGGCCAATGGATACATACTTACATACCGCCCGCCGTCCACGTCATTTTCTTTCTCCTTCCCCTTTTCCTCGGAGGAGGCAACTTGAATACCCTTGGATGGATACTGAAACAGTACTACAATAAAAAAAGTAAATAAAGAAATAATAAGAGAGAGAGAGAGAGAGAGAGAGAGAGAGAGAGAGAATTACCAAGATCTTTGACGTTAGATCCTTGCCCCTCAATTTCAACCATTTCTGTACGGGGCTGTTCGTCTCCGTCAACCATTTCGAGTACATCATCCAAGAAGTCCAAGTTGAACCTAATCAGATAAGAATACAAATTAACGAGAGGGCTTAGGAGGGAGAGGGGGGATAGCTACCAAGGGAAGTTGTTGGTGTCGAAGAAGGAGGAGCGTGAAAAGATGAGGTCCCGAGGACGAAGGATGAAAGTGATGACAGCCAGCATGAGCACAATTATCACCTCATTGAGAAGTGATGGCAACCATGCCAGAGTCCAGGGGACAATCATCTTTCCAACACTCACCAGCAATACCAACACAAGATAGATAACAATGGAAGCCTGCAGAGAAAAGAGCCAATTAATACATTTTGGGGGGGGGGGGGGGCCAAAGAGCATACCCTCAATTGTTTGAACAGACCATATTTGGAGGTTAGGGCTTCGACGGAAGGAAGATTGGGGGGAACTGCAATGCCGCGTTGATTACGTAAGCGCGTCAGCAACGTGATCTGCGATTTTAATTCCCTAAACATAATAAAAATAAATTATTTTGAGAAAAGGGGGGCGTGGTGGCTCTTACCTTAGGTTACTGCCAATGGCCGCTAATATTTTGGGCAGCATGAAAAAGTACATTATCATGAGACTCAGGAAGTAATATGAGTCATTGTAGAGGGAGAAGAACAGGAGAGTGGCAAGTAACAATATCAATGCCACACTCATGGTCCTCAAGTCTTCCGCAGGAAGACTCCATCTGGTTATGCGCCATCCTAATAGAATGACATGAGCTAAGAGCACCTTTCTCATTGAAGGCAGTTACCTTTCGCGACTACCAGGAACGAAGCAAAGAAAATCGACTCCGATAGAGCGAACAGGAAGCTTTGAAGATATTGCAGGAAAGTATAGCAACGCCCTGTCTCGTCGCAAATCTGCCAATAGAAGAAAGCCACTCCAACCACGGAGAGCTTCGAAAGTAATACCACGCCCAACACGAAGTGCAACGCTGACACCCCGCGTGCGCTCAGTTGAGTGAAGCTCCTACGATCAATCGTATGTTAATAACTTCCTTTTTCTCTCAAAGATTTGCTTACCCAAGAGCTTTCCAAACGATGAGGATAGAATACAAGACGACCAACCAGAACCACACGCCAACCATGAAAGCGTACATGAGGGGATAAGGAGCGCTTCCGAGCGGCAACTGGCTTCCGCCCGGGTTGAGCATAGTGAAGTCCATCTCCACCGAGATCTGCTTGCTCTTATATTTATCAGCCGAATTCGCCCTTGGCTCCGTCTTTAAATGTTCCTCTTGTACAAGTGTCTCTACATCTCTCTTCCCTTCCTCTTTTTGTTGTTGCTGTTCTTCGCGCGGTGCTGTAGGCCGTTCTTCATCAAAATCTGTTAGGAGGAAACCTAGCTTGGCGTCTCTCGTTGTTCGTTCAGATAACAAATCAGAGAGATCCCGTTCTTCTGCCCTCCTTTCAGTGCCCTCTTCGCTTCGTTGAGACGCACTGCGCACTTCTGAGTCGGAGTCGTCCGGTAAAAGATTAGGCGGGCAATTTAGTAGAACGAAACGATACATGTCCGCAGAAGGAATTACGAATTCAACCAAAACCGGATCGTCGAAGTGGACTTGCGATATTGCGCAACCTCTGAAAAGAGGCACTCTCTGTTAGGTGATGGGAGATAACAATTAATTGAGACAAAAAAGTTCTTTTCGTGTTTAATGAAAATAGGAGGGTATAAATACTTACAGACGAGTTGGATGGATTCATCTTGGATTGACACAATTTTTCTGGTGCATCGGTAGCCATCGAAACGAAGGCAGTCCACTGTCGTGTATCGCATAGATAGAAAAACGCCCGAACCGAATCGGAAGGTGGGTGGAAAGTAGTCTTCTCGAAATGCACCGTCCCATTGGAATCGAACGCGAATTTCTGAAATACAGTGATGTAGCTCGTGGTAGTAAAGCTCCTTTGTACAATTAATCCTTCGGCTACAGGAAGTATCGATACCATCATACACAAAAGGAGTAGCAACACCAGCGAGGTATTACGGCCCCAAACCCGCCGCCGACCATTCTCATGACGTACATCCTCCGTCTCAATCATTGTCTCATGAACTCTGCTTGTAGCAGGACTTTTCTTCTTGCCAGCAGGGGCTGACCAGGCAAGCGCCTGCATGCCTTGCTTCCGCTTTCTGCTTTTCCAGGATCTTTAATTTTTCGGGGTCGACAAAAATGAGCAAGGATGTCGTCAGTATGCGACAGCAGAGAAGGAGAAGGAAAGGAAGGTGTAACATCATACAATACATATATAGGATTTCCTTCTTGGTGTACAAAGAAAGAAAAGGTAACCAGACCTTACTTAGTCTGTTTAGCAATCGTGCGGTTGGCTGTGCCGAGGTGGGCCACGTTGATGAACGAGAAGTTTCGGAATCGGCCCCCAATCGCCGACCCGTCTTCCCCAGCCTCTTCTTCTTTATCAGAAGAACTCGCGTCCCCTTCGCCATCGCCTTCCCAAGCGGTATCATAGATTTGATTTCGGGCTATAATAAATGTGCGTCAGATTTACACGGCCCGCTACAAAAATGTAGCGACATACCTTTGAAGTAATCTGTGTCGTCTTGGCTCTTCACGGTTGGAATGAAGCAGCCCTTTTGAGTCAAAAGGTTGTCCCAGTCTATCCCCTGCATTGAAAGAAAAAGAGTAAACGATCAGCTTGCTTCCTAGGAAGTCTTGTCTATCTCAGCGAACCTTGAAGAAAGGATGTGCTTTGACTTCAGCGGCGCCTTTAGACCCCAATCGCTTGGGCGGGTCGGTTTGAAGTAGCTGTGATATGAGACTTTGAGCGTCAGGTGATAAGGAATCCGGCGGCTCAGGCCATAGAATGTCTAAAGAGACTCGATTAGCAAATTAAAGAAGGAGGAAAGGAAGGGGGCAGTCTATATACTGTTATTCATAATGTTTTCAAAAATTTCTTCGCACGTTTCCCCATAGAACGGAGTTATACCGACCAAAAATTCATATGTCATACAACCAAGGGCCCACCAATCCACCTCCGCCCCTGAAAGAAGGAGAAGGTTAATACATGATAGAAAATGAAATAAGGTAAGTGCGCATTACCATATCCTGTCGAAAGAAATACTTCGGGTGCAATGTAATCCGGCGTGCCAACTGCGCCTTCTTCTACAGCATAAGTTTCCATTAAATCCCCTCCTGACTTTTTCTTCCATTCAAATATATTCTCTTGTTCTGTATTTTTTGTGAGTGTTGTATTAGCCAAGTGATGTGGTGTTGGGGGGGGGGGGGAAAAAATGATACTTTCCATAATTCCCATACGAGAAAACCCAAAGTCAGTCAATTTAATATGGCCTTCTCCCGAAATAAGCATGTTATCAGGCTAGTTTATTTTTATCGTAAAAATTAGTTTTCTACGAAAGAGAAGGAGGGGTAAAAAAGCAAACCTTTAGGTCACGGTGCACTATGCCACTCTTGTGTAGGTATTCAAGAGCTAGCACTGTCTCGGCGATGTACTGCCGTGTCATGTGTTCTGGGAGGGCCACGAGGTTCCGCAACAGAGAGAAACAATCCCCACCGGGCATATATTCCAATACCATATACAGATTATTCACAGATTGGAAGGAGTAGTAGAGTTTAACCACAAATGGGTTGTCGGTGATGGCCAAGATGTTGCGTTCATTGCTGATGTGGTCCTGTTGGTTCTTGTTGTCGAGGTTGCTCTTCTTCAGGACTTTGATGGCATATACATCCCCAGTAGCTTTTTTCCTGCCAAGAACAACTTGACTAAAAGAAAAAAAAAATAACAGGTAAATTAGAAGGGCTGCTTAACTAATATTTTTCTACGCACCCAAAGGAACCTCGGCTGATGGGTTTTAAGATCTCAAAGTCTGTTATACTTGGCCGCTGCTTTGCTTTCATGACTCGCGGGCTTCCTGGCGTTTTTGTTGTAGGTTTGTCTTTCTGTAAAGAATCATAATTATTAGTCTAGAAATCAAAAGAAAATTGTTTTTGAACGTACGTATGAAGAACCGATGACAGTGCGGCTTTTCTCGATGTTTTGGATTGTGGTGAGGATCTTTCCGAGATAATGTGACTTGTTTGTAACCTCCTCCAGAATGGCTTTTACGCCATTGAGAGCAGGGTGCTCTGGGTTGGCCTGTTCTATGCTGCTAATCAATTGTCTCAATGTTTCGATTCGCTTTTTCAATACATCTACAGATGTGATCGAGACTGAACTCTGGCTTGATAGTCTGAACAAAAACAACAAAATTAGCTTACTTAAATCCCAATGAAAAGGAAGAGGAAGTCACAACGTACTCATCAATGGTTTTCTTCACAGTGAAAAGGATGTGTCCATGGGTGAGCGAGCGGGGAGAGGTGGTGGGTGTAGCATTCGGGGAGTCGGGAGGTGAGAACGGGTTAGGTAGACCGAGCATAGCGCCTCTTCGTTGCGAGCCATCCAGCGGGATCGGTCGTTTTGAAGTTTCATAACTCCGTTGCCATTGCGAGGCTGGGCCTGGAGGAGGAGGGGGAGGGGAAGCACAGTCCCTTGCAGGTGGGGTGACATGGTCTACGAGCTCGGACTGTGACACTAATTCGTCAGGCTGAGGATAGAGGAAGGTTTTAGTAAGCCAGCACAAACCACTGCTTTCTCTCTCCCTCTCACTCTCTCTCACACTCGCTTTGCGTATTTCGTTTTGAGACATACCGTGAGTTCAAGAAGCGCCTTCAGTGAGAAAAATTGTTTAGCTATCGTGTCGTCGCATCCGTGGTACTTGTTTTGAGTGCTAGCAACGATGGTACACAGATGAGTGTGGGCCATGAGCTTGCTCTCCTCAACAACACCTTCACATATTCTACAAATCTCGTAACTCCCAGCCAAGGTATCCTCGATGATCTGATTGGATTTGAAAAATGAGTTGGTTGGGGTGGAGAATTAGATCAGATTTGAATTACCTCCTGTTGTTTCTCTTGCATTCCAAGAGAGTTGCGTTGAAATTTAGCCACTGCCCAAGTCAAAAAATCTTCAGAATCGGAATCCTGGCAAGAGAGTAAATCTGTTTGTGCAACAAAGGTGATAAATAGGAAGCCAATACTTACCACATACTCAACTAAACGAGAACATTTCGTAAGGCTCCACAACAGCTTGGTGATCAAGCCTCTGATAATCACACTCTTTCCGGTCTTGGAATATGCAGCGTAAACCTCAAGAACCACAGAGACAATTCCTTTGCATCTGCCTCCCATGAGTTCGTGTGGAGATGCCTGTACAAGAGATAGAGCGGTTCCCTTCAAATCGCTTAGCATCTTGTAGATGGGTTCTCCTTCTTTCTGTTTTTTCAGCAACACGTCCATTTTATCAATCAATTTTTCCAACTCTTGATTTGCCTCCGATTTGGCCCTGGACAGGCTCTCCTCATAGTAGGATTTAACAAGCCTTTCCATGCCAGCGTCTACGCTCATGGTCCTATTCTTTCGGTTGCGCGGAAGCCCAATCCCATCGTCCACAACCCCAAATGAGGGACCGGCATTTCTATCAAACATCATTGATGCGCTCTTCATTTTTTGTTTTTCGGGATCCTCCAGCGTAGCAGACATCGGCCGAAACCGAGTCCTCGCAGAAGGTAAAAGGGGATTGAACTCTTCCATCCCCTAAAAGCAAGTATCCCAGCCCAGAAAAAAAATAACCCGGCTAACGTGAACCCTCCACGCACTTCTTCCTCCCTAAAGCCTTTCCCTTCTTTGTGTCAATTAAAAAACTGTTACCAATAGCAACGATGTTGGGACAAATTAAATCAGAACCCTGCACATTCTGGTAGACAAGGTTAGGCTTTGGTGGTGTGTAGGAGGTTGTTCGCGGCTGTTCTAGTCCCTTATTGCTGTTTGGGGACGAAGGACGCCACAACAGAAGCTTTGTTCAGTTCTTTCATTTCCAAGAAGTCCCTGAATGCAGAAGAGGGAGCCGCGGAGCACACCGCCTCATAAGAAGGGGTCTCAACGCACTCCCACACCTCCAGCAATTGGACAAAAGAAGAAGCGCAAAAGCGCTCCCAATAAGAAAGCTCTCTTTCCTGAGGCAAGCAGTGCTTCGAATGCCTCTTGGCTTGATGTTACCCAGCAAACAACAAAGAATGCATGGACTGCGGTCTACGTGCGAGCAGTGCCTCTGACGGAAAGGGAGCAAAAAGATGAGCGAGAGAGACGCAGAGGCTTGGTATACCTGCCGATCACTTCAATGCAGAAATTTGGCCTTGTCTTGGGAGATCCCGTCTTACTGATTTCGGCTGATACAGCCAAGAAGTCGCAAGAACTTCTGCATTCTGACCATCACTATGGTACACTTGGCCTAAATTCTTAAGAATTTTCGATCATTCTCATCAATATCTGTAGCTGTG
>ERZ778026.3419-NODE-3419-length-14060-cov-10.678686_pt1 | contig 14060 bp, 18 predicted proteins | sample MGYA00375756_ERZ778026 | MGnify/ENA primary metagenome ERZ778026 (study PRJEB29350, sample SAMN05389820) | bioreactor metagenome | isolation source: Ammonium sulfate bioreactor | place: South Africa: University of Cape Town | collected 2014-02-18 ... | reverse complement strand
TGGAATGCGTCATCGTACTTGTGCGCGTCATTGGCTCATGCTTCAAATCATCATCAGCCAGCTCTGACTGAGACCTGAAAGGAGGACACGTGAGCGCAAGCCAGCTGATATTCATCAAGTACATCTTCCATATTCGTCGTATCACGAAAGATATTGAGAATCAAACGAAAAAGTGTTTTTTTTTTTTTGGGACGTAAAATCGTTTCAAGCGAACGAATTCGGCTCTCCCGCATCAACAAGCCCCAACTCGCGATCTCATATAAATGTTTATTGATACCTGGAGGGTGCAAATCGACGTGAAACGCATTGGCCCAGCCGTCAGCCATTCTAGGGCGACTCGACAAGGCGAATTGTGTTGTTTCTCGCGACCATTGTATCACCATCTGATAGGGTATGTTTTCCTGCAATTTCATCCAAGAACTTTGCGTCGCTGGAGCGCAATCGTGATGACCTCCGTCGCACTGCAACTGCGCAACTCGTTCCTGGACCCTGCGTGCCACAGCAACGAGAGAGTAAAAACACCTCTTGGCGTGTATGTGTTTGCGCTTCATAATATCCATGATAATGCCGTAATTCGAACAAAATCGTACTGGTCTCCGTCATAGTGCGCAACTCATTGCCACGCATTCCTGGCAGTCAAAGTTTCGCATCGATGTGAGGCATGCTGGTTGTTCTTATTCTGTGACGATGATGTCGCAATTCGTTTCGGACTTCGTGAGTTTTAAGCTTTTAAGGAGTTCACGCTGCATGGCCAAATTGACCTTGTCGCTGCCGGCCCCAACAGGACCATGGCAGCGCAGCCGGACCTCGAAGCCGTCGAAATGGAAGAATCGGGCACTGCAGCTTCAGGCGAGCACAGGCGGCGGCTGCTCTCGAGCAAACGAAGACGCCGTGGCTTCGGCTCTTCGTCGAACCGTCGCGCGCAGCAAAACTTGCTCGCCACACAGAAGTATCGCGATGGACTATCGCCAGCCCGGCTGGAAGAGAAGTACCGCAAGACCAACGAGGCGCGCCGAAACAAACGTCGGGGAATTCCTGCGCCGCCCAAGCCTATGAAGGCGCCTCTCGACAAGCAGGCGAGCAGCGCTTCGTCAGCTGCTCCCGTCCGACAATCTGGACGCCTGAACGCAAAACGGCAACAACGTGTGTCTGCGGCGTCAGCTCCTGGGGCTGACTCTGCTCCTGCTCCTGCCGCTGCTGCTCCCGCTGCTCCTGCTCCAGCTGCTGCAGCAGGAGCAGCTGCTGCTGGTGCTCCTGTTGGCGCATCTCCTCTGCAGGACCCGCGCGCGGCGTCGTCCGCCGTCGCAAGCTACCTGGTGGTTCTCGCGGGAAACGCCGCAACAGCTGCTGCAGCGGTGGAACAGGAAGACGACCAGCAGCTCGGCGAACAGCATGAGGAACAACAGAGCGAAGCCGACCAACTGGACGACGAGCAGGAGGAAGAGCAGCCGGAGGAGCAGCACCACGCAAACGACGCAGCCGCTGCGCAAGTCGAAGAAACCAGCGCGCAATTCGAAGAAGAGGATGTTAGCAAGCCGCCGCGCAAGCGCCGTCGCATCGCAGCGGGCATTGCAGCGCAATCCTCGACTGCACCAAGTGTTTCAGGCGCTGCATCTGCATCCGCTGCGTCGGCGTTCGCCAGTTCTGCGCTCGACAGTTTTGCATTCGCTTCGCCGGCGTCCGCCAGTTCTGCGTCCGCCAGTTGTCATTTCGTCAGTTCTGCCCCATCCTCCGATTCCAGCGCGGACTCGACAACGTAAGCTTCTGCTTTACGGTGCTGCCTGTGCATACGTTTCTCTGTGCTGTTGTTGTCCGCACCTGCGTGCTGTCACTCCTTTTGTAGCCCTCTACGCTCTGCTCGCCTACCACCAGCACCAGCAGCAGCAGCAGCAGTCACGGCGTCGTCTCCGTAAGCCCGTGCTGCCTGTGCAAGGCTCCTCAGTGTCGCGTGTTTTCGTTTGCTGGCAGTCCTCTTCGCTCTGCGCGACCACTGACATCGGCCACAGCGTTGGCTTCGCTGAGCACCGCGACTCGACCGCTCCTGCCCGCACCTTCTCCCGTCTCCGCGTTTGCGTCCGCGTCTTTCGCTTCCGCGCCCCTGTCTGCACCGCCCCTCTTGCACGGACAAGAGCACCGGGCCGAACAGCAGCCACCGCAGCTCCAATCGCAACCGCAGACTCGGCAGGCCCAGCAACAACCGACACAGCAACGCCCACGTGATGCGTTGCTGGCGGTAGCACTGCACTCAATAACAACCCAGCCGAGTGCACGCGGCGAGTCGGACCAGCCAAGGCAGCTGGCAGCGCCAAAGTCTGACCCGGTTGCGCCGACAAGTGCTGCTGTAGCAGTCAAGAGGGGCCAGTTCAGCAAGGACCGCACACCGATGCCAGGAAGCAAGGCGTACACCGGGCGGGGACCGGCACAGTCTGCGTTGGAAAGGTGGGGATGCATGGAGCCAGTGCTTCCTCCTCCTAGCACGTTCCGTCCTGGCAGGGAGCAAAAGGCAACTACGCCGTACCTCGTCTACCCAAGGAGCGGTCAGGACACCGTGGAGATTACCGAGGTCGAATGATGTGATTCGGATCGCGGTTTCTCATTTGTGTTCCGACTGTTCCAGGCAGACTTGGCGCGACTTGCACCCGGCGGATGGCTCAACGACTCGCTGGTTCGTCGTTCCCCTCCTTCGCGCGATTTTGCTGTTGAGAACCCAGATACTTTGCAGATCAATTTCTACATCAAGTTCCTTCAACAAACCCGGTATTTTCTTTGGCAGAGGTTTGCCTTATCTTATACCGTTGCCTCAGCGTTAAAGCGCTCGAGCGCGTGCACATCTTCAACACGTTCTTCTACACGCGCTGGCGCACGTCGAACAAGAGCGGCCGCAAGAGCGTGAGAGTTTTAATGCGCCTTGACGAAGCTGCAAGACTATGTGGTGCACGATCAGATGGCAAAGTGGACCAAAGGAGTTGATCTCATGAGCAAGGTCCGCTCCCTGTCATGTCATACATCACGGTTCAGTCTGCTGATATCTCAGGAGTTCCTGCTGTTTCCAATCAACGTGAACAAGCACTGGTTCTTGGCGATCGCCTGCTACGCGTACAAGGCGTGCGCAACAGCGGCTGTCTCGTCCTTGTCTGCCTCTTCTGCGTCTGCTGCGCTGGCGAAGGCCAAGCTTGTTCCCTCCTCCGCCGCTCGCACTGCAGCAGACGATGACGACAATGTCGACATGATGGACGCATCCAGCGCTTCCGTTCCTGCGGCCACCGAGGATGGCTCTGCCTCCGCCTCGAGCGGTCTGGCGAGCACGGAAGCCTCCGCGTCCTCCAGTGCAGACTCACGAAACGATGGGAAAACTCCCTGTATTCTATTCCTCGACTCGATACCCGGCAGTGACCGGGGCGACGTCGCCCAGCACATTCGCGAGTACCTGACGCAAGTGTTCGAGAGCACGGGCTCAGCGTTTACCTCCAAGAACATGCCGATGTGTCATGTCGACGTGCCCGCGCAGGTGCATCCCGAACTGCTTTCAATGGAGTGCACTGTCCTTCGAATTCTTTGCAGGACAACGCCGATGATTGCGGCGTCTTCTTGCTCGAAAACGCTGAGCGCTTCGTTGCCGAGCCCTTCCCGGATGTTCGGTGATTGTAGCATCAGCCAGCGCCTGAACCTCTTCGCTTTGTCTACCGCAGACGCGCGCACGTCAGCCGGCCCCGATGGTATCCTCGGTAACGCCTGTTGTATGGCTCTTCATGTCGAAACCTCGCTTGTGCAGGGAAGCCATTGGAAAGAAGCGGCTCGCCATTCGCAAACTGCTTGCATCGTTGCACGAGGAATCCAGCTGTCACGACAACAACAGCAGCAGCAGCAGCAGCAGCAGCAACAACAGCAACAGCACCACCGGTGGTGGCTCGAAGAGCGCGCGAGCTCCGCTTCACTCGAAGAAGCGGTCAATCTCGAGCTTCAGCTTCTCGCAGTCCACCAGCGCTGCCAGTGTGCTCGGGGACAAACCGAGCGAGCCTGCGCCGCCTAGCTTGGTCGCCGCTGCACCTGACGCAACAATCCCTGCTTCTTGCTTTTCGCCTCTTCTGAATGATGGTGATTGGGCACGCTCTTCGCCTCTTCTGCGTGACCGCGATTCGGCAGCTTCTTCGCCTCTGACTGGTTATGCTTCGGCGCTGGCATCCGCGCAACCAAGTGCAGGAGCTGACGCCGGCAGCACTCCGCGCAGCAAGCGTCGCCGGATCGACTACTCGTCACTGCTGCAATGCTCTGCCGCTGCCTCCTCTTCTTCCTCCTCCTTAGCCTCGGCGCCGATGCTTTCCCATTCGGCGGCTGCCCCTTCCGACTCTGTGTCATTGCTCACGCTCTCCCAGTCCAGCAAAACAGCCCTCGAGTCCAGTAGTTCGAAACAGCAGAGCGGAGACAAGAGTAATGCGTCCGGCGACCGCGATGAGCCGATGCATCCACCACCACTGCTTCTGCGTCCCTCGCAGCATCCGCCACGTTCCTCTACGCTGGTGAGCGAGGCCGCGAGTGTCCGCGAGCAGCCGGCGGTTCCTCTGCCACGGTTGCAGCATGATGCGCCAGAAAGCGAGAGCGCTAGTGATGGCGATGAGCCAATGCGCCCAGCACCGCCGCTGCTGCATCGTGATTCTGCGCATTCGCTGTCTGCTGCTGCTTCTGCTTCCAAGACGTCGGATCGGGCAGTGACCGAACGCGCAGCACTCCCGATGTCGTCAGCTGCCGTGCCTGCAGCAGTGCGACCAACTTCCAGCGCTGGGGTGAACACAACAGCCGCTTCCAACCCCGCGCGAGACAGAATCAACGCTCTGGCCGCCGCTGCTGCACTTGATCTTCCGTCAACGGCTGGCCCTTCTGTTTCTCCGAGTTCTTCGTCGTCGTGGTCTCTGTCGTTGTCCTCAGCTTCATCCTCTGCTTCTTCGTCGGCTTCTTCGTCGGCTTCTTCGTCGGCTTCTTCGTCGGCTTCGCGTCGCTTGAGCGCAAAAGCAGCCGCAGCACTCGCGCCTCGCCGCCAGACGCGTTCCATGTCTGACCGGTCTTCGTCGAGTTCAGCAGGGAAAGCGACCACGGCCGGCATGCAGCGCGAAGGCGAGGAGTGTTTCATGATTTCCAGCGTGCAGGCGCTTATGCAGTCGACTGCCGTGCGCGCTGCGTTGGCGACGCTGCATGGCACTGCTGCTGGATCATCGAGTCCGGTCACGCAAGAGCTCGTCAACCTCAGTCGCAGGCTGCTGGCGCAGATGGGCCCTGCCAACTTCGAACCCTTCTTTGACGCGGCGTGCGCCCTCGAGCCCATGTGGTCCTCTGGCCAGCACGATGCGGGCGAATTCCTCAGCAAACTGGTCACTGCGGTGCCACAGCTGGAGCAGTTGTGCGCGCAGCCACTGCCGCTGCCGCCGCGCTGCGCGGAATGTCAAGGCGAGCTGCACGAAGTGGACAAGCCCGATCCCGCCTGGCTGCCCGCTGTCGTCGTGCTGTTGCTGCCTGAATCGACGCCGCTGTCTACATCAAAGGCGGCCCACTCCTCGGCACCCAACACGAGCAAAGCGGGCAAAACCAGTTCGTTGCCCTCGTTGCAAACGCTGCTGCACGAGCACCTTCGGCCTGCCTCTGTCAACGTCAAGTGCAACCTGTGCTATCGGCCTCAGCTCGTCGAGCATCCAGTCAAGCTCAGCTTGCTGCGCGGCGGACGGCAAACCCCGCTGATGCTTGTCTGTCTTGATCGTGCCTTGCCGACCAACAATCAGTAAGCCAAGCGCCGTCTCTGTCTGGGCATGCTCGTGCACGCTGCTGCGGCTGCTCCGAGATATATATAGATATATATGTTTATTATTATTATTATTGTATTAATTGAAAAACATGCTGTGCTTGCAGAGCACGCAACGACGTTGAAGTTGTCTTTGCGGAGACCCTGCATCTGCCGGGCGAGGCGGACGAATTTGCGCTGTGCGCGGTCGTTTTGCACGATGGACGTACAAGCACATCCGGCCACTACACGACTGCGGGTTGGTATCGTGTTCCACGTGCGCTGCACTGGCTGACCGCTGACTGCTTGAATTGCATGCAGGTCGCTGCCCGGGAACCAATCGTTGGTTCCTGTGGGACGACGGAAACAAGGACCCCATCGCGAATTTCGCTTCCTTCGTTGCCGATCGACGCATGAGACGCCAAGCGACCGTGTTTGTGTTCGAGGTGCGATTCTACTTGGACGTCGCTCGTGTCTGTCTCACTGGTGATTTGCAGCGCGTTGTCGCGGGCGCGTCATTAACTGGTGCTCATGACCGCCCCAGCAGAGCCAGCAGCGGCAGCAGCAGCAGCAACGGCGGCAGTGGCGCGCCCAAGGATGGCGCGACGATGTCCGAAGTGTCATCGGCGACCAGCGCCAAGCGCACGACCAACCGCACGACCAAGCGCGCGATCAAGCGCAGTCTTGCTGAAGGCGACGAGAAGCGAAGTGCACGCAGTAGCAGCACCGCCGTCGCCGCCCCCGCTGCCGCCGCAGTGGTGCAACAGCCCAGCGAGGCCAAGCACGATGTCGCGACCACGTCTGACGTCCCTGACCAGTCGGTTGGTTCAAATGAAAGCGATGGGCTGACGGTCACACCGCTCGAGGGAGACAACGGCGACCTGGTATCCGCTTTGCTTTCGCTTTCCGAGCGGGCGCCCCGTGCAAACGAGGGCGGCTCCGCTCTGGGTCCTCGCGCGCTGCGCTCGTTGCCGCTGTCGAACTCGCTAGCCATCGCTTCAACTTCAGCTTCAGGTCCGACTCCAGCTTCATGGTCAGCGTCAGCTCCAACTCCGGCTTCAAGTTCAGCTTCAGCTCCGTCTCCAGTCCCTGGGGGGTCCACCTCTACCTGTGTTCCCACCTGCAGCTGACGATGCGAAACAGTCCAGTGTTCACGGCCGTCTCGCGCAAGTTTTGCAGTCGCTCGTGTCGCAGAGCTCCGTGCCGTTGGCGGAGCTGCGCGACAGCGACCCAGGCACCGGCAGCACCAGCAGCACCAGAAGCAACAACAGCAACAACGGCAACAACAGCAACAACAGCCGCAACAACACTGCTGGCGGCGTGGTGGATCCAAACATTTCGCGCCCGATCGAAACGGTGCGGTCGGCGCTGCAGCAAGCCGAAGCTGCGTTACTGTAGACCGGAGGCTGGCGCGCGTGGCCGCTGCTCCACTTCTGTGACTTCCAGCTTGCCGAACTTGTGGCCGCGACGCTCGCGCTCCTGTTGCGATGGTCGATCATGGCGCCTTCAATCAGAAGCCGGCAGATGTGACACTTTGCTCGCGGCAGCTAGCGCTCGCCGTGAGTCGTCGTGGTCGTCAACATCTGATTGAACCTGTCACGCCTTGACCGTTGTTGCCAAAATGCGTATGCGCTCTCAGTGCGTGCGGACTTGGTGAAGCGTCGTTCGCTGGTCGTTTGATTTAAATGCGAATTTTGCAAACCTATCCTCATCACCATCATGATCATCGTACGGGACAAACCAAGCCAACCTGACTTGGGCTCTGCTGGGGGCGCCGCCTTGAGGCGCACCTCTACCGGACCGGGTACTGTATTTTTCCAAGACAGATCACAGACGTGCATTCCGTCCGCCGCACTGGTCATATCTGCACCGCTTGCACAACCCGTAGGCTGAACTTCTGACTTGGCTGATTTTTAGCGCGCAGCGATTTCGGGTGGTGGAAAGAACCTGGAAACCCAGCGAGGAACCACTTTCGAAGGCATTTCAGATTGGAGCTTATTGAGCACTTTCTGTGCGCAAGGGCCTGCAGCTGGCCGCCAATAAGATTTTTTGCGCGGTCTCGACCGATTAGTTGAGAATTGCGAATCGAGATTGCCGTTTGGGGTCGCCCCTTGCCAGCCAGTTTCTATGCAAGGTTCCTATCCACTCAACCACGTGTTTTGCAGAATCATGTCGAATTCCGCAAAAGAGGCCTCCGGCGGCCATTCCAGCATGTCGCTCGATTCGGACGGCAGCGATCCCATGTAGGCTGAGTTACAAAGTGTCTGCGTTACCGCCATCTCCTGAGTCTCTTTCCTTGTTTCGCAGCGGGCAATTTATCTCGCGTGGCGGTTCCGACGATGATGCGCGCGCGACTGCGATTCTTGGCCAGCTGGACAGTGTCAAGGAGGAAGCCGCGGTTGCCCACCTGCTGGACGACATCGACCGCCGAGTGGCGACAGTGCAGGCGCGGTGCTGCTTCGTCAAGGTGCTGTGCCTCGAGCGTCAACTGGAGCTGGCGCAGTCGTCTACGGCCGCTGACCGCAAGCAGGTCTACGACAACCGCTTTCGTTCGGCGACGGCGCAGTCCAGGCAGATGGCGATCACGGTCGGCGAGCGTCTCGCGCAAGCGAAAGCTGTAGCAAGTGGAGAGCAGTTGCGTGATCTCGTCGACCAGTTGCTGCGCTTCACCAATGAAACCGCCTTTGCCAAGTTCGGCCAACTGTCGCAGCTGTCCGTCCCGCATCTGATCAAGGCGGCCAAGTTTTTGCGCACCAAGTCTTCGGACCAGCTGAAAGAGCACTTCAAGGGCTGCAAACTCAGCGCACTCACGACGCTCTCGGAGGCATGCGCTCGGCTCGCTTGCTCTGCCTTCAGTTGTACCATCTCCTGGAGCAGGTCGAACACGCTGGGGCCGTTGACGGAAATGATGATCCGCAACTTCCTCAGCCAACAATAGCAGAGTCGAAAGATTCCAAGTCGACTCCGCCGGCCGCTCGGCGCTCGCTGCGTGATCGGTCTGCGGCCTCGTCCCGGTCGTCCTCGTCGTCCTCGTCGTCCTCGGTCGATGCTGGCGGTCACGTCCGGGACTCGGCACTGCGCCGCTCGCTTCGTCAAGCTGCGCTGTCGCCCGCAACCGACATGGGAGACGCTCTGCACTCGCTGCGCAGTCAAACTCGCAACTCGACGCCGAGCGGTGGAACCGAAGGAGATGACGAACAAGACGACGAGGAAGAGGCAGGCGGCGAGGCGGAAGAAGAAGAGAAGGACGATGACGGTGATGGACACGATCAAGACGAGCAAAGCGAGCAAGACGAACAAGGCGAGGGGGAAGAGGAGAAGGACGTCGACGGCGATGCGAACATGAAGGACGGTTTCAAAGGTTCCACTCGCACTGGCCACGAGAAGGCGCCGGCGCATCGGCAGCAAGAGCAGCCGCCGACGACCGAAGCCAAGCGAGGCACCAAGCGCGGCACCAAGCGTGCGCGGTCGGGCTCGCGCAGCGGCAAGGGCGCCACCCGCAAAGCCAAATCAGCAAAGAAGACAGCTGGCGCTTCCGCAGGCGAGGCGGAGGATCAGCAGCAGGTGAAGAAGCGCAACAGCAAGAGCACAGCCAGAGCTACGAGCACGAGTCAAGGCAGAAGCACGTCGAGCGGCAACGAGCTTGGAGACGGCAAAGACGAGCAGACGGCTGGCTCAGGCACGGACGAGAGTGAAGACCGCGACGGCAATCGGTTGCTCGAGGCCCTGCTCACTCGGTTCGGCGACGACCTTCTCAAGGGCATGCGCGAGATCACCGCCGCGTTCTGCCAGCAGCACCTCAAGAGCTTCAGCTCGCAAGACTTCACCGTGCCGCAAGACGCCGAGCCCGCCAAGTCGCCGGACCAGCGATCGCTGCCCTTCCTCATCTTCAATCACGGCAAGGCGGCGGACGCGATGGCGCCCGAGCTCAAGGGCCTCGACTGGCAGGCGCTGCTGAATCAGCTGCACATCGCCGGTTCGGCCCGGTGCGACTTCTGGCAATGGCCCGGCAAGAGCAGCAAGAGCACGCTGCAGCAGCTCGAGAGCCAAGACTTGGACCTCGCCGCCATGATCGACACGCTGCAGCAGCCGCTCCCCAAGGACACGTTCGCGCCCGGCGCCTTCTGGGCCAACGTGCGGCTCAACATGCACTTCAAGCACCAGAAGATTAAGGCGGCGGGAGGCGCCGTCTGGTTCGGCTTCGACCTCGAGGAGCTCAAGCGCAAGCTCGGCGCCAAGGGCCACACGGCAGAGAAGATCGAGGAGCTGATCAAGACGCGCATCCGCGGCAACCACGATCTGCACGGCTCGCTCCGCTGGCTCAAAGAGCAGGGCGTCGCGGTCAGCTACACGGTGCAGCGCCCCGGCGACACCGTGGTCTCGCCCGGCGGCAGCGGCCACATGCACGCCGTGCTCGCCATCGGCCGCCTCTTCCAGATCGCGCACAACGGCACGATGCGCCTCGAATTCCTCCGCTCGGCGCTTGCGGCCGCCGCCGTGCCGCTCAAGCCGGCCCAGGAGCACTTCAACGACACCAGCAACACTTCCAATGTGCTGCCGCTCCTCTGCCTCGAGAAGCACCTCCAGCAGAACAATCTGTTCGGCGGTTCGCTCCACCCGAGCGTGGCGAGCGAGCTCAAGGAGGTCGAGGCGCTCAAGGCCGCGTGCATGCCGTTCCTGCAGCATCCGGGCGATTTCCGCGAACTTAAGCTGAACGATTTCCACGGCCACGTCTGCGACGCGGAGCAGGAGACCATCGCGCCGCACAATCACGACCTGTATGTGTTTGGCGACAAGTGTGTGCGATGTTTTCACCGCCTGCTGCCCGGTGCGATGGAAGACGAGTGAGCGCGCTCTTTCTCGCTGCTACGAGTATGGGTCCGGGCATCGATAACACGCGTTGACAGCCACAGTGCCTGTAGTCCAGCCGTCGCCACTGTGCAGTGGTAGCGTTCTGGTAATGTAGTCGGGCACCGTCGCGGCAGCGTCGCCGCTCCGGAGCGGTGCCCTGCGACAATGTAAGTTTTGGCGACGTTACAAAGACGCTCCCATTCGGAACATGTTTCGTCTGCGTGACAGCAACGCACTTGCGACGCACCTTGTTGCTACGCGTACGGGCAGGCGAGCTTGCTGCCCTCTCTTCTGGGCTCATTTGTAGTCGCATGTCACGGTACGAAATTGCATCAAGCAAGTGGAGTTGTTTTCTCCTCGATCCACAGTGCTTCTGCTGCACTTGCACCATACCATGATAGTCTCATATCCACCGATGCCGTGCAGCGGATACAGGCCAGGGAAACACTTGGCAGAACTCAGCACGGCTCGACTTTGTGCTTCCAAAAGTGCTCGCCGTGCGAGCTGAACAAGCAGCTTCGAGCACTGACATGCAGCTAATTGGTTGACAACAAAGCAGGCATCGTGTCCGAGGAAAACTTTCGAGCCCTTGTGGCTGACACACGAGAACAGGCGTGAGGAACGGAAGTAATTTTCGAAAATGGGCAAGCTCACCGGTCACAAATCCAGCTGATTGAAGATTCCTGCACAACATCACAACAAGAGGAGGTGAGAACATGAGACTAGACAAAGCAATCGATCAAGCCAGCCAAGTTCCCTTGTTTCACTGCGACGCAGAAAATACGCATCATCATTGCAAGAAACATTGCTCACCGGCATGGGCATGCAACATATCACGCAGAAGGCGTGCTGATTCGACAGGAAATCGCGTACCCACCCAACTTCAACTTCTTCCCCTTCGTTCTAAACCGCAACTTTCTTGCTTCATACATTGTTGTATATGACAAAAAAGCTCAGCTGCTCTGACGGACACCCGATTGACGCTTGTTTCATCGAGTTTTCGCAGTTGCTCCAACTGGAGCGCTGTTCTCTGCCATGCATTGCGCTGCCAGCGGCTGCGCCACAAAAGCGTCGCCAGCAGTTGTGTTTCCGTTCGCAACGCACCAGATCGTTCCAAATGAGGGCGTTGCCAGATCGTTTCCCAGCCGCAACGCTACGAACCGGAACGCTCGACAACGTCGCGCACCGCTGCGCTGCCGCGACAGCCATTCCACAGGCACTGTGGCCTTCCTATCGGTTACAATCGCTGCAGGCAGCCGTGCATTGTTTCGGCCTTTCGGCCCTGCAGCTGAGCATTCTACTGAATCAACGATACACTTGATTCAAAAATGTAATTTTTCGGTGCGTGACTCGTCACCCTTAGAATTTGATTGACTTTGTGCTTGCAAATCATCATCATTGTGGTCAATGGTCAAACCAGTCCGACGGTGGAAAATGACACCAGTCCGACGGTGGAAAATGACACCTTGCAGGTAGCTGGAACAAGTTCATTTAAGACCAACGATGCGGGCTTCGGACGAGCGGTTGCGCACTCGCAACGCGACGTCGCAGTGCGCAAAAGCCTGGCCAATTTCGACGCCAGAGCTCAGCAACTGCCAAGCAAGCTCGTGGCGCGGGAAACAGGCGCTGTATGCGTGTGGTTTCGGACTACGCCGACAGCGCCGGCAGCAGATGAGTGCACAAGACGGCGCGCCAATTAATCTCTCATCTGCCCTCATGCACGACTGCACGTGCGAGTTCTGGAGGCCGCGTTGGCGAGCAATGGGCGGGCCGCGAGCACGACGTATCTCCCGGGCTGCCGAGCAGGAAAGCGTGCACCGGCAGGTGCAGGGCACGGAACGGCGGCAGCACCCGTCCGTGCAGGAGCTGTGAACTGGCGAATACCCGTCGTCGAGCGACATCGGCAGGGGAGCGCTCTGCAGCAGCTGTGGCGTAGTAGCCAGCGCGGCCGCAGCGCACGAAGAGCAGCAGCAATCGATCGGAGCGCGGGCGGAGCGCGGCCGTGGTAAATAGCGCAGCACCAGGTGCAGCGCCACTGAGGCGAACTGCTTCTGCGTGACGGTGGCATCGAGAAAGAGCGGACTCAAGACTCGCGCTGGTTGCGCTGCATTTGAACCAATGTTCCATGTGACTTGGCGAAGCAGTTGTCGATCGCGGGTTCGGCGCGCGCTGCAAGACTGCGCAAAGGCCGGCTGCGGGATCCTGCAGACGCTGTGCCGCCTCGCTTCGTCGCACTCGTCCGTCTCGTTCTGCATCAGCTCCAGCGCCGGTGGGCGGTGACTCCAAACGTTGTCAGAGTGCTTTGAGAGCTGTATCACGGCGCGGAGTGGAGGCCACAGAGGAACAGCGTCCTGGACTGCGTTGGACACTGCGCTGCAACCAAAGACACGCAGGCGGATTTGACACGCGCGACAGACACCGACGCGAATGCGACGACTTTGGCGCGGCGACACGAGTTTTACAATCTTGCATCCAGCTCGAGCAGATGAGCAGGGCTGGAGACGCAAGCCATCGGGATGCACCTCAGAAGGAGTAATTGCGGTTTCAATCGCGGGTCGTCTCGTCAGAGTCGGACGCGCGGCTGTCTCGCCGAGGGCCACTCGCCGAGGCGGCCCGTTTTGGGCCGCGCTTCATCCACAGACAGCACAGAGCTACAGCAGGACGGGGAGGCTATGGCTGCTGCGCAGTTGCCGGTCGTACGAACTCCTGCCGGTAGGGCTGAGGATGCGCAAAACGGGGCACCGCGACATGTCGCGAGCGCTAGTGTGCAGAGAAAGCGGTCGGCCGTGGCCAAAGACCACTCTGCCGGGAGGAATGCCGGTTGGAGACAGCGAACAGCCACGGCACAATGCACCTGTGCCGGGTCTTCCATTGCCATTCGACTGTCCTTGTGGCCGGCGGCGACTGCGTACAGGCCGCGCGCATTTGGCTGTAACTTTTTTGGTTTGCAAGCTGTAACTTGGCGTGGTGCGCCAAACAGGCGTCAAACACTTGGTATCGGCGGCGGCACGTCGCAGCAGTCTCGGTGACTGTGCGCGTCGATCGAGGGCCGCTGCTCGCGATCGGTCAGGATCGTCGCGATATTTCAACTGCCCGAGCGCGGTTGGGAAATCTCTTGTGCAATCGAGTGTACTCGCGATCGCCTGGGATCGGCCCTGAACTCCAAAGTGCACGTACCTGGCACCTCATTGATAGACCCTCGGGTGCCAGGTTATGGAAGTAAGCTCACCAAACCGATGGGCGCAACGGATTGCCAGCTGAGCGCAGCGCATTTTACTGTATGGGACGGGTGGATGATGATGACACGCAGGGAAAAATGCGAAAACGCGGCAGAAACTACGTGCAGTAGCAGTCGGGCTTTACTTTTGCTAGTTTGGGAATGGGCACTACACTCAAAGACGATTCGGCTGTCCTGTGGCCTGACTGTGGCCTGTCTTTTCCC
>ERZ778026.3411-NODE-3411-length-14092-cov-10.119043_pt1 | contig 14092 bp, 19 predicted proteins | sample MGYA00375756_ERZ778026 | MGnify/ENA primary metagenome ERZ778026 (study PRJEB29350, sample SAMN05389820) | bioreactor metagenome | isolation source: Ammonium sulfate bioreactor | place: South Africa: University of Cape Town | collected 2014-02-18 ... | reverse complement strand
TCGACCTCGACCTCGACCTCGACCTCGACCTCGACCTCGACCTCGACCTCGACCATGATGATGCTGATGGACCCTTGAAGGGTGGAGCTGGCTTCCATGTCGGTCATGCGGCACAGAGCTCGAGCTCGGCAGCTGGCAACCACTTTAGCATCTTCCTCGGCGCGATTCTCGCTCGTGCCAGCGACGAGCAGCAGCGCGAATGGGTGCCCAAGGCCATCAACCTCGAGATCCTCGGCGCCTACGCGCAGACTGAACTCGGCCATGGCTCGAACGTGCGCGCGCTCGAGACGACGGCGACCTTCGACGAGACGACCGACGAGTTTGTGGTCGATTCGCCGACGCTGACCAGCATGAAATGGTGGCCTGGCTGCTTCGGCATTCTGGCGACGCATGCCGTCGTGTACGCGCGGCTGCTGCTCGGCGGCAAGGACCACGGTATCCACGAGTTCATGGTGCAGCTGCGCGACCACGAGCACAAGCCCATGCCCGGCATCGAGGTCGGCGACCTCGGCCCGAAGCTCGGCTACAACCTGGTCGACAACGGCTACTGCCGCTTCAACCACGTTCGCATCCCGCGCACCCACATGCTCTCGCGCTACCAGCACGTGACGCGCCAGGGCGAGTTCGTCAAGGCGGCGCGCATCACCAAGGGCGACAGTGCCACGTCCGACAAGCTGCGCTACCTCGTCATGATCACGGTGCGCAGCGGCATGGTGCACTCGGCCGCATGGGGCATCGCGCAGGCCGCCACGGTCGCCATTCGCTACTCGGCCGTGCGCCTGCAGGGCTTCAAGAACACACGCGACGACAGCCTGGCGTCGGGCGAGTATGCCGTGCTCGACTACCAGGTGCAGCAGTATCGATTGTTCAAGGCGCTCGCGACCGCGTACGCCTTTCACTTTGCGTACCAGCAGGTCAAGGCCAAGCTCAACGCCTTCCGCGCCAGCCTCGAGCAAGGCGACGTGTCGACGCTCGCCGAGCTCCACGCCACGGCCGCCGGCCTCAAGGCCTTCTGCACCAACCAGGCCGGAGACCTCATGGAGGATTGTCGCCGCTGCTGCGGCGGCCACGGCTGTCTGCTGTCGAGCGGCATCGCCAAGGCCGTCTCGGACTTTAACGCCATTACGCCGATCGCCGAGGGCGACCAGGTGATCCTCGCGCTCCAGACCGCTCGCTTCCTCGTACGCGCCGTCAAGGACCTCGCGGCCGGCAAGCCCGTCGCGCTGCAGGTGCTCTACCTCGGCCAGCAGCTCGAGCGCCCGGACTTCTCGGACCTTACCGACCTCGCTCGCCTCGTGCACGCCTTCAAGTGGCGCGCTCGCCGCTCGGTGCTCTCGGCCGCCGCCAAGTTCGAGGCGCGCCTCAGCGCCGGAGAGTCGTTCGATCGCGCGTGGAACCAGTGCGCCGTGGCGCTCATGGCCGCGGCGCGTGACCACTGCTACCTCTTCATCCTCTCAGAGTTCGTCGGCGGCATCGAGGCCATCGACGACGAGCCGCTCAAGGCCGTGCTGCGCACCTTGGCACGCCACTATGCGCTCGTCAACCTGCGAGAGAACGGCGTCGATTGGGCGGGCGAGCTCACCTTCGAGCATGTGCAGGCCATCAACTCTGCCATCGACCACACGCTTGCTGCCATTCGTCCCAATGCTGTTGCGCTCGTCGACGCCTTTGGAATCTCCGGTATGTCGGTGCACCGTTCGCTCGCTCCGTAGCCACAGTAAGCTGTCCACTCACGGGTCACATACGCTGCGTATGCGCGATCGTGCTAGATCGAGTGTTGCAATCGGCTCTTGGCCGCTACGACGGCAATGTCTACGAGGCGTTGTACTGGTGTGCCAAGAACTCGCCCCTCAACGAGCCGCAGTACATCGAAACGCTCTGGAGCACGCAACTCTCCAAGGTGCTGAACGCCGAGTACATTAAGCGCTCGGCACAAACACAGCGAGCTGGGGCTATTGCAAGCAAGCTCTAGATTTCTCAGAGAGATGCGCTCACAAGACTGCTGGTTCGCGAGTATATCAATAATACAAACACACTGCTGCCCGAAATCGACGCTAGGCCGATACCAAAGTTGTTGTTGCTCCTCCTAGTCGCGATAGCTGCTCACAATACTCGGGGAAGAGGTTCTCGTAGAACAACAAGCCTTCCAACGACTCGTCACGAGCAAGAACCCCCATGTTCTCGGCCGTCTACCAATGCCGAATGTCGAATGATGAGACACAGCCAAGATGATGTTGGTTGACGAGGTACATGTGGCATACCTGAACCAACTCGCCTGCCAGCGTGATCGAGACGCCAAGATGCTCCGATAGCGACAGCACCGTCTGAGGGCCGTGAGATCGTACCAGCTCGAGTACCCGCTGTGCTAGCACCTTGTCGTCGTATGTGCTGGCTTGAAGCACAAGTACTCCGCTCTCGAAACGACGCATTCGGACTGGCAGCTGTAGCTTCTCGAGCAGGCAGCATGCTCGATACAGATCATCGGGCGAGATCAATGCTGTGACGCGGTCGTGGGTATTAGCAAGCTACAAGCTCTCGACTATTCGTTCTTGTTCGGTATTCCATGACGTACAAATGCCTCGCGCTCGATTGTACAAGCAATACACATCAGGCAGTGGTAGCATGCCGTGCTTTTGCAGCGGTACCGATAGGAAGTCACACAGCTGGCGAGCGAGTTCGGCATGGTACATGGCTCCAGCAGTCTCTCTACGATCCACCGTGCATCAGCAATGCGGCATCATCGTCGCAGTCAGCCACGCGCACGCGATCCGACACGTACTTGGTCACGGGCGAGATGATACCCATGTTCATCAGCAGGTCGTTGAAGGCGAGCTTGGCATTCTCGTCCGAGCACTTGTCCTGCTCAGCTGCAAAGCGGCGAGCGAGCTCGACCAATGGCTTGGCGTGGTCCATCAAGGCATCAATGTCCGTGAAGGCCTGGTTCAGCGTCGTGTCTCGTGCGTGGGCTTGTTGTGTCATCGATTGTTTGATGCCGCCTGATGATGATGGATGATGATGGACGTTGCGAGCATCAGGAATGGTGCCTGCATTATGAGTGGCACATTGTGGCACTCGCTTCGAGAGATACATACTGATTCCACCTAACCGGGGATTGCTCGACGATGCAGTCGAGAGTGATGGCGATGATTCGCTTGATGTTGATGATGGAGTGGTCGACGCGGATGAGCTCGTCGAACTTGAAGGTGAGGCAAGCGCATTCGGTACGGTCTGTGACATGGTCTGCTCTCTCAAATCATAGACACTCGATGAGCGCCATATGGATGACTGGCTGGATCGACAGCTCGATGGAGCACTCGCTCGCACGCACTCACTCTCTCACTCACGTACTTCCCAGCTGCGCTTTCGAATCGTCTCCTCGAGCTTGGCGTACACCGTGTCGCGACCACCCGCTCGGAAGCCCAACCGCACGATACCACGCTCACCGACGAGCGTCAATCCGATCCGAGGCTTGCCGAAGAACTTGCTCGTACGATCCAACGCCTCGATGAGTTGCAACGAGAGTCCCACGGCATCGGTCGGTCGATCGGCATTGATCCACAACAACCGATAGGTCGTCAATCGCAGCACGCCATTGCGGAAGCGAGTCTCGGCCCAGTTGTCGAAGATCTCGACGCTCGCTTGGAGCAGCAGCTCGATCTCGTTGGGCAGCAACGCCGGGCGACCGCTCTCAGACAGTTGGATCGGTACAAAGTGTGATGCCATCCTCTCGTTCGCTCGCTCGCTCGCGTGTATGCGTACAAGGAATGTATCAATCAATCAATCGAACGATATCGAGATCGATGTTGAGATCGAGATTGGATCAGCGGTTCTTGTCGTTGTACACAAGTGAGATGATCGATCGATCGATCGACTCACCAGACCACTCGCCAGACCGACTAGTACTTCTTCCGAGGATTGAGCCAACGTGGTGATCGAGGATCGATGGATGTTGATGTTGATGTGAGCAGGCAGCGAATGATCTGATCTGATCTGATCTTGTTTGTTGTTTGTTGGCGCTGTGGCTGTGACATCATCATCATCCATTCCATCCACGAATCAATCAACTGAGCAACCAATCAATCAATCGCATCCTCATACTCAAAGCCGAGTATCAACACCGATCTCGACCTCATCCATTCAACCCCGTGCCACATACATTCGTTGTTGATATCTCTCTCAATCAATCATGGCTGCCACACCAGGTACCATCACTCTCTATCTCCCTCTCGTTCATTGACAGCCACTCACCATGTGACTGACCGAGGGACAATAGATGCCAAGAAGAAGAAGACCCTCATGGAGGTCGTGGCACAGCTTCAAGCCAACACTGAGGTCGAGCGACTTCAAGCTGCCAAGAGCCTCGGTGTCGCTGCCATCGGAGGCACGAGCTCCTGTCGATCACCTGCATCGCGGTGCCCTCCCTAACCAAACAACCACAACCACATCATCATCATCATCATCATGCAATCGTTTCGATGTGGTAGATTCGGTGGTTCGAGATGCGATCATGGACTCGGGAGGCGTTCAGATCCTTGTGGCGATGCTGAGTGATTCATCGACGGCACTGCAGGAGGCCGCGATCTCAGCGCTCGGCAGCATCGCGCTCTCGAGTGCGTATTCTCGCGAGCTAGCGTGTTGGCACATCATTGAGTATTGAACGAGATCCAACAAACGCACTATGATCGATGGGTGGCAGGCGTACCGATGTGGAGCAAGATCGCTGCCATGGGAGCGGTCGACCCCGTGCTGCAGCTGCTGTCAGCATCGAGCTCGCCACAGATCCAACAACACGCTGCGTGGGCGCTCAAAGGCATGGCCAGCAACCGTACGTCGAACGAGATGCACCACATACCGTGCACTGCCACTGACTGCGCTCGTGGTTGGCACTTGGCAGCCGACACGCGTCGTGTGTTGGCCGACAAGGCGCCGCACAAGCTGCTCGTGCAGCTGCTCAAGAGTCCCTCCGACGAGGTCAGGAAGAACGCTGCCTTGGCCGTCTCGGCCTTGGCCACTGATTGTACGATACCGCCGACCCAATGCCCGCTTGGATCGATGCACTGACCGACCGACCGACGTGTGGCTGTGGTTGCAGCACCGGCCAATCGCAAGCTGTTCCTCGAGGCTGCGGCTCTCGATACGCTGCTCGATCTCCTGACCGATGCCAACAACATGGTGCAGCTCGAAGCCACCAATGCCTTCCGCACGCTGGTGTACGTGCGCAAGGGCGAGTTGATGGACTTTGAGGCGCCGGTCATTCGGCGCATCCTCTCGATGCCATCGCCCTCGAGCGCCACCGAGTTCCAGCTGAGCATTCGTGCCAAGTACGGCGACGACGTCATGTCCTTCATTGGTACGCGAGCGAGTGAGCGACTGGCGCCTGTCACATTCCGGAGGGCTAAGCCACACTCTGCGTTGGGGACGGTACAGCGCACACACCGGGCGAGCCAGGCGTCGAGCAGGAGGCGGTCGAGGCCGCTGCTCCAGTGCCGGTCTCTGTCACATTCCCTCCAAACTGGACCGTGTGGAATCCATTGGAGCAGCCGTACATCGAGGTCAACGTGCCACCGACATCGGACGAATTCAAGTCCGTACAGCAGCTCATCAAGCGCACCAATGTCGCGTTAGACTCGGGTCGCTTTTGGGGCAAGTACGTCGCTGCTGTTGCATCGCTCGCGCGCTCTCCAAACCTCGATGCATCGCGCCACATGGCTGACCAACTCGCTTTCGACGATGCCATGATTGGTATTGGCCTGCAGGACTACTCACTGGCCAGGGCTTGAGCTTCGACAGCTGGTTCGCGTGCAAAACTTTCTACAGTGGCACAAGTACTGGAGTACCTGCCGAGAGATCGGTATGCTTCACGTGCCGTGATCCGGCTTGGCAAGATTACACCCAAGCGCAGCTAACACCATGCATTTGTCGTTTGCTAGCCAATCGCGACGACTCGTCGGTGCTGCCCGAGATCTACCTCCATGACCAGCGTGTGCAAGATCGAACCACCAACGAATGCCTGCTGTTCCACGGCACCTCGTGGAGCAACATCAACTACCTCAAGAAGGCCGGCTTCACGCAGTACTATCGCGGCACGACGCCCGACAAGAGCCTGCGCTTCTACGACAACTCCAACAAGACCATGAACGTCATTCCTTGCGCGCAATGCCAGCGAATCGACTGCGTCGGCTGCAGCAGTGCGGCGCCGTTTGGTCTGTTGATCTGTCGCGTGGCACTCGGCAATCCGGACGAGGACATTCAGAGCATCTCGGGCCTGACGTTCCCGAGCACGCCCGACAAGGACTCGGTCGTGTGCTACTCGAAGAGCAAGCAACGTAGCTCGAAGCTGGACTTTAGCGAGTACGCCATCTTTGACGGCTCGCAGGCCTACGTGCAGTACATTGCACACGTTACCAAGGCGCCAACTGCCACCACCACGGCGGCGGCGGCGGCGGCGGCACGTTCGTAAGCTCGCACTCAACCATACGACAGCCTCCACCGTAATGTCGCATATCCCACCACACTCTACGTATTTGTTGATATAAACCCAAACGATAGCAGCATTGTTCCGAACCGTACGAGAGCGAGTGGAATCGTTGCAAGACCCGATACCAATCACATCAGAAATGCAAAGACAGAGAGAGGGATATCGAAGCCGCTGCCGCCAATAAATACGCGCACGCAACCATTGTGTACAATCAAGAAGCCTCAAACTCGAACTTGAGTGCCTACGAGGAGTTGAGCGATGCCGTCAAGTCTCGTTGCGGCGTTGGAAGCTCTCGAGTCGGAGTCGCATCTCGTACGGCCGAGCCAGCTGAACGTAGACGCTCGAGTCGCGACAACTGTTCGTCGAGGGCCGAGCGCAGTTGCCTCTTGTCATGGAGCGGCAGCGTGCTGATCTGCTCGAGCAGCTTCGTGAGGTCGGGGCTGTTGGCGTTCGCGGCCGCAGCACGCATGCTCTGCTGGCGCTTGCGGCGTAGTCGCAGCCGCTGCAATCGCAATCGCTCCTCGACCTGTCGAACCATCCAGTCTCCGAGCTCTCCCAGCACGACGGTCGCCATACCGAGACTGGCCAGAGCGTAGAAGCAAACGATCACGCGTCCGGCGATGCTCTGCGGCGTGATGTCGCCGTATCCGACCGTCGTCAAGGTCACCATGCAAAAGTACAAGCTCGTGACAAAGTCCCAGTGCTCAGTGAGCATGAACGCGCCACTGTGGTGCCATCCATCCATCGAATCGTCAGGAGGAGCGTGGCGGGACCATCGAGGCCACTCTCACAGTCGCATCAAGTGATCAACGTACACTCCAGCACCAACCAGCAGCACCAAGGCCGTGCTCGCCATTCCGATCTTGTGTTGCGGCGACAGACAGAAGGCACAGAACTTGGTGAGCCACCATTGCGGCGTCCAGCGCTTGCGCTCCTTCTGCTCGCCGTTGGTGTCGAGAGCAAACGGCGTCGCCTTACGAAAGGCCCGCGATCGCGCCAGTCTTCGACGAGCCTTGGCGGCTCCCTTCATGAACCACAAGGCGATGATCGAGATGCACAAACCGAAGGCCGCGAGACCGAACGGTATGAAGCAGATGAAGAAGATACGACCGCCGGTCGAGTCTGGTGCAAGGTCGCCGAACCCTGTTGTACAACACATACGCAGACACATCGATCACGTGAGACTCGCGCTCACTCGATCGTCATCTCGATCGTCATCGCAGGGGCGCCTACCAATCGTAGTGAGCGTGATGATGATAAAGTAGATCGCATCGCCGAACGGCAGGTTCTCCTCGACGTAGTAGAAGATGGTAGCGCCCACCATCACGACCATGACGCTGAGCACGACAGCGACGAACTCCTTGTACTTCCACACTTGATCCTGCGCCGAGCTGGCTCTCGAAGCGCCAGCCTCTTCTCCCTCACCGTTGATATCGTTGGTTGCATTGATGCTCGTCGAAGCCGCTCTCGCACGCGGGTCATTAGCGAACCCTCGGCGATCGTCGTCGTCGTCGTCATCGTCATCATCGCTACTCTCTGCAAGTATCGCGGCCACAATACCGCGAACCTCGGCTTCAGATTCGATATCAGTCATCGAGCCATACATCGTGATGTTGTTCGATGGATTCACCAATCCAATCCACGAGTCTATCCAATCCAATCCAGCGACCTCTATCGATCTATCTATTGGAGTTGCGAGCACGAGGAGGCCACGAAGCGAATGCGCTTGCTGTTCTTAACATTCAGCGCCCTCGACATTCGCTCGTTCATTCGCTCGCTGCCGCCATGTCTGACGCATCTCCTCGCTCCACCACGGACGACCAGTCTGCTTCTCCAACGCAGACCGCTACTACCACTCCAACACCCACTCTGCCATCACCACCGGGACCACGTCCAAACGGCGCTTTCTTCCGTGGTCCCGATGGCACCTACTCGCTTTATCACGAGCTGCACGGCTCGGGTCCGCACCGGCTCATCATGATCATGGGCTTCGCGGCCACGTGTCGGCTCTTCGACCGCACCGCCAACTACCTGGCGTCGACCGGCGAGTTCACGGTGCTGATCTACGACCACCGCGGTGCTGGCTTGAGTCACTCGATGCCCGACGTGCGCCAGACCTCGAGCATGCTCGCCAGCGATGCGCTCCAGCTGCTCGAGCACCTCGGCTGGTGCCACGACGGCGAGGGCGGCGTGCACGTCTACGGCGCCTCGATGGGCGGCATGGTGGCACAGGAGCTGGCTGTCATGTTACTGAGTCGCAATCTCCTCTCGTCGCTGTATCTCGCCGTCACATGCCTGCAGCGCTACGCCGTGCGCCTGCCGTTCCCGCCGGGCTTCTGGAACGCGACGCTGTGTCCGATCGTCACCAGCATGAGCCGCGAACGCCTCGCCGAAGAGATGCTCAAGTCGAGTTACTCTCAGGCATACCTGGAGCAAATCGACACCGAGACGCAACAACCGCGGCGAGTCAAGCTGTACCAAGAGGTGCTCGATACGTGGGACGTCAACATGAGCTGGAACTCGGCGACGATCGCCGCGCAGTCGTGTGTCGTTGGCACGCACTCGCTCTCCGACGCCTCGATCGAGCGTCTGAACCAATCCAATGTGCCGATCAAGGTTCAGATCGCCACCGAGGACCAAGCCATGCCGACCGAGTTGCAGCGCAAGTTGGCAGCTCGGCTACGGTGCAGCGTGATCGAGTTCCCTGGCGGTCACCTCGAGTGCGACATGGAGCGCTTCCACGCTGAACTGCGCGGCCACTGCCTGGCTGCCTCCGCTGGCGCCACGACTGCTGGATCCTCGGACCTCATGACCCCTCCGTCCACTACGACCACCCACAGTGCCTCGAGTTAAAGCCGAGCTGCGAGTAGAAGTGCTCGAGTTGTTGAGCTCTAGAGAGCCTGGTGGGTCCTGGAATACATTCGACGCCATGTGCTGCGTACTCGATCCAGACATTCGATGCCGTAGCTACCCAATAATGAGCAGACTAACGTAGCACTCAAACACGAGGAACAACACCTCACGAGGCACTTGAAACAACACGCTCTCGGGGCACTCGCGAACTTGCATAACCAACGTAATCGTATCGCTGTATCCGATGGTGTGAGTGCCAAGCACAAGATTCAGCAGTGGCACGCGAGAGAATACGGCGTACCGGACACAGCGAGGCATATGCAAGTGCAATTGAGGCTGCCAACCGCGATAACTCACCGCATCTAACAGGCTGAGGAGGCGCGGATTCGATACCAGGTTCTTGGGAGTCTCGTTGTTCTTGTTCTGTGATACCCGTCGGTGATTGTTAGCGCTGGACGGGCGCAACCGAGATTCGTTCGAGCGTGTTGGTGCGTATGCATACCACAAAGAACGGCCATGCTCCAGCCTGTAACAGAGTTTGGATCAGCTCTGCGTTGCCGCTCTTTGCAGCATAGTGGAGTGCCGAGTTGCCATGCTGGTGGAACGCGAGTAGCAGCACGCACGCCGCATATCGATGAGCTGCGGGCATCAGTCAGCGAGATTCAAGCAAGCCTGCGTACTTGGTCTGCATCATCGACAGATGCTTGTGCGTCGAGGAGGATCTTGGTAGAGGCTACATCATGCGGATGGTACCTACTCATGGCAATCAATGGCGTGATACCACTCTACTCGATGCCAGTCAACACATATCAGTCGCCGAGTTTCGTTCCGAGTTCGTGAACTGGAGGTACGCGCGGTCCATACCGTATCGCAGACATTTGGCGATGCCTTATGCCCGAGCAAGCATTGGATCACTTGTGTTCGCGGTTGATCGCTCGTACACTCCTCGAGGAGCGGCGTGATCGAGAGCTGCAATCATCGCTGGTGAGTCGTCGGATTCACTTGCGGTGTGTGAGATCGAAATCGGCACCTTGGAAGGTTGGTTGATTTGAGCTCCGCGCGAGACGAGCTCGGCGATGCCAATAAGCTGTGCAGCTCGAACAGCACTGTGACTCTCTCGCGTTAATCGAAGCACCAGCAGTGGCACCAGCAGTGGCAATGGCGGAAGCAGTACCAATGTAACGGCGTCGTGCCATCTCGAGCAGTGTTTGGATCGCCCTTGAGTTCGATCAATCGTGCCAGTATATCGGGCATACTGATGGCAGCTTGGTGCATGCTAGTGTGCTCGCCGCTGTTGGCGTATACGTTCGGATCGGCCTTCTCGTCCAGCAGAAAGTCGACCAGCGCTCGATGGCCGTACTTGATTGCAACCAGCAACGGTACCGAGTACTGATTGGCAGGTTCAAGGTCGGTCGATGTGAGAGCGAGTCGCTAGCTCGATCGTTCACTCACTCGCACGTACGACGACATGGTTCACATCAGCGCTGAGGCTCAGGAGCTCCTTGACGAACTCGACGTTGCCTCCACGACACGCCCACTCCATTGGCAAGGTTCCGTCCTGTGAAGGGCGCATGAGTGCCTCACCAGTGCCTCGACCGTAGCGACATTCACACGATCATCGATCGAATCGAATCGAATCGGAATCATCAGACGTCACGTACCAACGCCACCTCATGAGCAAGGTACGGATTGCGTCCGAGAATCCATTGAACTTGCTCGGCATTACCAGTGTACAATGCATGATTCAGATCGGTGACGAGCTCGCGATCGTCCTTGGGCTCGACGCTGGATTCACGCAAGGTTAGAGCTGAGAGGAGCTGCAGAACGCACAGCCACACGTAAACATACACTAGATGCGACAACGATGCAGACAGCGGCACTTCGGCCTCCTTCAATACAGCCATGCATAGGTCATCGTAGGGAACGTTGCCATCGACTTGAACCAGATCGATCACTACTTCGGCGAGTTCGTTCGTGTATGGCACCTGCATCGAACCAGCAGCATCAGCATCAATCTCGTTCGTGCTTTGATTCGTGTATCTTGATACTTGCCTTGACGGCTTCACAAAAGTCCTTGGCGAATCGAATCGCAGTATCACGATCCAGCAATCCATCTTGATCCTTGTCGTAGAGCGCCCACAGCTCATGAAGTCTCGCTCGCGATATGACGGCGCCAGGTCGAACACCCAGTTGCTTGCATAGATTGGCACCCTGCTCGTGCATATGAACGCACACACGAGGTATCAGCAATGGGATCTCCTTCTCACCCCATCAATCACTGACGGAGACTCTCGTTCTCATCAGTGAGTGGTGGGTGCGGCATGGTCGGAGGTACATTCACTCACCATGGCCGAGAGAGAGCGACTCGCGCGACGCAGCAACGAACACAATGCGCCACTCAGGCTCGAACTTCCGGCACTCTGCTGACTGCTGACTGCTCCGCAATGGCCGCGATCCATCGTTGTAATACCATCGAATACCATGATCAGTTGACTCATGCCACAATCGAGGACTCACTTGATCCACGCGCCACAACCAATGCGTCGCCCGGCGTGGTAGGCAACCAGCACCGTCGACCATCGTCAGCGTTGTCGTTGTTGTATCTCGTTCGCCTTCTCGCTCGCACACCTCTCGCGCCATGAGCAGCACATCATCGACCTCTACCTCACAAGACCCGGCCACAACCACAACAACCACCACAACCACCACCAGATCCGATGCTACCCCTTCCTCTACACCACGCCGCCGAGCAGCAGCAGCGTCGGCGTCAAGCACCACAACGATGACCTTTGCTGTTCCCGAGGCTCCTTCATCGGCAGCCACCAACAAGCATCGATCGCAAACGATCCTCGAGGAAGACGAGTACACGGCGGCCATCGAGCACATCATCGAGCGCGACTTCTATCCCGACATACAACCCATGAAGCTGCAGCTCGCGTACATTGAGGCTCGCAAGAAGCGCGACCTCAATGCCATGCGCGAGATCGAGGCGCAGTTCCGAGCCATCAAGTCGCCGCGTGTTGGCTCGCAAGCTCGCTCGGCGGCCTCGACGCCGTCTCCCTGGACACCGTCGAGCACGCCGTCTCGAACACCGACAGCAGCAGCTGTTGGACGAAGCGTAGCTCCATCGGAGGCGCTCGCGTCGAGTTCGACGACTCCCAACATCGACAAGCTTACGCTCGACAAGTTCCTTCACCAGTACACGAGCGAGGACAATGCCTCGTTCTCGGTGCTGATGGAGAAGGAGGAAGAGAACCACCGCGCCAAGTACTGGTGGGTGTACGAGAAGGTCGGTACCAGCACCCAAGGCAGCGACGAGGGAGCGATGGGCTTCTCATTATGCTGATCGTAGACGCGCGAACACGCGACCTTGCATGACACAGGAACAAAAGGCGCTCGAGTACCACAAAGAAACCGGAACGCAGCTGCAACACGAGTCGACGGGTCTGCTGACATGGCCCTATGAGCGTCGCAATCCGCTCATGTACGAGCCGGAACAATATCCTTCTCTTCATCGTCGGTGTTGGTGTTGTGGTGGAGGTGCATGCATACCTATCGCGCTGCTGCCTTAACTCACAACCAATACGCGGCCACTGGCACCCGACGAGCTACCTTCAGGTCCACCCAAGGCCATCATGCATGCCAACACGCGGCTGGCACCCACAGAGGCCCCGACACAGGCGTCACCCGCGCCGATCGAGTCGCCGGCCTCCGAGCAGGGAGTTTGGAAGGTGCTCGGCTCCGATGGACCGATCGTCACGGCTGGACTTGGCCGCAATCGCCAGTTCGCTAACAACGACAAGGTCGATCTCGATGGTATGCACGAGCCGTGTGCCACTGAACCTCAGCCGCTGAGAGCTTGCCTGATATTTGTGTGCGTGCGCGCGTGTGGATAGATCTTATTGGCGGCGGCTCCCCCAAGGTTGCCGGCTACGGATTTGTGGCATCGCCGTCTCCTCGACCAGGCGAAGATCTCTCGCCGTTCGTCACATGGGGTGACGTCGAGTCGACGCCGGTACTACTGGATCCGAGCAGCACACCGAAGCCGTCGCGAGATGGCGCTTCGTTTCGAATGCCGGCGACACGAAAGCGTGAGGAGATTGCGCGCGTACTCAGCGAGAAGGCTACATCATCGATGCGAATCAAGGCGCAGAAGCTGCACAAGACCAAGACGCAAGCCTCGTCGCCGGCGCACTTGCTCGTCGCCACGAAATCCAAGACCGTGCCGGCGTCGCCACACTCGCAGCTACGCGCAAGCTACGCCAGCCCGGCGATTCGAACTCCCGGTGGAAGCACACCGATGAGACAACACGTGACGCCCAAGGCCACTCCTTCCACCGGCCAGCGTCCGATTCTACTCACGCCCAAGACCACGCCTGCTGCTACGACCACGACCACCACGACAACGACGACAACAACGAGTGCGACCAAGCCAACGCCTTCGGTCACGGACGATCTGCTACAGTTCTAGAAGATGGATCACTCCAGCAAGCTGTTGTTCACCTCCATCTACAACGTCGTGTGTGTGTGTGGTGGATATGGTGGATATGGTGTGGTCGTTACATCGGTTGATATTTGTTGGATAGAACCCGAGAGCGCAGCGGAAGAAATGTACACAGTAGAGCAACGAGGGCTCAAGCGCATTTCTGATGACGTGGCCGGCCAATGCGCCAGAAGAGGCAGCTGAGAAGGAGAGTGGAGGCGCTCTCTTCTCTTCCCTCTCCTCCTTCGCTTCAGAGCCATTCCCTCTCCCGCCCTCTC
>ERZ778026.3409-NODE-3409-length-14096-cov-6.062958_pt1 | contig 14096 bp, 16 predicted proteins | sample MGYA00375756_ERZ778026 | MGnify/ENA primary metagenome ERZ778026 (study PRJEB29350, sample SAMN05389820) | bioreactor metagenome | isolation source: Ammonium sulfate bioreactor | place: South Africa: University of Cape Town | collected 2014-02-18 ... | reverse complement strand
CGACGCTCTTCCGATCTGTGCAGCCCGATGGGCAAAGCGGATTCGGGCATCCCGGTGGTCTTGTTCAACATCAGCTTGCAGCCGAGATAGAACGTTGAACCAGAGGTCATGGATCTGGGTAGCAAGCAGGAAAAGACCACGAAGCCATCCCCTCCATGAAGATCGGCAATGTTGCACTCGTTGTGTTCGACGGAACAATCGGGAAAGGAAGTCGAAAAATTTGTACCTTCGCGCTGGGGCATGACCAAAAAATCCCCTACCTCGGTATCGGGGTCCCATTCATGCACTACCATCCACTTGGGGGCACCCCTGTTCAGCATGTCGTGCACGAAAACCTCTCCCAGCTGACTGGTCAGCACAGGCAAGAGGGAGAAACCCCAGAGGCCATCGTGGTCCAGGGTTACCGTAGAACCGTAGTCTGGTCGGTCCTCGACGTAGTACTGGTTGACTTGGATGAATGGTCCCCGGTTCCCAAATCGTTGAAAGATTCTCACGTTCCCGCTGGCATCATTTTGGTAGGGATCGTTAATTGTACCTAGAATGCCCACAGACATACGAAACGAAGCACTATACAATGGAAGAGCTGCTCCTTGTCCCTGCGCACGAGACAATAGCACAACGACCAGGAAAGGGACAAACAAACCCCAGCTCTTCATCCTGGCTGGGACCAAATTCGCGATCATTAAACTTGTTTCGTGGAAATGTACTGTATTTCGTTCTTACCCCGATGACAAATCGGTTCTGGTAGATCTTCTCATCACAGCGCCTCGGTGCCATTTGAGAGGGTGTTTGCAGAATTGAGTACATTGGGGCTGGGAGTTCTCAGACATATCCTGGCGAAAAACTCACTGTTTTCTGTTTTTCACTACTACCACACTTAAGAGGTAACTAAAATTTTTGTTTTAATTATTTATTTTTATTTTTTATAACAATAATGTTGCGTTTTACACTAATTACTAAATTTTTTTATTATTATTGGAAAAAAGTAAATATTTTTTAAATTAAATTTTAAATTATAATTTAAATTAATTAAATAAATAATTATTAATAAATTAAGTTTACTTTTTGATTTATTATTAATGTAATAACTTAAATAATACAAAAAGTGTATTTAAAAGAAATGTGAAATATTGTTATTAAATATTATATATTTTATTTATTTATAATATTTATAATATTACATTTAATCAAAGTACTATTAGTAGAGTACTTTTTGAGTACTTGGAAAGTTATTTTACAGTAAATTACTTAGTACTATTTATTTGATTGATTGTAAAGTGATTGGCACGATGAGTCTTTTTCCCACAAATGGGAGTTACTGAGTTTCTAAGTATTGCAAACTCCACAAATAATTGTTTGCACGTAATAAATTTTCTTCGAACATATTGAACACCAAGCCAGGATGTTTTCCCCCTTTGCTGAGGCCCCACAGGCTCAATAGCTACTGGCTATCATTGCAGAACAACAAGTAGAAAGTAGATTGTGGGAAACAATCAAGGGACTCGAGGATGACAAAAAGAAGTTGATGCGACTGTTTCAAGTCTCAAAAGATAAACTCAGAGCAGAACTGGTTGAAGAACGGGAAAAGTTTTATGCTGAGGGGGTAGGAGTTATAGTTGATTTGGACAAGAAGATAATTACCATTTTATGATCTACAACAGCTTTGGGCCAATTTGAAGTGGAGACAGCGAGAGCGTGAGGTGGTTCTGTCCCTGTTCACATGTAGAGATCAATTTGATCTTTCATGTTGGCGACGCATTTCAAACAGCGGTTCGTAGAAAAACAGAAATAACTGAACAGCCAGGCATGCTTTTGAAAGAGAAGGTTGAGCCACAAAAACACAATCGCCATGCCAAAGGAAAGGCACTTTGTTCACACGACTTCTTCAAACACTGCAAACCAAAAGGATGGGTGAAGAAAGGATTTACCGAGTGTGTATGCAACCATTGCAAAGAGGGAAAAGATTGGATGAAACAAATGTGGGTGTTGATTCAAGCAGTCATCCTATCAGGGAAAAAATCAACAAATAAGAGGGACAAGGAAGAAGAAAAAAGAGGGGAGGAAAAGGAAAAGGAACCAAAATCAATGCGAGAGTTGCTTGTAAAGGTTTAAAGCTGGCTTTTCGGGAGCTGGAACAGCACCTGTTGGATATTCCTTCAAAAGTGCTTACGACAGCACCCAGAAACACTAGACTTTCGAGTATCAGTAAAGGGTAGTGAAGAACAGGATTCTAAGGAATATGCACAATATTCCTTGTCGGACCTACGGCACTTTGCAAGAGTCGAGATATGAAGATGGGTGGATCAAAGGCAAATGTCATTGCACGACTTTGTGGACAGGAAGGTGAGGCTGCCTATGTAAAGTGAAGGGCCAAAAAGGCCAAATCAGAAGAAAGGAGTGAGGAAAAACCAAAACGACCATATGACAAACTGTACCTAGAGACTCTTAAAAAGGATTGTGCTGGTTGCTCTCTCGCACACAAAATTGGGCAACGAGTGAGGGAGTTGATTAAAGAGCTGGGAGAGATCGCAATTCAGATGCAATTTGGAAAGGGAAATAAGGAGGAACTTACCGATTGGACTTATGCATGGGAATGGGCGGTGTTACTTTGGAAGAACCATCAATGGGAAGCGAGAAACCAGTTTCGAGCATTTGAAGACTGTCAGGCTAATCTGCAGCCAGGACAGAAATTATGGCTGTTTGATTTTGCAATGACAATAGCACTTACCTAGTCTGTGCGACAAACATGAAAACAGTGGATGAAGAGGGAGTATGCAAACTGCCTGGGAGTTGCACGGTTTTGGGTTAAGCCAAATCAAAAGGAAAAGGAGGATGAAGAGAAGGGTGAGGGTGAGAAAGGAGCAAAGGTTAGCTCTAAAAGCGAAGTACGGCAAGAGTACCATCTATTTTACAGCAAAGATGCCACACATAATAATTACTATGCTCTCTGCTGTCTTGATCATCTATTGGCAGAGGCTAAAGCACAAGAGATAACCGTTCTGTTTCTCTGGTCAGACAATGGTACTCATTTTCATGCAGCCGAGAACCTAAACTGGCAGGTATGAGACAATTATACAAATATCCCAATCACTTACCAATATAACATCAGCGTTATATACAAAAAACAACAAAGATTAGAGTGGAGGGCAATTTCTTTCCACCAGGAGAAGGAAAAAATGACCTTGATCGTGTGTTTGGAACTCTGCGAGTGTAACATTTCATGGGTTTGCGCACATCAGGGTGTTCTTCAATTCGGGCATAATAGATGAAGTGGTGATAGAGGTGGTCCATGACTCTATCGATTGCAAGATTTGAGCTATTGTTGAAGATGACATTCTGGAGACGATTGTGCATGCCTTCAATGCTCTGCGAGCCCGAAGGATAGTGTGGAAGTCGTGCATACCTAGAATATTTACGAAATATGAATATATGAGCACCCACAACAAACAACATACCGTGCCCACACTGAAGGTCTAATATGATGCAACCACTCATTGTTGAAGTACTCGGCATAGGATGGACAGTGTTGCTGCCAAAATTCAATAAAGGCAACGCGGTTCTGCTCAAATGCTTCCACATTTGTTGACCACCAAAGGGTTCGAAGCGCAGATACAGCCACTGTGCGCTCTGTTGGTAGAAGTTTGCGCTGAAGGTTATGGTGCAGTCTCCTCAAATTCGCCTGCATGAAATGGAAATAGTCACCATAGTATCTGTTTAAGAAATTAGAAACCGAGATAGTATGGGTATGGACCTTACCTAACATTCTCACTGAATGCTTGCTGTGTTTCCAATTTCAGAGCTTCTTCATAATCACCGATTACCGCATTGGGCAGCGCATGTCCTTGTAATCCCTCTTGGCTGAATAGATAATGAAGAAATTGGGTGTATGTATTCGCCGTGTGATTGGAGTGGACAAGGAAAGCGCAAGGCACAACCCACACTTCATCAATAAATACACACACACTGGTGACCACTTGCTTGCCTACAGTTGTGGTATTAGCTGCTGAGATTGGATAAAGGAATAAAGGTTCTGTACCTTCTGTCAAGTCAAAGGTACCATCAATTAAAATGATGCGACCATAGCGAGACAGCATTGCTAGCCCTCGAAAATGGGCACAATAGATTTCCAGGGTGGGACTTGTCATGATCTGTCTAACAAACTTGGTCCCCTGTTCTCCATGAAGCAAGTCGATGTTTATCAATGCATCTGTAGAAGGGTGCAGCGAGCGGTTCATTGAACTGCGGATTCATCGAACTTATGCCGGTGTGGGGACCGTCAGTGGAGCGAAGTCACCCCTCACATAAGCCTCCTCTTGCATGTGGAGCTCAATTTCAGTTGGTCGAAGGCCCGTTTCGAGGAGACCGCGTACGCGCGATCGACAATCAGGACGAAGCCACTTCCTCGCTGTAATTGGGGCATGATTATGTTCTCCATCCACGCTGTACACCACATGACCATTGCTGTAGTGGTCTTCCATTTTTTTTGCAGGGCAGCCCTTCGATTTGAATTCGCTGCAGCGATAGTGTTGCCGCCGATAACCTGCTGCCATGTCTGAAACCCCATTCTTGTGCCATGAGTACTCATCACCTAGAAAGAATAGGGATTAAGAAGGCAGAATGAAGGCGAAGAAAAACGATTACCTTGCGATGTCTGTGGCCTCTTGTTTCGTCGCCCATTTGAGGATGATGTAGTTCCTCTGTCTTGTGGAAGGGGAGCGTGAAGTTCAACCGATTCGTGGTGAATATTAACATCTATATCAAAAAATTAAGCAATCAATCAAGTAAGGAAAAGCAAGAACTCCAACCTGTAATCACTGAAGGCAAGAGATAGTACTGGTTCGATTTTTCCCATTCAACCTGATGATTAATTGTTAATTTTGATTAGAATGATTTACAAAATACTCACGCACCATCTGTCGCAGGCAGTGTGACGGGATGCATTGGTCTTTAGATGTATTCATGCGACATACAGAACAGCGCTCACTCATCAGCAGCCATTGGACAATGCATACGTAACAAAAGGTGACCGCAGGGGCGCGTGTGTGGCTCCTCACAACCCCAAGCAGATGGCGCATTTCAGAAGCGATTCCCTGCTTGATATACCTCCCTCGCTTGCTGGAGCACTGTGGCTTGCATTGCACCGAGTAAGAGAGAAACAATGCATGCCATCGCGGCGATGTCTTGGCCCTCCTCTTCGCCAACTTTTCTCACAACGGCCAGATTTCTTCGAAACCCCCGATACATTTTTTTGACAGACTTGGGGGAACGGAACATAAGTGGGGCGAGTCACTCCGCCCCAACTCATTTTGCCCCAACTTGGAACACTAGTGACTTGGGGCCCATCCCCGACTGCCCCGCCCCAACTCCCCCGAATTGGTACCACCCTCGATAGTTGGGAGCAAAATATTTTTTTCTTCGAATAAAAAGGGTTTTAAAACCAATTATAATAAAACCACTTTCAACAACTACAAGAAACTTGCCAGCAAAGCACGAAATGGAACAGGCACGACACTACTACGGAGCGCCAAAACAGCAAAGAGAACCAGCCAAGCATGTTACAGCTCTGTACTCCCTCGAAACGGAAATTTCTGTGGAGTCTCTGCCCCGTGCAGACCCTGCGGATCACACGATGGTCTACGCGCTTCCGGGATACATTACAAAAAAGGTTCCATTAGCCCACATGAACGAGCATCTGCAGCAGAATTTACGTTCAGACAGGAATGCCCAACCGCCTCTACCATTTCTCGTACTTGGGGTGTATGATGGGCACTTCGAGGACTATTGTCTCGCTAGGCGCTGGCATGCCTGTGAAATGTTGCGCGACTTCTCAAAGAAAGATCGCACATGGGGAGCACGCAAAAGCCATAAGGAAGATCAACAACGGAAGCACTTTTATACTCAGCGCCCTAAATTGTTCAGTGTGCTTGATCTGGAGACAAACCAGAAGTTTTTTGCTTTGGTGGTCTTTCCGGGTAAGGACTATGTGGAACACTACGCGTCCATGGTTCGGAGCGGGTTTGAGATGTTGAAACCGAACTGCACCGATGAGCAAGGATTGTTGCGTGTCTTTTGGTACCCCAAGGCCTTTGAAGAGATGCCGAATTGGTGTGGCCTATCGGATTTTGAATTTCGCCCGGGCGATGTTGTCTTGATGGGCTATGTGGGGTTTTACCGCTATTCGCTGAAATCTGGATCGAGTTATTGGTATGTACAACAGAGCCCCCAAGGAGATTCGAATCTGTGGGAGGAACATGGGGTCTGTGGGTTTAGCGTTGGCCTACAAAACACAAAAATTCCGCATCATTCTCTTCGGCTTTCATTACTCCTTCTGGGGAGATATCGCCAAGAGGCTGGTTCAGCACTTCTCTGAACATGGGGTATCGGAGGTCATTTATTTTGGCAAATGTGCGACGCTGTCCAAGGAGACCGATATCCAATCGAAGATTGTTTGTCCGAAAGCGTATGCGGTGTGCGATTCGGAAAACACCCTAATCCCAGTGCTGCCGCCTGTCAATCCGTTTGAGAACCATTCGTTTCACTTCAAGGCAAAGGTATCGTTCAGTAGGCATGTGTCGGTGCCTACCATTGTAGGCGAGACGTTTGAGCAGCGGAAAGTGTTGGGGGACGATTATGACACATTGGATAATGAGATATCCCAGATCGCCATAATCGCCGCGGAGAAGAAGCTGAGCTTTGGGTGTCTGCATTTTTGTACCGATCTGGTGCGCCTCTCGGACGATGCGGGCCTCCGAACAAGACACGACCTGGAACGCAACGAGCACGAGGACGAGAAGAAATTGCTACAAGAAATATTCCATATCCTCAGTGTGCATCTACAGAACCGAGTTCCGCCAACCGCTCTTCTCCTCACAGGTTTAAACACCCAATTTTTTATTTCATGATCTCATTCTCATTTCTCTTTAAGACAACGAGGAATCTCTGGAGAAGAGCCGCCGCTCAAAAGCTGAGAATAGCGACAACAAAAAGAGGAAAAGGGTGGAAGAGAAGGGGAATGTAAAGGAAACGCCAGTTTTGAAGACAAGGGGCAAGAAGAAAGGGAAGGGGAATGTAAAGGAAACACAAGAGAAAGAGCAGGAAAAAGAAAAAGAGGAAGACGAAGAAGAAGAAGACAAAATGAACGAGGAAGAGGAAGACGAAAAGTACGAGGAAGGGGAAGACAAAATGTACGAGGCAGAGGAGGAACATGCGGAAGAGAAGAAGGAAAGAGCAATGACTCGCCATTCTAATACACGCAAAAAGGGCAACGGAGAGAAGGCTCAGAAGCCAATTTACTCCGGCCCATTGTGGAAACAGATGTACGCAAGCTATTAACATCAGCTTCGGTTGTTTTGCTGACGTTTTGAAAACATTAGATTTCCTGAACATACAGCAGTGAGATACTGTTTGAAATGCAATAAGAAGCAAATGTGTACCCTTGTGCAAACCAATCCCAAAGGACTTGCTAAGAACCCAGGGAAAATATACTATCGCTGTCCCGCAAAACCCACTAAGAAGGTTTGTTTCGTTGTTTTTACTACTTGCACTAAGAAAAAGATCAGCACCAGGGCTTTGTAAGCTGGGCCGTTCCGGACGAACAAATCTTTTCGCTCTGGAAGAATAGTATCGACCGCGTGGAAGCTATTGCTATGGCCGACTGCCTGTGCATTACTGTGAATAGAAAGGCCTCTAAAGATAAGATCTGTTCGGCAATCATTGAGGCACTCCGTGTGCTTCAAAACTCGTAAAATGGCAGTATTGTGGACGATTTTCCCTGCACTTACTTCCCTAAAGAAAAGGAAACCTAAAGTTTGTTCATAATTTTTTTGCTTCGAAGCAAAAAGAGCGAGCCTCCTGTCCTCTCGCACTCTTGATAGAAGTGGGTCTCTGAAGTGAGTTAGAAAATAAAGGAACTTGGCAAATGTAGTTGGTAAAAAAGTCACTCCAGCCAAGAAAAAGGCCCCAGTTGTCTCCTGACTATACCTCATGTATTGTTTAAAACAGGTCTCATTTGTAAGCTGTGTTGTATCAATCTATGTAAAGATTTCCTTTTATTTTTATTCTTCTTTATGCATGAATGAAGAAAACTAAAAAGGGTTTACAAGTCAATAGTCAACAGTCGCGGCACGCAAAAGGCAAATGTACACAAAAAAGAAAGGGGCCAACGGCCGAGTGGCCGCACTCACAACTCCATCGTGACCGTCTCACACGCACCGTCTCTCCCCCAAAGCCCTCGCCCTGGCTAACGTTCACCGCCCACCGAGGCCAGCTCTCCCACCATCAGGCGCTTCGTCTCGTCCAGCTGCGCAGTCAAGCGGTCGATCTTGACGGCAAGCACATCCTCGTTCGTGAGAGGCTCTTCTTGCCGCGTCAGCCTCACCCCCACAAATCATTTGGGGGGGTAATTACGAATCGGCACGTGCGGAGGGGCCGTGAAGGCCCGCTGCCTGGCACACTCCCACTGCCGCAGCGGACACAAACTAACCCACCACCTCCACCTCGTGGTAAGCGTTTTGAGCTGTCACTCATGCAAGTGTTTTCTCATCTGTGCACAGATATCAGCTACCGCAAGCAGGAGGAGGGTTTGATGTACTGAAAGTCATCCGGTGCGTTCGTGTCCTCGCAGGTGCACATAGGCCTTCGATGGGCAATAAATACTGCAGTGCAGGTTCGCTAGCTAGAACATCCGCTTCTCGTGATAGTTGCGCAGGCACCGATCTCAACAGGAAGAGGGTCTCCAAAGTGCTCAAAGAGCGGCCCGCCCGGGATACTTGCAGTGGGGGACGAGGACAGGCAGATGGATTCCGTGTCTGCTGCCGTGTGTTCTATCAAGAGCGCTTGTTCGGGAAGAGCCTCGTTACACGGTAGTCTCGTCCATGTTTTTCTGTCGCTGCCCAGCATACCTGTGTGGGGAAGAGCAGTCTACCGCAGTTGTAGCAAGTCGCTTTGTTGAGGTAGAGCTCAGCATCCGGTTGCTGAGAGGAGAGATGCTGAGGCCTAGCACCTCGGAAAGTGAGGAGCGAATTTGTGCCAGAGCTACTTCTCCTCTGTAAGCCCCGTTCTGATGCGACCTGCTTTGTCTATTATCGGGAAACTTAGGCACTATCCTATGGGTGTCAAGGTAATACGGAAAACAGGGCTAGGTAACTAACCCCGAGTGCTTGCCGGATTTAGCGCCACCTTTTCACAAACCCAGAGTGCTACACCAGCGAGCTGGCTGATTGTTACTCGGGGTGGGTCGTCTGCGCAGACGCAGGAACAATGAGGAGCAAGGCAATCAGAATTTTCGTCGCACCAATTTACCTGTTTGTTCTGGCAACCCCAGCCTTGAGCATACTAATGAGGGCGTTGTATCACCGCACCAGCACACCCGCAGAGGTGGTGCAGTCGGAGGCGGAATCCAGGTGAACACACTCCTCGATGGACATCCGTGGCTTCTTGCGCCGCGTCATGGCTGATTATAAATGTCTGTGATCACTTACCCAAAGACTCATTACAGGAATGATCTTGATTTGCAGGATGACTTGACAGGGGCGGTCTTCTCCTGGACACAGAGCGACAATAGAACTTAATCACCATGGTGTCCAAGCAGCTCCTCGAACAGAGATTCGGGGCAAGGGGGAAAATAGTCTATGTACGTAAATATAATTTTTTTTTTCCTTGCTGTTTAAACTGTTTGTTGGTAAAAGGTGTTGCACTCTACGAAAGATTTTTTTGGTTCATGAAAAGATTTTATTTATGTGTTAACACATAGATCATGGTTGTAGAACATTAAAGACAAATTGAACAATAATTTATGCAGTGTTGTTTTCAAAAAATTAATTCTAAATCTTTTAAAATTTTTCACATGTTTTTGATAATCCTCTAGCAAGAAGTTTAAATTCCCTTGGGGCCTGAAAGAACTGAAGTAACACTTGAGTCTTTGACAAAACAGTGGGCATTGTGATGCCAACTTTTTACATGTGGTGGAGGCCAGAAGATGCACAGTAGGGCTAATGTGGTGGAAAAGGGATCCTTTGGGTACTTTAGTTTTAAAAAGTTGGGTCCCTTGGTGGTAGGTAACTTTTGAGGAGGGTTACTAAGAGGGAAAGAAACCATGCCAGAATATTAGACTCTGAATAGCTAGTAAGGATGCTAGGAGGGATTTAGAGCTTTCCTGGCAGTTCATGAGCACAGATGGATGATTTGCCCAGTGAAAAAGGCTGAATTAAGTTTAATTACTAATTTGTGGGTGACAGAATTTTTATAAGCATGTTGTGTCTTCTTAAAAGCTCTTCATGAGCCACCCAAGGTGAAATGGAGGCTAAAACTCTAAGTGTAGTGTCTTATTTGCATCAAGAGATCAATACAAACTTGTTTCTGTTGAAGCAAGCAAGCTTCAGTTATTTGCTCATACTAGATGATAGATTGTGTGTCAAGTGTTTTGGTTTGTGATACCCACAAGCACATCATCAAAGCCTTGTGTGGCTGTTAAAGGGCTCTCCAAGGCCACTAAGAGGGCTTAATACACAAGTAGAGGAGTGTTACAATATGATCTCCTTGAAAAACACTGCCAAGTATGCTAAATTAAGGAGTTAGATGCTCAGGCAAGGTAGTAGAGGGCTGTTGGAGGAATTTTCAAATTTCCTGGTATTCTTATGACTTATTAGCTCCATACCCCTAGCAAACCTCCATGAAAGGCTTAGTGGGCCCAACTTGGAGGGACTAAGATAATATCCAGTACTGGGCAGAGAATCTATCAACCATCTCTTTGGCTCGTGCCCTGCACTACTTCCCCAAGAATCCTCGCCACTCAAAGCCCTACTTCAAGCTACTTCCTTGCAAGACTTCACTCTTCTTTGGTGCTTTGGGCGATTTGGAAACCCGAAATACGGTTGTCCATGAGGGCCAACCATTCATTTTCATGTTCACAAAGAGGGGTAGATTTCCTTCTTTCAGTAAATGGGGAGTTAAAAGCTGAGAAGATTAAAAAGAAATTCTTGGAGCAGGGGCAAAGAGTACCTTTTCTCCAGAGTTTGTAAAGTTGGGGATTGTTAGTGCCCCAGCCTTGCATGAGACACTTGCCTTTGTTGTTAATGGAACATGGGATGAAGTGTGCACTTTTTCCAGAATTTGTAGATTGTAATAATTAGTGTGAATGCTGTAAAAATGGTTAACTTAGTTTAGGCTTAGTCATGGTAGTTTAGTTTAGTCAAGCCAAAAAACAGTTAACTGATCTCCAAATTGTGGTCCCAGATTTTTGTGACTTTGAAAATTTTCCAACAGTCCTTTTAGTCGTTAACCGAAAGTTAACCACCATGACTAAGCCTAAACTAAGTTAACCATTTTATGATTTGCCAACATAAGGTATCAACACTGAAGTAAGGTGTTTTCACAAATCCCTACCTTGGGTGGCTCATGAGTAGCTAGGGAAAGCTCCAAATCCCACCCAGCATTCTCTTTGGATGTGTATGGTGTAAAGTGGGTTTCGGTAATGAAGGCAAAGTCTGCATTCACATTGAGGAGATGTTGAAAGAATCTTCGGGGCTTGTCAGGAAACAGTTGAGTCTCGTGAAGGCCGTTGGCATTGGCTAACACGAACGACGCCATATTGGGAATTATCTATGTTTGCCGCGGCTCTTATTCGGAGCCTTCTCGGCTTCAGCAGCAGTCTCGTCTTCGTTGCTGCTTTTCTTAGAGTTGGAGTCCTTCGATTTCTCTCTCTCCTTCTCTTTTTCTTTCTCTTTCTCCTTCTCTTTCTCCTTCTTCTCAGCTGGAGGGGAGTAGGATGCAAAGCCGTCATCATCGAAATAGATGTTTGGTAGCCCATCTTCGTAGAGTTGGTAGCAGTACTCGGAGCTATGGCCAGCACATCCGCATTCGTGGCAGTGAGCATCACGGCTGAGGAAGCTGAACTGTATGTCGTACCCTCCCAAGTTCATGGCCTTTGATACAAGGAGGGCAAACGGACAAACTTTGAAGATGAGAAGGCCCTTGTCAGTCGGCTTTCCTCTTCGAGAGTGCAGCATCTCGTAGTGGACGAGATGGGAAGGGTCCAAGGCAATAGCTTGGCCCAGCTGCTGTAGCTGCTTCGCAGAAAACGGCCTGGGTAGGCCCATGACTCTTACGCGAACTCCGGAATGAATTACAGGGGGGCCACTGTGAAAACGGTGGGTCTTTTTCCCCACCACCACATTGGCTGGCAGTTGAGCCAAAAAGCTCTTGGCAGCCTCGGTGGTATTGAAGGTAATAAGCTTTCCTCCGAAGCGATGCTCGTAACCTTCCATGTCTTCATCAAACTCGACTGAGTCCAGGAGAGCATCCAAAGTGGCGTCGGTGAACGAGGTCAGAGAAGACGGGCGAGGCACATAAATTTGGCAGTCCGAAGCAGGGGGCTGGATGGTGATAGTGCGAGAAACGGTCGAGGAGACGTTGGCAAAGTGCGTCTTAGCGATTTTCGAGTTGGGTGAAGGGAGAGCCGCGTCCTGCACGCTCGCCATTTCCGAGAAAATCCTTGTATCCAATTTTTGAGTTATATAGTAAAGTTTACAACTATCAAAATGACATTTTTTAAGGTAATATTACTTTTTTGAAACATATTACATCGTTGAGAAATATGTTTTCTTAAAAATAATATAAATTTTACACAACTAAATTTTAATCCCTTTTCATTTATTTCTTTTGCTTCCTCGTTTTTGTCTCTTTTTCTTCTCTTTTCCTTTCTTCTCTTTTCTTTACTTCCTTTTCCTTTTTTGTTTCCTTTCCTTTTCTTCTTTTCCTTTTTTTCTCTTTTCTTTCTTCTTTTCTTTACTTGTTCCCTTCTCTTTTTCTCTAATCTCCACTCTCATTCTTCTCCGTCTTCTTAGCTCCACTTTTGTCACAACACCTCAATGTATTCTTGTTGCAGCGGTTTGGCAACTTTGTCCTTTCTTCTTTTGAGAGGGCAAGACTTTCCTTGCACAATATTTGAATGCAACAAACAACTCATGAGCAAATGCACTCAATAAATGGAAAGTAAGCTCAATATATATATCATTTATTCATTGAATAATCAAAAGTGAGGTTTTTAAAATATGGCAGTGAAATGAGCTTGAGTAGGAATGAGGAACATAACAAGAGAGTTGGAGGGAAGGAAGAGAGAGAGGGAGCAGTAGAGGAAGGAGAGGGAGGGAAGAAACAGAGAGAAAAGAAATGGAGAAGGAGAGGAAAAGAAGAATGGAAAAGAGAGGAAAGGAATGGAAAAGGAGAGTGGGAAGAGGAAAGAAAGAAGGGGGGGGAGGAGGAAGGAAAGAAAAGGAGGTCACAAAGGGAAGGATTAGAGAGGGAAACTGATTCAAAAAAATGAAGAAAATGTGCAAAGGAAGAAAAGAAGGAAATGGAAGAATTAAGAGAAAGGAGAGTGAAGGGAGGGAGATGTGGAAATAGAAAAATGAAAAATGAAGAGAATAATAGGAAATAAGAAAAAGAAGAGAGATCATGGTAGAACAACATAAGTACCTTGTGTGAATGGCATTTGAAAGGAGGTAAGTGATTTTGACAGCTTATATTGACACTTTTTTGTTTTTCCCCCCTCTTCCCTTCAATAAGTAGGTACAAACATACATGATAATAGTATGTTCCATCATCAGCCTTTATACATCCTTTCTCCTTCCTTCTTCAATAAATAGGTGTGTGAGAATTGTAACAAGATAATCACCACAGCAAATGGTATGTTCCATCATCAGCTTGTTACTCACATGGAGCATTCATGAAGGTGATAAAATGATGGTAGGCAACTCATTTGCGGAGTGAGATTAGTACAACCATCAAATGCTATGTTTTGACTGTGTGAGTGGGTCAACAGGATCACATTCATGTGTGGTCATGTTGTTCAATGTGTAGAATGAACCGTTGCAAAAAAGAGAAGAGAGAGAGAAAAAAAGGAAGAGAAGTCGAAAAGAAGAAAAGACACAAGGATGGAGAAGTTAGAAGTGACCATAGGAAAAGAGAGAAGGGAGAAAAAGAAAAGATTGTGGTTGTAAAAGAGAGATTGCAAAGAGAAAGATTGCGGGATATTGCTCTCTTTTCTCTCTCTCTCTCTCTCCTTTTCTTCTTTCCTCTTCATCTGCTTTTGTATTGTG
>ERZ778026.3396-NODE-3396-length-14151-cov-114.763976_pt1 | contig 14151 bp, 13 predicted proteins | sample MGYA00375756_ERZ778026 | MGnify/ENA primary metagenome ERZ778026 (study PRJEB29350, sample SAMN05389820) | bioreactor metagenome | isolation source: Ammonium sulfate bioreactor | place: South Africa: University of Cape Town | collected 2014-02-18 ... | reverse complement strand
TGTGTGTGTGTGTGCTTTTTATCAGAAAATGGATAGATATACAGTTGAAGCCACGTTTGATTTTTTTTCTTGCTCGTCGAAAACAAAAAATACAGACAAATGACATCATTTGATCGAGGATTTAAGTTACATCTGCTTTCTTTTCTCGGTTAGCAAAATAATAAACGAAGATGAGTACGTGTTGGTATTGTAAAAACAAGAAAAATGGTGTTGAAATGGATAAATGACTATCAATAGTCTATGCTAAAGGAAGAAACGAATAAGTTCGAGATTAACGGAGCACGAATGATTGATATTAGATTAGTCAATAGTGGCAGGCGACTGATGAACTCGAAAGAAAGAAAAAAAAAGACAGGAACAGCTTGTTTTTTTTGTTATTCTCACGGTTGGGATCAACAAACATACATTCATGCATAATGAAGTGTGTTTATGAACATTAGTCAATAAATTCTCAATAGAAATCAATTCTTAGTTCCGTTTTTATGAAGTAACATCAATAGTCGTGTGAATTCGATTGTATATATTGTTTTGTCGTTTCTGATGTGTTCATAATCGGTCACTTGACAATCGAAAGAAAACGTGTTGCCATTTGTTTTTTTAAATTCTTACCTGTGCAATCAATGAAACATACCGCACTCTTCAACCTTCGTTCTCATTTATCTATTGATAGATTCATTACTATCATCGCTTATTTGTCACACTTTGTCCGCCTTTACCCGATTCAAAAGCGCTTTCTTTTCTTCTTTTCAATAAATGTCTCACACACACACATAGACGATGCACGTTCACAAGTGTGTAATGAACACTAGAGAAAAATCTTCATTTTTTAAGGATCAAACACAATATTCAACCGTGAATTTAGTTCACATATGGATCGAGCCTCTCGGCTATATATCAATGCAGCACATGTATATGCTTCACAACCATAAAAAAAAAGAAAACGACGAATCAAAGTCACACTAGTCTTAAGAATAATTACGACTAATTAGTTGTCGATCACCGCCCCATTAATATCTATCTGTTGTAATAGGAGAACATATGTCTCATAATCTTATGCATGTAGAGTTTCGTTGTTTCTTTTTCCTCCTTTTCGAATAGGTGATCATCGTGAGTGGATGACATGCATGTATATGAGATCATTCAATGGTCTGATTTCTTTTTCGAGTGTCAAACGCACGTCTCAAACTGAACAAATGAAGAGATACTTGAATTTTGTTAATTTCATCGTACATGTTTCTTTTGATTTTCTATTCATCGAAATAGAGAATTGACCATAAGGTGTTTAATTTAACTTCGAAAATGCAAATGACATACGTTTGCTTAATTTAATAATTAAACAAGCATCATTTAATCTTATTTTTCATTAAATTACGTCAAGATGACCGTTCGTTTTTTTTCGAATAAGAAATGAGATATTTTTGATTTGAAATCAAAACAAATGAGAGAAATAGGTCTTTCTTTAGCTGTTTTATACAAATACAATAATCACATACACATTTACATAGACAACAAACGACGAACAACAAGTCCGGAATTATTTTTGCCAATCTTCGTTCGTGTTGGCGTTTTGGTATAAGAAAACAAGAAAGGAAATCGAAATCAACAAAGAAAATACTCGTCAAATGTGTATAGAGATGCGTGTGTGTGTGTATAGAAAGAGAAAGAAACACTATCGAGATTGAACAAATCGAGCGAAGAAGAAACAGTTTCAATAATATCAATGATTAGATTTGACTAAGAAGTCGTTCAATGGCTGCATTGACATCTCCCATGGTGGCCGTAAGCGCTAGAATATCAATCAATGAGAAAAAAAGACTCTAATCGATATGAAAACAAATAGAATACCTTGTAAATTAGCTTCTCGATTGTTGAAACCCATTGAAACAAGTTGTTCTAATTGAACAGCGTAACGCTGAGCTGGAGGAGTATTCTGCTCAGAAAGAGTCAAATTTAGATTTTTGAAAACAAAAAACAAAAGGAAATTTCGATTTACAATATTTTGATTGGACATCATGTCTAACATTTGCGCAAAAACACCTGCGTAATTCGATGGATCCGATGCAGGTGGTGGTGCACCCGCAGTATTTGCTCCTGTCGGACCAGTAGCCAATCCTGTTGGACCAAAATGAAGGCTCGATGGTAGACCACCACTAAATTCAATTAACAAACAAAAAAAAGTTCTTGTTTTTTTCGTCAAACGATCGAAATTTACGCTTGGAAGAGATTGGGAGCAGCTGTATGTAAACGCTGAAGACCTAATCAAATTAAATCATCAGAAAAATTATGTGTTTTGTTTTTCTCTCAATGTTTCGAACCTTCTTGAACTTGAGTAATCGCTTCGAGTGCTTCCCGATTCTGCATCAAAGCTTGCACTTCGGGATTTCTCATTTGTTCCATCATTGCCGGTAAAGCGTTGATCATTTGCTCGCGTAACTCAGGATTATTGGCGAACATTGGGTTATTTGCAACCATTTGTCTCGAAATATCTGGATTGGCAGCCAATGCGTCCATCAAAGGTTGCATATACGGCGCATTCAACACACTTTCGAGTAAACGAGGATTTTGAACTAACTGTGACATGTAGTTCTGCATCATCGGGGAGATCAAACCGGGAGAACTACCGGCTGCACCTGTTGGAATTGCTGATGCTGCTGCTTGTTGTTGTTGTTGTTGTTGTTCGTTTTGTGTGTTAGCAGAGCCACGAGATGTCCAAGGATTTGGCAAAGGATCTGTGTTTTCTGTACGTGGGGCAGATGCGTTTTCATTGCCGGTTAATAATTGTGCAAATGGATTATTGCCGAATTGTTCTTGAGCTGCAGAATACATTGGCTCTTGAACATCTTGGTAAATTCGTTGTAGTGCATTGAATCCGCCTGGAATGCTTTCGAGATTGCTGATAGCACGATCGTGATTACGCATAAGTTCTTGTAAAGCTGTTGGATTTCGAGCGTATTCCATTGTTTGACGAAGAAGATCAGGATTGTTGAGCAAATGAGAGATCTCGGGATTACGCTCCATTAAATCACGCATCTGTGGATTGCTAAGCAACAAGGAACGTAATAGATCTGGATTACTGGTGATACTTTGTACCATTGGACTATCCATTAATTGACGAAGTTGGGCCGGATCATTCATAATCTATTCAATTCAGAAAAGGCAAATATCGATTTGAGTCGATTTTCTACTTGTTGTTGAAGTTGTTGTTGCATGTCGAGAAAATTTGTGTTCGCAAAATTTAAATTTCCCATTCCGGGCAAACCGAGACCGAACGGAAAAGCGCCGGTATTAGCTTGTGTTGCACTCGGACGATTTTGTGCATCATTCGTTGCACTTGATGGACTAGCTGAAGTATTGCTTTGTGCTGCTGTTCCGCTTGCAGCTGAATCTGTCTTAGGTCCACGAATAACCAAATGAAGGGTTACACCATCTTTTATATCTATTTATTCAACAAATAGGATCGATTTGCTTGTGAGAGCAAAGTGAATTTACCGTGTTTTTTAAGATTTTCATCATCTTTGAGAATTTTACCCGAATAAATAAGACAGATTTGATCAACAGATGTAGTAAATTCATTAGCAACAGTCGCTCTTAACTAGGAAAGAAAGATGGATAATGTCATTTCGTCGTGTTTCTTTTTTGTTGCGATCAACTGACCTGTTGAACAGTTGCAGATGCATCAATCGTAATATCTTTCTTTTCCTTGGGTGTTTTAATTGTTAATTTCAAATTCGACGATGGTTTTTCCGTTGTCGTTACCTCAGCTTGAGGACTTGCTGTCGATGTAATGGGTGCATCGCTTGTTGCTGTATTATTCTCGTTTGTAGCTGAGCCACTTTCAAGTTCCATTTGTTCATTGTCATTCTCACTCATTTTTTTTGTCTTTTGAAAACGAGAAAAAAAAGCAGGTTTGTAAGTAAATGAGAATAATCTGGAAAAAAGTGATTCAAAATTTGTTCTTTGTGATGATTAGTAATCGATACGTGTTTCATATTTATTGTCATCGAATAGAAAAGATTGTGTTTATTTTCACGAATCAAAAAACGATGTATAGATGTCGTTATTTATCGATCTTGTCGATCGACTGTATAAGTGTCAGAATTTTCTCTACTCACAACAGTCTACTTAAAATTATCAATCTTTGAAGTGGTTTATATACGTGCATTTTATTTTCTGAAACAACAAGTTAGAAAAAAGTCAAAAACGTCTACACGAAATATTTTCATAGAATAAAATAAGGCATCCTAGTCGAACTTCTTTTGGCATGCGCATGAGAAACTTGAGTTTCTTGAGCAAGAAAGTCCAGCGCTATGGACACATCTTGAGTCAAGACTTGGGGAGGTATAAAAATTCAAGCGCTTGACTTTCTTGTATGACCTCGTGAGTTTCTGATTCATGCGCTTGAGCAAATTTCTTGTAAATATTATAAACTTGTAGATTTTATGTAATTTTCGAAAAAAACACTGTACATGTCATAAGATGATTATTATTCATAGAGACACTTTAAAATAAAGAACTGGGAAATTTATAAGTGGTGTTTATATGAACAAACATTTCAGCTACAACAGTGATTTTAAGTGACACAAGTTCTCGAGTTCCTTTGGTTATTAATGATGATGACTTCAGTGAGGAATCCGAACGTGGTGAAGATGCTAATCGTAGAGATAATATTGCAATACAAAAGAAAACCAACACACAGAAACGAAAAAGAGCAGTATATATACACCTATATCAGTCTTTCAAAACTTTTAACTTCAAATATTTTGCTTTAAATTTTCTGTAATAAAACTCTGAGTAAAGTACGTTTAAAACCTCTTTATTTAGCTCAATCTAATAAATTTTGATTTTCATGCGTAATTCGTATTATTAGAGAAAAATTTCTAAACAACTCATGTAAGTGGTCATGCGCTTGATATGCAAGCGTACAAGTGCTTGTCAATGGAAAGAAACTCCAGCGCTATGGACACATCTTGAGGTCTGTGCAGGTCAAGAAATTCAAAAAAAAAGTTCGTCTAGGGTTAATTCATGCTAGTACTAGACGAATCGACTTTTAATAAACGTTACTTGCTGGAAGGTTAAAAAACAGTTATAAGCTTGACTGTGCACTCCCAAGCTATATAGAGGGATTGTTTACGTCATACACAAGTAAAAAAAAACAATGGACTTAAAATGTACCCCGAACACATATTTTCTTTATCAACCGAATGTTTTCCAATAAAAAATAACCTATATCTGTTTCACGCCTGAATTATTTCTCATCCATTGTGCCTATAAAAGGCAGCTTCTATTTTATCTTCAAACATTTTAGCAAACGATGAAGGTTAACACTATTTCAACTGGTTTAGTATTGGCTATTTGCATTTATGCTGTAGCTGCATATTCATATGCGCAAGAAGAAAGTGAAGATATGGATTCAAATCAACCATTATTCAATAGTCGTTTATTAGAAGAACTACTATCATATAAACGTGGTAGTAATCCAAAACTTGAAGCTGCCATTACAGCGACCCTGAGAGATCTTTCCAAAAACAGTAATGATCTATTTCTCAAAACACTTATCTCTGGTTTGGCTAGCGGTGACGCTAAAAAAGTTATTGACAAGGCCAATCCTGCGGATGTGAAAGCTGCCTCTATTGCCCTTTCAAATTATCTACCAAAACCATAATCTGGTTAATTTTTTTTAAAGACCTTTTGCTAGCCAATTTTCTTTTCTTTTTATTTTATCACATGCTTCTACTAATTTTTCTTCTATTTCTCAAATAAACATTTCACGATATATCTCTCATAAGGACTTAATTTTGCATCATGATTAACTATTTTCTTTATATTACTCATGTGACGATTTCAGACTGAGAGAAATTTCTTTCCTGATGTTACCCATCTTTATTTGTTTCTTTCTATCGCAAATCACATCGTTTCAATAAAATGTACTCGCTTATATACTTGTTTCTGAGAGAGAATAAAATGGATCAAAATACAGGACAAAATATCAAGGTCAAATATCACCAATGTACTCCTAGGATATTGTTATAATCCGCCCGTGTACTCATGAATGAATAATATTATATTCATTATTCTTCTTTTTGTTTTTTTTATCGTCAATATAATACTTTCCTTCACGCTCAACTGATTTTTTTAAAATACAACGCAGTCAATATCGATGTGAAGCTATAACTACAATCATCTACAGATACGGTACATCAATATAAATCTTGGTCTATTTAAAAAAAAGTAAGACTTCTAAGAATACTTGCCCATGAAGATTTTGATATAATCTTTCATTGATAGCTGCGGATGAATTAGTCTCCAATCTGCTTTTGTCAGCTGTAGAATTGTTTTCGATTGAGTTCATCGGGAGGCTAAAACAAATGTAAATATATTAGTACTGTTACTGGGAATCGATGTCGAAACAATTTCTAAACAATCATATAATTTCCAGAAAGCTTACTTGCCCTGGATGATCAACACGATCGCCGTTACGGTGCAAAACTCTAGCGTATACAACCATTTTACACAGTTTACGCCCGTGCTAATTCGACTTAGGTGATGAAGTTGTCTTTTCCAAAGCTAATTTTTTTATTTTTGATGTTAATCTACAATAAATTAATAAACAAGTATTTTGTTACACATGACCATCTATCGATCAAATGATCAATTAAAGGTTTTATGGATTCATTGAAATGTTGAAGTTCCTACATGATGATTTACTGTCGTCCATAAAGACTATGCGGCATCGAGATCTTCGTCTAAATCATTGTTAGTATATATAATTGAATATATCTATTGTATGAAGAAGAGAAGAATATCGACTTGTTCAATCAATTTGAAATCAGATATATGCGGCAAACCACGATTGTTTACGACCGTGCTAGTTTGATTTGGGTTCTTTAATTTGCAGTTTACTGACTTCCATCGTAATCTGTTGGTGTTAGTTTATCAGCAATTAATGAAACTGAACATGGTGCACTCAAATCAACACGTTTACTTTATTTAAATCGAGATGAGAATCAAACGAACTCGACAAAAACAATTAATCAACAAGAGTAGACTACACTGAAGAGATGGTCATGAGAGAACAAAAGGGAACGAAATAGACGAACAGAAAGACGATAGATCACGACACATGGCCGTCCTCTATCTCTATTTTCTAAAACAACAGCTAAGACAGAAACCGAGAATGACTTCCTTAACTACTGTTCGAAAATACAAATATAAACCATCAGGTTTTTCTCTCTTGATAATCGTCTTCAACTGGTAAAATTAAATTACTTTGTTTTCTGGCATATTTTCATACATAACGGCGATTTTAAGGACAGTTTTAAGTTATTTTGAAAGACAATAGTTTTCATTCCATGTTTAATGTGTTCGATTGTAATTGTAAAACAGTATTTCATGCGCGTCTCTACGGAAATAGTTACTAACGACATCTAGTACTCGTAACTTCTGCTCAACATAGCACTAGTTTGTATTACAGTCAAATTAAAGCTTAATGAAATTTAAAAGTATAGAGTTCATGAAAGTGAGGACGTATTGTAAGTATATGTCTCACGTACAAGAAGTTTCAATATGAGAGTGAACAAACAGAACAGAGTACCTTTGAAACCTGCTCGCTATGCATAAGATGACAACATTTAAAAACCAAATGTGTGAATAGTACATAGTAAAAGTCATATCTTTCATCAAAAAACAATTTCTTATGATTTAAATGTAAGTATGATGAGAATCATTTCTACACATTGCACTCCTATTGATACTATAAGTACATTGTGACATCTTTTATTTCTCTCTATGATTTGTTTAAAGTCTTTATTCTTCAGTTCTACTACTTTATTTTATTTATTTCGATTGTACTCTGTTCTCTTTTAATTCCAATTGTTGTCGTACAGGTGTCGAATTCTGCTCAAAAGTTACTCATCTGGAACATTTTCATAATCTTTCATTCATTAGGTCATTTTCATATACATATCTTAGTTTGTATATAAATCTTTATGAACCGGTTGATTAACTAATCTATTTATTGATTTGAAAACAATGCATAAATATTCAAATGTTGAAGTTATATCGTTGGGTGCCCAACAAGCAAACAATTCCAAAGGAACGACAACGAATTTAGTTATAAAAAAAGAAGATACACAAAAACAATATTCATTACTTGTTCAAGATGGTTGGTTATTCGATTGTCTTTGGTATAATGAGATCATTCGACACATTTTCTTGTTCTAGGATCATCGACTGTACTTACAATAACTTTAGATCAATCAGTAGAAAGTATGCGTTCAGGTTCAACTGGTATTGCAATCAGTTTGCCAAAACAAAAACATCTCTCGTATTTGCTGAACTTTTCGACTCACGATGGTACTGAAACCTATGATCTCAATAAGATCATTTTTTTTAAAAATATCTATTCGATTCTAATAGATGCAAATAGTTTCCTAAAACATCTTTCATCAGTAAAATTGGGTCAAGATATCAATGAAAACGCATCATCATCGCAGTTTGATGACCGTACAGAAGAATCTTCAGCTTTACAATATTTTCAAGTAAAAATCTAAGCAAATATCTATTTGATATTTTCAAAAGCCGATTTAGTTTTACGGTTATTTATCTCAACAACAAAATATGATGCAAGATTACATTCGAACATCGACTTATCAACGAGCAATTCTCGATAATTCCATTGATTTTGCTGGCAAAGTTAGTCGAATAGTTTCGATAGGTTTTCGAAGAATTCTGCTTAGGTTGTCTTGGACGTCGGTGCTGGTTCGGGCATTCTTTCATTCTTTGCTGCTCAAGCAGGCGCTCGAAAAGTCTACGCTGTCGAAGCCAGTTCAATGGCTCAACATGCCAAAGTAAAACTATTCACATTAACTTCATCGCTCTCAAACTTTCTTTTCCTTTTTCAATACAGACTTTAGTCGATAATAATCATTTAACCGATCGAATTGTTGTTGTTCCTGGTAAAATCGAAGAAATAACTTTACCTGAAAAGGTCGACGTGATTATCTCGGAACCAATGGGCTACATGTTGTACAACGAACGTATGCTCGAATCGTATATTCACGCTAAAAAATTCCTCAAACCCGACGGCAAAATGTATCCAACCACGGGCGATTTGTACGTCGCACCGTTCACTGACGAAGCTCTCTACATGGAGCAAGTTGGCAAAGCGAATTTCTGGTATCAACAATCATTCTACGGTGTTGATTTGACCATGTTACGTGACGTTGCGCTGGATGAATATTTCAAACAGCCGATTGTCGATAATTTCGATGTTCGAATTTGTCTGTCCAAACCAATTAAATATACAGTGAATTTTTTAACAGCTGATGAAAAAGATTTGTATGAAATCAATATTCCTTTGTCATTTCAAATGACAACAACGGCTCTTATACATGGTCTAGCTTTTTGGTTTGATGTTTCGTTCGATGGAACAAAGTTCGAATTTTGTTATGAGAAGTTTTTGAAATCCGAGCTGTTTTGTGTTGTAGTTCACAAGTTTGGCTTTCAACTGCGCCTACACAACCATTGACACATTGGTATCAAGTTCGATGTTTGTTTCTAAAACCGTTGACTGTTAATCAAGGCAAAACGATCAAAGGCCACGCGATTTTGCATTCAAATCGAAAGTAGAATCATCAAGTTTGCTCGTTGAACAACAAAATCTGTTTGCTTTTGCATAGGCAAAGTTATGATGTCGAAATCTTTTTACAAATCGACGGAACAAACATTTCAGTTGCCAACACACTCGATCTTAAAAATCCCTACTTTAGGTTTGAAAAAAAACAGGAACATTGTCTCATTCATTTTCAAAATTCACACATTCAGATATCCAAATCAACCAGTTCAAGCGCCACCTGGCCAATTTCACGAGTCACCAACTGACCAATATTGGAATAATCTGCCAACTGATCAAACAGGTTTGATGACAACTGCATCCAACTATCCCAATGCAGCTCAATTCTCTCAAAATTGCAATATCAATAGTGTAACCGGCGATTACGATGGTACTACTATGGATTTGGGTGGGGGTTGGTTATGAGCTAACATTCCAATGCGTTGATTTTGACCTTTTTCCCGAGAAATAGAGACAGAGAAAGACAATGCAAATGTTATTTTGATTTTGTTGTTTTTGTATTGACAGAAAAATACAGATTTCTTATTCTATATTCTCTAGGAAGTTCTTTAAACAATTTTTCAACAGGAACAAATCATCGTACGAATTTGCAATGTGCATCGAACTCGAATCATTCCGATAAATCAACGAATGTAAAAAAAAAAAGAAAAACAATTTTCCATTGATGATGATGTTTTTTTTTCTTCTCGTTGATTCGATATTTTAGCAAGTGGCAAACGGATTTGTTCAATTTGGAAATCCATTCACTCATCAGCCAACTTGAACAACACAAAAACCACATACACACACACACAAACAAATTCTATTATTAAAAAAGAATCTTCTTGTGTTCATTTTTCTTTTTTTTTTCTTCTTGGTTCTTGTTGTCTTTATTTGTTGTAACTCAGGCGAATGACAACCTCAAGACTATGAATGTGTGAGCGTATTTTGTTGTTCCTTTAAAAAAAAAGCATAACGTTAAGATAAAGGAAACAGAGAATTGCTCTTGATTTACTGAAACTAAAAGTATAACTAAACACATGCAGAGAGAGAGAAATATCACACAGCAACGACTATTGATCCATCTTAAAACGTGTCGTTGCTATGGTCGAACCGTTATCGCCCTCTAAAAATTTAAAAATCATTTGTGATGCTTTACAACATCTCATTGGCTGTTCGTTTAACCTGCGAGATTTGTTTTGTTCACCGTGCTACCTCGTACACACGTATTGAGGTTGCGCTAGCTTCATCGTGTGATGTTTTTCTCTTCTTCTTCTTCTTCAGATTGAAATCAAAATGATGATAACATCGAAATTGGAAGATTTAAGTGATGATATTCTCATGGACATATTTGATTATCTCTCGCCACCCGTTTATATTTATCATTCATTTTACAATTTAAATCAACGTGTCAATCGAATAATAAACGATTCACGTTTGTTAATTTCACTTGACCTAAGTCATCTAGTCAATCCATCGAATTTTGCCTATCATTGTCAGATTATGTTGCCAAATATGTCTAAACAATTGATATCATTACGTTTATCGAATGAACAACATTTATACGAGCAAATCAAAGTTTTCTTATCGAATATTCGCTTAGGAAATTATCATACATTGAGAAAATTATCATTGACACAAATAACGTTTGATCAATTGAGACGAATGTTAGCTGATATTTTATCATTAATCAATCTCACTCAACTTGATATCGATATGTTCGATGGAGCAGGAATAACATCGAATGAACTCAATCTTATTGCTGATACGTTAATTAGCAAATCACGTTCGATTAAAGTAAAATTTAAAAAAAAACCCAAATTTAAAATAAATGAAAAATTTAGTTTTTGAACCTTCGTTTCAATCGTGAATTTGTCATATCCGAACGAGCTTGTTCTTCGTTAACACATCTATCGATTGATGCTTGTTTTTCATGTGATATCCTTCAATTTTTATCATGTTGTTCAAATCTGCAATCATTAACAATCAAAGTCGAACAATCTCGTCGTCGATATCCACTTCAAAATTTGCTAAATTCCTCCGATCAAAATCTTCCCAAACCACCATATTTATCATTAATTTGTTCATATTTAACATCGTTTTCGATTGATATCAATGATTTAACATTTACTGATATGAAATCCTATTTATTATTAATGCCGTTTTTGAAACATTTTCGTCTCGAAGGTTTAACCTACGATCTTGATTTTGCAAAAAGTGATATTTGGCGAACAATTTTCGAAAATTTCCTATCGAAATTGAAACTATTTGAATTAACCGGCTTACGTATTTGGTTAGGAAATAATGCCGATGATGACGAAGATAATCTCAGTTTGATCAGTCAAATAACAAATTCATTTGGTCGAAATGATCGATATTGGGGCAAGTTTTGGTGCGTTCATCAAGCACATAAACTTCGACCAAATCATATCAATTTAACATTACGTGCAAAAGCAATCTGATACTTTTCTTTTTTGTCTTCTTATTTATTAATTTTTATACATAGAATTATCTCGTTATTTTGTTCTCATTTAGTATATTTTCCAAAGAAAAACGAACAAAAATTAGCATAGAGATGATTTTTATTGACATTATAAATACATTTTGTTGTTTTTTTATTATTTTCTTTCTTTTTCTCTTTTGAAGATGTTACAATCAGAAAATGGTTCACCATCCGTTCCATTATGGTCAATCGACCGAAAAATGACTCGACCAATGCCATCACATGATAATCAATCGATTGGATCATTATCTCCACGATTATCGACGTCACTTTGGGATTCAACTCCAACAGGAAAATCGATTTATCTTCGTTTATGTCAACGTGAACAAACATCACCACAATTAATACTCGAAGATAAAGTTTTTCGTTCGGCTATTCGTTTACAACAGGGTGCAACCTATCGTTCACAATTACAATTCGTTGGCACATTGATTATCGACGATGAAACACAACGATTGACTTATGTTATCGATCGATTAGAACTAATGGATTCAACAACAACAAATCATCAACAAAGTTTATTACCAAATAAACAATTAAACGGAGAATTTATTATACCGATTCGATGTGATAATAAAACTTCATCAGCAATAAATACAGATAGTAGTTTGATACAAGAAGGAATCAAAATTATTGATGATTATTGTCATTCATCATTGCCAATTGAATTGCATCAATATTCATTTCTTCACGGTCAAATGAGTTCACGTTTAGCACCATCGATCAATGCAGATCTCTCATTTGATCTTTTAACAATCAAAAATAGTTTTAAATTAACACCAATTCATTGTGAATCGGTTCAAATTTTGCCAACAGCTTTAGTTAAAAAATTAAGTTCAACAACTGGAAATGGAATCTATGCCAATCAACCACATTTTGGTTATTGCGGTTTAGATCGAATGTCGAAAGATAAAATTTTATTAATACTCGACAATGATCCACAAGCCTGTGCTTTGCCATTAGTTGGTATTTGGGTATCGGGTATTGTTGATGTTCAATGTGCATTTGTATGGGCAACATGTCTTCGATATTGTTTGAATTCATCATTGAAACAACGTCTTCGAAATGGTGTCAATGCTCAACAATCATTTTTATTGGCATGTTATTCATCGACATCACGTGGTCAATGTGATTTCTATGAAGTTACATCGACAAGTATGAATACATCGTCGAATTTAGTGATCGAATATGATCTATGGACAAGTTCAAAGAAAATTATTATGCCAAATATTCCAACATTACATTCACATGATGCAAGTGTTAATATACAATTGCCATATGATTTCGAATTTCGACATGTTTTTGATGGACCTAAAATGCATGCTCTATTAGGAGCATATACAGGAAATACTTCTTTACCTATACAACAATCACAAACACAATTACAACAAAAAGCTATTCGATCCAATACAAATACTCAATTTCCATCAGATATATCGTTTCTCTCAGCAGAAATTCCATCAGAAGATGAAGAAGACGATCATCAACAGCAACAACAACAACAACTTGAAAACGAACGAATTCATCAAGCAACATTATCATCACCAAATACAAATGGAAGTTTATTTGGCGTTCCACGTTTACCACCAAAACAATCGTCACATCAATCACCTTCATGGGATTCAATTTCAACAACAACAATGACAACACCCAAATGGATTGCACCTGTACCATCGGCAACTTTAACATCGCCTCGACCACCACCACCTCTGCGATTTTCTTCTCCAGCTCCATCGACAATTGCACCATCGACATCGACGATTGCCACGGATGTTCAATGGAAAGAAGAAATGCTCGAAAAAATGCAAGCCTACGATGCACATATTCAATCATTGAATGCATTAATTGCACAACTTTTAGCTACACAACAACAACAACAACAACAACTTCAACTACAACAAAGTACAATGACAACACCAGCGAGAGAATCGATTAAATGTGATGTTGCTGTACAAAGTGAACCACCATCACCGTGTCCAAGTGATGATATTGGCGAATCGGCATCGATGGTTAAAAGTAATCGAAATAGTCCACCATC
>ERZ778026.3395-NODE-3395-length-14153-cov-5.767272_pt1 | contig 14153 bp, 18 predicted proteins | sample MGYA00375756_ERZ778026 | MGnify/ENA primary metagenome ERZ778026 (study PRJEB29350, sample SAMN05389820) | bioreactor metagenome | isolation source: Ammonium sulfate bioreactor | place: South Africa: University of Cape Town | collected 2014-02-18 ... | reverse complement strand
CCGGGATAAGTTATCTTACGAGATAAGTTATCTTGCCCGATCTTACTTATCTCCCTTTCTGTTGTTGCTGTGTTTGATGGATTCAGTGGCTGCTAGTGCTGGTGTTGCATGGTATTGCCCAAATACGGTATTCCCTCATGGCCATCAACTTGCGGTGGGTTGTGTATACCTGTTGGCGGAGTTACGACGTCACTCTAGCCAATCTCGCTTGCTCTGCATTCCGGTTATATGGTCTCCTTTATGTAAGAGTTCAGCCCCTAATATATCTTTGTCGTTGCTTACACATTACCTGGTGTAACAGTTGTGACCGTGGACGGAAGTCGGAGGAAGGGAGGTTCTGGTGGGGACCCATTCCCACAAGCACGGGCTAGTGTTATTCACTTGATCACAATGTAAACTAAAACTTTCTACATTATTTCTGACTTTCGGGGTTCGGAGATTCTGGGGTGTAATGCCACTGCAACACTGGTGTAGACTTGCCGCACAAGGCGTCTTCTCCACTCTCTGGTGCCATCTGTCTCTCAACAATATTGATGATCCGATGGACGCAATTGATGGCGGGCACACGCTCTTACGATCACAAATAACGAAAAGAACCATTTACTTTATTCCGGAATAAACTAAACTAGGGGATAGCCACGGCAATAATTATCACTCCGAGAAATCTATTTCATACATCCCTTCTTTGTTCTTCCTTGATGATGTCACCTTATTGCCTTCAAAGGAAAGTCGCGGAGTCTCTTTGGCACATTCCACAAATAACTGGTTGTTTCAACCAGGAATGCAGGAATGTATGAAAGAGACTCCGTTCTAAATTGCTGTTTTATTGGAAAATCGCAGCGGAGAAGGTGTCCGCCTGTTTGTTTGCGTGCACTAAAACGTACCTAACTTACAAGAACCATAACACCCTCCAAAAGGTAACATCCTTTTTCATAAGTGTCAAAAAAGGTAACGGAGGGGTATTCCAATGTCCTTGACATGAGCGTCAAGGGTGCGCACTGAGTTTATGCCGCACTCGTTGCTTCTTGCTCCTTTTTTTTGTTTGGTTGCCCAAAAGAATTTGACGAAAATCATAGGATTGGGGTAATCCCTTTGCTACATTCCATCTGTTGCTACGTTACGAGCTCGGAGTGGCTAGTGTCTACAGATTTGATTATTTTCTTTGGGCGGGAAAATCCGCTTTTAACGGCCACGATAATTTTGGATGTCCAAGTATTTTGCTTTTGCAAACAAACAAGCCGCACACTGCTCGTGGTCATCCCTCCATACCCAACCCCGATGACTCCGTTACCAAACCCTCCGGTGTGCTGTACCACCCTTGGTATGTGGAGAAGCCATCGCTACGGTTGATCACTCTGAGATTTCGAATGGTGTGAGAGTAAATCCTTAATCTACCATGAGCACTACCAGTGTGATTACCAAAGCCCAACAGTTAAGATTGACGGTACATCTTGGGCAGGTAACAGTTCCTATCTTTCGACACTAACTCCGCACTACTTACGAACTAATCCACATACTAGTGGTAGCACTTCCTGGATGGAGTGGGAGTCTGTACAAACTCTCTGGATATTACCTCTGTAACGACTTTAAATTTAGATAAACAAAAAATTGTTCGGGGTTTGTGTCGCCGTCCAAAATTGTGTTGACCATCCAAACACAGAATCGTTGTAGGCGGAGCCATTTTTTGTTGCGCTGGCTATCCCCCCTACGGTTGTGCTGCTTTGGCAGCGACTCGTCGGGGCACAAATTGAAAAAGATGGTGGGATTATGACCTCGTTACACTACAATGTGCTTCCAAAGACATACCCCGCCCCAGTTTAGTTGTTCAGAGTGCTTAGCTGCCCCCCCCCCCCCAAACTCACCTGAGGTTGTTGGTTTTTTCAACTTGAAGATTTGGGGAGTAGAAAATTTCAACTCGGTGCTTTGGCTGAGTAAAAAAATAAACGTCATTATTCCAGTCGCCGTAGTTTAGGTATAATAAACACCCACGAAGTATCCTCTACGACGTGCACGCGGAAGATTACAGATTTCCTCTCGCACCATCCTAAATCTCGGAGTAATCAACCGTAGCGATGGCTTTTCCACATCCCCTCGAAGGGTGGTAAACACACACCAGAGGGTTTGGTCGGGGTTGGGTATGGAGGGATGACCACGAGCAGCAGCCAAGTTGGTGTGGCTTGTTTGCAAAATACTTGGACATCCAAAAGTATCGTGGCCGTTAAAAGCGGATTTTCCCGCCCAAAGAAAATAATCAAATCTGTAGACACTAGCATCCTTATTTGCGATTTCGATTAGCGTTGTTAACAACTCCGGCATCGAAGCAACAGGAAGAGGAAAGGTCATCGTTAAAATGAAACATCGTCAGGGCGATTCCAGAGTATGCTTTCGAGAGGTGTACTACGTTCCAAAGCTGGCAAAGAACCTTCTCTCTCCAAACCGGATTGTGGAAAAAGGCTTTGTCGCGACTCATGATCACCGAGGCGCTACACAATTCGAAATCCGCAAACAGGGCAGATATTCCTTCAGGCCGAGAATGATCGTGGTCTGATAGCTCTCTCGTAATCAGTGAGTTAGCTAATAAAGGACAGTTATTCTATCCTGCCTCTCTCCCTTTGCGAAGCATCCAACAAACTGCAGCAAAGAGTTGGAGGGAACATCTAGTGGTGATGCGACCATCATCTCCAGTACTCTCAGCTACTTCACTGTTAGTCTAGCAGCTACGACGGCTAGTAAGCATCAAGACACAGCAAGTCTCCTTCACCAATGATCTGGGTACTTCAACGCTACATTGCTTGCCAAGGTTGTTACGGCATTAATGTAGTCGTTGAACATCACAGAACATGGTGTTGACTACTGTCGAGCTTGTGTCCAAGGGAAGCAGCCCCGTCAAGTCATTGGGAAAGGTGCTGTGCCTCTTGAAACAGAAGTAGGAATGCTGGTGGATACAGATACTGTGGACCTATGGAAGTGAAGTCGCGTGAAGGATTTCGCTATTATGCCTCCTTCACGACAATCACTCTCGATTCACAAGAATCTACTTTCTCCAGGACAAGAGTGAATACTACACAGCACTCACAGAGTGCCATGCGTGGATGAAAACACTGCTGGGTGTGGATATCAAAACCCTCCGATTTGATCCTGTGGTTGAGAATACCAGCAATGCAGTGAAGCAGTCCCTTGCCTTAAAGGGAATTCAACCACTCCCCATCTCATCCAACACTCCCGAGCAGAATGAAGGAGCAGAGAGATTAAATCTTACTTTTCGTGATGGAGTTTGAGTGCTCTTGCTTCATTCAAACATGCCACGGATAATGATATCTCTTATCAATCGCATTCCCAAACGAATCCTCAATGGTGATACTCCCTACAAGCGACTCTATCATGTCGAACCTACCTATGATCTCGTTCACGTGTTCGGATACCAAGCACATGTTTTGTTACCGAAGAGTCAACGATCATTCCGAAAAGTTGCTAGCAAGACAGACATGATGGTTTATCTTGGTCCCGATCCAAGTGCTACCAAATGTGGAATCCTCGAACTCGCCGGGTGGTTCGAACTCGCGAAGTCAACTTTGACGATACATAGTGGACTGTTGGATAATGTGCAAGATGTGGTAAGCCTTGATTTGCCATTTGGGGTTGTCCCGTTTTCCTCAAAGTCAATGCTATCACCAGAGGAAAATTCGCCTGTTGGTGGAACCAATGTGTACATCATAGCCACAGTGCCGATTCCTTCAACTCCTCCACAGCTAGCGCCATCTTTGGAACCCCAACAACCTCAGCTCCCTCTAACACCATCCATGCCAATTCGAACAAGCTCAAGAGAGCGCAAGCCAAAGGAAATTTGGACTGAGAAATCACCCCTGCACCTAGTTGACAAAAACAGGCTCAGATGGAAGCACGAGAGAAAAAGAAGCTTCAAGGGAATGCGACAAGGACCAGCAACGATCCAAAGACAGTGCACGAAGCTCTCTCTGGCCAGAAGCAACGGAGTGGTGAGAGGAGATGAGCTCAGAATGGGGGAAGCTCCTTCATATGGGAACGGTAGAAATGTGTGATTTACCTCCTGATTGCAACCTCATCGATTGCAAGTGGGTGATGAAGCAAAAAATATGAGGCACACGGGTCGGAGGGCAAAAAAGAAGGCAAGATTGACAACTCCGGGGGAGATCAACAAATTGATGGCATGGATTACCATAAGAATCTACTCTTCGCTCCTTTTCTATCTAAAAGATCTACGTTCTCTTCTTGCCTTCGATGTCTCCCAAGAACTGGACGTCATTCAAATGGCCGTTGATTCTGCATTCTTGCAAGCAACCATCGAGGAGGAAATATAAGAAGCAGTCGGAAGGATTTGTCGATCCAGACTGACCAAAGGCAGTTTACCGAGTCCAAAAGAGTCTATGGACTCAAACAGGCACCCTGAATGTCGAACAAGGAGATGGATTCTTATCTCATCTCTCTCAGATTTCGCAAGATCAACTCCGACCCCTGTGTAAATGTGCTAGAGAAGGATGATTAGATTGTCATTATCGATCTGTACGTGGATGACAAACTCATGGAAACTCTAGCCTTCTTCTTTTGGGTACCAAAATCTCTTGCTGGTCGATTTCCAATGAAGGACCTTGGAGCGGCAAGATCAATGCTGGGGATTCAATCAATCCACGACAAAGGAAGAGGGACCCTTTCTCTCAAGCAGGCAGGATTCATTCGAGACATTCTCGCTACCTACAACATGCAGGATTGTAGGAGTGTGTCTACACCAATGGAGCAAAGGCTGAAACTTGAGACGCTTGTGAAGACTCCACCAGAATGCCAGAAGCTTCCCTATCACGAAGCTGTTGGAAAACTGCTCTGGGTAGCAATGGGTACTCATCCCAACATCGCTTTTGCTGTCAACTACTTGAGTAGATTTGTTACGGGTACAACGAGACACACTGGGCGGCACTTAAATGAGTTCTTCGATACCTCAAAGGCACTGTCGAAAATGGAATCACCTACTCGCGTGATGGTGAACAGCCACTGGTCCTCAGAAGATATGGTGCTACAGCTCGGGGTTAATTATTTATTAAGCTTATTATTTTGAATTTAGTTAATTTAATATTTAATATTTAGTCTTTAGTGTAAGTAAGTTGAACAAACCAAAAGTACTTTTTTCTAAAATGTGCTAAAGTGAATAGACTGTAGTTTGGTTTTTATAACATGTTTGAGTTCTAATATCTCCACTCACATCAAGTTAGACAGGCCTATGTCAGTGAAGCCAGTTTTTCATCACTTCAAAGACTAATTCACAAGGATTGAAATCTGGTGAGTATTTTGGAAGATAGATGAAATGAACTCCTGCTAAATTAAGAACATTTTTTTAACACTACCCAAGAATCTAAACCACCATGAATCATTGCGTTATCAACAAGTCACCTTGATCAAGCAGCTTTTGTTGTACCATGTCAATGACATGAATTGAGGTAGAGTCGGCTGGGGCATAAACCAGTGCAATAGTGAGTGGTGGGATGGGAGAAAGATGCGTCTTTGTCATGAAGAGCCTTCCTTTAAAGTTGATGACTACATGAGAAAATAAGTTATGGGCATTCCTTCGTTTCTTTTCTTACCACAGTAATCCCTTTGTCACGGACATAGGCTTTTGCTTGCATTTCGATTATGGTCGCCAAAGCATGAGTACAGAGATGCACCATATACTTTGCTCCGCACTTTACCGCAATATCCATGAATGTAAAAAACGCTCCAGCGGTATTCTTTAGTCCCACCATCCTGAGGGAAAAAGATTAGTATCAGAACACGCTTAAATTTTGCTTACCAATACATAATCACACAATAGATGATGGGGAAGAATATATTAAACGGGATGTCCGCGATTGATTTTGCAACGTAGGATGTCGTTACCCAATACGCTAAATTTGAATTTGCATATTCTCATAAAGTTTGGGCTTTCCTTGGGACTAGTCATGTTTTTTTTTTAATTTGAATGTGAGCGCGATACAGTAATGGGATAAACGGGTTAACAGCAATATACACACATATCCAGATGACTGCGGCCCCAGGGGTAAAGACAGCTATAAGCGCCGAAAATAATTATACACTCGTACTGTAAATTTCCTGCGGACACAGAAGTGAGTACTCACAGATGATAGTAATGAGGAGAAGGTACATTACCTGTTATTTATGGTTTTTACATGGTATCCTATCTGCAAGAACTTCAATCCAATGAGTATTGATAGCATAAGCGTCGAAATTAACCTAAACGAGCAAACAGTAATCGACATTATTATTATTCTGGAGGTGTGGGGGTGGGAGGCTTGCTTGCCGTTGTACAGTGATAGCGGAATCTGTGACATATTGTCTGAAACAACGCCAACCCAGGATACAGAACTGTTTGTACAGCCTGGTTCCCTTTCGGCTCACCCCTGGCGTGCCGATGTGCTGCGCTGGTGCGACGATGTTGTTGTGCGCCTCCCAGATACTCCGCAGGCCGATTTATTCGCTCACGATACTCCTTTTGTGCCACCACCCGAATGAAATGCTAGGCAGGGTTCATGTGCTTCGGAACCGGATAACCCTTCGTGAAAAGTTATTAGTTTCATCGCAAGGTTAAAAATTCAAATACGCGGTACCAGTTGCTTGAGCCATTTGGGTACGTCTGCAACAGGCCCACTGTACACCTGCGTGCCTCCCGCAATAAGGAACAGGTCATCGAACATCGCAAAGGCGGCTGAGCAAGGTTCACGAAGTGTGCATATGATCGTGCGCCCCTCCCGAGCCAGCTCTCTTAACAGCTGTACCACGTATTCGGAAGACGCGTGGTCTAACCCTGGGGATATAAAAAGAGATAAGTATAACTCCACCTAATTTGGTTTCCCCGTTTCGTTACCTGATGTGAGTTCATCCCCGAACATATTGCTGGGGTTAGTTAGAAGCTCCTGGCCAATGGATACTCGTCTTGACTCCGCCGGCGTGATTCCTGGCTTGGGTAAGGTCGTCTTCCTTCGCTCATTTTCTCGGCGCCACAATTGGCCAAATAGCGCGAATCTAAGCCCTGCAAAGCGGAAAAGGCGCTTTGTGATCTTGATTGCCTGTGGAGATTTCGTAAGATAGATTGCAGGAACTTCGTGCATCTTCCCTTAAGGTGATATGTAGTTGTGTCACCCAGTGGCGAACATGGAGTCAGACAACCGCGAATGGGAAGGTTTAAAGCTTTTACCCTTTTCAAAAAATTTCAGCCTTCATTTGCCGTTGTCATTGCAAGAGATTTTATTGCGGTCAATCGGTATTACTTACGAGCGTTTCAACGTTTTAGTCAGACAGTCTTTTCTCGCGGGATGCAAACGCTTCTTTTCCAGGTGACCACGCCAATCCTTATTCTTCTCCTTCTCCCTGTTGTTTGGCCTGAAGGTACTTGCGTGCCTTGGACAGGCGTCCTGCTTGTAATGTTCCAGGTAGGCGCTCACTTACCCTCAAGCGGAGCGATTATAACGGAACAATCCACTCTTGTAGTTGGAACTCCGATCCTAGTACCAACCGGGTTCACTGCCGATGATATTTTTATCTCAACTCAGAGAGGTAGCAACGGCCTTGCCTTCCTGCGCACCCCGGAGCCCTGCTACACTACAGCAATAGAAACAATATGCTCTACAACCTTGCGGCCGTGCTTGCAGTTAGCTAATAATAGTATTCGCACCGGCAAAGCAACGAAATACAATCTAACAAGCTCAACACCAGTTACTCTGCCTTATCCGCAAGAGACTTGCAAGTCCGTGTGCACTAAGTTCGGTACGCTGCATAAGACAGAGAACCAGATCAAAATCTCAACCGCGTTGTTTTCCTTTTTTTTTTTTTTTTTGCAGTCGAACAATGCTCTGGTCCATTTGCTGCTGTGGGCGTTCCCCTTATCTCCTGTACGTAATTCCCTAAATCCAGCCAGTTTAATTTGGTGTGTTGTTGGGGAAAGTCTGTTTTTCGGTTTTGCAGCGTTTCAATTTCCTAAACTCCGGCACCTCCCGCAGTTGCTTTCTGGGCCTCATTGACGAATAGCAGCGATCCCTACAATGTCACATGCGAAGAGAGGGATGAATGGGTTGACGAAGTATTACTGTTCCCCACGGTTAGCACAAACTACAGCATAAATGGCACCGTCTACGAACAGCCTTGTATGGATGTTGACGTTCAGGTGGATGTAAATTGCCAATCCCCGCTTGGCGCCGATAGAGGTCTCTACTGTTCGTTCGTTTGCCCGCTGCCATCGCTCACCAATAGCCAGTACAACTCAGCTCAAATTATGCAAGGCATCGTTTCTTGGATTCTTGGGTAACTAACCTCATGCCCCAACACATTCCCCCTTAACTCACATTGTACCCTTTAATAATCAGGTTGCTTCTGCTTTCTTGCTGATCTCTTTTCTTGTAAACCCCCACATGCAAAGATTACCTAAAGGGCTCATTTTACCAACTGTCATTGGGGCAAATGTCCTGGTAAGACACCAAGTTTTCATGGAGTCCCTAATCAGCGCCATGCAGGCGGGAGGTATGGTGCTGCCTTCACTGGCAGGTTATGATAATATTTGGTGCGGAGGAAGTGATGTCACATTGCTTCCTGAATCGTACTTTTATCGCATCGGAAATTACGGATATCTGGGCGTAAACAGTTCGACGTCCTCCCTGACCTTCCACAGCTCAGCATGTTCATTTCAAGGTTTGTACCACCAAAGCGAAAGAAATAAGCTCGCCTAAATGGTAATCGTACCTACTATTTTAGGTGCAATTCTTCTTTTCGGATTTCTTACCTGTACCCTGTGGTGGACGATCACGGCATTCAACATGTTTTTGGAGGCAAGGCGCAAGTTTATTCTTTCTTTCTCTCAATTGCTAATTATCCTTTTCCCCTTTAGATTTACTTTGGAAATTATTTAAAGCCGAAATATAACTGGATCCGAGTAGCTGCCTACAATTTGATAGGATGGGTAATACCATTTCTTTTTATGTTGATTCCAACTTCCGCCGGTGCCATGGGCTTAGAACCGGGCAACACCTTGTAAGTGCTAGCTTCTCTTTCGGTCTTTCTATCCGCTAAAGCTTAAATCCTTGTCTATTCCAGTTGCTTTATCACAACCCAAGATAATTACGCTTGGATCTTGTCTTTCTTCTTTATCCCCGTGGGAATATGCCTTCTCGCTGGTCTATTCTTCTTCGTGCTCTCGTTGGTCAAACTGGCGATTGTTGCTATTCGGCTATACAAGTGGAAGGAGGTAGTCATGCCCTACGTGCGGGTGCTTCTCTTCATCTTTGCCCTCTTTTTCGTGGTGGCGCTGTTCAGTGCTTACCTAATCAACAACGCCGCAAACTCCTCAACCATCTCCAACGGCTATGCAGCTTATTATGGATGCCTCTCCGGAACCACCTTCACTCCCGTGTCACAGTGCCAGTTGGACAGCGACGTGTCCAATTACAGCTTGGTCATGCTGAAAGGCTTCGCTATATCTGTTTTCGGCATCCTGCTGTTTTTCATCTTCACATCGCAACAGCTCTTCCTCCACTGGTATCATATCTTCGCTGCCGTGGTTGAGCTGGCCCGAAGCAGAGACAAGGTGTCGGTAGTCCTCTTGTGGAACCAGGTGGGAAGCAAATCTGTTACCCTCGATTCCATCAGCTTGCACGGCGTCACCAACATGACAATGACCGAAGACACCAAAGCTAGCCCAGACTCGGAGGAATCAGCAGAGGAACAGGCAGGTGAGGAAGAAGAGGAATCGGGAAAAGAGAGCTCCAGCACTTCTTCCTCAGGAGAAGAAGCTTGAGGCTAAATTGTACAGATAGGGGAGGGAAGATATTTTGTTTTTGATAGATACACTTGTAAAAAAATAATAATAATATTGTACTTTTAACGACTTAAACACTCACGCTCTGCTCGCCATCTTCCAGGATATCTTCTGCTGGCTCGTCACTCAGAGAGTCACCCTCTTCCAGGTCATCAAGCGTCCTAGAGGTTCTCCTTGGGCTTGCGATCGTGGGGCTGGGTGATTGGGGTTGTGCGACCACGTGAACCGTTCTTGCACCGACTGGCCTGGCAGGTGCAATCCAGCCTTTCTCTCCTCCCGAATCCTCTTCTTCAGACGCGGAAGATTCGGACAACAATCGTCTTTCCTCATCCGGTCGGGCCAGCCTTCGTGGCTTGTGCTGCCGAGCAACAGCAGCCTTCCATTTTGATTCGTCTCTCGGTGAACGGTCGTCATCGCCATCGTAACGTTCATCACCATCTCGGTAGTAAACCGAGACGATTGGCAATTGGGAGGAAGGATTGAGTGAAGCCTTGGTCTCCTTGACAATTGCGGTGGCTTCTGCAAGAGATAAAGGTCCGCTGCTGCTCGATTGATCCCCTCCGGATGATCCTCCACCAGAAACGCCGCTCGATGTATCGGTGTCGGTACCTTCTTCTTCCGAGGAGGCTCCGGACCTCCGAGTCGCCGAGCTATATCTCTCTCGGATCACTCGGGTGGGTCTGCTGGGACGCACCCGGCCGTACTGACGATCACGCAGGCGCAACCGCTTCTCGATGGTCACTTTACGAGAGTTCAGCTCGATGAATATGAGCACAAACGCAGGTATCATATCCGGTACGAAGTAGGTTAGCACCACATAGTATTCTCCCGGCAGAGGACCATCGCTGCCCTCCACCAGCGAGTAGATTAGCAACCCCATCCGGATGAAAGAGAAGATCGATAGAAACACCATCAAAATCATCACCTTTACAATAGAAAAAATAAGAACGGCATCTGCGGAGAAAAAAGGAAAGAAAAAGAAACGTAGGAATACATACCCTCAATAAATATTTTTTCAGTTTTTCTCTTTTTACCATCGAACGGGCAAAATAGTATGCGAGTACGCTCGCATACAAGATAAAGCTGAGGGTGAGACAGAGGAAGACGCCCACAACGATCACCAAATTAATGGCAAATATCAACGAGGTGGCAGTTTCCTCGTTCAGCCCCAGCTCCGTAAAATAGACTACAAAGAATCCTATCTGCATCAAATATAGTAAAAAATTCATCCCCAACAGGCTCCTGAAAAGAGACTACATTAGCGCGCGACTAAATTTTCCCCCCCCCCCTACAATATCAAGAAAGATTCGTACCATCGCACTCGCTTATACTGGAAGAAACCGTCAGAGTGCCTCATGCCATACTTTTTTCTGTAATAGTACACCAGGCTGTCGGCCCTAAATAAAGAAGAAGGTTAGTATTGTAAATCACGCGGTAGATTTACCAATGAGCGAGAAGGAGAGTGATCGCGGTAAATTCAAGAAGGAAGGCAATCCTATTAAGCACATAAACTGTGGGCGTGCTAATATCCGACCAAACAAAGATTATCCAGAGCAGGCGCACTGCGATTATCATTAATTATGCAATCGGAATTAAGTAATAGTTTGCGCGAGTAAGAAGGTACAAGATGATTGAGAATACCTGAGAGAAACAGGAAAATAAATAGTATGAAAAACGTCTTGGGCGATGTCCAAGGGATACCCTTTCGCAAGACGTACGGAATCTTCCTAAAGCACCGGATGGAGAACAACCAAATGACCATCACCCCTACAAACCCGAGCATGGAGGCGTACAACGTTACGCCTATGACCCCCACCACCCCCAGGTCTCCCGCAACGTCCTCCTCCACCATCAAGGCAAATCCGCCGTACTTCGAAAAATTGCGTTATTGATTGCGTGTCATCAATTTACGTTTATTTCGGCGCTAAAACTGCCGTCAGCACACATAAACCTGTCATGCGAGGGTCATGACAGCGAGCCAATTGACTCCCAAAGCCATTGAACAAGGTTGTCCATCTGCCTATTCTCAGACAGGAGCTCCGGTCGGGCGATCTTCAAGCGCTCTCTCGACCGAAAAGACACTGCAGAGAGAGCGATGCCACACATGTGCAACCGCTTCAACTGAGGGCAACCAGTCCTCAACAGGCTGTGTGGTTTAAAGGAGAAGGTTTTGAGAATCGAATGATGCTGTTTATGTTTTATCTCACCTGAAGCCGATGTCAGTAATATTCGGACAAGTCGAAATGTCCAATTGCTATATAGCCAAGAAAAAATAAGCTAAGATATCCACTTTCATTAGGGGGGAAGAGGGTTAGGGTATGGGTATCCCGTACCGCAATGTGGAAGCCATAATCGGCGATGTAGGCGAGCCCAATATTGCCCAAAGAAGTATTAGATAGGTTGAGACCTCGCAGGGACGGGCAACTACGGACCAGATTCCGCACCATCTCTTCGGGGAATCGGCACCCAGAAATATCTAATTGCTCCAGAGAAGCAGGAAGAGCCCCAATAAAGAGTTCGGGATTGTCGTAGATGTATCGTACATGAGTCAGGGAGAGGACCCTCAGATTCTCCGAAGCTCGCAACAGAGCAAATACCCCTTCCTCAGTGGTTCTGTATAGCGAATATATGCTCAATTCTTCCAGCCCTCTGCAATTCGCGGCCAGCACCTTGAGAGCTGAAAGGAGGAAAAGGATACAATAAGAAAAAGGGTATCACACTATGCTATACTTACTGTCATCTTTTATTTTCGATACATTAATCAGAGCCAAGGATGTCAGGGAGGAACACAAGGCTAGTCCGCTATATATATCTCCATTGGGACAGCTTCGTAGCGCTAGTTTGCGCAATTGAGAGCCCCTAAGCTTCATTATTCCTTCCCTAAGAGTAGATTAATATTCGGCTGGCTCTCGTAGTAAAGTATTCACACTTACATATCCTCGAGGGAAGGCCCGTCCAACCCAAGCTGTTGCAGCTTTGGGCATTGTTGCACCATTGCCACAATGACGGCGCTCGCGTCGTCTCCTATCGATCCGATATTTAGCAACTCGACCGAGGTAGGGAACTTGGCAACCCCCCTTGGAGTCAAATCCCGTCCCGAGAAGTTCAGATTCTTCAGCACGTTACGACTTGCTAATAGCTGGAAGAACCGTTGGTATCCGCTCTCCGTATAATCGCCGGCTCTATTAATCGAGAGCGTCTCCAAAGAATTCAGTGACCCAATTGCCGCGAGTGCTTTATCCTGAATAGCAATAGTTAGAGGAAGGCCAGAATTTTTCTAGAAAGGGGGTAGCAACCGTAAGAAGCGGCGTGGATTCGATACGCAGGCTGGTAATTCCGGAGGCAGAGCGACAAATCAGGGCCATGGTGTCATCGGTGAGCTTGTCCGAACCCAATATGGCCACTTGTTTGAGCTGAGCCAAGCTAGCTATCTTTTGCCAGTGGTGATCACCCGCCGACGTCAAGCTGAGTTCCGTGAGGCGTCCTGCCAGCAGATGGATATCTGACAGCTCAACCTGATGACGGATTTGCATTGACTTGAAGCGACTGATTGGGTGATAAGAAATGCCGTTTAGATCGTTGTTGCTGCATGACTTAACTTTAGCTAACAAGGCGGTTTGGTGTGTACCGGAACATGGGGCAGCGGGCTGCCAAGCTCACAAGCAGCTTATCTACATCAATATTGAAGATAAGAGTTTCCAAGTCCAGCGTCTCGAGATGCGGTAAAACTTGCAACGCGCTATCGAGGTAAGCCGGACTCATCCCCATATGGCGAGTATCCCAGCTGGAAAAGAAGAGCCCCACTTCAATATCCTTAATATCTAAGCATACCCCCTTCAAGTCCTACAATAGGCAGGAAATGAAAAGAAAAGTTTTAACCTAACCGTCCATTGTATGCCTATTTAGGGTTTTTTTTTACCTCCTGCATTTCGGGTATCTCATCGGATATCATGGCAAACAGGCCTAGCGATGGTCCCAACACCCTTCTGTAATCGAAGACTCTCCGCGCCGCTGCAATGTGCTTACGGAAGCAGTGTCTATCCAACTGAATCGCCTGATGTGGTATTGTGGTGTGAATTAGTGATTACGCTGCCAATGAGGTAGGAGATCGACTTACTTTCTTTGCTGACGTTCTTGCTCGCAGCAATATTTCTGCTGCAAGAGCCGACTGATCCTGCCCATGATCGGAATTGAAGATTGCTTGCGAAGGCAATATATATAATCCAGAAGGGAGACAGGCGAATATTGCCATAACTAGGAGAGAGAACGAGAGTGAGTGATTGAGAGAGAGAGAGAGAGAGAGAGAGAGAGAGAGAGAGAGAGAGAG
>ERZ778026.3394-NODE-3394-length-14154-cov-8.294702_pt1 | contig 14154 bp, 10 predicted proteins | sample MGYA00375756_ERZ778026 | MGnify/ENA primary metagenome ERZ778026 (study PRJEB29350, sample SAMN05389820) | bioreactor metagenome | isolation source: Ammonium sulfate bioreactor | place: South Africa: University of Cape Town | collected 2014-02-18 ... | reverse complement strand
CAGCTGATTCCGTCAGTGCAACACAACGACACCTTCCTTGGTACGAATCTCTCTCGTGCCTCTCTTGTGTTGAGCACCGAGTCTAGCGAGTTGACTGACACCGGCATTTCCATGTAGGCAAATTGATCGTACTGATCGAGGTGTTGGGAACACACAACATCACGGTCAAGGAGCTGAAGCGACTGTTCTTGTTGCTCAAGAGCGAGCCAGGAGACTTTCGAGTACGTTTGTTGTTGTTGTTGTAATTGTGACTCCCTCACTGACTCGTTGACTAATCAATGGAATCTTTGTTCTGAGTGTAGCCAATTGCACAAACGAGACTCATGAAGGCATTGCAATTCATGGCACTCTCACGCTCCGAAGGGCCACCAGTGTTCTTTGACTTTGACGGCAAGGACTCGGGCTTGGTTCTCCCGACGCTCGAAAAGATTCTGCCGCAGCATCATGGCTACTCGTTCTGTTGCTGGCTGCGAGCCGAGTCGTTCTCGGACCCGCTCGGCAGTCCGAACTTCCAGCCGCGTATCTTTAGCTTCCTCGACAAGGAGGGTTTCGGCATCGAGTTGTACTTTGCGCCGAAGCTCATGGGCAACAAGCAGCTGCACCACGTGCTGGCGCTGTACATTGCGAGCCCCGGCGGCAAGAAGTCGAGCCTGATGCTCGAGGAGTACTCGTTCGAGCCGCGGCGGTGGTACTACATTGTCGTGACGCACAACAGCCAATCGCGCGTGCTGTGGCACCAGAGCGAGGTGCGACTGTACGTCGACGGCGCCATGGTGCAGAAGGTGCCGCACAAGTATCCGCAGCTGCTGCAGCCGCTCAACTGCGTGCGCATCGGCACCAACTGCAAGATCACGTCGTCGACGCTGCAGCTGTACCGCGAGTCGCCGTTCTACGGCCAGATGGGCGACATCTACTTTCTCGACGACGTGCTGACGGCCAACCAGGTCAAGCAGCTCCACAGCCTCGGCCCGTCGTACGACATTAGCGAGCAGATCGAGGCGTCGAGGGTCGACACCAAGCGCAACGAGCTGGTCGACCTGCCGTCCAAGATCTTTCTGCACTTTAACTGCCGTGCGCGCGTCGGCAAGTTCTACCTCGACATTACGCCCGAGACCAACCGCGACCGCCGCCTCGACGCCAAGGTGCTCGGCAACCTGAACGCGTGCTCGACGCGCGACGTCAAGGACATTATCCACTGTCTCGGCGGCATCAAGGTCTTGTTCCCGCTCTTTGCGCAGCTCAACCAGCCGCTGGTGCCGCGCTCCAACGACGACGCGATCGACTACTCGGTCGACAGCAAGCTGCTGCTGCAGGTGCTGGCGCTGCTGGGCGACATGCTCAACAAGAGCGACACCAACCAGGAGGAGATGCTGCGCTGCAGCGGCTTCGCGGTCGTTGGCTACCTGGTGCAGCGCGCCTCGCCGCAGCACCTCACGAGCGACACGCTGGTGACGATCGAGGACCTCGGCAACAAGATCCAGATACCCGAGCTGCTCGAAAAGTTCTACACCGACTTTTTGTTCAACTGGCACCTGTGGATCTACAGCAATGCCAGTGTACAATGGGAGCTCACGGTGCTATTGTGCACTTTGACCAAGAACAATCCTCAGGTACGTCACTCACTCACTCACTCACACTCACCCACACGCATGCACAGTGCGGTGCAGTGCCTCTCTCTCAACTGACTGTTGTGATTGATGCATGCATCAGTACTTTCGAGACTTGTTTGGCGTTCAAAAGCTCCTTGATGTATTGTTCTTTTGGTATTGGTATGAGCCACGAGCCAAAGGAGTTCGTGGTACCGAAGTTCAGTACCATCCCGTTACCAAGGTACATTCATTAGCATTCTCCTCCCCTCGTGAAATAGTCTCTCTGCACCAACTCAACACAACACAACAACATTCGCATTGATTCATTCATGGTACCATGTATTAGGAATGTATCGGCCGTCGACCAAACAGTGATGAATTGAAACGACTTCGTCGTTCGATCAGTTTGGCGATCGTGTCGATGGTGGAAGGTGGCATTCGTGCCGACGAAGTGCAAGCGATTCTGTGTTACTTTAGCGAGAACCGCGACGCTCCTCAAGTGGCCGAGCTGCTCGAGCTGATATTGCAGCTGATCGACCTGCGTGTGCCGGGTCTCAGCGAGCTGCTCGAGGTCGAGATCTTCCTGACGATGCTGCGCAACGACAACGAGGCGATACGTATCTTGGCGCTGCAGGTCGTGGCCATGATTCTCGTCGTGTACAAGAAGGAGAAGCGCGGCAAGATGCCCGAGATCTTCAAGACGGCGGCGACCTTGTTGCAGACGTACCCGTTCCGCGAGGACACGTACCGCGCGCTGTTCTCGATTCTCATCGGCCGCTTCCGGCTCGAGGAGGCGCGTGCGAGCTCGTCGCAGATCATCGACGAGAGCATGGTGATCGCGGTGCCGGGCGCGCTGCCGGCCATCTTCAAGCTGCTGCTGGTCGGCAAGCCGCAGTTGCGGCAGATGGCGCTGCAGGACCTGTATCTGCTGCTGAGCAACTCGTACGAGAACCGCGACACGGTGCTCAAGATCTTTGGCTGGCAGGACTCGCTGTTCGCCATTCTGGCCGACAAGCCGTCGGACGCCGAGGACGAGCAGATCGGCAAGGTGGTGTACGAGATGGTGAACAACATCTTTAAGCTGCTGCTGCTGCACTCGCTCAAGGTCGACAAGAGCGGCTGGCGCGTGCTCGAGCAGACGGTGGCCTTTCTGTTCCGCTTCGATGCGCGCGGCGTGCTGGAGCGCGAGCAACTGCTGCGCACGCTCTTCACCAAGATGCTCTCGACCATCGGCGCCGAGGCCAAGAGCGACCGACGCGAGACGGCCTTCATTCTCACCAAGGACGTCGATTACAAGAACTCGCCGTCGGTCAACAACCTCGTGTACCTCGTGTTCTTGGTCGAGGAGTTTCTGTACTACACGCCATCAGCGGCCGATCTCGAGCTGTTGCAGCAGGGCAGCACGATCGATCCGAGCTGCATCGCGAGCATGGGCCACCACGTGACCGAGGGCGGCGAGTGGAGCGACTACGACCTGGCGCGCATGCTGCTCGACACGCTCGACATTCTGCAGGTCTTTACGCCGAGCGGCTTGCAATTGCTCGAGCTCATGACCTACAAGAACCCGCAGATGCGCCCGGGCGGCGTGCAGCGCGTCGCCATACGCGTCGCGACCGACCTCATCCACTCGGGCACGGTCAAGATCTGCGTCGAGACCGTGCCGCGCATTCGAGCCATCGTCGACCGCGAGCTGTCGCACAACCGCTCGGGCGAGGTGTCGCCCGTCGTCACGTACCTGCTCGCGACCTTGTTGCGTACGCTCAAGTCGGCGCTGCTCGCCGGCGCCGGAGGTACCGAGGACCCCGAGCTGCACTCCAAGGCCAAGGCCATCGTGCCGCTGATGAAGGACCTGCTGCGCGCTTGCATTCCCATTCTGCCGCCGGCCGCCAAGGAGAGCCTCTCGAACCAGTCGCTGCAGTTCTTCACCGAGAGCGGCACCGCCAAGCAGTTCATCAGCAGCTTCTCGTCACCGCAATGGGGAGCGACGCTGGCGTGGGCCGATCAGATGGCGGCGCTCGGGCAGTCGGACGAGAAGGACCTCTGTGCCGTGATCGAGAAGCAGCGCATCAAGGCGTCACAGTTGATCGAGGAGCAGTTGGCTCGCGATGACCTCTCGGAGATGGCTGAGGAGCGTCGATTGCAAGAAGAGGTCAATGCCGTCATGCAACGATACGTCTATCCCGAGCTTGAGCGCCGAGAGGCTGTGATAGTGCGTTACGAGCGAGCACGAAACACGACAGCTCGTCAATGGCGCCGTATCCTTCGAAGGTATCTACTACTCTCTCTCTCTCTCTCTCACTCGTACTATCACTCGGCTCTTTGATGATCTTGTTATCTCACGATTCTTGTTGTGGTGTGTAGTTTGACCAACGAACGAGCTCCGTGGGGTAATAAGGAGACAGAATTGCATTGGAAGCTTGATAAGACAGAGAATCTCTTCCGTATGCGTCTGAAGCTCAAGGTATCATCCATCTCCTGCTTACTCTCTCTCTCTCTCTCTCTCTCTCTCTCTCGTTTCGTTGTGAGAGATACTTACCGATTATTGCTATTGTAGCGCAACTATAACTTTGATCCTCATGCCGGAGCAGCTCGTAGTGTTGAAGATCAACCATCTGGAGCTCAAGAGGAACAACAGCAACAACAAGTTCAGGAGAGCCTCAAGCTCTTTAGTGGTGTCAAGCTCTCGGCGATGGAGGATGTCGAGGAGGCACTGGCGAGTGAGGAGAATACTGCGGCCGAGGAGGTTCCGATGAGCGAGAAGAACTCGGAGAACGAAGCGACGTTGCCGCAAGAGCGGCAGGAGAAGCTCGTGTACACGACGACGGCCGATCTCGTGGCTCCGATGAACGTGACGGCTGGTGTGTTCGAGGTCACGACGACGCACATTTACTTTCACGAGTCGGTGGTGTCGGATGGTGGTGGCAGCGGTGGCAGCAGCAGCAGCAGCAGCAGCGCGAACCTACAACAAGATGCCGGCAAGGCACCGAAGGAGCTCAAGATACCGCTCGACAAGCTTCGCGAGGTGCACCTTCGGCGCTATCTGCTGCGACGCAGTGCGCTCGAGATCTTCTTGGTCGACCGCACCAACTACTTTCTCAACTTTAAGAAGCGCGACCGCAACAAGGTGTACAACAAGATCATCAACCTCGCGCCGCCGAATCTCACGTACTTTGAGTCGGGCTCTCCGGAGCAGATTCTCAAGCGCTCGGACCTGACGCGGCGGTGGCAGCAGCGGCAGATCAGCAACTTTGAGTACCTGATGCAGCTGAACACGATCGCCGGCCGCACGTACAACGACCTCACGCAGTATCCGGTGTTTCCGTGGGTGCTGAGCAACTACACGTCGCCGCAGCTGGACCTCAACGACCCGGCCAACTACCGCGACCTCTCGAAGCCGGTCGGTGCGCTGAACCCGTCGCGGCTCGAGATGTTCCTCACGCGCTACGAGAACTTTTGCGACCCCGACATTCCCAAGTTCCTGTACGGCTCGCACTACTCGAGCTCGGCCATCGTGCTGTTCTACCTGATTCGCGTCGAGCCGTTCACGACCTACTTTCTGCAGCTGCAAGGCGGCAAGTTCGACCACGCCGACCGCATGTTCGACTCGATTCCGCAGACGTGGTTCAATTGCTACAACGCCTCGTCCGACGTCAAGGAGCTCATACCCGAGTTCTTCTACTTTCCCGACTTTTTGGTGAACGCCAACGGCTTCAACCTCGGCTCCAAGCAGAACGGCCGGCAGATGGGCGAGGTCGTGCTGCCGGCGTGGGCCTCGTCGCCCGAGGAGTTTATTCGCATCCACGCGGCGGCGCTCGAGTCCGAGTACGTGAGCCAGAACCTCCACCACTGGATCGACCTCGTGTTCGGCTTCAAGCAGCGCGGCCGCAACGCCATCGAGGCCTACAACGTCTTTTACTACCTCACCTACGAGGGCGCCGTCGACATTGACGCCATCGAGGACGACGACCAGCGCCGCGCCACCGAGTCGCAGATCGACAACTTTGGCCAGACGCCGGCGCAGCTCATGCGCCGGCCGCATCCGTCGCGCCAGCTGCTCGACATTGTGCAGCTGCCGATGCTCAAGAAGCTCGGCAAGGACCTCTACGGCACCAAGCATCCGTTCAACGTCTCGCGCGACCCGATCGTCTTCCTCTGCATGGTCGGCGCGCTGTATCCCGACGCCGGCGTCGTGCAGCCGAGTGCGACGCTCATCTCGGTCGACAGCAGCCGCCTCGCCGCCTCGCACCGCTTCCTCTCCAACACGCCGTCGCCCACGGCGCCCTTCTCGTTCGAGCTCGACGCCATGTTGCCGACGCGCCGTCGTGTCGGAGTGCCGTTCTCGGCCGAGATCGACGCCAGCTCGTCGTGCTTTGCCATCTCGACCGACGGCAAGGCGATCTTTAGCTGCGGCCACTGGGACAACACCTTCAAGTGCACGTGGCTCGACAACTCGCGGCCCGTGCAGTCGATCCGCAAGCACAAGGACCTCGTCACGTGTCTCGCCATCACGGCCGATGGCAAGGTGCTCGTCACCGGCTCCAAGGACACGACCTTGTTGGTGTGGGAGGTCGTTTGCATCAAGGGAATCACTTATCGAATGGAGGAGAATCCAATGCACATTCTCTATGGTCATAATGATGATGTACGTTCATGACACGGCATGGCATGGCATGGTATGGCATGGTATGCCGACGTTACTCACTCAACCCGATCTTGTAGGTCACGTGTGTGGCAGTCGATCACGCTCTCGATATTTGCGTCAGTGGCTCGAAGGACGGCACGTGTATCGTGCACAATCTCAGTGACGGTGTGTACGTGCGCTCGATCGACCATCCGTCCGAGTACGGCATCAGCCTCGTGCACCTCTCGTCGATGGGCCACATTGTCATGTACTCGCAGGACGACCTGGTGTTGCATGTGTTCAACATCAACGGCAAGCTCTTGGCGTCGACCGGCGCGCACGAGCGTGTGAGTTGCTTGTACATCTCCAAGTCGGCCGAGTTCTTGGTGTGTGGTAACTTGGACGGAACCATCGTCGTGAGAACCTTGTTCGAGTACGTCAACATGCTCCAATCTCCTTCCTGCGTATCTCCCTGGCTAACATACCGAATCGTACGTGTGTGTGGCGTAGCTTGAAGATGGTGTACAAATTGAACATTGAGAGCAAGATCCTGAGCTTGACCATGTCGAGCGACGAGAAGACGCTGCACATTGGCAGCGAGGATGGCCGCGTGACGATATTGACGATCGAGTGAGTTGTTCGTACCATCGAGTGCGATGATATGTAATTGTGATGATGATGATGATGATATTTGCTAGATAGATAGCCAGCAAGCTAGCTCAGATAGAATACTTCTGTAATGACGTAAGAGTGTGTGTTGTACATTCAATCCCATCATGGGAGGCAATACACCCACGACCTTCTATCGACCTTCTTCCTCAGGAAAGCAGCAGCGAGCAGCAAGAGCGAGCCGATGATGATCGTAATGCTGATGAAGATGAGATATGATAGATGATGTATGGATAGATAGAGACTACTCACTAACTCACTCAACTACTGATACGACGAGCAAAGGAACCTTGGAGCCAGTTTGGTGATATTCGTAGGGAGTACAACTACTTGCCGGCTTTGTGGTTGAAGGCCATGTACAATCGCACGAAATCATGGAAGGCAGAGCTCGTCGCAGGTGCCAGGCGACTCGACAACTCGGTGGTCGAGACGAAGAGCACGAGACCAAGCTCGACCGCGCGAGCCAGCTCAGCGTTGGTGCCGATCACGACCTTGCGCCATGTCTGGCGCAGGGCAAGGTCGGCCGCCTCGGCTGCGGCTTGTCGAGCGGCCTCGGCTGCAGCAGCCGCAGCGTCTGCAGCATCCTCGTCAATGTCGGTGGTGGCGGTGCTGGTGCTGGTGCTGGTTTGCGAAACGCCACCATCGTCATCGTCATCGAGCTCTGGTGGCGGCGGAATGGCGCCATCGAGAGTCACTGAGCCGAGCGCACTTGGATCGGAGCTGCTGCTGCTTGTGCTGGTGGAGGAGGTGGCGGTAGTGTTGGTGGCAGCAGGAGCATTGGTGGTGGCCACGGGCTCGATTGGCAGCGGCGGTGTGTCGGACGGCGAGAAGACGGCGAACAGGATCACGTAGGCCGTGGCTCGGTTGTGACTGAGCTGCAGCGTGGCTCGCTCGCACTTGCGCAGCGTGTTGACGATCGCGTCGCTGTAGGTCTTGGTGCTGATCTTGGCAAGGTCGACGCACATGACCACGAGGTTGGCGTCGTCGACGCGCAGCGGCTTGCGCACCGAGAAGGCGCGAGCCAGCACCAGCGGGTTGTTGGACTTCATCTCGCGCTGCTGCAGCATGTTGGTGGTGCGCGTCACGAGATCGAGCGACTCGCCGACGATAGCGAGGCGCTTGACTCCCGCCGTGGCCTCGGGCTTGCGCGAGCCGATCGACGTGAGGTAATCCCACCACGATTCTCCGGCCTGCGTGATGGGCGCGTTGCCACGAACCGCTACAGGCGCTGTCGTTGTCGCTGCTGCCGCCGCTGCCGGAGGAGGCGACGACGCCGATGTTGCGATGGCGGACGAGGTGGTGGTGGTGGTGGTGCTCGACGAGGCGCTGGCATCCTCGCTGCTGCCGTCGTTCGGTGGCGATTGTGCCGAGGTGCTGGGCGCCGATTGGGCTCGCGAGATTGGCGGCGTGCGTCCGACGCCGACGATGCTCGGCGATCCGGCGTTGGGCGATACCTGCGGCTTGAGTGGTGGATAGAGCGTGTGCAGCACACGCCAGTAGCCCAAGCGAGCGGCGATCGAGACGGCGGTGTCGCCCGTGTCGGTGAGGGCCTCGATATCGGCGCGGTGTTGCATCAAGAGCTCGATCGCATCGACGTTGTCGTGCTGCGCCGCGTCGTGGATCGGCGCCGCACCGAACTGCGCCTTCTGATCGATGACGTTCGAGTTGGCGGCGAGCAAGGCCGCGATCACGTCGCGTGGGGCTTGTTGCGCAGCCCAATGCAACGCCAATCGGCCGGTCGAGTCCAGGGCCACGGTGCTGGCGCCACGCTCCACCAGCAGCTCGATCATGGCAGCCGAGCCCTTCCTGGCCGCATAGTGGAGCGCCGAGCTCTTGTCGTCCGAGCGAGCTTCGATATCTGCGCCGAGAGCCAGCAGCTCTCGTGCTGCTTCGACTTGGCCTTCTAGAGCTGTTATTGTTGTTGTTGTTGTTCGAGACGCATTGCGTCGAGTTAGTATCGCGATATCATCAGCTCAACTCGATGGCACGAACCTGAGACATGCAATGGCGTCAACTCATTGAACGATCGCACATCGACATTGACTCGCAAGTCCTCGACAAAGTAATGAATCATATGGCTCTGGCCGGCACCAGCAGCGGCGTGGAGAGTCGTGAGGCCGCGCTCGTTGCGCGCGAGCATCTGCGCTCCGGCAGCGACGAGCAGCTTGGCGATCTCGATGCGTCCGAGCCTCGCCGCGAGGTAGAGGGCTCGCTCGCCGGCCGCATCGGCAAGGTCGAAATCCACCATGACGTCGGCCAGCACCTGGGCGACTTCGATCTGATTGCGCTCGACGGCCGAGTGCAGCGGCGAGCGTCGATCGACGTCGCGCGCCGTCACGATGGCGCCCTTCTTGATGAGCCACTTGGCGACGTCGGCCGACGTCGCGTAATGCAGCGCCGTTCGCTTGTGATCGTCGAGTGCCGTCGGCGATACGTCGGTGTGCTGGAGGAGATACTCGAGCATCTCCAAGCGATCGTACTTGGCCGCCTCGATCCACGCGTCGGCCAGCACCACCGGATGCAATGCCGCGCGTTCGATCGACAGGCTCTGCAGTTGCGCCATGTCATTGTCGCGTATGGCCGCGAACAGCGTGCCTTCGACGTTACCCATGATCGCTCGATGGAACGCGACTCGTGCACGAGCGTACTGCGTGCCACTACGTCGTACAGCAGCGAAAGCGAGTGGCACGACGCGGGACACGAGACGCGAGATGCGAGAGACACCGAGGCGACGCGACGACGAGACAACGAAGACGACGAGACGAGACGAGCCGCATTTTCGCGTATTTTTCGCTCTGTCGTTCGCTGGTTGGATGGATGCTGGATGGTTGGATGTATTGATGTTGATGTTGTTGGCGTTGCACGAGGGGCTGCAAATAAACAATGGATGGCTTGCGGAGGGGCGGGAGAGAGACCAATCTCACGAACCAACACTGGGAGCCTGGGAGAGAAAGAGGGAGGGAGATACGAACAAGTGGCTCGACTTGTCGAGGTATGGATAATTACGATGCTGAACGATTCTGGCACGGAGGTCCCGTGTCCCGTCCAACGTGGGCGCTTGCCTTACTGACCAATGTTGCTGCGCCTGTGGCCATGGATGTTCAGCACCCACGACGTGAGGTTGCCGACGATACCACGCTCGTTGTCGTAGATGCGCAGCGTCCAGATTCCGCGGCTGCTCTCGCCCCAGCAGCGCATCGACGTGAAGGTCCAGTTGATGTCGGGGTTGCGGTCGATCGTGTGCGGCAGGTACAGCTTGCTCACGGTGTTGTCGGGCGAGATGATCTCGATGCCGAGCTGGCCGCGGCGGCGGTGCGATACCGTGATCGACACCTCGACGCTCTCGACCTCAATGTCCTCCTCGACCAAGATCGTGCTGCGCGCGTCCTCGTCGCCGGCGGCGCCGTAGTCCGGAATCGGCAGCAGCGACTCGTTGAGGTCGGTGAGCGTCACCTCGGCCGGCAGCAGCGGCAGGTTCTCGGCCACTTGCATGAGGCTCTCGGCATCGAGGCGGCCGAATCCGAACTGGTGGTTGATGCGGTAGCCGGCGCCGTTCTCGGTCCAGTCGGGATCGTCCTCGCCCACTGGCATCGCCGACTCGATCAAGGCATTCTGCACATCGCGCCACGTAAAGTCCGGTCGTTGTTGCAAGAGAAGCGCAATCACACCACCAGCCAAGGCACTACAATAGATTCCAGTGAGTTAGCGAGTGAGCAAGTGAGCGAGCGAGTCCTCTCGCCAATGACGTACGCTGAACCCGAGCTTCCGGAGAACATTTGCTCGCACTGCGAAGTGCCGGTCGCTCCCATGAGCAAACGGCGGCCCTCGCCGCTCGATGGCGCGGTGATGATCAGTGACGCGCACGGCTCCGAGTACGACGACGGTCCGCCGTAGAATCCGTGCGAGCCGACGGCGATCGTGTAGCGCGAGTTGACGTAGCCGTCGTAGTTGCAGTTGTCGCCGACCTCGCGACCGTTACCGGCGGCCCAGACGAAGATCGAGCCCAAGCCAGCACGACCTCGCTGCGCGCCGCTCTTGAGCGCCTCGGCCGCCAGCGGGCCGGGTCCCTCGAGTCGCACGGCGTCATCCGGCGGACCCCAGGCGTTGACGTAAATGTCGTTGTTGATGCTGTCGAAGCGCAGCGCGTTGGCCTCCTGCGTGTCGGTGGTCGGCTTGCTGGCGATGCGGATCGACGAGATGCCCGCCTCGAACGCCACACCGACCGAGCAGACCGTGTTATGAGCGCCGGCGGCCAGCGAGGCCATCGTGGTGCCGTGCGAGACCCACGCGTACGAGCTGGCATCGGGCTTGTTGAAGTTGAAGTCCCACGAGTGCTGCGCCTTGTAGTTGCCCTCAATGTCGGGATGGCGCGGGTTCACGCCCTCGTCGACGATCGCGATCTGGACGCCGGCACCGTTCCAACCATCGTCCCACACGGGCTCGACGTTGAGATCCACGCCTGCACACACCGACAGCGCCGGAAGGTGAGCGACTGGGGGAGCAAGCGTTCGAGGGAGAGCGAGCGAGCGAGCGAGTACCACCAACCTGGGTTGTTGTGGAGGAACCACGACGCAGCATACAAGGGATCGCTCTCGATGAAGCGAGTGTGGCGCTCTCGTGGTACCTGGTGGCGGAACCACTCGACGCCCTCGTGCGACTCGAGCGCCTTGGCCGTGTGCACGAGGTCGTGGTGCTCGGGCGCCTTGAACACGTGGTACTCGTCCGTGTGCTCGAACACGGCACCCATGTGCTCCAGGCCCATCGCACGCAGCGACTCGACCACGCCGTCCGACGAAATCTTGACGGCCCACGTGTTATGGCGCTGCTGCGTGGCTGTGGGGGTCGAGCAAGTTACCGACTGAGTCGTCAGTCCTTGCACAGAGCGCGAGCGAGAGGTTGCTGCAACTCGTACCTTCTTCGTCTTGGCTTGCGACAACCACAACCACCAACACCGCCACCAAGAGCGCCAACGCGCTCCAGAGCGACCTACTTCCACCACGTCGCATGGTTCGAACGTATCTCAGTCGTGGAGCGAGCGAGACACCAGATAGCCCTTGGCCGGAACGAATGAAACAAAGGAGGGAGCGACCGAGAGAGAGAGAGCAGTAACCAGGAGAGGGAGCACAAGCAATAGGAGCTGGTCCTCTCTGAGACCCGGAAGAGGAAGAACGAGCTAACGCTAGGACAACGCAAGCTCGCGATGCTTTACCGCGGCTTATTTTCACCATTTTCGCCGCTTTCGGATTGCAGAGGGTGGGCCTCTGCTGCTGCTGCAACCACCCACCTTGAATTATCGGAGGAGCTGCAGAGGCATGTTGGGGTGCGGGCTGGTGCCCTTGTTACATAGGCACCCACGCACGGCAGCAGTAGAAGGCACGAACAAGCGAACGAGCGTAGGAGGCACGAATCGTGTTGTCGTGCCAAGCAGACGAGAGGAGTTTTCCATTCCATTCAAGCGCTCTCTCGCTCACACCTCTCTCTCGATCTCTCGATCGCTACCAGCTTCACGCACCACAACTCGCGGCAGCTGGCAACCAACACGCTGGTGGCACTGGCGTAGCAGCCTCACATCACGCTTGCCTCGAGAGCCTCGCACGCTCGCTGTCGTCTGTCTCTCTCTGCCTCACCAGCCGCGTTCTGCGTGAGAGACACCGAGCGAGAACAGTGAGTTGCCTCGTCGCCCGCCATCACGCACACCATCGACCATCGACCGTCATCATCCATCCCTTGCCAAGCCACACTACGCCTAGATATACAAGCCAACCACCCGCCACCTATCTATCTATCTATCTATCTATCTCTCGCTCGCTAGCGTGAGAGCGTGTTTGTGTTGCGAACTCGCGATCTCGAGCGTGAGTGCGTGTTTGTTGGAGCTCTCGCGTCGCGACCATGTCGACGGCCAGCGCAGCCATGGAGGCTCGCATCCTCTGGTTTCTCACACACTTTGAACGGAGCGTGTGCTTCGCGGCGAGCAACCGCGCGTTCCTGTCGGTGCCAGCCGGCAAGAACACCATGTCATGCGAGCACACGTCGCTCAACCGGTTCGACTCGTGCGCCTCGAGCAGCGACGAGGTCTTCTCGATCCTGTGGTTCAACCGCGTCGAGCAAGGCGGCAACAAGCTCGACTTCCGCTCGATCCTCGGCGCCGAGTACGCGTCGCGCAACTGCTCCAAGGTGTGCGCCGTCGTCACGCGCGACGGTCGCTTCTGGACCGTCGACGAGATCACGGGCGTCGTCAACGCCGAGTACGACATCATCGGCGAGGCGCGCGAGCGTCGACTGCGTCGGCTGTTCGAGGTCGAGGTGCACAATGGCACGCACGTCGCCTTTCGATCGCTCGCCAATGGACGATACATTGTCGTCGCCGGCGGAGCCGTGAGTCCGGTCGGCAGCGTCGGCGCCGGCACGCCGGGTGGCGGCACCACCGGCTCGGGCGGTGCGTCGACCTTGTTGGATGAGATACTCGGCTCGACGGCGCCGACGCCCCCGGTACCGATTGGCTCGGTATCGTGCTCGTCCACCACGGCATCGGTGCAGTGCTTGTTCCAGCCGTTTGTCAAGGTGCGTTGCTTCAATCAATCACTCACTCATTCTTGTATTGGATTCGAGCTCACAACCAAACGAATGCGCACGCAGGCTTCGATACACGCTTGCAGCAATCGTCAACCAGTGTCGTTCTCGGGCACGCAGCGAGTGCTGCAGGTCGAGGCTGGCACGCCTCTGCGAGGCAACGCCGTCTTCTTCGTGTCGCTCTCGTCGCGCACCTCGGGTATCGCTACCTACGACAACCAGTACGTGCCTCACACGCACGCACACAACGATGCTCGCTTGCTCATCTGGTGCTCGATCGATACATCGACTCACCCCTCACGTACCCTCCCCGCACATCGAGCGCCGCAGGTATTGGAGCGTGAGCCTACCGTCGAAGCTCGTCACTGCCACGGCGGCGACACACAGCACGTCCGAGGGCTTCTATCTAGAACACCGGCTGCCGTCGGTGGTATCGAGCGCACCGCTCACCGATGGGGTCGGAAACGTGCTCTCGGCGTCGTCCATCATGCGCCGCAATCTCTTCTGCCTCAAGACCATGGAGGGCTTGTTTGTGCGCCTGAACGACGAGCAACAGCTGTGCGCCGACGCGGCACTCGAGGACGCCAACACGATCTTCGAGATCAACCCGCTGCCAGCCGATGGCATCTACACCTCTCGTTCGCCACAGCATCCGGCCGAACTGCTACTGCAGCGGGAGCGCGAGCAAGAAGCTCAAGCTCAAGC